>WPCK01019619.1_pt1 | contig 105417 bp, 99 predicted proteins | sample 5399851 | NCBI WGS metagenome assembly WPCK01 (sample SAMN12869471, study PRJNA574797) | sludge metagenome | isolation source: wastewater treatment of pH11 | place: China:Beijing | collected 2019-05-20 | reverse complement strand
TCTTCCGCCTCGGCGACGGTGACGACACCGTTGCGGGATGCGGCGAGTTCCCACAGGTCCCGCCGATACCCCATAACCCCTCCTCGCCAATATAGTACTATTACTGGTACGCTATTGGCACTATTGGTTCAGGCTCGACCCCATCATCTGAATCTCTGACGGATGAGGCGGGCAACCGCGGGCGACAACTTCGGCGACTTTGTGGTCATCGACGGCCTGGTCGACCTGTCGGGCGTCTCGATCACTCAATTGTTTCAGTTCGAAACTGATTCTCGACCACTGCTTCTTCCGCAGGGACATCCTCGGCGGGCTCACCCATCATCATGCGGTAGTGACCAATCTGGCCGTGCTCCTCGAAAATGCGGCGAAACACACGGACGTTAGCTTCCACGGTGCTCAGCCCGCCGCGAAGAGGACGAAGCTGAGCGCAACGATCGACATTCCCGCGACCATACCGTAGACCGTCTGGTGTTTGTCGGTTTGGTAGCGCCACGCGCCGGGAAGAAGCTCATCGAGCGCCAGGAAAACCATCATCCCTGCAACCAATCCGTAGAAGATGCCGAAGAACTGGATTGGAAGGACCCAACTGACCAGCATCGCGGCGATCAGACCCCCCACCGGCTCTGTCAATCCGGAGAATGTGGCCCACCAGAATCCCTTACGCCTCGATCCCGTCGCGGCATATACAGGAGCGGCAACCGCGATTCCTTCCGGCACGTTATGAATCGCGATAGCGATGCCCAAGGTGATACCGACGGTCGGCTCCTGATAGGTCGCGAAGAAGGTCGCCATGCCCTCTGGCAGATTGTGAAGGCCAAGGACTAATGCCACGAGCAGACCGGATCTCATAAGGCTTCTGGTGGAGGTTTGGTCGCCCGGAGTCAACTGATCTTCGCGCCCCTCCATCTCCGAGGGATTTAAGACGTCTGGTAGCAGCCGGTCAATAACCAAGACCAGCGCGATTCCAACGAAGAATGACGCCCATACAACCAGCAGTGCATTGCGCTCCGAGGTGGACTGGGACATGTATTCCACGCCCAGCGGAACCATCTCGAACAGGGAGATGACGATCATTGCTCCCGCGGCAAAAGCAAGCGCTACCGCCAGATACTGCCGCTGCAACGTTCGCTTGTTGAGCACCATCAGCCCGCCGAGCGACGTGGCAAGCCCCGCAGCCAACGAAACGATGAGGGCAAGGATCATGGTTCCAGCCTAAGACCTTCGGTTTTTTCAAATGTCGCGCGGATCAAGGATGCCGATTGCTTTACCAAGTCCCAAGAACTCCCGTTCCAGGGAGCCTCCATTCGAAATCCGTCGCCCGGAAAGCGAGGAATGACGTGGAGGTGGGAATGGAAAACATCCTGGGATGCAGCCTCTCCATCGGCCAGATGCAAGGTTATCCCTTCGCAGCGTATCCCCGATTCCTTAACCGCAGTGGCTATCACCTGAGCGACCTCCATCATCCGGGAAGCCACGCTTGGAACGATATCCGCGAGTCCAGCAGAATGCTGCTTGGGAATTACTAGGGCATGTCCGTCCGTGATCGGCTTGGCGTCCATTAGCGCAAGTACCAGGTCGTCCTCCCAGATGATCTCGGCCTCAGCTGCTCCAGCCACGATGCCACAGAACACGCACTCCATCTGCTTCACAGCGAACCCCTCAAATCTTCGAGATACGAGTGCGATTGTGGCCCGCCTGCTGCCGAGAATATGCTGGAAACTCGGAATCGACGGGCCACAATCGCACTCTGTTGCCTGTGTTATCGACAGGCGCATTCTAGGATGCGGCGTACTGCTCGATCTCTGCTCGCAGTTGGTCCTTCAAACGCGGAGGCGCCCAAGAAATGTCCACGGCGTTGCGTGAGAGTTGGATGAGGAAGTCCTCATCCACCCCACCCTCGTCAACTACACGTTGGAAGTTCTCTGCGATGTAGCCGCCGAAGTACGCCGGGTCATCGGAGTTGACCGTGACCTTGACACCCTTGGCCACCAACTCCTTGATCAGTTCGACCTTCGATCCATCCGACACCCAGGTATTGGAGATAGGACACGATGTCAGTCCGATCTGATTGTCTACTAGGTATTGAACCAGTGACGGGTCCTCGAGCACATTACTGCCGTGATCAATGCGGGCCACGCCAATCTCGTCAACAACCTGACGAATGTGATCGATCGACCCTGGAATGTCCACGTCGCAGTGCATCGTCAGCAAGTAGCCTTCCTCGCGGGCTCGGGCAAACACGTCGGCAAACTTCACCGGGGGGTTGCCGTTCTCATCCGAGTCCAGCCCAACACCCAGAATCCACTGGCGGTAGGGAAGCGACTCAAGCAGGGTCGCCATTGCATACTCAGCGGAGAAGTCCCGCAGGAAGCACATGATCAGCGCGGAGGAAACCCCCAGTTGCTGTTCTGCTTCGACCTGGGCACGCCACAGTCCAGTGATCACCGTATCGAATGAAACGCCACGCGAGGTATGAGCCTGGGGGTCAAAGAACATCTCCACGTAGCGGACGTTCTGCGCTGCGACCTTGCGGAAGTAGGCCATCGCCAAGTCGTAGAAGTCCTCGGGCTTGAGGAGCACGTTCATTCCGTCGTAGTACGCGCCCAGGAAAGACGTCAGATCGTCGAAGTCATAGGACTCTCTCACCTGGTCGGGAGTCTCAAAGCCCAACTCAATCCCATTGCGCTGTGCCAGTTCGAACTTCAGTTCAGGTTCAAGCGTGCCCTCAATATGGAGGTGAAGCTCAACCTTTGGTAGATCGTTTACGAAAGTGGAAACCTGCATGTCAGTCCTTCCTTCCAATCTTCACCTTCAGTTTGTCGCTAAAACCGGGTCCACGACCTTGAAATCGATGCAATCGATCAATCCCAGGTCAGTCATTGCCCAATCCGGGATCGCCGTGATCGACAGGAACAGCAGTTGACCAAACGGGGACGGGAGTTCGGAACCCAGTTCGTCCTTGGCGGCTGCGTCCAGCTGTGCTTCCGCTGCGGACATGTCCTCGGCGGTCAGATCCGCGACGATTCCACCGATTGGCAGAGGAAGCGCGGACAGGACCTCACCGTCGGCAACGGCGACCTGGCCGCCGCCGAGACGAATCACCTCATTGATGGCCAGTGCCATGTCCTCACTGGACACACCCGCGCAGACGATGTTGTTGTCGTCGGGCGAAGCCGAAGTTGCGATAGCACCCTTGGTCAGACCAAATCCCTGGATGAAGGCGACCGGGAGGTTGTTGGTCTTGCCGAAGCGCTCGGCAACGGCCAGCATGATCGTGTCCTGGGCCAAGTCTGGCTGCACGATGCCGTCAACCACCTCCAGTTCCACCTTGTTGCCGGGACGCTTGAAAGCCACGTCTTTCGACAAGACGATTGTCTGAACTGTGGCAGTCTTGGCGTCTGCCACGTCCTCGGACACGCGAACCTTCAGGCGATCTGGGGCGACTTCGCCAATCTTGAAGGTATCCAGCAGAGCGGCGGAGCGCTCGGGAGCAACCGGGGCGGAAAGTGACTTCCCGTCTCGGGCGACCACCCGACCGCCGGAGATCACGGTTTGCGGGCGGAAGTCATCCAGGTCGTCAACAAACAGGATGTCCGCGAACCTTCCGGGGGCAATCGAACCGATGCGGTCATCAAGACGGTACATGCGAGCAGTGTTGACGGTTGCCATCTGGATCGCTTGAACCGGGGAGACCCCACACTCCACGGCTAGGCGGACGACGTAGTCGAGGTGTCCTCGGCCAAGAATGTCTGAAGCCGTGACATCGTCGGTGCAAAAGCCCACGCGGTCGGTGGGGGCGCCCATTTCCGTCACGAGCTTGATGTTGTCCCGAAGCATTGGGGCGGCGACGGACTCTCGGATGATGATGTTGATGCCATTGCGAAGCTTTTCTAGCTCCTCTTCCGGAGAGTAGGACTCGTGACACAGAGCCACACCAGAAGCGGCATATCCAGCAACCCGGCGAGCATCAACTAGCGGTGCACAGCCGAATGCCTGGAGTCGATTCTGCTCCGCCATGTCCATGGCGGTCAGACATTCCTCGTCTCCGAACTCAACGAACTCCTGAACGGTTTCCCAAAGGCCCACGCACTCGGGCATCTGCTGTGCACTCTTGTGTTCCTCGACAGCGAAGCGGTATCCAACATTCGATTCCGGAACGGTGTAAGGGGCCTTTGCTGGAGCTCCCCACCAGACTCGCATGGGTCCAGTAGCGGCTTCCTCGAGGAACTCCTCGACACCCTTGATCCCGTTGGTAACCAGGATCTGGTCCAATCCCGAGATGACAGAAGTGGTGCCGTAGCGGGACACAAGGTCAGAGAACATCGTGACTGAAAGCTTCGAACACTCGATGTGCAGATGACCATCGATCAGACCCGGAGTCAAGTAGCGACCTTCGGCATCAATGACCTCAGTGTCAGGACCCCGCTGCGCGGATACATCGCCAACCGCAGCGACTCGGCCTTCAGCAATGGCAATGTCAGCAGGATAGATCTCGCCCGTCAGGACGTTCACCAGCTGACCGTTCTCAATAATTGAATCGGCATGTGCGCGCCCGTAAGCCACGTCCATAAGGCGACGGTTAGGCATTGGTTGACTCCTTATGTGAGGAAGATTGAGTGGTTTCAGACAAAGGGGATGACAGCGCTTCAGGCACGGTCTCCTCAGGCAGGTCCTGGGTCTCCGCTTCTGTCGCAGACAGGGCCTTTTGACTGCTGAACCGATCGAAGATCAGGTACAGGACGCCGGACACAACCATGCCCGTAACAATCGCGAGATCTGGAGCAAATGCTGGCATTTCTGGGGAGAACAGTGCCGCGAGCGGCCCGGTGAAGTACCCGGTGTTCGCAAACAGTGCGGCGACAATCATTCCAATGATCATCGCGGCCAGGCCTGACCAACGGATCCCTCCCCTGCCCCAATACGGTCCACCGGTTGTGTCGGCTAGACCCTTCAAGTTGTAGCGACCCCTGCGCAGCAACCAGTCAACCAGGTAGATGGTCACCCACGGACCCAGCCAGATGCCCAGAGAAGCAATAAAGGCATTGAGCAATTCGTAGAACGAGGACTGTGAAACGGCAATGATCGCAATGATCACGCAGGCTATCGAGTCGGTGATGACGATCAACCAACGTGGCGCCTGAATCCCAGCGGTCTGCAGGTTGAGCCCGGAAGAGTACAGGTTGGTGCTGTTTTGCACCATCAGTCCTACCATGACCAAGATTAGGAATGGGACCGCGAACGCTGCCGGCAGCACAGCCGGGACAGCCAGCGGATTAGTCAGGTCAACAGTCGCACCGACCGCGACCGTTGCCATTCCAGCACCAAGCGTTTGCAGAAGCACGTAAGGGACGAATCCACCTAGAGCCGCCCAAGTTCCCACCGCCGCAGGATTCGAGTTCCGTGGCAGGTAACGAGAGAAGTTCGCTCCCGAAGGTGCCCAAGAAAGGCCTCCCGACACGACTACCAGCGCGACCGCAGAGATCATCGTCATGATCGAGAATGGCGCATCCGCGCGACCCGGCTGAATCTGAGGGACGATCAGGATTGCCAGGACGACGAACGCCACTGCGAAGATTGCAGTCGCATACTTCTGGGCCGACATCAGCAATTGGTGGCCAAACAGGGGAAGTAGCAGTTGGATCACTCCCAGGACCACGATCAAGATGACCTGCGCGGGGAATGCAAGTGTGATTCCCGCAAGGCCAAGCAGAGAGTCTGCTGCGTAGTAGACCAGGATGAGTCCGCCGGCCTCAAACCCAATTAGCATCAGCCACGACAGCACACCGTTTACCCGGGCACCGTTCGGGCCCAACGATGAACGAGAGATCGTCATGGTAGTCGTGCCGGTGGTCGGACCCTGCAGGGAGGTGAGGCCCAAGAGGGGATAAGCAAGAAGATTGCCAATGACGATGGCGATCACTGCTTGGCCGAACGATAGTCCGAAGCCGAGAACTAAGAGTGCGCCGTATGAAACTGTGAAAATGTTGGTTGTTGTGCCCGCCCAAAGAAAGAACAGATCACGGGGTGATCCATATCGATCTGTCGGGGGGACGATATCGATTCCGCGCTGTTCCACGGGACCTGACATAAACGTCTCCTGAAATAGGTGCCCAGCCGAACTGGGTTAGGGTCCACGCGAGTTGCGATCCCGGACTCCAAGACTGAGAGCGACTTGAAGCGCACTAGACCATCAACTTGCATCCTCATCGTACGGGGTGCCAAGCAGCCCATGGTGTGTGCAACGTGGCACGAACAGCGAAGAAAACAGGTGAGGTCTTGGCGTAGGGTTATGGGAATGCTAGGTGCAAGGACGGACAGCTACTTTTCCGTGTAGGTCTTTGACCAGATCTCTGTTCCATCGGCATTCAGGTAAGTGAATGTGACGTTCAGGTCTCCTTTGATTCCGTACTGGCGCATGGCCGGGAAAACGTCCTTATCCAAGCCCTCTTCCATATCACTGGCATATTGGTCCAGAGCCTCTGCAACGACTGGGCCGTCAAGCTGATCGGCGTAGGTGTAGGTGAACACAACTCCACTCGGGGGTGCGGGCTCGATCTGCACATCGGTGTAGACCTCAGCATTTTGCTCCATGATCTCTGGGATCGCGGAGCGTTCGGCTTCCACGTATTCGTTCAGTGCATCTTCGCCACCTGCAGATGACGAACCGGACGAGCAAGCTGCCATTCCAACTGCCATCGCAACGGCAGTGAAAACAGCTAGTACGGATCGAACAACTTTGGAAGTCACTGTGCGCTCCTTAGGTATGAAGTCAGGGACACTTACAGTCTAGGCGGACATGGGCCACGCAGGATCGGGTCCCGTCTTGGGGATCTCAAGGCGTGCTCGAACAACTACCTACGTCCTCGAGCAATCTGGCGAATCCCACTCCCGCTAAGCACAAGCAACGCCAGCCAGATGATTCCCGTCGCAATCCACCGCGCGGGTTCCATGGTCTCGTGGAACACAAGGATCCCGATGATCAGTTGAAGCGAAGGACCGATGTATTGAAGCAAACCCAAGACAGCGAGCGGCAGTCCGCGGGCAGCCCGGGCGAACAGGAGCAGCGGGACCATGGTCAGTATTCCCGCGCCGATCAACAGTGCCAGGTGCCATATCCACTGGGTCGAACCGCCGTTACCAGACAATGCGAGCGCATGGAAGGAGGTTTGCCCAGTGACGACCAGAAACAGATAGTAACCCAGCAGAATCGGCGTAACAGTCGCAGTCTCGACAGCCATGCCCTCCAGAGGTGGGACTCGGCTGGCAATTTCCTTTTTGACCAACGAATAGAACCCGAAGGCAAACGCAAGAACCAGTGACACCCACGGCAACCGGCCGAGTCCAACAACCATGACGATTACGGCTAGGACACCCAGACCGATCGCAACCACCTGTGCGGGGGAAAGACGCTCCTTGAGGACAACCCGAGCCAGAGCCACCGTCACCAGTGGATTTATGAAGTAACCAAGTGCAGCATCAATGGTGTGTCCGGACTGAACCGCGTAAACGTAAGTCGTCCAGTTCACGACGATGAGGATCCCCGCAACCACCAAACGCCACCGCACTTCCGAATCTTTCAGTACCGCGCGCAGCAGGTTCCAACGGCTGAAGACCCCGATGACGACAATGCAGGAGATCAACCCCCAAAACGCCCGATGGACAATCACTTCGATTGATCCCGCCGGCGAAAGTGCATAGAAGTACAAGGGGAAAAATCCCCACATTATGTAAGTCAGAATGCCCAGGAATAGTGACTTAGGATCCGTGACCTGCGATCGCGCATTTGTCTTGGGACCCGTTGAACTCACCGAATGAGGATACGCTGATCTCATCGGAGCCAGCCGCTTGGACCACGCGCAACAGGGGCCATGCTCAAAGAAGAACAGCTGAGGCACCCATGCAAGACGACAACCTCGAACTGATCGAGTTGACCACCGAGCAGGTCGGCGACATTCGCAACCGGTTGGAGGCGCACGACAGCTCCAGAATGCCCGCTCCCTCTGAAGGGGACATACTCTTGGGAATTACGGTCAACGGCAAACTGGTCGCCGGTGTTGACGCCGAAATGACCAGTTTTCAGATTCTTTATGTGTCGACACTTTTCGTGGACGAGGAATATCGCCGACAAGGCATAGCGCGCATGCTGATGGAGGAACTCGAGTCTCGCGCCCGAACTTTCGGCGCGAGACTGATCCGCCTCGATACTTTCGACTGGCAGGGTCCGGAGTTCTACAGGGCAATCGGTTTCGAGGAAGTCGGCAACTATCGAGCATCCGACGACAGTTTCGGCGAGCACTTCTTCTTGAAAAGGCTCGGTTAACGACCTTCCGCCCGTCCGGGGGCTGCCCCCTGTTCTTCGCGCCTCAACTCACGTTGATAGACGTACTTCGCCAGAGCCACATCCGCCATAGAGTCCAGCATCATGAAGGTCCCAAGGAACGTTCCGATCTTTCCGGGCACGCTACGCTTTCCGTCACGCCTGCGACCGGTGATCAAAAGGGTCGCCCCCAGTGCCATCTCAGCGGACGCAATCAGCGGTATCAGCCATGGCTTGGACCGGACGATCCTGGTGTAGGTTCCCCAGAACTTCGACTTCTCTTGTCGCTCATGCATGATCATGTCGACACTGCGTCCAATCGCATTGGAGACCCCACGTGCCTCGTGCAACGTTGTCCCCGCGATCTGCGACACGGGACGCAGGCCCAGCAGGAACTCGATCACGTCATCCGACAATCCCAGTGCTTTACCAAACCGGATAACGGCGGTACCGCCGCGCTTCTGAGTCGACCTGAAAGCTTCTTCCAGGTCAACTGCAGGCACAATCGCCTGTATCGCTTCGATGGTTGAAAGGGAACCAACCAGGGCATGTAGCTCAGGTGACGTTGGCTGATCCCATCCTTTGGCACCAGCCACCGTAAGCTCACGTGTAGCCCAGCTGTAGGTGACAACGCTTTCGGGATCGTCATCGGGTGCCAGCAATACCTGAAACTCATCTCCTTGCATCGTAAGGGCAACCAAGGGCGCATCCCCGAAGTACCAGCCTGCGCGACGCGGAGGTAGTTGAGCCACAAGAAGGCGTTTCCCTTCCGACAAATCAGCCTCTGCGATGTCGACTCCCTCGAAAGCCGCAATCAACGGCACGGCGGAAGCTGGTGTATGTCCGATTTCAACCACCCGAATCGGCTCATCAGAGGGCTCCTCCCGTCCACCTGAAGACACGGTTCTACTCCCCTGGGGGATGCGGTCTATATGCTCTTCACCCAACATCACGTCTGCGCCAAAGCGATCCGCCAAATCCGACACGAATTCCGTGATGGCACGCCCCGGTTTCACTCCGTCCCCGTCCGAATCCATTCCACCTACGAAGGCTTCGTTGACGAGCGCGGTGATTGCAACCAAATCGGGACTGGACTCGTACCACTCAAGACGTGCGATTACGGCTTGCTCCCTGAGATATTCGGCGAGCGTCATCGGGTCGATTCCCGGGGCAATAACCACACCTTCGACTCTGGACCATCCCTTATCCGTCACTGCTGTCCCCTCTCCTTCATGACGTACCGTGAGCGTCATTCAACCGCCTCGTTGCGGTATTTGTCGCTGACACCACATCAGTACCCGTTGTCCCAATTGCACCACGAACTGCCGCGATTGTCTGCGCCTCAGGAAGATTCTTGCCCACGACTTCAAAAAGCTTGAGCCCCATTATCCGCTTACTGCGGATAATGGGGCTCAAGCCAACAAGTCGGTTCCTGCAACTGCGCCGAGACGACGCTATGCCATCGGGACCTACCTACATCTTGTTCCCAGCGGAGCCAAGACGCTCACAAGCTTCAACAACACGAGCAGCCATGCCAGCTTCGGCGGCCTTGCCCCATGCGCGAGGATCGTAATCCTTCTTGTTGCCGACTTCTCCATCGATCTTGAGGACGCCTTCGTACTTCTCAAGCATCCATCCAGCGACCGGACGAGTGAACGCGTACTGGGTGTCCGTGTCAACGTTCATCTTGATGACGCCGTTTGCCACCGCAGTTGCGATCTCTTCAGCAGTGGAGCCGGAGCCACCGTGCATGACCAAGTCAAACGGACGGTCACCAGCGTTGTTTGCAGCGCCAACAGCTTCCTGGATCTCGCCCAGAATCTCCGGGCGTAGCTTTACGTGGCCCGGCTTGTAAACGCCGTGTACGTTACCAAAAGTCAGGGCCGTCAGGTAGCGGCCCTTCTCTCCGAGGCCCAGGGCAGCGACGGTCTTCAAACCATCTTCGGGAGTGGTGTACAGCTTCTCGTTAATCTCGCCAACCACGCCGTCTTCTTCGCCGCCGACGACGCCGATCTCGACCTCAAGAATCGTGTTTGCTGCGACAGACATTTCGAGGAGCTTCTGAGCGATCTCAAGATTTTCGTCCAACGGAACCGCAGAGCCATCCCACATGTGGGACTGGAAGATGGGCAGGCGGCCAGCCTTGACCTCAGCTGCTTCGAGCTCCAGCAACGGGATGACCCAGGAGTCGAGATTCTGCTTGGCACAGTGGTCGGTGTGCAGGGCGACGGTCACGGGGTAGTTCTTGGCAACCTCGCGGGCGTAGGCGGCCATAGCGAGCGAGCCGGCAACGCGATCCTTGACGGTCGTGCCAGACCAGTACTCAGCGCCGCCCACGGAGACCTGAATGATGCCGTCTGATTCTGCTTCGGTGAAGCCCTGCAGTGCAGCGGTCAGGGTCTGGGACGAGGTCACGTTGATTGCCGGGTATGCGAATCCTTTTTCCTTCGCCCGGTCGAGCATTTCACGGTAGACCTCAGGTGTTGCTATGGGCACTAGAACCTCCTAGTCAGATGGCGCACCGGGGCGGCGACGCCTGGTTGTCCTTGCCCCCATTGTTCCACAGCATGGGAGTCTTGGTTAGGGCCGTTAGTACCTCTTGAATCGGCTATGTCTCACGCGGGCTGATTCTGAATAACCCACGCCCACATCGCTATCGCAGCCGCGTGCCCCACATTCATCGACCGCGTCGAACCGTGCTGGGTGACGTGGAGAACCTTTTCGCAAGTCACCGTCATTTCGGAACTCAGGCCAGCCCCCTCTTCTCCGAACACCAGAACAGCTGTCCTGGGCAGGACTGCACCTTCCAATGGCTTTGATCCGGGAATGTTGTCAATGCCTATAATCGCCAGGTTTCGCGCTGTCACGTCAGCAAGGAATTCCTCAACTGTCGAATGATGGACCACTTCTAGATAACGGTCGGTCACCATTGCACCGCGTCGATTCCAACGGCGGCGTCCAACAATGTGAACCTTCGATACCCCGAGTGCATTCGCCGTTCGAACAATGGATCCGATGTTGAAGTCGTGCCCCAGGTTCTCGATCGCGATCTCATACCCCAGTGATCGTCGAGCAATGTCCTCGCGGATTGCTTCGCGCTTCCAATACCGGTACTGATCCTCGACATTTCGATAGTCTCCCTCGGCCAGCAAATCGGCATCCCAATGCTCTCCGTCTGGCAGAGGACCCTGCCACGGACCAATCCCTCGACGCTCTTCACTTTCAGAAGCAACCTCTGGAAGGCCACTATCGACGGTTCCATTCGTGTCCCCACTCACCAATTGCCCCCATATTCCGGTGATTTGCGATTCATTTCGTTGTACATGCCTAGCGTGAGAATAGTGTTGAACATATGAGAAAAGAAAAAGAAACGGCTCAGAGCAGGGGTCGGGGTGGGGAACGCCCCATCCACACGTGGTTGACGGATATGGACGGCGTCCTAATCCGCGAAGAACGCGCAATTCCTGGCGCTCAGGAATTCCTGAACGCGCTCAACGACAAGGGCCTTCCGTACCTGGTCCTCACCAACAATTCGATCTTCACGAACCGTGACCTCTCCGCGCGCTTGGCGCGTTCTGGTCTTGAAGTTCCCGAGGAACGCATTTGGACTTCAGCGAACGCCACCGCGCGTTTCCTTCAGCAACAGTCTCCTGGGTCTAGCGCCTTCGTAATCGGCGAAGCCGGCCTGACCACTGCACTACACCAGGCTGACTACGTGATGACTGATGTCGATCCTGAATATGTGGTGCTAGGCGAAACTCGCACGTACGACTTCAACGCATTGACTCGCGCCATTCGGCTTATCGAGGGCGGAGCAAAATTCATTGCGACGAATCCCGACCGCACTGGCCCATCGGACGAGGGAACCCTTCCCGCGACCGGTGCCGTCGCCGCAATGATCCGGAAGGCAACCGATCGCAAACCCTACTTCATCGGAAAGCCAAATCCGATCATGATCCGCGCTGGCATGAACAAAATTGGCGCACATTCTGAAACGACGGCGATGATCGGTGACCGCATGGACACCGATGTGCTCTCTGCAATCGAAGCCGGTCTGGAATCCCACCTGGTTCTCACAGGTTCTACATCTCTCAAAGACGTCTCCAAGTACCCGTACCGACCGGCTCAGATCCACGAGTCCATCGCAGATGTAGTTCAACTGGTCAGGTAACGGTTCACATGTGCGGCATGCGCCGCACAGTCGCACGCAGCAATCCTCGCGGGGCTAGTTTCTGTACAGCCGCAACCATCTTGTATTTCATGGTTGGGGTGAACAGGACCTGGCCCCGTCGTGCTGCGTCAAGTGTTTCGCGCACGACGGTTTCGGCAGAACTCCAAGCGATTTTTGGAGCTGCTCCATAGTCGGTGCCAGCGCGCTGATGAAACTCCGTCTTAACCAAACCAGGCATCATCGCGGTGACGGTGACGCCGGATCCGCGAAGCTCCTCAGCCAGCCCCTCCGAAAACGAACGAACCCAGGCCTTATGGGCAGAGTAGGTCCCCATGCCCGAGTCCGCAGCTACGGACGATACATTGATGATCGACCCGCGACCACGGTTCCGCATCGCGTTGCCTGCGTGGTAGCAGGTTGCCATTACGGCGCGCACCATCACGTCCAGGCCATACAGTTCAGCAGCCAAAGTGTTGTCCAGGAACGGTTTACCCAATCCGAATCCAGCGGCGTTTACCAGCAGACCCACGGGTCGCGGGTCGCTGAGATCCGACGGAGGGAAGACTGGAAGAGAACCCGCCGGAGGGAACTCTGCTACCCCTTGCGACAGCCGCAGGCAGACCCGATCTAGGTCCTCGGGCTCTGCCAAATCAGCACGGAGAACCTCGACGCCGATGCCGTGAGTGTCAGCCAAGTCCTGGGCAAGCTCCTGAAGTCGGTCCTCGTCTCTTGCAACTACCACCAAATCGTGGCCGGCTGCCGCAGTCTGGACGCAGAACTCGCGTCCGATTCCCGAAGTAGCGCCCGTTATCAATGCGGTTCCCATGGATTGACTATAGGCGCGTTCCCGCCGCTTGACAGGAAATCGATAGGGTGAACGCATGAGGATCGCAACATGGAACGTGAACTCCATTCGCACGAGGATCGACCGGGTCGTCGCTTTCCTGGAGCGCGAGAACATTGACGCGCTGGCTCTACAGGAAATCAAGTGCAAGACCGAGCAGTTCCCACTGGATGCTCTGCGTGAAGCTGGATACGAAGTCGCCGCTCACGGATTGAACCAGTGGAACGGCGTTGCGGTCGTATCGAGAGTCCCAATCCTGGATGTGCAGATTGGGTTTCCCGGACAGCCCGCGTGGAACGAGTCGGGGATAGTCGAAGCACGCGCGCTTGGCGCTAAGGTCGAGGGACCAGGAGGCGCTCCCCTCACGATGTGGAGCCTCTACGTCCCCAACGGCCGCGAACTCGACCACCCGCATTACGGTTACAAACTGGAGTGGCTCGACGCGTTGGCCACCTATTCCACGGGTGTCCTGGCCGAGGATCCCGCGCGGCTCGTGACACTGATGGGCGACTGGAATGTGGCCCCTATGGATTCTGACGTGTGGGACATCGAGTTCTTTGCCGGGCGCACGCACGTGTCTGAACCTGAGCGCGCAGCATTTCGTAAGTTCGAGGACCTTGGATTCGAAGAGGTAACCAGAACGCGCGTCGACAACTACACATACTGGGACTACCAGCAGTTGCGATTCCCCCGAAACGAAGGAATGAGGATCGACTTCGTCTACGCCTCACCTGCGGCCGCAACGAGGGTCGTTTCCGCACAGATCGACCGCGACGAACGCAAAGGCAAGGGTGCTTCCGACCACGTGCCTGTCATAGTGGAACTCACCTGAGCAGAACTCCGCGTCCTCACCGCTGAGATCTCCCGTCTGCGACTACTCCGACTGATTCCTCTCAGCGGTCTGAAGCTGCCTGAAGGATTCGGCTGCCAAGGATCGGCCAGTTCTCCTTGTGCCAGTCGCCAAACGGGCGTTCTCCCACGAAGACTGCTCCGATACCTGCCACGGGATCCACCCAAACGAACGAACCCGACATCCCGAAGTGGCCAAAGGTTTTGGGAGATGCCTGGGGCGGTGTCCAATGTGGTCGCTTGCCGGCTTTGATTTCCACTCCCAGTCCCCAGTCATTCGCCTTCTGCATGCCGTATCCAGGGAGAATCCCGCGAAGCCCAGGAAGTGCAACCGATATCAGTGCACCGTGAGTCTTCGCTGTTAGCAGTTGCGGCTCCAAGAGTTCCTCAACGAGCAGTGTCAGGTCGATTGCGTTCCCGAAACCTGACCTGGCTGGCGAACGAGGAATCACGGTGGCACGCATTCCCAGCGGAGCAAAAATCGTGCGATCGAACCACTTGGGTAACCCAACTCCGATGACTGCGCGGTCCAAGTGGGACTGCAGATAGTCTCCAAGGACCTCGAACCCCTGGTTGGAATAGATGCGTCGCCGCCCAGGTTGGTCTTTGAATCTGGTGCCGTCACCTTCAGCCGCCAAACCCGAGGAATGCGACAGAAGATGCGCGACAGAGAAGGGCTGCCCGAGACCCCGAGGACCCGCGGGGATAGTTGAAACTCCGACCTGGGATGACAGGTCCAGCAACCCCTCTTGCACCGCAACAAGAGTCGACATTGCCGTCACGATCTTCGTGACAGAAGCCAGGGGGAACACAGCATCCAGTTCACCCTGGCTCCAGATGACTTCTCCCGAGCCATCCACGGCCGCGACTGCATGCCGAAATGGCACGGGGTACGCCTCCATCAAGTCAGCGTTCACTCAGACTCGGCGCTCGCGGATTCAGCGCTCACGCCTGCAGGGACGACCTCCAGCGAGATATCGCTGGGCGCAACGCGCACTTCCACGGTCTCACCATCCTGGACCTCTCCCCCAAGCAGCAGCACGGCAAGCCGATCCCCGATCTCTTTTTGGACCAGACGGCGCAGTGGTCGAGCACCATATGCGGGATCATAGCCATGATCCGTGAGCCAGTGTCGAGCTCCCTCAGACACCACCAGGGAGATCCTGCGTGAGCGAAGGCGCTTGGCCATTTGGTCAACCTGGAGTTCCACGATCTCGCCCAGTTCGTGCTTGTCGAGGGAACGAAAGATAACACTCTCATCCAGGCGGTTGAGGAACTCCGGCTTGAATGCTCGGCGCACAGCGGACATGACTGCATCACGCTTGCCCTCTTCCGACAGATCCGGATCGATCAGGTACTGGGATCCAAGGTTCGAGGTGAGGATAAAAATGGTGTTGCGGAAGTCAACCGTTCGGCCCTGGCCGTCGGTAAGGCGCCCATCGTCGAGGACCTGCAGCAGGATGTTGAAGATCTCCGGGTGCGCCTTTTCCACCTCGTCCAGGAGGACCACCGAATACGGCCTGCGCCTCACCGCCTCGGTCAGTTGGCCACCCTCGTCATAGCCTACGTATCCGGGAGGAGCCCCGACAAGACGCGCAACGGAGTGCTTCTCCGAGTATTCACTCATGTCGATGCGGACCATCGCCCGCTCATCGTCGAAGAGGAATTCCGCAACAGACTTCGCCAACTCGGTCTTTCCAACGCCGGTGGGGCCGAGGAACAGGAACGAACCGGTCGGACGGTTGGGGTCCGCAACCCCGGCGCGGGATCTGCGGACCGCATCGGATACGGCTCGCACGGCCTCCTCTTGTCCGATAAGGCGCTTGCCGATCCAGGATTCCATTTCCAGGAGCTTCTCGGTCTCCCCCTGAAGCAATCTGCCAGTGGGGATGCCGGTCCAGGATTCGACCACCGCAGCGACCTCCTGCGGCCCGACCTTCTCGGGAATCATCGGTTCGCCATCATCCTCGTGCGCATCTATGTCTTCGAGTTCCGCGGCTGCAATCTGGGATTCGATCTCCGGGATCTCACCGTTTTGGATGCGACCGGCGTCCTCCCAGCGACCCTCGCGCATCGCCACGTCAAATGACGTGCGCAGTTCGTCCAGCTTGGCACGCAGGTCACCGACCTTGTTGCGGTCGGACTTTTCGTTTTCCCAGCGTGCAGTGAGAGCTTGAAGTTCCTCGGACTTATTCTCGATGTCTTCACGCAGACGGTAGAGGCGGTCTTGGGTCGCTTCGTCGGACTGGTCGGAGTCCGATTCCTGGAGATAACTCTCCTCCATCCGCAACCTGTCGAGGGCTCTGCGGAGCTCATCAATCTCAACCGGGCTGGAATCCAGCTCCATTCGCAGCCGCGACGCTGCCTCATCAATCAGGTCGATCGCCTTGTCCGGCAGTTGGCGCCCCGGAATGTAGCGGTCAGAGAGTTCAGCAGCCGCGACCAGCGCACCATCAGAGATAGTCACCTTGTGGTGAGCTTCGTACTTCGGAGCGATGCCGCGAAGGATCGCGACCGTGTCCTCTACCGATGGCTCGCCAACATACACCTGCTGGAAGCGACGCTCCAAAGCCGGGTCCTTTTCGATGTTCTCGCGATACTCATCAAGTGTGGTTGCCCCAACCATTCTGAGCTCACCGCGGGCCAGCATCGGCTTGAGCATGTTGCCAGCATCCATTGAACCTTCTGATGCACCCGCACCGACAACCGTGTGCATCTCGTCAATGAACGTGATGATCTCGCCGTCAGAGTTCCGGATTTCATCAAGGACTGCTTTCAACCGTTCCTCGAATTCACCGCGGTATTTCGCGCCGGCAACCATCGATCCCAGGTCAAGACTGATCAGGCGCTTATTGCGCAGCGATCCAGGCACGTCGCCCTCAACGATTCGCTGTGCCAGACCTTCTACTACGGCAGTCTTGCCAACGCCCGGTTCGCCAATCAAAACCGGGTTGTTCTTGGTCCTGCGCGACAAGACTTGAACGACTCGGCGGATCTCAGAGTCACGTCCAATGACGGGGTCGAGTTTGCCTTCACGGGCAACCTCTGTGAGATCACGGCCGTACTTCTTCAGCGCCTCGAAGGTTCCCTCCGGATCTGCGCTGGTAACCGGTTCAGGACGAAGCCTTGCCAGCTGGGTCTCCAGTTCGTCGGGGGTCGCACCGGCAGACTTCAGGATGCGACCAGCCTCAGAATCCGACGCTGCGAGCGCCAGCAACAGGTGCTCGGTCGAAACGTAGGCATCACCCATGGACTCGGCGCGCTTCTGCGCATCGTTGATCACGTTGAGCAATGCCCGCGAGGACTGTGGCTGAGCAACTGACGATCCTGAACTAGAGGGCAGGGCCACCAGCGCCGTTCGTACCTGCGCACCCACTTCACTTCGCTGGACGCCAGCTGCGACAAGCAGCGAGATTGCAATGCCTTCGGGCTGTTCGAGCAACGCTTCGAGCAAATGCAGGGGTTCTACCTGGGGGTTGCCCGCAGCCGATGCCATCTGGACTGCCGAACTGATTGCTTCCTGTGCTTTGGTGGTGAATTTTGGACTCATTTTCAACCTTCCACTTCACAAGTGTCATGACACTGTTGTCTGGCTGGAACCCGTGCGGCGGCGCACGAGTATTCCCCGGTAAATCTAGTAATGCAGTCTAGTCGCGGTCCTCAGTGATTGGGTTGGTCTGCCAATTTGGGATGATCCGATTCCACTGCGAGAGTAGAGCCATGGCAGACGAATCAGCATTCCCCACCGTAAGCCCGCGCCCGATGGATCGCTTGTTCCCTGAGTTCCTAGAGGAAGTGGCAGGGGAGGATGCCCTTGCCTGGGTTCGGGAGCGTAACCGGTGGGCCGAGGACGCTCTGGCCGAACCTAACTCGGATGAAGGTATCCCCACACTTAGAGAGTTGGAGGACTCGATTCTGGAGGTCCTTGACGACCCCGGCCGCATCCCGATGGTTACGGTTCGCGGCGACGTTGCTTACAACTTCTGGACTGACGGTGACCATCCAAGAGGGTTGTGGCGACGTCAAGATCTGTCCGACTACCTGGCTGACGGTGACAATTGGGAAGTTCTGATCAACGTGGACAGCCTGTCTGAGCAGGAAGGTAAATCTTGGGTCTGGCATGGAGCCGACGTCCGCTATCCCGAGTACGACCGAGCACTGATCACACTGTCCGACGGCGGGTCGGACGCCGACGAAACGCGTGAGTTCGACATGACCACACTCTCGTGGGTAGAAGGCGGGTTCTTCCGCCCCGAAGCCAAGGGCAGTTTGAGCTGGATCGATCTGGACCACTGCTGGTTGACCCAGCCAGGACCCGATTCGTCCTCGTCTTCCGGCTATCCACTTGAGGCACGTATTCTGCGACGAGGGCAGGCCCTTTCCGAAGCCAAACTTGTTTTCGCAGCCGACAGAGAGTTCATGGGGACCTGGGCGTCCCAAGTTCGTGACCGCAGCGGAATCCGACAGTTGATCTCTGTCAGCGAAGATTTCTACACTTCAGACCTCTATCTGATCGACGGTGGTCTGGATGCAGCACTCGAGACCAAGCCGATCCGCCTCCCTGTGCCTCGAAGTGCGGAAGCTGTTCCCTGGAACGAGTGGGTGCTGGTGTGGCTGCGTGATCCATGGAATCGCGTGGACCTTGGTGAGTCTTGGAGCGCCGGATCCCTCGTCGTCTTGAATCTCAAGAGTCTCATGGAGGACCCCGATCGAGCTTCGGCAACGGCACTGTTCGAACCCACGGGCAGCGAGGTTTTCATCGACCTGACAACCACCGCCACGCGGATTTCGGTTACAACCATCCGCGACGTCGTTTCGAGAGTGACGGTCCTCGAACCACCGAAGGACGACTCAGACGGTGAATGGTCTAGGAAGCCGCTGGCCCTCCCTCCCGTCGAGGATCAGTACCTTACCGCATCCGTCGGAGCCGTGACCCCATTGGAAAACGACCGTCTCTGGGTAGTCACTTCCGGCTACACCCAGCCCAGTACTCTGTGGCTGGTCGATCCGGACGAAGGTGCGGTATGGACCCCTGTCCGACAAGCACCTCAGCTATTCGACTGCTCAGGAGTAGCTGTCTCGCAGCACTTCGCGGTGTCCCAGGACGGAACGCGGATTCCTTATATCCAAGTGGTCAAGGACGACGTTACGGGTCCGACACCGACGCTGCTTTATGGTTACGGAGGATTCAACGTTAGCCTGACTCCCGGTTACAACCCGGTCGCCGGACGGGCGTGGATCGAGCACGGCGGCGCCTATGTGGTGGCGAACATTCGAGGGGGCGGCGAGTACGGTCCCACTTGGCACCAGGCGGCGCTGCGAGAGAACAGGCACCGAGCATACGAGGACTTCGCGGCTGTGGCCCAAGACTTGGTTGCTCGTGGCGTGACCACCCCCGATCAGCTTGGTGCACAGGGAGGATCAAACGGTGGACTCCTGATGGGCAACATGTACACGCAGTACCCGGAGGCTTTCGGTGCAATCTTGTGCGAAGTCCCTCTACTGGATATGGGCCGCTATCACACGCTGCTGGCTGGAGCATCCTGGATTGCCGAGTACGGCGACCCCGACGACACCGACGATTGGAAGTTCGTCCAGACCTTCAGTCCGGTGCACTTGTTTGATGCGAAGCGTGACTATCCGTCGCTGATGATCATGACCTCGACCAAGGACGACCGGGTGCATCCGGCGCATGCGCGGGCACTCGCGTACCTCGCGGAAGAAGGAGGAAAACCGATCTTGTACTTCGAGAACATCGAGGGCGGGCACGCTGGTGCGGCGGACAATCGGCAGCGCGCTCATAACCGAGCCCTCGGATGGAAATTCCTCTGGGACACGCTATCTGTCGACTCCCTATGAACCCGAGTCAAGAATCCCCGGAGTGTATTCGAAGTGTCCGTTCTAATGGTGCCTCAGTTCGAAAGTGTCACCACGACCACTAAGCACTCACGCCACCTGTTCGACGCCTCAGAATGTGCCCGGCTGACCAGATCCAGACTGACCGGACCCCGGTTGACCCGGTCCCGGATATCTGGGTCCGCCGTAGCCCACATTTCGGAAGTATTCCTTACGTTTACCATTGCGGTTCACCAGCCAGATAATGCCTGCGATCAGCATGATCAATCCGGTGATGCCAATAATCGCAGCAAATCCCAGTGCGCGAAGCGATGATGACACCAGGTCGTTGATCTGATCTCCTGTCATTACCAAGAGTTCTGCGGAAGGTCCCACCCCATCGCACGACACGGTGTAAGTGTCGCTATCAAGACCCCGACTAACAAAGATGCCAGTGTTGCTCTCGTTGACCATCGTGATCATGTCGCCCTGCGAGGACTCAAGTACACAGCCGTAGGCCTCCCCGGTCAGCGGGGCCACGCCGACGATACCGGACGAATCTACGGAAATAGTTCCCCCGTTGACAGCAGTCATTGAGCCATCGGCTATGCGGCTCACGCCTATACCGCTGAGGATCAGACTCACAAACACAATCGGCGCAAGGATCAGCATCACCACGATGCCGGATACTAGAAGGGTGATCGCTCCGCCACGCTTCGGAGCTTCTCCAAGTGGTGCGCCCATCGGTGCCGGATAGGGGGTAGCCCCCGGCGACTGGCCATATGGCATGTAAGGGTGCGCTGCAGGGCCAGGTTGAACAGGCTGACCCGGAATACCTGCGCCAGCCTGCGGAGACTGCGATCCCGGCGCCCCCTGGTCATAGACCGGCCAAGGGGTCGATTGTGTTCCTGGTTCGGGAGTCGGCGCCTGAGGAGCATAGGGGTTGCTCCAGTTGTCGGAACGCTGTCCATACTCAGGCTCAGGAAGACTGGAACCTCCTGCATTTTCTCCGTCGCTGGGTGACCCGTACGGATTGGGGCCGGCACTGCCGTTGCTCATGGTTCCTCCTGGTCGATCTGAGTATGTATCGGATCTCTAGTAAGTTTAGGCATCCAATGCGAAGGCTAGGCGCTCGGACCGCAGCTTATCCACGCCCGGAACCGATAGTGGTTCAAGTTTGCGACCCAATGCCTTTGACAGTAGGTAATCCGCCAGCTGAGGATTCCGGGCGAGTGCGGGCCCGTGCAGATACGTTCCGATGATTGAACCTTGGACAGCACCTTCGTATGCAACGCCCTCGGCCACAGCCACCACAGAAGGACCACCGTTGCCTACTCCCGACAGAACCTGGCCAAGAGGATTGGCCTCTGATCCAAGGACGGTGCCACCCCCGTGGTTCTCGAATCCCGTCAAGAGATCGGTGAGCCCCGGCACAAGAGGTTCCTCGACCAGCTCTCCGATGGCACGTGATCCGCGAGGGAACGTAGCGACATCCAGCAGACCCAAACCCTTCACTTTTTTACCCATGGCATCGGTGTAGCTTCGCCCGAGCACCTGCAAAGACGCACAGATTGCAAGGATGGGAGTTTCACGACGCGCCGCCTCCACGAGCCCTCGATCTGCCTGCAACTGCCCAGCGGCGATGGCCTGTGCGGAGTCCTCACCCCCGCCCAGAGTATAAATGTCGAGTTCGGCTGGAACCGGGTCGGAAGTATTGATGGTGACGATTTCGGCGGGGATTCCTCGTCGACGTGCGCGCTCGGCCAGAATCCGCGCATTTCCGCTATCTCCATAGGTGCCGAGGACGGAGGGAAACACCAGGCCAATTCGCAGGATCGAGTCTGTCATAGTCGTTCGATGTCCTTTTTCATGTCACGAAAAGCCGTGTAATTGGCCAACACTTGAACAGGGCCAGATTCGCACCTGCGGATCGCCTCTAGGTAACCGGGAACGGTTATGCAGTCGATTCCCGCGTATTCCAGGCAGACAGCAAGGTCGGCAGCACGTTCTCCAGAAGCAACAACTAGCTTGGGAGTTCCTCCACCAGGACCGACGCCCCTAAGGTAGCTGAAGTCGACGTCCCATAGCCATGACAGGTCCTCCCCGTCTGGGACCTGTCCGTTTACTGCGATGACTATCTGCTCTGAGTCTGAGGGAACCATCGTGAGGGCTTCTTGCCAACCTGCGGGATTTTTGGCCAGAAGCAGTTTCGCCAGTCGTCCGTTGACATCGTAGGTCTGGTATCGGCCAGCGACACCTTCAACCTGCGCGAAACTGCGTGAGATGTCTGCGGCACGGACGCCGAAACTCGAAGCCGTAGCCGCAGCTTGGGCGGCATTGCCCCGATTGGCGCGACCTGGAAGCTGAAGATCGACATCGATTCGAACATCGTTAGGGCCGTTGATCGTGAAAAGTCCGGTGGGAGCTGTGGACTCGATGTGCCAGTCAGGGGCGGGTCGGACAAATTCGTCAGATCCATCCACGGACCAGCTAGAACCATCGCGGGTCACCAGGGTTCCGGTCCGTGGGAATGACGTGGAATCCGCGTACCATGACGTTCCAGCAGCAACCCATTGGACATTTGGCGCATCCCACGCTGCCGACGAAATCAATGGATCGTCGCAGTTGGCGACAATAAGGGCACGCCCCGAAGACTCAACGGCTTCGCGGATGCATGCCTCAACGGCCCCGATCTCGCCTACTCGGTCCAGTTGATCACGCGACAGGTTCAGCAAAACAATTGCTTTCGGCGAGGTTTCTCGCGTGATCGACGGCAGGTGCATTTCGTCGACTTCCAAGACCGCGTAACGGGCGTTGGGTTTCTGCATTAGAGCAGTCACGATGCCGGTAGTCATGTTGTCACCGCCGAGGTTCGCAGCAACGTTTCCCAGTGTTCCCAGTGCCTGAGCAATCAGCCGAGTGGTTGTTGACTTACCGTTGGTGCCCGTCACCAGAACGATCTGTCGCCCTGCAGCAAGCTCTTTCAGAATGGAAGGATCGACTTTCAACGCAACCTTGCCTCCGACCATGCCACCCTGGCCCTTACCGAGCAGGCGGGACAGCCCCCTGGCAGTGCGTCCCGCTGCCACCGCCGCTTTGGCTCGTACCGAACAGGCAATGCTCGCAAGTTTGCTCATGTGTATAAGGCTCCGATTCTCCACACTTCTAGGTCAAGCAGTCCACTGCAGTGGCAGTTACGAAGTGGTGCTCTATTCAGCTTCAGAAGGTCTGAGTCTGTCGCGATAGAGACGCTCCAAATGCAAGGATACGAGTCGCTGCCACCCGGTGAGTGAACCACGACTTACCAGTGCGTTGCCCGGATTTGAATCAATGCCTGGGGAATCGTCAGGATTTGTACGAGGACGCTCGGAGCCCGAGTAAACCAATCGCGACGAATTGCCCCTCGCTATTCCGGGCGCCCGCAAGGTGACATGACCGCGAGAATTTGCAGCAAAGACCCTGGGCCTTGGCGTTGGCGAGGAAGCTGATTTGAGTGCCTCGTTCAACTCCTCGACTTCACGCACAAGGGCGTCAACCCGGTTTTGCAGTTTGATCGCAAGTTGCACTCCTGCCAGGTTGACGCCCTCTTGCGTCATGCGCTGAACTTCACGCAATCGTTGAACGTCCCCTCGTGAATAGCGGCGTCCTCGTCCCTTAGTCCTGCTGGGGCTGACCAGGCCGAGGCGATCGTATTGCCTAAGCGTCTGGGCGTGCATGCCCACTAGTTGCGCGGCGACACTGACGGTGAACACGGCATCGTCTTTTGCAGCGCGATCATTGGAAGCGCCGCCTATCCGGGGCGTCGCTTCATTGCTCACTTCTTCGCCGCTTTCATCAATCCGGCACGCGGGTCCCAATCACCTTCGGCTTCACGAAGGGCTTCTACAGCCTCACGTTCAACATCGGTGAGCTTCTTCGGAGCGACAATCTGCAGTTCGACAATCACGTCACCCTGCCTTTTACCCCTCTTGATGCCCTTCTCCTTGATGCGTAGCAGGCTGCCGCTTGAAGTTCCCTCGGGTACCTTCACACCCACCGTCGTACCGTCAGGCAGAGGAACGTTGACACGAGCCCCAAGAGCCGCCTCCGGGTAAGAGATCGGAACCTTAACCCGCAGCCTGCCATTCTCAATCGAGAACACCGGGTCCTTGTGGACACTGACTTGAACGATCAGATCTCCGGCCGGACCACCATTGGCACCAGGTTGACCTTTGCCCGCAAGCTTTATCTTCTGTCCATCGCGGACTCCGGCTGGAATGCGAACCTTCATGCTGCGTCCGTCGAGGTTGAACGTGAGTGTTTCACCTTCATACGCTTGCTTGAACGTCAACTTGGTCGAGGTGTTCAGGTCAGCACCGCGCTCCGGTTGTGGAGCAAAACCGGCGAAGCCAGCGGACCCCGCTCCAGGCATTCCGCTCGGCATTCCACTGGGCATTCCGCCCGGCATTCCACCCGAAGCCCCGCTGCCTCCAAATAGAGAGGACAACAGATCTTCAAACCCGCCGCCAGCACTTTGGAATCGAACGTTGGGACCACCGGACCCACGCATTCCACCAAAGTAGTCCTCGAATCCGCCACCGGATCCGGGACCTCCAGCTGCGAAACGCGGGCCTCCGGAGGCCATAGCGCGAATGGCGTCATAGCGCTCTCGCTGCTCCTTGTCAGTGAGCACAGCGAAGGCTTCTCCGATCTCCTTGAACTTCGCTTCAGCCTTGGGATCTCCGGCATTCTGGTCTGGATGCCACTTGCGCGCCAACTTTCGATAGGCCTTGCGGATTTCTTTGTCATCCGCATCTTTGGCCACGCCGAGAACCGAGTAGAAGTCACGGTTCAACCAGTCTTGTTCACTCATGGCACCTCCTTTCAGGTAGCCAGACCCTGATCACTCGGGGTTGAAAACCAAGACCTTGGTGGGCCTCAGTATGCGGTCATTGATTTTGTAGCCGGGCTGCAGCACCTGACCCACGACGGGGTGGTCGACATCCGGGTTCGGTTGGGCCATTAGCGCATCGTGCAGTTGCGGATCGAAACCATCGCCTTGATTGCCGTAGCGTTCCAGCCCGAATCGAGAGTTGAGGGTCTCCTCCAGCTTTGTTGCGATCGAAGCGAACGGCCCCTCGGTCAGCTCTCCAGCGGCGCGCGCTGCCTCTATGTCATCCAGGACTGGGAGTAACGCCTCGATCGCATCTTGCTGGCCCTCACCGCGTCGCTGTCCGGCTTCGGACTTGGAGCGGCGAACGTAGTTTCCGTACTCCTGATTGACGTTGTAGACGTCAGCCCTGGCCCTGGCCAAGTCTTCTTCTGCTTGTTCCAGGCGCTTCTGCGTCTGAAGCAGGACGGAGTCTTCTCCCAGGTCCTGTTCGAAAGCTTCGAAGTCGGTGTCCCCGGCGCCTGATTGTTCAGTGCCAGACGTGCCCGAGGGGGCCGAAGTAGATTCGGCCCCCTCGTTGCCTGCGTTAGCAGAGTTCAAAGACTCGCCCTGGGGACCGTTGAAATTGTCTTCCCCAGGATTTGTCACTTGGTATCGTCCTCGTCTTCCACGATCTCAGCGTCGATCACTTCTTCTTCAGCATTGACGTCTTCCTGGCTGGGCAGTTCCTCTTCGGTCTGCTGTTCAGCCTGGTAGACCTCTTCGCCGATCTTCATGCCAACTTCATTGAGCTTGTTCAGCGCGTCCTTGACCGGCTCAATATCCTCGCCTTCCAGCGCGGTCTTGACCTCGTCAATAGCATCCTGAACAGACTTGCGAGTGTCCTCGGAAATCTTCTCTTCATTGTCTTTGAGGAGCTTCTCCAGCGAGTAGACAGTCTGCTCGGCTACGTTCCGGGTTTCCTGATCTTCGCGGCGCTTCTTGTCCTCGGCCGCGTGCTCTTCGGCTTCGCGGACCATGCGGTCAATGTCTTCCTTAGGAAGGGCCGAGCCACCGGTGATAGTCATCGACTGTTCCTTATTGGTGCCACGGTCCTTCGCGGAAACGTGCACAATGCCGTTTGCATCGATGTCGAAGGAGACTTCAATCTGCGGAACTCCACGAGGAGCCGGTGCGATACCGGTCAGTTCGAAGGTCCCCAGTGGCTTGTTGTCACGAGTGAACTCGCGCTCGCCCTGGAACACCTGGATCAGCACGGAAGGCTGACCGTCTTCAGCAGTAGAGAAGACCTCTGTTGCTCGCGTCGGAATAGCCGTGTTGCGCTCGATCAGCTTGGTCATGACGCCACCCTTGGTCTCTATGCCCAAAGACAGCGGCGTGACGTCGATCAGAAGAACGTCCTGGCGGTCGCCCTGCATGACGCCTGCCTGCAGAGCAGCACCGATAGCGACAACTTCGTCCGGGTTCACCGTACGGGTCGGCTCTTTGCCGCCGGTCAGTTTGACGACCAGATCGTTCACAGTCGGCATACGGGTCGAACCGCCGACAAGGACCACGTGATCAATGTCAGACACCGAGATATTGGCCTCGCGGATTACGTCCTGGAACGGCTTCTGAGTACGATCCAGAAGATCCTTGGTCATGTCCTCAAACTTGGCGCGTGTGAGCTTCTCGTCTAGGTGGATTGGACCTTCAGAACTCATCGACAGATACTGCAGCGAGATCGTGGTCGTGGTAGCGGTGGAAAGCTCACGCTTTGCCTGCTCTGCCGCTTCCTTCAAACGCTGAAGTGCCACGGGATCCTTGCCGAGGTCAACGCCGGTCTTGTTCTTTACCTGCTGGATCAGCCAGTCAACGATGCGCTGATCCCAGTCGTCGCCACCTAGGCGGTTGTCACCTGCGGTCGCCCGAACCTGGATCGTGGAGAAGCCGTCATCATCCTTGGCGACTTCCAGCAGCGACACGTCGAAGGTACCGCCACCAAGGTCGAAGACCAGAATCAGTTCTTCTTCCTTGCCCTTGTCCAATCCATATGCCAGTGCGGCTGCGGTTGGCTCGTTGATGATGCGCAGGACGTTCAGACCTGCAATCTGTCCGGCATCCTTGGTCGCCTGACGCTCTGCGTCATTGAAGTATGCGGGAACCGTGATCACGGCATCCTTCACTTCTTCACCCAGGTAAGCCTCAGCGTCGTGCTTCAGCTTCGACAGGATTCGCGCGGAGATTTCCTGTGCGGTGTACGACTTGTCGTCGATCGTCTTGGACCAGTTGGTACCCATGTGACGCTTCACCGACGAAATGGTGCGGTCGACGTTGGTTACAGCCTGACGTTTTGCGATTTCGCCAACAAGAACTTCGCCGTTCTTCGAGAAGGCGACAACCGAAGGGGTGGTACGTGCACCTTCGGCATTAACGATGATTGTGGGTTCTCCACCTTCGAGCACTGCGAGCGCCGAGTTGGTGGTTCCCAAGTCAATTCCTACTGCTCTAGCCATTGCTAGTTTCTCCAGTTCTATTTCTGCTCAAGTTATATATCCGTCTGGCTCACCCAAGCTCTCAACGAATCTTCATTTCCGCGGAGCCTAAGGTTGAGCCCGATGGACTCAACTTTAGAGAACTGTCCATGAGTACGCAAGGCGTGGTCTCTGAAAGTTGAGTCACATCGACTCAACTTTGGCGGGAATTCTTGACACTCAGGGACGCTGGAGCCTACGGATGCTCGACGCCAGCTTCCTTCAGAACGGCATCCATGATCTCCATAACCTCAATGGTGTCTTGCCAAGAGACGATCTCAGACTCGGTATTGCCCGCCGCGACTTGACGAGCAGCTTCCGCCGCCTGGTACTGGAATCCACCAGGGACACGCGCATCCCAGACTCCATTCTCACTTGACGCCACCGCCCCGGTTGTCGGGTCTAGCTCATGTACCGTCAACTTGACCTCTGTCGGCCGGTAGAACTCGAACGGCAACTCGATCACTCCGCGCTCAAAGGACAAACTGGCGGCCGTAGGACCCCAGGCATCCAGTGCAGCAGTGGCAGACGCGATCGCCTGCGCGTACTTGCCCGCAACAATGTCGGCCGCATCGACTCCTGTCTTTGTCAGGCGTGAGACTGATGCAAGTTCCTCGGGCACCCCCAGCAGCATGTGCTCAAAGTGGATGGGGTAGACGCCCAAGTCGAGCAGCGCACCGCCACCCAGCTCCGGCCGAACCAAGCGTGGCACATGCGTCAGCTTCTGCGAATGATCCGCCTGCACTGAGCGCAACGGGCCGAGCATTCCGGACTGCACCACATCGTCCATGAATCGGTAGTGAGGAAGATGCCGACTCCACATTGCCTCCATGGCGAACAAGTTGCGTTTGGCAGCTTCTTCGAAAATGCGGCGTGCCTTGTCCGCCGTGAGGGTGAACGCCTTCTCCACCAGCACCGGCTTGCCTGCTTGGAGCGCCAGTATTGCGTCCTCATAGTGTCGGCTGTGGGGGGTCGCCACGTAGATGATGTCAATATCAGCAGCATTGACCAATTCCTCATAACTGCCATGTGCGCCGGCAGGGTCGATTCCGATCTCCGCAGCGAAAGCATCAGCCCGGGACTGATCGCGTGAGCCGACCGCAACAATCTGTTGCGAGGAGTACGCGGGAACGTCCTCGGCAAATGTCCTGGCGATGCCGCCTGCTCCCAGAATCCCCCAGCGCAAAGATGGCGCGTCGTAGGGATCCGGAGCAACATAGTTTGGAGCAACAGATTTGAATAGCTCCGGAAGCGGAGCAGCAGACGATTTCACTTCATTGTTTTCATTAGCCATGGGTCTATTGTCCCAACATTCTCTCGGCGAATACAGTTGATCCATGAGAGTGGCAATTGGTGGTTCCAGCGGGCTCCTGGGAAGTAGGCTCACGGAAGCCTTGAGGGCTCGCGGCGACGACGTTGTGAGGCTTGTGCGTCGGCCGCCGACTGCACCGGATGAAAGGCGCTGGGACCCCACCGGATCGGGTCCCGACGACGCGGGCGATAGAAGCACATACGGTCCGGGAATTGACGCACCGGGAGTTCAAGATCCCGGATTATCCGACGTGGATGCGGTAGTCAACCTCGCCGGCGCAAGTATCGCCGGATGGCGTTGGAGCCACAAGTACAAGGGTCAGATTCTGCGCTCGCGCATAGACTCAACCGCCACCATCGTCGATGCGCTTCGCCTTGCATCTGCCAACGGGAAACTTCGCTGCAAGACGTTTCTTTCCGCGAGCGCTATCGGATTCTACGGTTATGACCGCGGCGATGAAGTCCTGACAGAGAAATCCACTCCGGGCCACGGGTTTCTGGCTCAAGTGTGCAAAGGATGGGAATCCGCTGCCAATCCTGCCACTGACCTGGGTGTTCGCGTGGTCCATCTGCGAACCGCCAACGTCCTTGATCCTGGAGGCGGGATAGTGAAAGCACTGCGATTACCGTTCCTCGCTGGACTGGGTGGACGGATTGGGTCTGGCGAGCAGTGGTTCTCCTGGATCACATCCGAGGACCACGTGCGTGCCATGTTGTTCCTCCTCGATGGCGCAATCTCCGGACCAGTAAATCTTGCGGCACCGGATCCTGTTCGCAATATGCAGTTCGTCGAAGACTTCGCTCGCTCGCTGAACCGCCCGGCAGTCATCCCTCTTCCTACTGCCCTTCTAGGAGTCGCACTCACCCCGCAGATGGTCCGCGAAACGATCGCAGCCGGTCAACGTGTAGTCCCGGAAACCTTGGAGGACGGCGGATTCACATTTGACCACCCGACACTCACCGACGCACTGCGACTACTTGGCGCGGATCAGACTACTTAGCGCAGTCTAGGCCCGTCCGTAGTGAGTCTAGATTCCGGTGTAGGGCATCGAGGAAGTCCTCAGCATCGGTCGGCGCGGTCTCCAGCGTGTATAGCCGCCCGATGTTCACCCCTAAGGATGTGGCCAGCCTCTGCTCTGTGCTTGATGCACCTTGCTCTTCGAAGAACAAGGTGGTGGCGTTGTTGCCACGCACAACCTTCTCGAGTTCGTGGATTCGCTTAGGTGAAGGTTCAGCATCCGGGTTCACTCCAGTGACACCAACCTGTTCCAAACCGTACGCGCTGGTCATATATCCAAATGCCTCATGGGAAGTGATGAGTACTTCGCCGGAGCATCCCCTCAGAGCCGCCCGGTACTCCTTGTCGAGTTCCTCGAGTTCTTTGCGCAGTTCGGCAGCATTATGACGGAACTCGTCGGCATAGTCAGACGCAATGACTGCTAGCTGCTCTGCGAGCCCATCGCCCAGATCAGCGACGATCATAGGATCGAGCCAGATGTGTGCGTCACCGGGGATCCTATCCGAACTATTCACTGCAGAAAGCCCATCAAACGACGCATTGGCCTCCTGAGAAACGGCCTTCTCAACGGCTGGCTGGAACGAATCACCCAGATAGAAGACCAGATCAGCATCACCCAAGCTTGCGACCTGCTGAGGTGATAGCTCCAAGTCATGGGCATGTCCACCAGAAGGAGTCAGGTCCGTTACCGTGACCTTCTCGCCGCCGATTCTGGCACTAAGGAACGCAAGCGGATAGAACGAGGCAACCACGTCAATGTCTCCGTGACCCGCGGTCACACCTTCCGTTGCCGCATTCCCGCGGTCTTGATCGTAGTCGTCGTGATGGTGTCCGCTTTGCTCCTCGCCATGAACAGGGCCGTCTTGAACTCCCGAACTGCAAGCGGCCAATCCGATTACGGCGACGGCGGCAAGACCAAGAACTGCGGGCAAACAAAAACCTTTACGAAGTTGCTTCCCCGAAGCACACCGCAACATGATTCGTGCGGAACTTCCTGAATCTTTGATCGATGCACGCAAAGACATAGACCCTCAATTCGCTTCTTCTGGTAGCTGCCAAGGAAACCGCTTCCTCACCATCCACAGACTACATCTAATGATAATCATTATCAACTTATCCTATGGCGAACATCGGTCCTCACTCTCAGGGATTAGTTCAGGCACGCTCTCTGAAATGGAGAGTTTTCGGCAGGTAATCCAAGCTGGAGACGACCGCAGGGTTACGCTTCTTACGGCGAACCCAACGTCTAGCAAGTCGACGGCGCATACTGTCGACCCCCGAGGAGGAACCATGGCCGTTTACGAAGTCAGCGAGACCAGTGCTGAACTCAAAGAGGCGATGGATCACTTGATACCTCAGCTGTCGTCTTCCGCACCACTTCTTTCCGAGGAGCAAATTGCCGCTCTCGTGGCCCAACAGGACACCTACCTGTTCGTTTATCGTGGCGAACCAGGCGATCGAATCCTCGGAATGTTGACGCTCGCTACATTCACCATTCCCACCGGCGTTCGCGCGTGGATCGAGGACGTAGTTGTTGACAACGAAGCCCGCGGACAGGGTGCTGGACAAGCACTGGTTGAAGCAGCCGTCGCGAAAGCAGCCGAGATTGGCTCCCGCACAGTTGACCTCACATCACGCCCGTCGCGTGAGGCAGCGAATCGACTCTATGTCCGCTGCGGATTCGAGCTACGGGAAACAAACGTCTACCGTTACAAGGCGTGAGCACCAATACCTCTGACACCCCTGCAAACCACGACTCTGTAACCGCCTTTACGCGCGACTATCTGGAATACCTGGAGAAGTCTCCCTCCTCGTACCACGCTGCCCGCGAGGCGGCGAACCAGTTGAAGAAGTCGGGGTTCGAGGAAGTTGACCGCGCCTCTCAGTGGCCAGCTGCGGCCGGACGCTACTTCATGGTGGACCAAGGTGCCCTCATCGCGTGGGTCATGACAGAGCGAGCATCGGCAGTCGACGCCACGCAGGTGCCTGGTGGTTTTGCCATTGTGGGAACGCACTCAGACTCACCCGCTTTGAAAATCAAACCCACTCCACAAAGGCAGACCGCAGATGGCTGGGGCCAAATCCTCACGGAGGTTTACGGCGGACCGCTCCTGAACTCTTGGTTGGATCGCGAACTGCTAATCGCCGGTCAGGTTGTGGACCGCGATGGCAACACGTATCTGGTTCGCACGGGACCGGTTGCTCGCGTCCCACAACTGGCTCCTCATCTGGGACGGGAAGTGATGACTGAGGGCATCAAGCTTGATCCCCAGCAGCATCTACAGCCCGTGTGGACGGTGGATGATGAGGACAGCTCAGTCCTCGAAATAGTTGCACAAGCCGCAGGCCTTTCGAGCAGCGAGCATATACTCGGCTATGACCTGTTCCTCGTCCCAAGTCAGTCTCCAGGCCTGTTTGGTTCACACAATCAGTTCGTAGCTGCTGGCAGGCAGGACAACCTGTCCTCGACATTCGCCGCCCTCGACGCATTCAAAGCAGCCGTCAACAAGGAGACCGACTCCGCGATCCATGACCAGGCGGCCTCGTCCGCAGGCTCCGGAGCGATTCCCGTGCTTGCGGTCTTCGATCACGAGGAAGTTGGTTCTGAATCCTCGACTGGGGCCCGCGGCCCCCTGCTAACATATGCCCTCAAGCGGATCGCTTTGGCACTGGGGCACGACGAGGAACGGCTCCAGCAAATGCTTGCCAAGACAACTCTGATCTCAGCAGACGCATCCCACTCGGTCCATCCCGGTTACTCCGCCAAACACGATCCAGACACTCGGCCGATCATGGGTCGCGGGCCCATCCTCAAGATCGATGCGGATCAAAGATACGTTACCTCTGCGCATGGCCAGGCGATGTGGGCCAAGCTCTGCGAGGAGGCAGGAGTCCCATCGCAGGAATTCGTCTCCCAAAGCTCAATGCGAAGCGGATCGACAATCGGCCCCGCACTGGCAACCTCTCTTGGGATTACAGCCGTTGACGTGGGGATCGGCCTGCTCTCGATGCACTCGACGCGCGAAATGAGCCATGTCAACGACACATACTGGCTGGCCCGAGTACTTGAGCATTACTGGTCACCTGCACGCATCGGTGGGAGCCGCTAGCGTAGTGGCAGGAGGCTCCGGTGAGGATTGATGCGTGGTTGTGGAACGTGCGCCAGTTTCGGTCGCGCTCACTAGCCACGTCTGCGGTTCGCGCAGGCCACGTCCGCGTCAATGACACCTCGGTCAAGGCGTCATACAAGGTTTCCCCCGGCGACGTGGTTCGCGTACGCGTGCAGGGTTTCGACCGGGTCCTCGAAGTCGTCTCGCTACCTCCACGTCGCGTTGGCGCACCGGAGGCCCAGAAATGCTACCTTGACCACTCACCGCCACGCCCCAAGTACGTCGGCCCAGTCGGGCTTCGTGAACGAGGAACCGGTCGTCCCACAAAGAAGGAACGCCGTGACCTAGAGAAGCTGCGTGGTGAGGAATGGGCCAAATACTCCAGACGTGATAGCCGCTAGAGCAAGAGGGGATCGCTGATGACATCACCCGGAACCATTCCACCAAACCTTCTACTTTCGAATGGCAAGCGAATTCCCCAGTTGGGGTTTGGCACATACAAAGTCACCGACCACGCACAAAGAGTCGTCAATGATGCCCTCAAGGTGGGCTATCGCCATATCGATGGTGCCCAGATGTATGGAAATGAACTTGAGGTGGGGCTCGCGGTCGCTGAATCGGGGATTGTGCGCGACAGTCTGTTCCTGACCTCGAAGCTGGACAATCCCAACCACGAACCAGACGTTGCCAAGCGGTCCTTCGAACGGACTCTGATGGAGCTGCAGACCGATTACGTCGATCTGTTCTTGATTCACTGGCCTCTGCCGATGTACTACGACGGCGACTTCGGACGCACGTGGCGCGTTATGGAAGGCTTCTACGAAGAAGGTTCAGCAAAGGCGATAGGCGTCTCCAACTTCGAGCCACACCACCTGGAAAAGCTGGCTTTGACCGCCAACATTGCACCGATGGTCAATCAGATCGAGTCGCATCCATACTTTCCCAACACCGAAGTGCACCAGTACAACTCAGAGCACGGAATCCTCACTGAGGCCTGGTCACCGCTTGCGCGAGGTCGCGCCATTAGCGACCCGATCCTTATCGAGATCGGTGAGCAGTACGGGAAATCCCCTTCGCAGGTCGCAATCCGCTGGGGCCTCCAAAGAGGTGACATTCTGATCCCAAAAGCGTCCTCAACAAAGCGACAACTGGAAAATCTGCACGTGTTTGACTTCGAGTTGAGCAGCACCGACATGGAACGAATCTTCAGGCTGGACGAAGGCGAGCCCGGACGCACGGGCAAGCATCCCGACAAGATGGACCGCCTGTAGAAGCAGCCGAGATTGGTCTCAATCCCTACAAGATCGGCTACGTGAAGCCCAATTAGGCCAGTGACGACTGTAGCATGGCACCGCTGATGGCTATGTGTCACGATACGCGACACAACATTACGTCTTGGAGAAGCACATGAGTTCGCTGAAGCATGTATCGTCCGGATCTAGTTTGGGAACCAGCGGATCTTTGAGAAGTCGTGTGTTTTGTCGGACCAGACTGATAGCGGTCGGAATGTCTTTGGTACTCGCCCTCGGCGGGTGCTCGTCGAGTCTTGGTGGTCCTGGGCAGTCAGGAAAGGGGGGACTCGGAAAGCCTGCTGAACCACCAAAGATCACACAGACGGAAGCATTTCAGCATCCGACCGATGTGGAGGTGCCTGGACTCACGGGCCAGCGCGTCGTGAACTCCACTGGCTCCGAGGCACGCTGGTCTTATCTTCCAGGTGAGCAGCCATTCAACGACGCCCTTGCTGAGATCGTCGGTTCCTACCTGGACGCCCAGGCTGCCAGCCGGGACCAGGCGTACGAACCGCAGGTCGACATCATGAACGACCCTCTGAATCGCGGATGTGTTGCTGGTTCCACCGCGCTCACGGGACGGGAGATTCTGGATGACACGAAGTTGACTCAGAACCTTGGATCTGAAGTGAGCCTGACAGTCGTTTGCGATGCGATTCTCGCAGCTGGCACTACTTTTGGTGAACGCCTCCGCTTTGTACGCGGCAACGCCCAAGAAGTCACTTCCGACGCCGTAGAGATCATCTACACCGACACTGCGACAGGTGACGTAGCTCGCGGCCGCGAGCTGTTCTCGGAGTCCTCCCTGCCGGTTCTTTACAATGCGCTTTTCGAGGTCCTCAAGATCCAGCAGCCAATGAGTGGGGACCAAATCATCCCGCCTTCAGCCGACACGCTCGCGGACCTGGAAGCTTCGCTGTCCAACATTGGCTTTGAACGCAACGGCGACATCCTTCTAACCGTTGACCGCAGCTTCATCGCGGTCGTCACCGCAGGTACTCCGCACTACACACCGGAAGCGACGACTCTGCGAGTTCCTGCAGCAAGAGCCGAAGAAATGCTAGTTCCTCTTGGACAGGCGATCTCTAAGGCTCAGGCCGAGCAGGCTCCGTGGTCAGGTCCGGCTCCCGTGCCGTCAGGCAAAGAATTCGTGGACTGTGACCTGGTGCCCTGCGCTGCGGTCACCTACGACGATGGCCCGTCTTACCTGACCCCTCAGGTGCTGGACGTCTACAAGGAGCGTCCAAATGCAGCCGTCACCTTTTTCGTGCTGGGCCAGAATATCGAAGGGAACGAGGAAATCCTCAAGCGCGCAGCAGCTGAGGGCCAGGAAATTGCAAACCACTCCTGGAATCACCCGCCACTGACGACGCTTAGCGACGAGGGTGTGGCCCAACAGGTAAACGACACTTCGGCGAAGATCACCGAAGTCACGGGTGAAGAGGTCACGCTCCTGCGTCCTCCTTACGGCGATCTCAACGACCGCACGCTGGCGGCAGGAGGACTACCAGCTATCTTGTGGTCAGTTGATACGAACGACTGGCAGAAGCCTGGACGCGACGTACTTGTCGCGCGTGCGGTAACCGAAGTGGAGCCCGACGGCATCGTGCTCATGCACGACATTCATGAAGAGACGGTCGCTGCAGCCGCCGAGATCGCAGACGGATTGCTTGCCCGCGGCTACACGCTCGTCACTGTGAGCCAACTGTTCAGGGGCGCGGACATGCAGCCCCGCGCCTACTGGAATGCGGTCGACGAACGCCCATAAGACTCTATGCTCGACACGTGATACCACTGCCGCCCTCAGGCTGAGACGGAGAATTGCATTTCGGGCCATCTGACTAGACTCGCCGATTATGACTCCGATGGATAACCTCGACGAGGCGCTTGCCAGCCTTGACCCACAACTCGAAGGCAGCTACGTGTTCGCCTCTGTCGACTCGCTAGCTCCCGGCCTTGAGCCGTTTGCGACAGTACGAGAACCAGAAGGTCTGACAGTTGTCTGCACTGTTCTTGAAGCCGAGCAACATGGTCTCGATTCCAGTAGGCGGTACGCACGGATCACAGCTAGGGCACAGACTGCTCTGCACGCAGTTGGCATCACCTCAACAGTCACGTCCACAGTGGCTTCCCGGGGCATTCCCTGCAATGTGATTGCAGGCGTATACCACGACCACTTCTTCGTTCCCGAGGACCGTGCCGAAGAAACCGTGGCTCTTCTTCAGGCATTATCGGCACAGGCGGCAGGCTGGCTACCAGTAAAATAGTCAGCCTGTGGACTTGATTTCGACGAACCGTCTAGTGTCGCCGCTGGACGTGGGTAGGCTGAGTACATGACACAGTCGTCGCCGTACATCAATGAAGCAATCATCCGGATGGCTGACGGAACCGTCAAGCAGACCAATCTCCTTTCGGGGACTGAAGTCTGGACAGTGACGGGTCGCGCGAACAGGCCTTTGCCCTCGGCTCTCCCCCAACCCGAACCTATCGACAAATTGGCGGAAGGGGCTTACTGCGCATTCTGCGAGAAGCGCTATTTGGATACACCGCCCGAAAAAGTTCGGCGCATCCGCACCGACGACGGGTGGAAGACCCTGCGAAATCTGTCGGCTAACCAGCTGTTCGACACCACCGCAGAGTTCCGGCAGATACCGAACCTGTTCGAGATTGTTTCGTACAACTACTGGCACCTCAACCACGGACACATACCGTCTGAGGCCCAGCACCGCCGCATGGCCGAATACCTTGCATCCGACGCAGGTTATGACCACGTAATGAGTGTGGTTCAAGCTCGACTACTGGCCAACGGGCACACGTTCGAGGAAATCGACGTCATGAACGACTCCGAGAAACTTCAGCAGGCAAACGGGTTCTTCTCGGGAGGGCACGACCTGATTGTTCCTCGTCGCCACTATGTCGACGGGGCCGAGACAACCGACCAGCTAGCCTCCTCTGGTTGCCTGACTCCCGAAGAGCACTACCAGTACATTCGCATGACCACGCGCGCCCTGGGCGATTTGTACCACCTGGACCCCGCAGTGAAGTATGTGGTTGCATTCCAGAACTGGTTGCGTCCTGCCGGAGCATCTTTTGACCACCTACACAAGCAGTTGGTGGCGATCGACCAGCTTCCGGTGCAGTCGATTTCGGAGATCGAACGACTGATCGATAGCCCCGAGATTTACGAGGACATACTGAAAGTCGGTGTCACTCGGAAGTTGGTTCTTGCGCAGAACGAGCACGCGGTTGCAATCGCCGGCTTCGGACACCGATACCCGTCCGTTGCCGTGTGGCAACTGGGTGCGCCTGTGAACCCTTGGGAAGCAAGTCGCGAGCAAGTACGCGGGGTCTCCGACATCCTGCACGCCGTCCACGCTGCGACGGGGGCAGAGATCCCCACGAACGAAGAGTGGTACTACCGCCCACCATCAGTAGATGTACCTATGCGTTGGCGGATGTTGCTCAAGTGGCGTGTTTCCACGATGGCAGGCTTCGAAGGGGGAACCCGCATCTACCTGAACACCATCGATCCCTGGCAGGTGCAAAAGCGCGTGGAGTCGCGACTACTTGAACTGCGGGAGAAGGGTGCAATTGTGGACATGCGAATCGGGAGTGAGTGCGAGGTCCGGATCAGCGATCTGTACTGAACGCCGATCCTTTCGATAGCACTGTCAACCGTTGTCGGGAAGGCTCTCCAATACTTCGACCAGATAGGGGGCAGTCGCAGGTCGCATGACGCGAGGGCGCTCCAGTTCCCGCGTCACGCCATCTATCGTTACTCTGATTTGAGTTCCCGGTAGAGACCTTTCAGAAAAGGCCAGACCTGAGTGTTCCAGTGCGGCTTGCCCCTGTTCGGAGTTGAGGAAATCAACAAGTCGGGCAGCCTTATGTGAAGGAGACTCCTGTGACGGGACATTCTCCGTCTCCCTTACCGCGTCATCTGGAAGCACGTACAGTTCCCGTTCAATGCACGTGCCAACGATGACGGACCATCTGGACTCGGTATTTGTGTTGTTGACCCGAGTGGTAGGAGCCAGAGCTGGTCCAACCACGAGACCACCTACGGCCTCCGTCATGTCGCCAGAAGACGATTCCTCCGCCACCTCCTGTGCCGCTGCGGTGGCAGCCACCAGCAGATCCCCGAAGCTCGAGCCCGGGCTAGAAGCTTTTTCGGCAACCATCGAAGCATCTGAACCGACCTGGGCAATGCGCGTCGGCATCTCAACTTTGTTCGCTGAGAACCAGGACCTGTCGGCCAGTAGGCACACATCGCCGTAACCGTACGATGCCGCCCAAGTGCTTCTCCCAGCCCATTCGAGCACTTCGACAATCTCCGGACCGACGCCCATCACAGCATCAAGATATCGGCCCTCATCGTCTCCAAACATGGCGTCTAGGGCTAGTTGAGTTCCGGTGCTAGGGTCCTCGGCCACCCGCGCAAGAGCCTCTATGGCCGCAGACTCGTCGATGAGGTACTGCTCCACCGTCATCTCAGTAGCGGACTCGACCACGTCAACAAAAGACTGTGGCAGCGGATCTGATTCAGGAACCCCTACCCGCAACACCTTCCCCTGGCCGCTATCCAGACCCGGCCACGTAGGGAACTGGTCCGAGGAAGATGTGCTCGAACTACACCCCGACAGCGAAGTGACCAATGCGATGAGTGCTAGCGCAGAAGGCACAGCTGGACGACTGAACGGACTAATCGGCTTGTAGCTCACCTTATGAGGCTACCCTGGTCCATAGGAGCATTGGAAAAGGCACTCCACCACAATGAAAGGTGCCCTAAATGAACATCACTGGACGGATCGCAAAGCTCGCGGCGACCGGCATCGCGAGTCTAGTAGCTTCGAAAGCTGCCGTCAGGGGCTGGGAAGGAGTAACCGGCAACGAGCCTCCAGCTGATGACGACTCAACGTTCTCTCAAATCATTGTTTTTGCAGCCGTCTCCGCGATACTCGTTGCTGCTCTCCAGTTCTTGGCAAACAAGGGCGTGAACAAGCTTCTGGGCGGCTCAAAGGGGGCACAAGCCGGTGCGGATGCTGCCAGCGAGACTCTAGACAGCTAAAGGCAAGTACCGCGACAGGTCTGCTCGTTCTCCGGAGACATCAATGTCTCCGGACTCTTCCGCTTCCCGCCAACTTCTTTCGCCTGAGGCGACTTGAAGCCAGGTCTCCGCACCCATTTCAACTACGGCGGGCGGAGTTCCACGCCGGTGTTTCGTCCCCTCGATAACTTGTACTGCACCGAAGGGGATCACTCGCACCTCAACTGAACGACCGGGTGCAAGTTCACTCAGAAGGCCCAGCGTGTAGCGCACCGCAGCTGCAACGTCTTCTCGGCTTACGGGTTTCGGGATCAACGTTGAGCCCAGACCAGGCTCGACCGATCCCGATCCAAAATGGTTGACCGCCCGGGCATTTCGGGAGTTCAACCACCCTTTCCAGGCGGCCTCTCCCTGCCCGGGCGGCACAGAACGTGTTGACACTTGTCGAAAAGATCCTACTTCGAAGACTTCTCTCGCCTAGAAGACGCCCTGAGCGTGCATCGACTTAGCGACCTTGATGAACGAAGAGATGTTCGCTCCGACGACATAGTCTCCGGGACGACCGTAGTCCTCAGCCGTCACCAGGCAGGTGTCGTGGATATCCTTCATGATCGCTTCGAGGTTGTCTTCGACCTGTTCAAACGACCAATGTGAACGCGAGGCATTCTGCTCCATCTCCAAAGCCGATACGGCCACGCCACCAGCATTCGCAGCCTTGCCCGGAGCAAAGAGCATCCCGGCCTGCTTGAAGACCTCGATGGCACCTGGAGTGGAAGGCATGTTTGCACCTTCGGCCACTATAGTGCAGCCATTCTTTGCCAGTTCCTTAGCGTCATCCTCGTCCAACTCGTTCTGGGTTGCAGATGGAAGAGCGACATCACACGGGATAGACCAAACCTTGCCAGTGGTGTTGAGCCGTGCTGACGGGCGCTCTGCAACATAGTCCGCGACACGGCCACGGCGCACTTCCTTGATCTCCTTGAGGAGATCAAGATCGACACCGTCAGGATCGTATACCCAGCCGGAGGAATCAGAGAAGGTGACTGGCTTGCCACCAAGTTGCTGAACCTTCTCAATGGCGTAGATGGCAACGTTACCGGCGCCGGATACGGTGACCGTCTTGCCTTCAAAGCTAGTGCCCTTTGTGGCTAGCATCGACTGCGCGAAGAAAACTTCGCCGTAACCGGTAGCTTCAGTGCGACCCTTGGAGCCACCCCAATCCAGGCCCTTGCCGGTAAGGACACCGGCTTCCCATCGGTTGGTCAGGCGACGATACTGGCCGAACATGAAACCGATCTCGCGGCCGCCGACGCCGATGTCGCCGGCGGGAATGTCGGTATTGTCACCGATGTGGCGCGACAACTCAGTCATGAAGGCCTGGCAGAAGTTCATGACCTCCCAGTCCGACTTGCCGTGCGGATCAAAGTCAGAGCCGCCCTTACCCCCGCCGATGCCCTGACCCGTCAAAGCATTCTTGAAGATCTGCTCGAAGCCTAGGAACTTGATGATGTTACGGTTTACCGAGGGATGGAAACGAAGTCCACCTTTGTAAGGTCCAAGTGTCGAGTTGAACTCGACTCGGTATCCGCGGTTGACCTGGACCTGCCCCTTGTCATCCACCCAGGGGACGCGGAACAAGATCTGACGTTCTGGTTCAACTAGTCGCTCTAGCAGAGCGTGGTCTATGAGATCGGGATCGCGTTCCACAGCCAGGCTAATGGAATCCAGAACTTCATGCACTGCCTGGTGAAACTCTGGCTCATTGGGGTTTCTGCGCAGAACTTCATCAAACGTCTGCTGTACCCGTGGGTGCAATGTTCTCTCCCTACTGTTCGTATCTCGCGGCGTACCCGCAAAACGACCGATATACATTGTGTCGAATTCCCCCGCCGACTCGTTTTGGATTCCAGTTCTTGGCACATCACCGTCCCAGACTCTGACCTATGGCGTGTCGCACGTAGCCCAGATATGGGTGTCGGAGACTGCGCGAGAGTTGGCACACTGTCGCTGAACCAAGGTGCGTTTGCGACACGCCGAGGTCTATCAACAGCTTTGTATACAAGGGGCCCGAATTACTAGTTCACATGTGTGGATAACACCGTGGAAACTCTGGGGATGTCACCAAGCTCCCGAGTTGGGTCTGCGCGGAGAATACTCTTCACGCTCACGCTGTTGCTCATTGTGTTCTCGATTGCGTTCTTCAAGTTGCTCGCGGCGTTCACGTTGCTCCGGGGTCTCATCCTCGAATGGGTCATTGGAGTTGCCCTGACCTCCACCTTCACCTTCGCTGCCACCACCCGGTTGCTGGTTGCCTTCACCACTCTCACCGTTCGGTTCTTGACCCAGCTTTTCCCTGAGCCTGTCGCCAGACTCGTTGCCGTTCTGTCCCTGTTTCCCCGTCTGCTGTTGATTCTGCTCGTCGGACTCACTTTCGGAGCCACCTTCGCTCTCAGATTCTCCCCCTCCGCCGGATGGCGGGACCTCGCATGGGGCAACCCACTCGAGTGCTTCCTCGTACATCTCGGCAGCACCCATATCGTCGCCGTCAGACGTCAGTTCGTCTCCTTGCATTTCAATACCCGCTGACAGATTCATGCGAACCATGCATTCGTAGGCAAACGGCTGAATATTGCCTTCTTCTCCTTGAATCGCCCTGGGCACTCCCTCGTAGGAAAGGCGGAGATTTTCAACGCCCTCATCGATATCACCGGCGGCGAGTTGTGCCGTTCCCAGGTTGTACTGCGCCAGCCACGGCTGGGGAAAGATCCCTGTCACGGCCATCTGCCTCTCGTAACCAGACAGCGCAGATGCATAGTTTTCCCCCGCGAACTGAGAGCGGGAAACCATTGTCCACAAGTACAAACCCACAAACCACATACCCAGTAGGACCACAGTGGCGACGATTGGCGAGGACCACTTGAGGACCTTCAGGATTCGAGGATCACGTCCACGTGGCGACTCCCCGGCAAATGCCATTGCGCCAAACGGCTGCATCGGATCTGCAGGTATGGCCTGCTCCCGCCGCCGGTTGCGCCATCGACCCGGACGCTGAGGAGCATAGTTCGTTCTAAATGGCACCGGACCTCCTCAGTCGAGCCGCCCTCGACGCATCCGCCGATACTTCCAAAACGAGCAGAAGTCCTAGGGCGATACCCGGAGCCCAAACTATGTAACGATAGCGATCACGCGATCCCTTCCGTTCCGCATGCATAGACGCATCTGCCATGAGCTTTTCGCCCAGAGTCTCCAGATCGGATTCCGTAGGATTCACGAGCAAAGGGACATCGAGGGCGCCAGCAACACCCTTCAGCGCGTCCTCGTCAATACGGGAAATCGCTAGTGGTTCACCATCGGGGCCCTCTGGATTCTCTGGCGAATCAGGGTCAGTAATGTAGTCACCAGTACCGCCGCCCCCTGCGGTGAAGCTGCGCATCGGACCGCCTTCGGCAGTTCCGTAACCCAGGACCACCCCACCATCTATCAGGGATCCCAGGCTCGACCAGTCGAGGTTTCCGGACGTTCCTCCTCCACCTGCATCCATGGTTTCCCCATCGGAAATGACGATTAGGTAGCGCACGTTCTCTGGGCGCTGCTCGGCAGCACTCTCCAGGAGGTCGTGGAGCACCTTGACTGGACGCTCGGCCAAGGAGCCTGCCGAAAACTCCGTGATCTCCTGGTGAAGTACATCAGCGAACGCCTCAACGGCGGATGCATCCGTGGTGAATGGCAGTTCCACCCGGGCGCTGGCATCCCACGTAACCACGGCATACCGGGCCCCTACTGTCGATTCCAAGATCGACACAATATCGCGACGCACAGCATCAAGACGCGGTTCACCTCCTGGGCCATCCTCCGCAGCCATCGACCCGGTTCGATCCACTGCGAAAACCAGTTCCACATTGGAGGTCAGTTTGAGTTCCTCCTGGGGAATAGCCGGACCCATCAACGCAACAACAACGACCGCGCTAATCAGCAAACGGCGAATCCACGTGAGGAGTGCGTCGCTCCCGGGCTTCTTCTTCGCCCGAATGTAACCCCATATGCACAATCCTGTGGCGGTGATCGCGAAGAGTACGACCATTGATGTTTCAACTAGCGGCAAGAACTTCACAGCCTTCTCACCGCCCCAATAAGCATCAGGAACAGCAGCGACCAAGTCGCCCACAGCACAGACGTCTTGGGCTTGTCCGTTTCCTTGACTTCAACAGGACCATCGATTTCGGCCAGCTGCTGCTGCTCAATCTGGTCGATGATATCCGCGATCGCACTGGGGTCATTGGCGTTGAAGAAAGAGCCACCGGCTTTCTCCACAACATTTCTCATCTGTTCGCCTTCAGAAGTCATCGTGGCTGTATCGCCCGGATACAGTGCAATGATCTCGATATCTTGTTCGGTGGCGAACTCAACCGCCGTGACAATGTCGTAGATCTGCTCACCCATGACTTCGTTGTCGGTGGCAAGCAAGATTGTGCGCGAACGCTCCGAATCCCTGTGGTCGAACCCAAGCACACAGGTGGCAAGTCCGTCGCCAACCAGTGATGAAGCCTGAATACCTACAGGAGAGTCCACTCCTTCCAGGTACTCCGAGAGCTCTGGTGTAACCATCACGAATTCACCGGCTGGACCCAAATAGCCCCTGTCGATCACATCGGCAGCGTGATTCAGAACTTCACTCATCAACTCGTAGTCGTCAGTGAGCGGGAACTTCACGACAGTTTGAGCAGACCACATCTGCAGAGCCATGCGCTCACCCCTGAAGTGATCGACCATGTCAGCAAACTGCCTGAGAATCTGCCCGTCATAGGGAAGCATCGAGCCTGAGGCATCTAGGCACAGTACGATGTCGCGACTCGCTAGGCGAGGATGCTCAACATGACGATCCACGGGCGCCCCCGCCATGAATGCCGCGGAGATCATCAGCACCACCAAGCTTGCAGCGAGCCCCAATACTCCGTACCGAGTGCGTTGAAGCGCCCTGCGGTATGTGGGAAGCATCCGCATCTCCGCGGTGTTCGCAATCCAGACGACAGTTGGTGCAGGCCTCTTGCTTCCTCGCAAATAAACGACCACGCCAACAGTCAGCAACACCATCAGTACCAGCACAAAGAGCCAAGGGAACCTCACGTCAGGACCACCTGCTGTGCGAGTTCAAGGCCACGCTCGACACGCTGTTCTTCGACCTCAGTAGGAAACGCTCCGTCCTCGCACCAAGTGAGCGCGTCAGCAAGCAGCACCCAGGACGGGAACTTAGCACGAGCCTCACTCACCGTTGCCGCTTCAAGATTGACCCCTGTACGTTCGGTGGACGCCGCACGTATGATCGCCGCGAGCGCCAGGTGTGTTTCGCGAACGCCCAGGCGTCCCGACCGATAGCCCTCGGACACCTCATCGATCAGACGCTGGTAGCGGACTCGGTGGACCTGACTCAGACTACGCACCTGGTAGGGCACACGGACCTGCGAACGTCGGTAAGCCACGATCATTCCAGCGACCCAGATGACGGCAATGAGCAGCAGGAATGCACCCAGAATCCAAACCCAGTTGGAATGCAGGATGGGGTCACGTAGAGGAGGCACGCGAACCACCTCCGAAAGCCTTCATCAGCGCACTTGGAACATCGTCTGGACTGCCAACCTCCACCATGCCCATGGAGAACCGAGCCAGTTTCTGTTTCACGCGGGTGCGCCTCAAGTTCTGGGCAACGTGCCACTGTGCAGCAATGGCTGGATCCTCAGTTGCGAACTCCGGTAGAGGCCCAGAGAACACGTCCATCAGTTCGGAATTCTTGTTCGAGGACCGAGTCGGCGTAACCCCCGGAACTTTGCCGTAGAGGATTGTTGGATCAAAGTCCTCGACCACGAAGAAAACAAGGCGGTGCCGCATTCCCAATCGCTTCAGGTATTTGGGGTCGACCCGGTCCAGCTGGGCAATGTCGGTGATGCCGACGATCAGTGCGCGGTTGCGGCGTACCGCATTTACGCGCCGCATGACCGCGTTGAAGTCACCGGGAGCGCCCTCCGGCTCTGATTTGGTGGCCACGTGGACAAGTGTCTGCGTATGTGCCAGGCCGGAGCGGGCCGGCATCGTCTCCATTGAGCGGGCATCGCCGGCCACAAGTGCGATTCGGTCTCCGCGCGTGGCAGTCAGCCACGCGAGAGCGGTGACCAGTTCAGCAGCTACGTCTTCTTTGAACTCAAAGTCGTTGGGTACTGCGATAGTGGTCCCTGAGGCTAAGCCACTCATGTTGGAACCGGTGTCGATTGCCAAGACCACATTCAGTACCGCCGTGGACTCGAATCTCTTGACGATGGGTTGACCCATCCGAGCCGTTGACTTCCAATCGATATCTGAAACATCATCGCCGACCTTGTATTCAGCCATATCGAGGAACTCATGCGAAGACCCCGCACCAACACCCCCATGTTGCCCCTCCAGGAGGGACATCAACTTGCGTTGGAGCGGCAGCTCGATCAGCTTCGCGTATTCCTGAACCTGTGTTGCCATGCGCCTATTGTGGTTACGGCACCGGCACGGCTTGGAATGCGGCGTCGATGATCCCCTGCACTTGGACATTGTCAGCTACGGCATCCCAGGTACGCACAATGCGGTGGCGCAGCACGGAATAGCGCATAGCCTTCACGTCGTCCGGGATCACGTAGTTCCGTCCCTGCATAAGTGCGACTGCCTGGGCCACCTTCATCAGAGCGATTCCACCGCGTGGGGACGAGCCCAAACGTACATGTTGAGATAGACCAGGCAGCGGGTTCGGGCCCCCGCCACGAGTCGTATTCGCCAGATCAACGATGTAGGTCTTGATGGCCTTGTGAACGTATACGCGTGACGTGTAGCCCTGCAGTTCCTCAAGCTCCTCGATGGTGATTGGGTCGCCGGTCAAGTCCGTTCGGAACGCTCCATCGTCGATCATCTCCAGAACCTTCAGTTCTTCCTGGCGCGACGGATAGGTGATTACCACCTTCATCAGGAAGCGGTCCATCTGGGCCTCGGGAAGGACGTACGTTCCTTCTTCTTCGATTGGGTTCTGAGTCGCCATAACCATGAAAGGCTTGGGCAACGGGAAGTTCTCCCCGCCAATCGTCGTCTGGCCCTCCTGCATCGCTTCGAGCATCGCGGACTGCGTCTTGGCCGAGGACCGATTGATTTCATCAAGCAGCACAAAATTCGCGTGAACAGGGCCCAACTGGGTCGTAAACTTACCCGAGGACGGGTTGAACACCTGCGTACCGACAATGTCGTTTGGCATCAGGTCAGGCGTGCACTGGATCCTGTGGAACGATCCGGACACCGACTGCGCTAAAGTCTGAGCCGCGGTGGTCTTCGCGAGTCCTGGAACAGACTCGACCAGAACATGGCCACGGGAGAGCAGAGATGCGACCAGTGATTCGCGAAGTTCTTTTTGGCCCACAATCTTTTCTCGGAAAAGGCTGTTCACGCGGCCTAACAGATCGTTTGCTCGGGCAAGTTCCACATCGGTGAGATACGGGTCAGCTGGCATTTCCTGCGGAGTCTGCTGCAAAGGTTGTGCGTGAACCGGTGCCGTAGAAGTCGGATGAAGACCGGACACGGGTTGAGCCGACACCACTCCGGGATACGCTGACCTTGCACTAGGCTGCTGGAGTTCCTCGGGGATCCCAATGGTGGGCTCGACAGTCGTCGATTGCTCGCCGTGAGACTGACCGGATATCGACTGCTCGACAGTCGGCTGGTCAATGCTCGACTGAGCACTATCCGACTGGTAGCTGCCCGAAAGGCCCGCCATTGGCTGAACTTCAGGGATCTGAGTCATTGTGAGTTGCTCCCGCTTTGTCATCTGTCTGCGTATAGCGCACGTCGCCCGCCCGAACAGTGTAGACAGACGGCCTTACGGAAGCCTTAACCTCTCATTAGCGGTAGCTGAAATCGCTAGTGACGGATGACTTCCAGTCGACCGTCCTCGTCGAAGTGTGCCGACCTAACCGAGATGACCCACGCCGGATCAATTGCTCCGTAGACATGGGGGTAGAGTTCACCATCTCCCCCATCCTCGAATCTCACCTCAGTTCCAGCGGCTTCGATCAACTGTGTATCTAGCACGAGGACACAAAGTGGGGCATCCTCGTCGGAATAGACGAACTCGGCAACAGCGGGCAGTTGGTGAGGCAGGGAGGCATGGATGAAACCGACTTCATCAAGGTTCATACCGCGCGTCGAAACTGCATACTCACCTGCAGTCCTGGCGGCCTCCCAGTGGCTACGAACTGCAAGATGCCAGATTTCCATGCGGACAGTAAACCACACCCTCGAACAAGCCGAATCTGTTCAGGCATACAGGTTGCACTTTCGACCCGACTCTGGCTTCGCACCGATACTTCCGCGTAATCTCCTCCACGGCACAATCCTCGGCCCATGGCCCACTCACCCGGGTTACGGGTCTTGGTAGCTGCACCTTTCGGCTGCGGCAAGCGAGGTGTCCGCTTCAAGAACGTCGTGCATTCCGTACTAAGGAACGAATTCGGCCCCTGTACCCCAAGAGCTCCAGGCTCCATTGATTCCTGATTACCGGGTCTTTACCTTCACCCAGTTGCGGTGCATTGAAAACAAGGGTTGACACCCTCTCAACTCATGCTCCTCCCACATGTGTGGCTGTTGTAGGCAAAAATCGACCGAATTCTGGGGTTTTCTGCCTACAACAGCCACACATGTGAAAACTAGCTAGCCGACCAGCCGCGCCAGATACGACAGTCGGAACCCAACCAATGCGACGGTGCCTGATACGCCTTGAGGGGCACGCCGACCGAAGTCAGCGTGCCCCTCAATAACCTGGAAAGAAATCAGGCCTTAGCTGCGGCGATGCGCTCGCGGAGCTTCGTCAACTGCTCAAGCACTGCTGTAGGAACACGATCACCGAACTGCTCGAAGTACGTCTCCGAGTCGTCGGTCTCGAGAGCCCAAGCATCAGGATCGATTTCGTACAGCTTGTCCCAGTCTTCCTTGGTGAAACCTTCGAGTCCTTCAAGGTTGAAGTCCTCATACTTCGGGTAGCGACCGGTCACGCCGTCAATGGCGTCGACTTCACCAGCGGCACGGCGAACAATCCAGTCGAGAACTCGGGAGTTCTCGCCGTAGCCCGGCCACAGCCAATTGCCGTCATCATCCTTGCGGAACCAGTTGACCTGGTAGACCTGAGGGAATTTGTCGCCAATCTCGTGGCCCATGTCAACCCAGTGGCCCCAGTAGTCAGCCATGTTGTAGCCGCAGAATGGGAGCATTGCGAATGGGTCGTGACGCAGCGAGCCAGCCTTGACATCCGTAGCAGCAGCGGTGACCTCGGAGGCAACCGTTGCGCCAACGTACACACCATGATCTTGATCGTAGGCTTCGGCGACCAACGGAACGTTGGAGGCTCGACGGCCACCGAACAGGATAGCGTCAACCGGAACACCCTGAGGGGCTTCCCAGTCCTCGGAGATAATCGGGCACTGGAAAGCCGGAGCGGTGAAACGGCTGTTCGGGTGCGACGACGGCTCGCCGGACTCCGGCGTCCAGTCGTTACCGTGCCAGTCAATCAGATGGGCAGGAGCCTCGTCAGTCATGCCTTCCCACCAGACATCGCCATCATCAGTCAGAGCAACGTTGGTGAAGATGGAGTTTTCCTTCATGGACTCCATGGCCATCGGGTTGGTCTCGTAAGACGTACCCGGTGCAACACCGAAGAAGCCGGCCTCAGGGTTGATGGCGTACAGGCGACCGTCAGGTCCAGGACGCATCCAAGCGATGTCGTCACCAACCGTCTCGACCTTGTAGCCGGGAATGGTGGGCTCAAGCATGGCGAGATTCGTCTTGCCACATGCCGACGGGAATGCGGCAGTTACGTAGAACTTGCGACCATCTGATTCGCGGGTCAAGCCCAGGATCAGCATGTGTTCTGCCATCCAACCGTTGTCGCGAGCCATGGTCGAAGCGATACGCAGCGCGTAGCACTTCTTACCCAACAGAGCGTTGCCGCCGTAGCCAGAACCGTAAGACCAAATCTCGTTGCTCTCCGGGAAGTGGGTGATGTACTTGTCGTCATTGCAAGGCCAGGTACTGTCCTTCTCGCCCGGCTCCAGGGGGGCACCAACGGTGTGAACAGCCGGCACCCAGTCTTTGCCGTCTGCGATCTGATCCATGGCAGCAGTGCCGATACGGGTCATGATGCGCATATTGACAACGACGTAAGGCGAGTCAGTGATCTCGATGCCAAGCTGCGAGATCGGACCGCCGATGGGGCCCATTGAGAAAGGAATCACGTACATGGTACGGCCCTTCATGGCGCCATCAAATTTCTCGCGAAGGATCGCTTTCATTTCCTTCGGATCTGCCCAGTGGTTGGTCGGGCCTGCATCCTCTTCCTTCTCGGAGCAGATGAAGGTACGCGACTCAACGCGAGCGACATCCGAGGGAAGCGAACGGGCGAGGAAGCTGTTCGGACGCTTCTCCTCATTCAGACGGATGAACATGCCGCTTTCGACCATCTGAGAGGTCAAGCGATCCCATTCCTCGTCTGTTCCGTCAGAGAACTCGACACGCTCGGGCTTCGTCAGCTCAGCGATCTCCGTCACCCATTTGATGACTTCTTCCGGCGCGTTCGCCGGAGCTGCTTCGCGGACTTCCTGTTCAGTCACGGTCATTAGTGCTTGCCTCCTGTGGGACTAGCCGATCTAGCTGGCAGTTGGATAAACCTGGTTGGTTTCAACTCAACTTTCTGATTCTCTCAAACTCCGCAAAAAAGTCCATGGTCGTTAAGTCCCTTTGACCGTGGTCTACGGCTCGCGAATCCCTGGACCTCCTTAGGATTTGCGTCACTAAACCACCCATAGCATGCCTGACTTGAAACATGCGCAGTATGTCACCTTCGACCAGGGAAATAGTTCCGCGTGGGCATCTGCGGCTCCTCGCTCACCCACGAGCCACAACTTGTAGATGGATCCACTAGGACTTCGCGCATACACCACCGGTTCAATCTGTGGTTTAGTTGTACTGATTTTGTACCCCTCTAAAGACGGAGTCCTGTCTTGCCGCTAAAAGCCGATCGTGGCCCTTCATTCTTCGAGATCCTGGCCCAGCAGGCGGAGAAGCTGGTTTCGGCTTCCGCTCTGTTGCAGCAGGTAATCAATACCCCTGGTGATGAGCGCGTGGAACTGCGCAATCGACTCCACGACGTGGAGCACGAAGCGGACGACTTGAACCACGAGTTCATGCAGAAGCTAAATCAGTCATTCGTCACTCCGTTTGACCGTGAAGACATGTCCGGACTAGCAGCGATGCTCGACGACTGCGTCGACCTCATGGACGAATCCGGCGACTTGCTGGTCCTCTACCGTCTTGCAGACATCCCCGCTCCATTCGGGAACTTGATGTCGCAGCAGGTGGAAGTGCTGCAAAAGTGCGCAGAGTTGACTGCTCGCGCCATGCCGAAACTCAAGAAGCCCATGGATCTTCGTGCGTACTGGCTTGAAATCAATATTCTGGAGAACCAGGGCGACCAGGTATATCGCAAAATCCTCGCTGACCTGTTCGATTCGGGCCTTGATCCGATCATGATCATCAAACTGAAGGACGTCATTGAAGCCCTGGAGGAGTGCACCGATGCGTTCGAGGAAGTCGCCCACGCTATCGAGACCATTGCGGTCAAGGAGTCTTGATCCGTGGATCTGAACGTCGTACTTGTTGTCGTCGTTATCGCGATCGCGCTGCTGTTCGATTACACCAACGGCTTCCACGATGCCGCAAACGCAATCGCAACCTCGGTTTCTACACAGGCACTGAAGCCACGTACCGCCCTGCTCATGGCGGCTGTCATGAACTTGATCGGCGCTCTCCTTGGCACTGAAGTTGCCAAGACCATCGGCGAAGGCATCATTAACCTGAGTCATTACACGGCCTCCGATGACCCCATGGTCCAACGTGCCGGCCTCACCATCGTTCTAGCAGCGCTAATTGGCGCAGTGGCATGGAATTACCTGACCTGGTGGTTGGGTCTTCCTTCCTCGTCCTCCCACGCAATGATCGGCGGCCTTGTTGGCGCCGGCCTCGCTTCTGCAGCACAGGTTGAATGGCAGGGAATCCTTTCCCACGTCGTCATCCCAATGTTTGCCTCACCAGTCATCGGTTTCGTCCTGGCGTTCTTGTTCATGAAGTTTCTGCTGAACTGGTTTGCAAACCGCCCATATCACCAAACCATGCGCAGGTTCCGTCATCTGCAGAGATACTCCGCTGCAGCAACAGCGCTGGGACATGGCTTGCAGGATGCGCAGAAGACGATGGGTGTCATAGTCATGGCACTTTTGGCTGGTGGCTACGGTGAGACTCACAATATTCTCGACGAAGTTACCGGCGAAATGACGATTCCTCTCTGGGTCAAGCTGGCCGCAGCTGGCGCCATTGCTTTCGGTACCTACTCGGGTGGCTGGCGCATTATGAAAACGCTTGGATCGAAGATGATTGACCTTGACCCAGCACGTGGATTCGCCGCCGAAACCGTTGCCGCGAGCGTGCTCTACACAGCCGCATATGTCTTCCATGCCCCGATCTCTACGACACAGACCATCACGGCTGCGATCCTGGGGGCGGGTGCCACCAAGAGGCGGTCCGCTGTTCGCTGGTCAGTTGTCGGGAACATAGCAGTCGCGTGGGTGCTCACGCTTCCCGCAGCTGCCCTTGTGGCAACTGCCTTCTACTACTTGTTCTACTGGATCATCCCAATGTGACCTGGGCTCTGCCGTCCCCCTCGGAACGGTGCCCGGTCAGGCCAACAGTTCAGTTTCTAGCTCCCGGTTAGCCGCGGAAACGGTTTGTGTCGCTCAACGGCGATGACCCGTCGGTTGCCCGAAAGTGCAACGTGTGCAACCAGAAGTTCGGACTTTCTTAATCCGGGTTTAGGGTTGTCCATCTCCGCTGACACTGCCCTCGACGCCGCATTCTTGAGCGGTGCTTGCAATGCTCTATAGCCAGGCCGGTGCAGGCTTATGGCAGTCGTGGTACGAGGACCCTCAAGAATCTTCTTCACCAACTTGGATGAACGCTTGGGGTTTTCCCGCACGGCATCCTCGGTCAGGTAGTCGTCAGTTGAATACTCCGATGAAGACAAGGTGGCGTATGGGTGTGCCGTCTGCACGCAACGCTGCCATGGGGACGAGATGACACGTCCCACCCCAAACGCCGAAAGTAAAGGAATCAAGTCGATGGCCTGTGAGACACCGGTTCGCGTAAGTGGGCGAGTGGCTTCATCCCGACCCCACTTCTCACGACTCATCGCGCGGGCATGACGCATTAGGACCACTGCGGTCGTCTGGAGCTCACCGCGTGAAGCGCGCCCCAAAATCTCAGACAGCAGCCGCCGGTCTCCACGCCGCGTCAGGATCTTTCGTGCCTTATCCGTGTCGGTCCAGCGAGCAACGTCGATCTCATTTGCCGACGCTCGAGCTACGGGAGTTCGACTCACCTGCCCCGGACTGTTAGTGGGCAGCACTTCACCAACCCAATAGTAGACCTCTTTCAGATACCCCGAACTGAGCCTGTAGCGCTGAGTTGTTAGCGGAGCTCCGAGAGAAATGACGTAGCCCGTTTCCTCTTCCACTTCACGAACTGCCGCAACCGGAACCAGCTCATTGCGCTCCGCTTTTCCTTTTGGCCAGCCCCAGTCCCGATAGCGCGGGCGATGCACCAGCAGAACCTCTATGTCACCTGCGTCTACCGGGTCCCCTGGTCTAGGGGTAGGAAGTCCAGGTTTCATCCGCCAGACAACAGCTCCGGCGGCGCGGACTTTACCGCGTGGAAAGACGATAGATCGAGAAGGCACGCACCAACTCTAGTACGCCATGGGGCGGCTACCGTCCGACAACGCGCGAGGACGCCTCCTGCATCAACTCCACCTGGATATCGCGGAGCGGGGCCCCGTACTTGTCCGTGATATGTCTGCGCCAGCGTCCCTTCTTGGTGAGGTGCCAAGAGGAAGTGCCGGGTGAAGCTTCCGTGCGAACGAGTCCTGACAGGTAATCAATATGGTTGCGGTCTTCGATGCTGACTAGAGTCTCGACTCTGCGGTCCAGGTTTCGGTGCATAAGGTCTGCGGATCCGATCAAGACTTCCTCTTGGCCAGCCGCACCGAAGGCGAAGATCCGGGAATGCTCCAAGAACCGGCCCAGAATTGAGCGGACTCGGATGTTCTCACTCAGTCCCTTAACGCCCGACTTGAGCCCACAGGTGCCCCGAACAACCAGATCGATCGGTACTCCTGCCTGAGAGGCGCGATACAGCGCGTCGATAATCCGCTCGTCGACAATGGAGTTCACCTTGAATCCAATCCAGGCATCATCGCCGACTAGCTTCCGGCGGGCCTGCTCCTCTATCTTCTCAATCAGGTGGTTCCTGATGGAGACCGGCGCCACCACAAGACGCTTGAATGTGGACTTAGGTGCGTACCCTGACAGTTGATTGAACAGCCGAGTAAGGTCCTGACCCACCTCTGGGTCTGACGTAAGCAAACCAAGGTCCTCATACCCACGAGCGGTACCCGGGTGATAGTTGCCAGTCCCGACGTGGCAATAGCGACGAAGTGAATCCCCTTCCTGGCGGACCACGAGCGACAGCTTGCAGTGGGTCTTCAACCCGAGCATGCCGTAGACAACATGAACACCTGCTTCTTCGAGTTGCTTTGCCCAGGAGATATTGGCCTCCTCGTCAAATCGAGCCTTCACCTCCACGATTGCGACGACCTGCTTCTCACGGCTCGCAGCATCGATCAGTGCCGAAACGATCGGAGAATCCCCTGATGTCCTATACAGAGTCTGTTTAATCGCGAGGACGTTGGGGTCACGCGCCGCCTGGCCAATGAATGCCTGCACAGATGTCGCGAATGAGTCGTAGGGGTGGTGCAGGAGGACGTCGTGAGACCTAAGTGAACCGAAAATATCCTGAGGCTTAGCCGACTCGACTTCCGTAAGTCCGGCTGGCGTGACAGGCACAAACGGCAGGTACTTCAAACTCGGAATATCCAGGTCATGCAACTCATTGAACAGTTTGAAGTCCAGCGGCGGCGGAAGCTCGAACACGTCGTCGCTGGTTATCTCCAGGCGGTCCATTAGGAAATCCAAGACAAATGAGCTGATGGTGTCATCGACTTCCAGGCGAACGACTGGTCCAAAGCGTCGACGCAGCAACTCCTCTTCCATGGCCGTCAGAAGGTTCTCTGCGTCATCTTCCTCAACCTCCAGGTCCTCGTTGCGGGTCACGCGGAAAGTGCAGGCTTCCTGCACCTCGACCCCCGAAAACAGATGGTCCAGGTGAGCAATGATCAGTTGCTCGAGTGTGATGAAAGAAGCTCCACCTTCGCGGCGTAGGTACGCCTCTGGTCGCGTGTCGCGTCCTGCAGCATCAACGCTGACGAGACGCGGCAGAGTCTCTGGAACCTTGATCCTGGCGAAGTGGCGCTTCCCCGAAACCGGATTGATCAGCACGACCGCAATGTTCAATGACAGACCCGAAATATAGGGGAACGGATGGCTCGGATCCACCGCTAGCGGAGTGAGCACCGGAAACACCCTGTTGCGGAAATACCAAGACAAGCGATCTTGAGCAGACTTATCAAGCTCGTCCCAACTACGCAGATGGATGCCAGCGTCATCCAGCAACGGGGTCAGATCTTCGTTAAAATCCTTCGCTTGGCGTTCCACCAGTTCTCGGGTGTGGTGAGTGACGACATCAAGCACCTCGCGCGGCGCCAATCCAGAAGCGCCAGCCTTCGCGATACCGGCATTGATGCGCCGCTTCAGACCGGCGACCCGAACCATGTAGAACTCGTCCAAGTTGGAACTGAAGATCGCCGAAAACCAGAGCCGCTCAAGCAACGGCAGGGTCTCATCTTCGGACTGCTCGAGAACGCGTTCGTTGAATGCAAGCCACGAGAGCTCTCGATCAGCAAAACGACCCTCAGGAAGTGGATGTTCCAAGCCCATAGGTTGTGAAGTGTCGATCGGAGCACCTGTTACAACATACGGCTCAGTGTCCTCGTCATCGAAGAAGGATGGCTTCGCCTCGGAGAGTTCAAGAGGATATTCAGCGTCCTCGTGTTCCTGCCCTACCAGTATCGCGCTATCTGCCGGAAGGAAGAGTTCGTCGGGACGTGCCGTTTCCAGACGAAGTTCGTCGGCAGAATCCTCGCCTTCGGTGTCAGCTGGGTCCTCAGAGGCCTGCACCGTGTCCAACTCAAGGTCTTCAACCTGGGCTACCTCAGGCTGAGCAGGTTCTTGCAGCCCGGATTTCTGGTGCTCAGCAAGTGCGCGTTCGGGGTCATTAGGCGGGGTTGTCATGTGTGGGTCTCCACCTTGGATCTCAGGTTGGTCAGTAATGCTTGCGCGGCCGGTCAAATCAGTCCAGTGTGCCTGCGGCTGCCTGCCGGGCGCTCTCATCCAGCTCGAGGGCCGTTGCGATAAGCGCGTCTGCGCGTCGTGTGACGGGATGCGCGAGTTCGTGCCGGTCATCCTCAATCCACTTGGGTCCGTGGGTGACACCGGCGGCAAGGACACGTAACAAGTCCGCATTTGCCTCGAAGACGGGGGCCAGGTTGTCCTCGGTCGCATAACCAGCGAGCAGTCCCTCATCAGCGCGGATCACTTCGTCGAGATCAGGAACGGTATCGTCGTTCGCGACCCCCTGAGCTTCCATAGTTGCCTTACCTTCGGCGTAGCGTTCCTGAAGCACATCGGGATTCATCTGGTGCCACTGACAAACCAGGTACACACGCCATAAAGCGCCGGGCAGGGTGAATTCCGGTGACCGTGACCACGCTTCCGCAACTACATCAACACCCTTCGTCCTAACCGTTTCTCGGAGCTTTTCAACCGTAAACTCGTCAAAATCAGCATTCGGGACACCCATCAGGGCCCACGCGGTTGTATGGGCCAGTTCTGAGCCCTCCGCAGGGTCCTCATCCCCAATGATCTCCTCAGCTTGCTCAGGCTCGAGCATCGCCGGTCGGCGGAATCTATGTTCCATGGTGGAAGACCTCCTGGTCAGATGTGGGGATGGGCCTAGAAGTCAAAGACTGCCAGTCCAAGTGTTCCTAAATGGTAGGCCAAAATCGTGACTACGGGCACACACTGCTTTCACGGTGTCACTTTCGTCCGAGTGGGCCTAACCTGGAAAGCAGAAGCATCGCTTCGCTATCGACATTTGCAAAGGATGCATTGGGGGGATTCACATGCGCACCGTCGAACTGGGAAACACAGGAATTCAGGTACCGAACGTCATTCTTGGAATGATGCGCATCGGAGAGAAGACCGGTGAGGAAATCCGCGAGTTGTACCAGACTGCGCGCGAAGTCGGCATTAACTACTTCGATCATGCGGATGTCTACTGGGAGTACTACCACGAGTGCGAGGAGCGTTTCGCGAACGCTTTGGCCCTGACCCCGTCAGAGCGCGACCAGATCATTCTCCAGTCCAAGGCTGGCATCATCAAGGGCACGAACGACAACGGTGGCCAGCACTTCGACTACTCGTACGAGCACCTAATCAAAGCGGCCGAGGAAAGCCTCGTGGCTCTGAAGACCGACCGCCTTGACGTCCTGCTTCTGCACCGCCCGGACACCCTTGTAGAGCCCGAGGAAGTTGCAAGAGCCTTCGATGAACTGCACGATTCTGGCAAGGTCCTTCACTTTGGCGTATCCAATCAAACTCCCGGGTTCATCGAGTTACTGAAGACCGCGGTGAAGCAGCCACTGGTAGCGAACCAACTTCAGCTATCAGTCACACATGCGTCGTTAGTTGGCCAGGAGATCGCTGCAAACATGGTGGCTGAGGAGCAATCGATAATGCGCGATGGCGAGATCCTGAACTACTCGCGCATCAACAAGATGACGATCCAGGCATGGTCTCCGTTCCAAGCGGGCTTCTTCACGGGCACATTCATCGGTAACCCGGAGTATCGGGAACTCAATGCGGTTCTGGACCGCATTGCTTCCAAGTACCAGGTGACCACCGCCGCGATCGCAACGGCTTGGATCACTTCTCACCCAGCGAACATGCAAGTCGTGCTGGGCACCACGACTCCGAGTCGTGTTATTGAAGCCGCAGCTGGGTCCTCTATCCAGTTGACTCGCCCGGAGTGGTATGAACTGTTCCGCGCTGCCGGCCATATCGTTCCGTAACGGGCTCAGCATGACCGAAATTTAGCTGGTAAGACACGGAGAAGCAGTCTTCAGTCTGAAGCGCCGGGTGACACTCGCGGAAGAAATCTAGCGGCAAGACTGCCGCATTTCGCGCAGGTGGAACTGCGAGCACCGCAAACGTTACGCGCTTTATGCAGCGCTGCGCGCACTCCGCGAGAACCATGAGTGCGCGCCCCCTGCTGTCAATATCTTCAGCCCCATATCCCACACCGCGGATCAAGGACCCTGCACCCGAGCAGATTGGCGAACCCGGCGTAGGGTCCGACACTGCGGAAGAGGGGCAATGAAACTCGACAACAAGGATATCTCCACGCTCGAAGAGGTAACCCTCCTGGGTCTTGCCAGGGCTGGAAGTTCACGGGCCTTTGGGGAACTTTGGCAGCGTCACCAACGATCCGTGATCGCTTCACTCCGGCCTCTGTGCAGATCCGAGGTCGAGGACATCGCGTCCGAGTCTTTCACAATCGTGTGGTCACAGATGAAGTGTGGGGGCGGCCCACGCACGCATTTCCGGGCCTATGTACTGACTGTTGCGAAACGTCTCTCCTACCGCACATACAGAGAAAGATCCCAATTCGTTCCCGCCTGCGACATGGATATATTTCCCTTAACGGGCACGGAGGAACAATGGCAGCGCATCGAAACCATCAACCATATACTCGCTGCTCTCAACAAGATCCCTGCGCGCTGGTCCGAAGTGCTTTGGTTGCACTCAGTAGAGGGAAGAACTCGAGCAGAGCTCTGCGAGAAATTTGGTTTGAGCCCAAACTCCGTGTCCGCATTGACACGCCGTGCTCGGATCGGATTCAAGAAGGCATACCAGGATGCAACAGCCGCATAGCCCGGTCCAATGCATCTACCGACCCAAATCCAGCACCCTGAGCCAGTTGTGCCCTTGTCAACCTTGGGTTCCTGCGTTTCAACTCGCTTGCAGCAGCCGCGCGTACTTCTCGAAGCGCCCCAGAAACCGTCGCCCTCTCCGCCCTGAACGATGCCTGCATAGTCCTAGTCGACACATTGAGTGCACTAGCCAATTGGTTCACACCAAAGGATGGGTCGGTGTATTCAGCCAGTATCATGCGCATCGCCTCACCGTACAGAGACCGGCTGTCTGCTCTGCCAGTGTTCATGATTAGGTCCAGAGTTGCCCGGATGACTTCCCTGGATGCAGAAATTAACGGCGATGCATCGCTGACATCATCGACCGATAATGCACATGTTCCTGCAATAAACGCATACATTGGAGCAAGGAGTGTGCATGAAACTGGATCCGTAACGGTCAGCACCGCTTCCTTGTACTCGGGTACTGATGATTGGACGCAGGTATTCGGCACGCTAATGAACACCAATTCCGTTCGGGGCTCCACGACGCTCACAACTACCGGCGCTGAACCTGAAGGAACAAAATGCACACCAGGCGAACGAAATAATAGGGGCTCTGCGCACTCCAACTCAATCCGACCTTCTTTGACCAGAAGGATCACAGCCCTATCAGTAGCTTCACCACGACTCCATCGCAACGTCATGATGGGACAGTTCGCGTGTACGAACGTGGATTTCGGAAGATAGGCAATTCGACCTTTCAACGGGAACGAGGTGTCTAGATCGAGCAGTTCGAGATGTGGCGTATACAGAGCGTCCAACGCAAGTGGGCTCTGATCCAAGTCAGTGAGCCTAGGTAACCGAACATCGCTGCTATGAAAGCCACTGCTTCCAAGCAAAGTTGTCCTGGCACTCTGAAGCTTTTCTTGCCGTTGAGTTCGATGACACATTGGACCCCACTCTCGATAGTTCAACGTTGAACTGACAAATAGACAAAGGCGGGTTTCTATTCAGGATTACATCAAGAATATGTAATAAGCACTGTCGTTCGGACACCGTAATCCTTATCCGAGACACACAATATTTTGTCGCTGGGTCTCCAGTGCATTTTCTCTAGCCCGAAGACCCAGCGGTGTTCGGATTCTAGAACCCGAGTCCACCAGGGAGACGAGGAGCCGTAGTGCCGCCCTCTCTGGGGAAGAGGATAAGCACCAGATCGAACAACTCGAGATTTTCAGTCTGGATCGACTGGCAAACCCACTTCGGGGACAGCTCCATAGCCTCCTACCCCTCTAGTGCATATCAACCATGAAAAGTGACGCCACGATTGAACAGAAAGATTCGGTTTCGGGCGGACTGGGTACAACGTAGGTCGGCAGTCCGGAAAGGACTCATCTTCAGGAACACCTGCACCGCCCATTGATCTGAGCGCTAACCGCATGCGAGATCGGTAGGCCTTAGCAGAAGCGTTTCAAACATTCCGACACCTCTGAAAACGTTGATCTCGCGGGTATTACACGGAAAACGCGGCGTCTTCGTCCAGCGCACACCGCGCGTTCTGACCGATTCTCGCGGTCCGGTCATCCAACGGAAATCGAAAACTCAAACATGTTTGAGTTTCCCAAAACAGCAAGAAATACTCGACGAGTATGCGGCTGGAGTCCCCGTACGCGAGATAGCGGAGCGCTACGGGATCAACCGGTCGACCATCACAAAGGTCGCCAACCGAGCGGGCGTGCAGATAAGGAACCAGAGAACCTCTCCCTCCACCAAGCAGGATGCCTTGGCTCTCTACGAAAGCGGATACAGCATCGACAAGCTAGCCAAGCATCTCGGCGTTAGCCATGGCGCTGCCCGCAGAGCGATCCTTGAACTGGGTGGGCGAATCAGAACCAGGAGCGAAGCGTCTCAACTGATCCCGAACAGACTGCACTAGCTTTTACCCAAGTGACTTTGTGGATTGGCAATCCACAAACCCGTCTGCATGAAGAACAAGCGGTGCCGCTGGGACGCAGACATCATGACACTGTGTACACAGATCTCACACATGCTACAATCGACACATGAACACTCTTTCTGCCGAACTCTCAACTCGCGAGCTACGGAGCCAGCTCTCCGATGTACTGGGTCGCGCGATGTACGCTGGCGAGCGCATTGGCGTCACACGTAATGGTCGCCTTGCCGCAGTCGTTGTCAGTGTCTCTGATCTCGAAGCACTCGAAGGCTTTGAGATGCAACAGGACGTCATGGCCTACCGTGAAGCCAAGGCTGAGGATGACGGCGAGCGCGTATCTCTAGAAGAACTCCGTAGCCAGCTTGCCTCGTGACGTACCAAGTCGAGTTCACGCAGGCAGCGGCACGTCAGGTAAGAAAGCTACCCAAGCCCGTCCAGAATAAGGTCCTTGAAGCGATCGAAGGGTTGCAGAGTGACCCAAGACCACACGGCTCGCGAAAACTGGTAGGTGAAGACTATGCATGGCGTGTGCGAGTTGGTGACTACCGCGTAATCTACGAAGTCTTCGATAACGAGCTCGTGGTCACGGTTGTTCGAGCAGGACACCGCCGAGAAGTTTACTCCCACTAAGTATCAAAGAGTTAGGCCAGTACCTGCGGTTAAGCCATTCTGATCCGCCGGCCTTAACCCGAGTGAAGCACCAGTATGCGACAGCGCCGTATGGGACTACGAGAAGCATTGCTAGTGGTCGCCATTTGAGCCCTCGCCGTTCCCGGACCGCGCGCTGTATGCGGTTAGTTGGCAGCTTCTCTTGCATGGGACGGTGGATCGCGGTGGTGGCAATGATTAGTTGACGGATCTGGTTCAGACGTGTTCGCGGTAAGGGGCTGCGCCGGGGTACATGAACTCGTATATCAGATGCCCGGAACGTTCGATCTGTTCGGCTCCCGGCTCCTCGATGGAAAGGGTGCCGGTCGCGCCATAGCGGGCGTACGAGGGATTGAGCTGGTGCCTCTCGAACTCCTGCTCCATCTTGTGGAGCACGAACCGGCCGAACAGGTCGCTGCCGATCTTGCCGAGCTTCTCGTGCATCATCTCCTCACCCTGGCTGGCGAGGTCGACCTTCTCGATCTGTTCGGTCGCTTCGATCTCATAGGTGACCTTCTTGTCGTCCTGCTCGAACACGTACCGGAACTTCTTCGGGTAGTCCTTGCCGTCCTCGGGATCGGTGAACTCATCGAGCACGTCGAACGAGGTGAGGTCGTGAACGTTCTGGAAGATGAGAGTGCCGTCTTTGTACTCGATGAAGCACAGCGAGAAGCGCTGGAAACCGTAGTCGGCGTGGGCGACCATGTCGAAGACGAGGATTGAATAATCCTCGAACCCCTGCCGCGACCACATCCAGTGGTTCCAGGCGAGCGCGAGGCTGATCGTGCCCCACTGGTGATCGTGATAGCCGGTGCCTGTCACCTGGCGTGTCTTTCCACCGTAGGTCATCGTGCCGGTCACGCCGCCGGACGGGACAACGCACAGCCATGTGTAGTAGTCCTCGTCGTTCTCGCCGAACCCGAAGTACGCGGTGCCGGGGCGGAACAAGGTGCCGTGGCTGGTGAGCGTGAGATCGGCAGCGATACCGTCGACCTCATCGACATGGATCGTGTACTCGTGCAGGTCGCCCGCGAACCGGTGCGGGCCGAATTGCACATCGCAGCGGTCATCCGCGTAGCTGGCGTCCTTGGCTTTGTACTTCGGACGGGCGGTGTGCTTCGTGCCGTTCGGCTCGGTGATCGTGACCATCACGTTCGGCGTCAGGGTGCGTTCGGTCAGCCCCTTCTGATCGGTGGTGAGAAATTGGATCACGACCTTCGTGTCTTTATCAAGGATGAAGTCGGACTACCACCACTCCCACTCGGTGGGGCCGTCGCCGGAGCGGCGACGGTCTTCCCATACCTCGACGCGGTCGGGGTTGACCCCGAGGCGTTGGTAGTCCTCGGGCTGATCCATGAGACGGACGTGAGACATGATGCGCTCCTTCGTGAATGTTGGTGAGTAGGTGTCAGGCGGTGATGGCGACGAGGTTTCCGGGCTTGCGGTGCTTCGACGCCTGTACGAGCGCGCCGATCAGCAGTAGAACGAGGCCAGTTGCGGCCCAGATGATGTGCATCCACCACTGCCCGGCCTGGGTGGCGTCGGGGAAGAAGTTGATGTTCTTCATCAGCGTTATCACGTTCCCGTTGGGCATGTGTGCGCCCAGCCAGCCCATGAACCCAGGCAGGAACTCGGTCGGAACGAGCATGCCGCCCCACGGGTTTCCGATGAGCATCATCAGCACCACACCGATCCCGATCCCCGCAGGCCCGAGAAGCGTGGCCAGGCCGCAGATCATTGCACTGATCGCGAGGATGCCCATGCCCAGGGCGAGGGAGTTCATCGCGAAGCTGCCCGGCAAGATGTCGAACCACGGGCCGAGCACCGCCGCGCCTACCAGACCCGCGAACACGGAACCAGCCAGGAGGGTGATGATCCGCAGCCGCGGGCGCGCCACCATGAAGAACGCGAGCATCGCGGTCGCCATACCTCCGATGAGGGCGGGCAGCATCAACAGATTCGCCGCAGCACCGGAGCTCCCTGCGGACACCACATCGGTCGCCGTGACCGTCACCGCGGCCGCCTTCTCCTGAGCCTGCTGCTGGAGCGCGAGAATCTGCTCAGCCGGAACACCTTGATCCTGCGCCTGTTTCACTGCGTCGGTGACCGCCTGCTGGGCCGCGGCCTGCTGCTGCTCCTTCATGCCCGCGGCCATCTGGGTCAGCATTTGCGCGACCTGCGGGTTCCCCGCCGAGGCGGTCAGCATCTCGATCCCGGCGTCGCTCACCACTAGGCCACCTTCGATGTCACGAGTCTCGATTGCCTTCATAACTGCATCACGGTCGTCGTAGTTCGTGACGTTGAACAGATCGGCCTGCTTCGCGGCGAACTGCTGCTCGATCTGAGACACCTGCTGCTCGGGGCCGGTGACACCGAACGCAATGTCTCCCGGCTCGCTCACCTTCAATGGCCACAGGAACGCCGAGACGAACACTCCCACGACGATCGCGCCGAGCACGCCCGGAAGCAGTGCTTTCAGCCAGGCGGGCAGATCCCGCTTGGCGGGAGCCTCAGTCGAGGTGGTGTCAGTCATGTGCGGTTCCTGTTCTTTCGTGAGAGTGATCGTGACTCACACCAGCATAGAACCCAACGCTCGTTGAATTCAGCATGCGTTGGATTTGCTAGAATCGGATCATGGCTACCGACTCACGGACGACGCAGAAGCATCGCGGCGGAAGACGCAAGGGAACGACCGTCACCCGTGAGGCGATCCTGCACGCCGCCGTCGAGGCCTTTGCCGAGCGCGGATACGAGGGAGCCACGCTGCGCTCGATCACCGCGAAGGCTGGAGTAGATGTCTCCCTCGTCGGCCACTTCTTTGGCGGAAAGCAAGGCCTGTTCGAAGAAGCCGTACTCTCCCGAGGAGACGAAAACCTCCGGACACTCGTCATCGCTGACCCAGCCGCCTCGCCCGCAGCCCGGATACTCGACGCCTACTTCTCGATCTGGGAGAACCCGAAGACCTCGCTTACCGCACGGGCACTGTTCCGCGCAGCACTGGAGTCCGAAGAGAACCGCCACCGCCTCGAAGAACTCATCAGCGACCGGCTCACCGAGACCGTCCAGCGCCTAGCCGCGCAGCGCAACGACGAACAATCATCGGAGAGCATCCGTCTGCAAACCCAGCTGATCGCCTCGCACCTGCTCGGCATCGGCATCAGCCGCTACATTATGCATATCGCGCCCCTCGCCGACACCCCCCGCGAAGAACTCATCACCCGACTCGAACCCATCCTGAACGCCTACTTCGCACCCAGCATCCCCTCTCGCTAACGGCACACCACCGCTCAAGAGCCGCTGAAACGGATCCAACTTTGAAGGTCTTGTTTCTCAAAGCGTGTCATAGACGTGTTACAGCGCCATTCTCCACAGGTCCGCAGTTCTTCTAACCGGCTCTGACCTGGGGTGATAGTAGGCCCACCGGGACTCGAACCCGGAACCCACGGATTAAAAGTCCGTTGCTCTGCCAGTTGAGCTATAGGCCCAACGGATATTGTAGGGGGCTTCGGGCCCTCACAAATCCGCGATTTGTCACGTTGGCCCTGTATCGAGCCGGACGTCACACGTCAGCTAACGCTATCCCACAATCCTCAAGGTGGAGTCCACCCGCACAACGGCAGGTGAAACCTCGAGTGCGGTAACCACTTGCTGCAGGTCACCCTCACGAGCACTGTGAGTTGAGATCGTGACTGTTGCAGGATTCTTCTCGCGTACGGGCGCCTCTCCCGGCGCTTCGTCCTCTACACAAACCTCGTTGCTTTGCTGCACACCTTTGATTGAAACCCCATTGTCCGCGAAAATCCCTGCGACTTCCGCCAGCACTCCAATGCGATCCTCAACCACGATCCGCATCTGGTAGTGCGTGGTCGCCTCCTGCGCAGAGAGCACGGGAAGGTTCGCGTAGATCAACTCCCGTGGAGCATTTCCACCATGCGCCAGGTGCGAGGCCGCCGCGACGACATCGGACAAGACCGCCGACGCGGTGGGAGCACCTCCAGCCCCTTGACCGTAAAACATCAGTCGACCTGCAGCTTCACCTTCAATGACGATCGCGTTGAACGCTCCATTTACGGTGGCCAATGGGTGATCGAACGGCACCAGTGTCGGGTGCACACGCACCGAAACAGCTTCGCCTTCACCATCGGGATTGGGAACGCGCTCTGCGATCGCAAGAAGCTTGATGACGTGGTCCGAAGCCTTTGCCTCCGCGATATCGGCCGCGGTGATATTGGAGATGCCCTCGGTCGCCACATCGTCAATGCTCACTCGGGTGTGGAACGCCAGCGACGCTAGGATCGCGCACTTGGCCGCAGCATCCAACCCGTCGACGTCCGCGGTCGGATCAGCTTCGGCAAATCCGAGCCGCTGCGCTTCAGCCAGAGCGTCCTCGTACGAAGCACCTGTCGTCGCCATCGCGTCGAGAATGAAGTTCGTAGTTCCGTTCACGATACCGAGGACTGAGGTGATTCGGTCACCTGCAAGAGACTCACGAAGACCATAGACCACGGGTACCGCACCGGCGACTGCGGCCTCGTAGTAGAGGTCAGCACCCTTTTCAGCGGCGAGTTCGTAGAGCTCTGGCCCGTTGGCTGCCAGAAGAGCCTTGTTGCCGGTGACCACGGTCTTGCCCTGCTTGAGCGCCTCGGTAACAAACGTGCGAGGTGGCTCGATTCCGCCGATCAGTTCAACGACCAGATCGGCACCCTCAATGGCAGCATAGGCGTCGGTGGTCAACAGGTCAGTGGGAATATCGACATCACGCTCGGCATTGACATCGCGCACGACGACCGCGTTTACCTCTATATCGGTGCCTGCACGGGCAGCCAGATCCGAAGATTCCTCCTGAAGCAATCGGAACACTTGCGAGCCAACGGTTCCTGCGCCAAGAAGTGCAACTTTGACGGTTCCCACGGTTTCCTCCTGAGGCACAGACTGTGGCTGAGCCTGGTTGCTTTGCCCGTCAGTGGGCTTAGTTGTAGTTGACAGTTAGTTTAGGCGTGCAGCGGATCGATTTCGGGCCTACCCAGGTCCTCGGTCACTTCGAATCCAGCGATGGTCGCGAAGTAGTCCCGAGGGGTCTCAGCACGCCGAATCTTGCGGAATGAACCATCTTCCTCAAGTAGGACTTCCGCCGAACGCAACTTGCCGTTGTAGTTGTATCCCATGGAGTGACCGTGGGCTCCCGTGTCGTGGATGACCAAGAAATCTCCGATCTCCACTTCCGGAAGTGGCCGGTCGATTGCGAACTTGTCGTTGTTCTCGCACAGCGACCCGGTTACGTCATATACGTGATCCGCGGGTTCAGCTTCCTTCCCCGGGATCGTAATGTGGTGGTACGCGCCATACATTGCCGGGCGCAGCAAGTTGACAGCGGATGCATCAAGACCCACATACTGCTTGTGGATGTCCTTGAGGTGAAGGACCTTGGTGACAAGCCACGCGTTAGGGCCCGTGATGAACCGACCCAACTCAGAAACCACTGAAATGGGATCGAGTCCAGACGCGATGATCGTTTCCTCGTACGCCACTTTGACCTTTTCCCCGATGGCGGCCAGGTCAGCGCGCTCTTGACCAGGCTCGTAGGGAATACCGACGCCACCGGAGAGGTTGACGAGGAAGAACTCCGCGTCGTACTCCTTGGTCAGATCTACCACCAGTTGGAACAACAGCTTCGCCAGCGTCGGGTAGTAGTCGGTGTCAGTGGTGTTCGAGGCAAGGAACGAGTGGATGCCGAACCTCTTCGCCCCCAGTTCCTTGAGCCGCTTGATGGCTTTGGGCATCTGCTCCGGTGTCAGACCGTACTTGGCGTCACCCGGGTCACCCATGACGTGCGTACCAATGCGGAAGTCGCCACCGGGGTTGTATCGAAGGCAGATGTCCTCGGGAATCCCCCCGTTTTCCGCGAGGAAATCGATGTGGCTGATGTCGTCCAAGTTCACGATCGCACCGAGCTTGCGCGCCAAACGGTACTCATCGCCGGTCGTGACATTCGAGGAGAACATGATCTCGTGACCCTTGAAACCGCACGCATCCGCAAGGAGCAACTCTGTGTACGACGAGCAGTCAACACCGCACCCTTCCGCCTTCAACAGGTTCAGAATCGTCGGATTGGGTGTGGCCTTGACTGCGAAGTACTCCTTGAACCCGGGGTTCCAGCTGAACGCCTGCTGCAAGTCGCGGACATTGTCGCGAATCCCCTTGGCGTCGTACAGGTGGTAGGGCGTGGGAACCTCAGCGGTGATCTCGTTGAGCTTCTCAAGCGAGGGGGTGGGACGAGGCATCAGTTTTCCTCTCCGGTGGTGGATGAAGTGGCGGGCGCGCCAGCTGACGATGCATCGGTAGACCGCGCGCCAAGCAGCGAACGCAGACGCTTCGCGGCTTCAGCCGTGTTCTTGTAGTCGTTGAAGGCACTCAGGCGGAAACAGCCATCACCCGAAGGACCAAACCCGACACCGGGGGTCCCAACAATCTGCGCCCTGTTCAGCAGGAGGTCGAAGAACTCCCAGGAATCCATCCCATCGGGACAACGGAACCAAACGTACGGCGCATTCTCCCCTCCGACGACATCGATGCCCACCCCTACCAACGCCTCGCGAATGAGTGCAGCGTTGCGCATGTAATAGTCCACCGCTTCTTGGACCTGGACGCGTCCCTCAGGACTGTAGATTGCGGCTGCTGCCTTCTGGACCACATACGGTGTCCCGTTGAACTTCGTTGCCTGCCGACGGTTCCACATCGCGCGTAGCGAACGCCCCTCGACCTTCAACTCATCGGGCACCACCGTCCACGAACACCGCAACCCGGTGAAACCGGCCGTCTTGGAGAACGAGCCGAACTCGATCGCAACTTCCGTAGCCCCCTCAATCTCGTAAATGCTCCGGGGCACCGACGGATCGGAGACGAACGACCTGTAAGCGGCATCAAACAGCAACACTGTGCCGTTTTCACGCGCGTAGTCCACCCACACCTTCAGTTCGTCGCGTGTAAGCGTGGCCCCGGTTGGATTGTTCGGGTAGCACAGGTAGATGACGTCAACCCTGCTCTCAGGAAGCGGTGGCTTATAACCGTTCTCCTCTGTGCACGGGAGGTATGTCAGGTCGGTCCAGCGCCCGTCCTCGTAGTCCCCCAGACGGCCGGCCATTGCGTTGGAGTCGATGTACACCGGGTAAACAGGGTCAGCGACTGCGATCGTGGCGTCAGGGCTGAACAACTCTTGGATATTGCCACTGTCGGACTTGGCGCCGTCGCCGATGAAGATGTCATCCGCCGGAACATCGACGCCGAGGACCCTGTACTCCCCGTCCGATATCGCCTCACGCAAGAAGGCGTAGCCCTGTTCGGGGCCGTATCCGCGAAATCCTTCGGCTGTGGCCTGCTCGTCGGTGGCAGCGTGGAGAGCTTGAATCACCACTGGTGGCAGCGGCTTTGTCACGTCACCAATTCCCATGCGCAGCAGAGTCTGGTCCGGATGCGCGGCCTGATAGGCGCTCACGCGGCTGGCAACCTCGCTGAACAGGTAGGACGCGGGGATCTTCTCGAAGTTCTCATTGAGCATTTGGGCAGGTTTCCTTTGCGGGAACTCAGATTGTGGGTGGGACGAAGACTGGTGGGCCGACTGCTAGCCGATTAGTTCTTCCATGCCGTATAGGCCCGCCTGTTGGGAAGCAATGAACTCGGCTGCACGTACAGCACCGAAACCAAACACCTGGCGAGACTGCGCCACGTGGCTGATCTCAACAATCTCATCGTCAAGGAGGAAGCGGACCGTGTGCTCTCCGACTACGGTGCCGCCGCGCAGAGCGTGAATTCCGATCTCGCCGCCGCGAGCACCAACATCCGCAGGGGTGCGGCCGTAGACAAAGTCGCGTCCCGGGTTGGTCGAGTCACGAAGAGCTTCTGCCAACGTCAAGGCGGTACCCGAAGGCGCATCGACCTTCATGCGGTGATGAGTTTCGATTATCTCCGCGTCTACGGAGCCCAGCATCCGTCCGGCGGCTTCCACCAGACGCCGTATCACACTGACTCCAAGGGACAGGTTGGACGCCTGGAAGATGGGTATGGTCGAGGACGCTTCTTCGACCAGTGCCAGTTGGTCGTCAGTGTGCCCTGTGGCAGCGATTACAACCGGCTTGTTGTTGGCAATTGCGAAGTTGAGGACACTGGGAACTGCTTCGGCGCGGGAGGCATCGATTACAACATCAAATTCCTCTTCCACGTCATCAAGCGAGGCGTAAATCGGGATTGAGTCCGTGGTATTCGGGTTTGCATCAACGCCTGCGACAACCTGCACGTGATCTTCACCATTGGTTTCGGTGGCCTTCGAGGCGCTCAGGATCGCGTTGCCCAACTTGCCGACTCCGTTAATCACCACACGTACCAACATGATCCTCCGATCTGTGCTGCCTGGGCAGTCTGCGAACAGGTCAGAAACCGTGATTCCTCGCGGTTTTGCGGGTCAGGGTCCGAAGTCCCAACTCCAACTTGAGCAGCATAACAACGGTGTGAAAATGACGTGTTGGCATGCCGCCCTGTGGTTATTCGATAGGTTTCTACCGTGGGAGTTACAGGATTTGATCGAGACAGATATGTTGCCCTCCAATCAGAGCACATCAGCCAGCGGAGGGCTCGTTTCGGAGGAAAGCTCTACCTAGAGTTCGGCGGCAAGCTCTTCGACGATTTGCACGCCTCACGGGTACTGCCCGGTTTTTCACCTGACAACAAGATTCAGATGCTCGAGTCCATCAAGGACGAAGTCGAAGTCGTCATGGTGGTAAATGCCCATGACATCGCGAGCAACAAGGTGCGCGCCGACATCGGCATCACCTACGAGCAGGAGGTCTTGCGGCTGATCGACGCCTTTCGCTCCCACGGGTTGCTGGTTGAGAACGTTGTCCTCTCCCACCTCACCGAAGACAACCGTGCAGCGCGGGCCTACCGGCGAAAGCTGGAGAAGTCCGGGCTAAGAGTCGCGCGTCACTACCCCATCAAGGGCTACCCCAACGATGTGGCGAAGATTGTGAGCGACACCGGATATGGGCGCAACGATTATGTCGAAACCACGCGCGACCTCGTAGTGGTTACCGCTCCTGCCGCCGGAAGCGGGAAGATGGCAACCTGCCTAAGCCAGATCTACCACGACCATAAGCTGGGACTTCAGTCCGGTTATGCAAAGTTCGAGACCTTTCCAATCTGGAATCTGCCGTTGGATCACCCGGTCAACCTTGCCTACGAAGCCGCAACTGCCGACCTGAACGATGTCAACATGATCGACCCGTTCCACCTGTCGGCGTACGGACAGCAGGCAGTCAACTACAACCGTGATGTCGAAGTCTTCCCCGTCCTCAACACACTGTTCGAGAAGATCATGGGGGCATCGCCATACAAGTCGCCAACAGACATGGGCGTGAACATGGCGGGCTTCTGCATCGTTGACGACGAGGCCTGCCGCGAGGCTTCCAAGATGGAAATCATCAGACGCTACTTCAAGGCGCTAGTCGCTGAGAAACGCGATGAGCTTGAACCCAGCGTAAGTGACCGCATTGCCATGATCATGAGCGGCTTGGGGATCGAGGCAACTGATCTGCCGGTCGTAGATCCAACACTCGCCCTGCAGAAGAAGACCAAGGCCCCGACCGCAGCGATGCAACTGCCAGATGGCCGAATTGTGCTGGGCAAGACCACCGCGCTGTTGGGGTCCTCGTCGGCTATGCTGCTCAACGCACTGAAGGCACTAGCCGGGATCGACCAGGAGGTCGACCTGCTGGCCAGGTCAAACATTGAACCGATCCAGAAGTTGAAGATCGAAGGCTTGGGCAGCAGGAACCCGCGACTTCACACCGATGAAGTGCTGATCGCCCTTGCCGTCGGCGCCGACACCAACAAGACCGCGCGCCTGGCACTTGAGCAGCTTCCCAAACTTCGCGGCTGCGATGTGCACACTTCAGTGATTTTGGGGTCGGTGGACGAGGGCATCTTTAGAAGCCTCGGCGTCAATGTGACTAGCGAACCGGTCTTCCAGTCGAAGAACCTGTACCGCAAAAGTTGACTTGGCACGACGAGCATGGGCCACAACGAACATCTGTCAGAACAAGCACCGGGGATTTCCATGAAAGCACGCGTCGATCTCGGTGACCCCGAGGGTCTCGTGTTGCCACGGAAGTTCTACGACCGGCCAACGCTCGAGGTTGCTCGTAGCCTGATCGGCTGCTACCTGCATCGGACACTCCCTACGGGGTTTGAGGTTCCGGGGCTAGACGGAGCTGGGGAGAGCTTCGAGTGCGATTCCTCGTATCTCCTCACAGAACCAATCGACCTTGTCGGACGTATCACCGAAGTCGAGGCCTACCTGGGTAGCAATGACGATGCCGCACACTCCGCACGCGGGCTGACGCAGCGGAACCGGGCGATGTTCGGACCACCCGGACACGCGTACATCTATTTCATCTACGGGATGTACTGGTGCATGAACGCGGTTGCGGGTCCGGTGGGCACTGGCGAAGGAGTGTTGATTCGGGGAATCGAGCCGGTCAAAGGAATCGATGTGATGCGTCGTCTGCGCGGCGGGGCACGAGCGATTGCGGATGGACCCGGCAAGCTCACGCAGGCTCTGGCTATTACGGGCGAGGACTACGGAATGGATTTGACGGTCTCGGATTCCCCTCACGGCACCATCTATATCACTGAGCGAACACAGCCGGTGACCGTGAGCACCACACCCCGGATCGGGATCGATCACGCTACGACGAAAGATGAACCATGGAGGTTCATCGACTCGGAGCTTAGGCGCCGGTAGAGCGGGCGTCTGCCACCGGCAGAACGAAACACTTTGCCGGAATCGGAGGATCGAAATCCGGTATTCCGCAAGTGTGACTGTTGTAGGCAATAATCCTCGTTTTCAGGCCTATTTTTGCCTACACCAGTCACACTTGCGAAAGTAAGCCGATCAATGGGGCCAATCCCTAGAAGACGATCGTCTGGTTCCCGTCTCGTATCACACGGTCCTGCGAGTGCCACAGCACCGCTCGTGCCAGCACCTGACGTTCCACATCGGCGCCGCGACGAGCAAGTTCACCCAACGAATCCTTATGTGAAACCCTCATGGTGTCCTGCTCGATGATCGGCCCCTCATCAAGGTCCTCGGTCACATAGTGCGAGGTAGCGCCGATCAACTTCACACCACGTTCCTTAGCCTTCTTGTAAGGGTTGGCCCCAATGAATGCGGGCAGGAACGAGTGGTGGATGTTGATCACCGGAACACCCAATTCTGTCAGGAAGTCATTCGACAGGATCTGCATGTATCGCGCCAACACAACGAAGTCGACGTTGCCTTTCAGCAGAGAAAGGATCTCTGCCTCTGCTTCCGACTTATCGTAGCCGGGCTTAGCTGGAACGTGGAAGAAGGGGATGTTGAAGCCGCGAACGTCCTCGGCCGAGTCCGTGTGATTAGAAATGACCATGGGAATGGTAACCGGCAATTCGCCGCGGCGATGGCGCCACAATAGATCCAGCAGACAGTGATCCTGCTTCGATGCCAAGATCGCCATACGTTTTGGAACCGCCATGTCGCGAAGTGACCACTCAAGGCCGAACGGCTTGAGAGTTCGGTCGATTTCCTGGCGCAGTGTCGGCAGTGTCGCCAACAGACCCGGCTTGTAGAAGACGATGCGCTGGAAGAATTTGCCGCCCTCCTCGTTGCTCGCATACTGGTCCAGAGCCAAAATGTTCCCGTCTTGTCGAGAGAGCATTTCAGTAACCGCAGCAACAATTCCGATGCTGTCCGGTCCGTGTACTACCAGGCACGCGTGGTCGTGAGTGAGCAATGAAGGATCCTGAGCCATGAAGATATTCTGTATCTAAATTGGGACGCGGGTGAACGCCAGTCGGCAAAGCGAGACGGACCGCCTTTGCAAGCTGCCGTGCACTACTGGACGAGGACCTTGACAGTTCCCTACTGTGCGACAGTCAGCTTCCTTGCACGCAGCGCGTTCGCCACCCCGATGTAGCCGGTGATGATCACTGCGGTAACACCGATTCCGCAGAGCCACTGTACGAACACGCCCGCACCAAAATACGCAGCCACCCAACCTGACAGGCCGTAACACACCATGCCAAGCACGATCGCCTCGAACAGACCAGTCGTCCGAGATCCCTGTACAAACATGCTGGCCACAAGCCCAATACAGGCTCCAACTATGACCATCCACAGAATGTTCACGGAATCTCCTCTACCCGATCTGCGATTGCGGCGCTTGGCGTGTTCGGAACTCTGCCAGCGAGCCAAACCGCTATCGACACCAACACCAAACCTAACAGTTCAAAGGCGTTCGGGAGTTGACTCAGCATCACCGCCCCGACAATCACCGATGTTGCTGGCAGCAACGCTTGAAGCAGGGCGAACACATCCGCCTTCACGCGTCCGAAGGCCAGGGCATCGATCGAATACGGAATCGCCGTCGAGAACACTCCGACACCCAGGAGCATCAACACCAGCGACCACGTGAAATCGACCAGGAATGCACTGGTAAAGAAGAACGGAAGGTAGACAAATGCCGCAACCGTCAGGCCGACTGCCAGTGAAGGGCCAATCTTTCCTCGCCGCGAAATATATGAACCGAGCAGGATGTATCCAGCCCATGTGACCGCGGCACCCAGGGCGAAAAGGAATCCGGTTAGCACTACGGGTTCCGACAAATCGATGCCCCATCCTCCGATAAGGACGATGCCCGCCAATGCCAGTAGAGCAGCGATGCGAGGCAGTGGTCCGCGGCTACGGAGGAGTGCCACTGCGACCGGTCCGACGAATTCCACGGACACGGCGGTCCCCAGCGGGATGTGTGCAATCGACTCGTAAAAAAGGGTGTTCATCCCGCCGAGCATCAAACCGAACATGGTGGCCAACAGCAGTGCGCGGGCATCCCAATGCATCCTCCAGGGTCGCCAGATGATCAACAGAACAACGGCCCCGAGCGCCATGCGCCACCAGACCACACCCAGCGGCGACATGAAGATAAACAGGCCAACCGCTATTGCCGCGCCGACATATTGCGCGATGCCCGACCCAATGAACAGGGCCGGAACGGGGAAGTTCAGACGATTCTTACCCACAGGTGCTATGCGACCGTGTCGGTTGACTCATCTGCGCTGTCTGCACCATCGTTCGGAGCGTCCGGGTGGAACTCGAGTGCAACCGAGTTCATGCAGTAGCGCATTCCCGTCGGGGTCTGCGGCGCGTCCGGGAAAACATGGCCCAGGTGCGAGTTGCAGTTCGCGCATCGAATCTCCGTGCGCGGGTAGCCAAGCAAGTAGTCGGTGCTCTCCGACACAGCACCCTCGCGTGACTCGAAAAAGCTGGGCCATCCGCATCCGGCATCGAATTTGGTCGAGGACGCAAAAAGTTCTGAACCGCAACCTTTGCAGGAGTAGAGGCCGGGGCGGTCCTCGTCCAACAGTGCGCCAGTTCCCGGGCGTTCAGTGGCGGCTTGACGCAACACCTGAAACTCAATTGGGGTAAGCCTTTGCTTCCACTCTTCTTCAGTAAGTTCGTAGGACATGATTCCTCCTACGTATTAGTGTGCTCTGCCCGAGCCGAAGTGTCACCTGTGGGTTGTCTGGGCCGGCACTGGTAATGGTGGAGTCTCTGTCACGAGGAACACACTGGGATCGACTGGTTGAAATTTGTCGAGAGGACGCCCGTCGCGTATTCTTTCCTAGTCCCTGCGCAAAGTTGGCGTGGAGAGAGACATGAAAATGAATCTTTCTCACCATCCGAACCAGAGACGGGCCCCCATCGTCTAGCGGCCTAGGACACCGCCCTTTCACGGCGGCGGCACGGGTTCGAATCCCGTTGGGGGTACGGCTGCGGAAGGACACTTCTGCAGTTGGATCAGGAAACGATCTGGATCGTGCGAGAGAAGTCTCACGGGTTTTTGACCCTGTGGATTTGGCAGATTCGGTCCGAATAGTACATTCTTGATCCAGGCCAAGAGCCGGAAACGAACTCTCGTTTTCGTTCTGGTAAAGGCCCCGTAGCGCAGTCGGTTAGCGCGCCGCCCTGTCACGGCGGAGGTCGCGGGTTCGAGTCCCGTCGGGGTCGCAAGACCGGTCTTCACGACCGGTTTTAGGCTCTGTAGCTCAGTTGGTAGAGCGTTCGACTGAAAATCGAAAGGTCACGGGATCGACGCCCGTCGGAGCCACTGAAACCCTCGCGAAAGCGGGGGTTGTTTCGCGTTGGATGGACGGCCGGTCGTGATCCCGGGCAGCTGCCCGGACCTCGCTGTCCGCCCGCCTGGCTCAACGCCGGCTCAATCGAACTCTTCCGGGACGAGATCGTCGAGTACGCCGCACGGCTTCGAAATTTGGGCGATCGACTCCAAACCCGCGAAAGCAGTCAACACCCGCGCCCGCAACTGGTTGATCGCCCGGCTCAGTTGAGTTGGTGGGTTCCCGTCGGACAGCAACAGGGAAAGTCTGGCCCGGACATGGAACACTAGGGTTGTTGCACATCTGAGTGAGGAGTCACCCATGAGCCCCACCGCAGTCCGACAGATCACCGTCGCCGCGCTCCTCCTGGCCATCGTTGCCGCGATCGCCTACTTCGGTTCGCTGGCGACGATGCCGAATGTCGAGGGCTGGTACGCGGATGCCGCGAAGGTCCCCTGGAATCCCCCCAACAGCGTCTTCGGCCCGGTATGGACGGCGCTCTACGTGGCAATTGCAATCATCGGTTTCCTCATCTGGCGATCCGGATACACCGGAGTCGGAAGCCCGAACGAGGCGCGCGGAACACTGAGAATCTACACGCTCCAGCTCGCATTGAACGCGGTGTGGACACCGATCTTCTTCGCTGGATACCCGCGCGTCGGAGAGATCGCATGGTGGGCTGCCCTGCTGGTGATACTCGCTCTGCTCGCCTCGATCATCTGGTTGATCTCCGCCACCTGGAAGCATTCCCGCATCGCCAGTTGGCTGCTCGTGCCCTACCTGATCTGGGTAGCATACGCATCAACTCTGAACGCCGGGATCATTGCTCTGAACTAATGCGGCCGACCGAGCTCGAGCGAGCGCGGGCCGTGAGGGGTCGGGCCGGTCGTGGCTTAGGCTGCGAAAAGTTCTAAGCAACCTATAGATCGGGGTATAGCGGTGGGATTATCCACAGGTCACATACTGTAGATCGTTGGTTCGTGCGGTCGAACGCGCTATGTTCGCCCCTCAGTGAGACGCATTTCTACCGCCTCGGAAGAGGACAACGGGAATCCGGGGCCGCTGCAGCAGGGCAGCGAAGGGGTGCGGGGCTACCCCCCCCCCCCCGAGCACTCAGTTCGCCGCTTGTGTCGGGCCGCGCTTCGGCCCGACACAAGCGAATCCGCTGCCTACTGGGCAGAAAGGCGTTGGAACTCGGTCCAGATCTCCGCGCAGTCCTCGCGGCCCTCGTCCAGGTGCTCCATGTCGAAGGCGTCCGGGTCGGTACCGTCGAGGTAGTCGCGCAGGTGCTGATCCGAGAAGCCGTTCTCAGCCGCATCTTCCTTCGTCGACGCGTAATAGCACTTCGCGACGTTGGCCCACATCATCACGCCGACGCACATCGGGCAGGGCTGGCATGTGGCGTACATGACCGTGCCTGACAAGTCGAGTGTGTCGAGTTTCTTGCAAGCCTCACGCACAGCGACCAGCTCCGCGTGACCCGAGAGGTCAGTGTCCTTCAGCACGGTGTTGCCGACCGCGACAATTACGTTGCCGTCGGCGTCGGTCAGGGTCGCACCGAAGGGGCCTCCGCTGCCTTCTCGCATACCCTCAATGGTCGCATCGCAGGCGAGCTTGAAGTATTCATCGATGTTGCTCATGTGATTTCTCCTTGTTGATTGGGTTGGTTTACGCGCTGCGCCGGGTGGCGAGCATGGTCAGGGCATATCCGACGAAGCCGATGATCAGACCCGAGAAGAACGCCAGGTTGTTCACCTGCGCCAGGAACTCGATCGATGAGAAACCGGGGACGCGACCAATCATCGTGATGACGAAGCTCGCGAAAAGCACGCCGAGCGCGGTCCAGTTGTACGCCGGTAGGGACCCCTTTTCGCCGCCCTTGTAGTCGGCGTAGATGCCAGGCAGGTCAAGGGTCCTCTTGCGCTCGATGAAGTACGAGGCAAGCATGATGCCGGCGATCGGGCCGAACAGCGAGCCGATGAACGAGTAGAAAAGGAACAGCATGTCCGTGTTCTCGACGAACTTCCACGGCAGGATGACGGTGCCGATGACGGCTGCAAGCAGGGCGCCACTCTTCAGGGTGAAGATCTTCGGCATCTGCGCTGTTAGCTGCAGGCCCGCTGGGAGCATGTTGCCGAACACCACGAAGGCGACTGCCCCGACATTCATAGCGAGAATCAGCAGTACGACCACGAACGGGTTGCCGATCGAGTTGATCGCGTCGACGAACACGCCGGGGCGGTTGATGTCGAAATCACCGCTCGTGAGGGCTTGGAGCGAGGCAACGAAGGAGACGGTAACGAGAGCGAAGAGGATGTAGGAGCCGATTACACCAATCGGGAAGCCGATGGCCGGGGCCTTCATGCTGGTCGCGTTGCGTGTGTAGTCACCGGTGTTCACGATCGGACCAGCCCAGTTCGACACCAGCATTGAGACACAGGTGATGAAGATCAGCGGGGTGACCGGTACAGGGTTCACATGCACGGAGAAGGTCTCGCTGACGCCACCGGAGTTGATCACGGCGATCACCACGGCGATGACCATGAGGACGAAGACTGCCGTGCTTGCCCAGTTGCTGAAGATGGCGAGGAACTTCTGCCCGGCAAGGAAGAGCCCAACGGTGATAAGCCAAGTAATGAGATATGAGATGGCGGTTGGGATTGGCAGGCCAAGGATATCAGCGCCATTACCGATGTTCATGTAGCCCGGGAAGATCTTCGCGAAGACGACGTCGAACGCCTGGGCGGAGGAAACGCTGGTGATACCGAAGAAGACGAAGCCCGCGATGATGCCGCGGATCCAGGTGGGCACCAGTGCACCTTTGTGACCGAAGGCTTCGCGCACCTGCATAGCGAACGGCACGCCGTACTTCGCGGCAGCCTGACCGTTCAGAATGTATCCGATGGAGACAATCGTCGCCGCCGTCAGGATGGCCCCGACCACCTGCCACGCATTCAGGCCGAGGGCGAAGAACGTCATCACGGTGAAGTAGCTAAGAATGTTGTGGATTGGACCCATCCACACGGTGATGTACTGACGTGTGTTCCAGGTACGCTCACTGGGTCTGATGGGCAAGACGTCGTCTGCGTACCCATTTTCTCGATACTTTTCGACCGCGGTGGCACCGGGGTCTACGAGGCCGTCGGCCTGAGTTGTGGACATGATTGCTATTCCGCCTTCGTGTAGTTGAATCTCTGTGGCGCCGGCGGATGCCGACTGGGATGGGTTCAGGATGGCGACGCGGCTGCGATCAGGCTTCGGCGTCTTCGAGCAGTTGCGCGATTTCGGAGAAGCCGAGCTTCTTCGCATGCTGCAGTGGAGAGACGCCCCACTGGTCGACCATATTCCGATCGGCGCCAGCCTCGAGCAGGATCCTCACGATCTCCTGCTGCTCGGGGCCGCCGTCTCCGAGGATGATCGCTTCGAGCAGGGGGGTCCAGCCGCAGAGGTTGGTGTGGTTGACGTTCATATCGGGCAACGTCGCGAGGTAGCGGGTCAGCTCGACATACCCTTTCTCGGCGGCCGGATGAATTCCGACCCCGTCGAACCGGGTTCTGCGGTCGAGATCCGCGCCCGCCTCAACCATGCGGCGGGCGAGCTCGAGATCGCCGTTGATGCAGGCCCAGAGCAGCGGGTTGAGCCTCACCCGGTTCTGCGCGTCTATGTTGGCACCGGCCGCGAGGAGCGCGTCGAGCGCCGCGAGGTTGCCCGAGCGGGCGGCAATGAGGACCGCCGACGAGCGCTGCTGCTCGCCGGTCGCGGTAGCATCTGCGTCCGCTCCCGCGGCAAGCGCCGCGCGCACCTCGTCGGCGGTTGCGGTTGCGACGGATTCAGGCCACTGAGTTGAGGTCATGGAGTTCCACTTTCTGGGTTGCGGGCGAGCGGCCGACGGTCGTGCGGTCGGGTTCTGCGTCCCTTCCGGTGCGGAACCGGTGGGGCTTCGATCGCAGTGTAGGCGTCGATCAGGCCATACAGGGCGTCGGTACCGGAGGTGGATCCGATGGCGGCTACGGATGCGAAGGCTGCAGAGACTGCGCGCGGATCGCCTGTAAGCACGGCGCGAGCGGCGGCGGCGAGATCGCTGTGGAAGGAACCGCGCACGGCGGCGACGAGGAAGCCCCTACTCACCGTGGTGGTGCGATCTGGACCGTCAGGCGGCTGCAGCACGGCGGTGACACATGCAGCGAGGGCTTCGCGCGCGACAACAGCTTCTGCAGAGGGGTGTGCGGCGAGCAGGGCGAGCGCGCCGACCAGGTAGTCGTCCCCGGAGGGGGTGAGACCGATCCCGAGCCCGATGAGCGATGCTGTGACCGCGCGGAGTTCGAGACAGGCGGTGTTGTCACCCAGTGCAGCAGGGCCATGCGCCTGGGTGACGAGGGCGGATCCGAAGTCCGAGCGCAACTCCGCGAGACGCGCTCGGACAGCGCGCGAGAACGGCGGGTCGTCCTGAGCGGGGATGAAGGATCCCGGGCGGGCGAGGTCTGTGAGGAACTGCGCCGCTGCATCGGGATCGAGGCGACCTCGGACCTCAGAGCGAGAGACAGGATGGAGTCGGCTGTCGAAGTAGCCGACGTCGCGCAACTCGATCACCCGGTCGGGAAGCGTCGGATCGGTGAACTCGAGCGACACGAGGCCATCGGCGTCGGCTCGGAACGTGACGCGGGTGCCGGAGCGCACCCCGTGGAAGTCGGTGCGCCACAGAATGAGAGCACCGGGTGCCGGGCGTCCTCCCGATGCGAGCAGGGAGAAGCTTTCCCCGCTAATGCTGAGGTTCACGGCGTGCGCGAACGCGGTTTCGACGGTGGCATCCACTTCATCTCGGAGAGCCCCGTCGATCAACGGGCGCCATGCCTCGTCTGCCGCGACGGCGAACGGGATGGCCGATGCCCTGGACATGGTCGGGGCTATTCTCCAGCTGACTTCTTATCGACCCAGACGATGCCCTCTGCGAGGCTCGGCACGATCTCCGTGCCGATGCGGCGCGCGAGTAGGTCCTCGAGCCGGTCAAGCGGTCCGATGAGCACGCGGCCCCCTGCCCGGGCCACGCGGATTGCGGCATCGATCTTCGGCCGCATCGATCCCTCGGCGAATTCCATCTCGGAGATCGCGTCGGCCGAGGCGGTGAGGATGTCGCGCTGCTCGGGCGTACCCCAGTTCTCGCTGACGTACTCTCCATCGGTGAGCATGATGAGGGTGTCAGCGTGGATCTCGGCCGCGAGCGCGGCGCTTGCAGCGTCTTTGTCGACCACGGCCTGCACACCCACGCGGCGCCCCGAGCTCTCCTGCTTCACCGGAACGCCGCCGCCGCCGACGCAGACGACAAGGCTTCCGGCGTCGAGCAGCCGGCTCACGAGCGGAGCCTGCACGATCGACTGGGGCACGGGAGACGGGACGACACGACGGAACAGTTCGCCGTCCTTCGCGATAGTCCAGCGGTACTCTGCCGCCGCCTCGGCGGCATCGTGGGCGGAGTACTGGGGGCCGATGAGCTTGGTCGGCCGGTCGAAGGCAGGATCGGCCTCGTCCACGACGGTGGTGGTGAGGATGGCGGTAACCTCTCGGGTACCTCCGAGCGCGTTCGCGAGTTCCTGCTGCACGACATAACCGATCATGCCCTGGGTCTCGGCCCCGAGGATGTCGAGCGGGTATGCCGCAACGTCCTGGTAGGCCAGGTTCTGCAACGCGAGCAGGCCGACCTGGGGGCCGTTGCCGTGCGTGATCACGACCTCGTTTTCACTCACGAACTGGGCGAGGGCGATGCAGGCCTCACGCACGTTCTTGCGCAGGTATTCGGCAGTCATGGGCTCGCCACGCCTGGCGAGAGCGTTGCCTCCGAGTGCAACGACAGCGCGCATTGGTTCCTCCTCGGTTCGTCGGGTCAGGAATTTTCCGTACCGGAGATCTTTCTCAGATAGGTTTCGTCTTGAGCATATCACTTCTCGTATACCAAAATTGAAAATATTTGAAATTGGAGCGAGATATGTCGCAATACTTCTCAAATTTGGCATACCATGGGAGGTACACAAGAACTCGCTCCGCACCTCCGCACAGGCAGGCTGCGCCCGGTTCACCACCACCCACCTCGAACGACACAGGAAAGGAATCCGATGAGCAGGCACATCGATATCCGGAAGAACACCTACCTCGATTCGGTCTCGCTCATGTCTATGAGTACGAAGGCGAATGCTGTTGACGGAGTGACGCAAGCGCTCCTCGGGATGGCAACCCCGATGAACAAGGAAGTGCTCGCGAACCTCGACATTGAGGATCCAGCGATCACCGAGGCCAAGCCGAGCGATCTCATGATCGTGGTCGACGCGGCCGACGACCTCATGGAGGCGGCGGTGGAGGCGGTCGAGGACATCCTCGCCCGCAAGAACCAGACGGCCGGAACCACCACCGCGGTGCGCTACCGCACCCTCGACGGAGCATTCGCAGCCGCCCCGGATTCCAACCTCGTACTCATCTCGGTGAATGGTGCGTTCGCAGCTCGCGAGGCGCGCAAGGCACTGAACGCGGGCAAGCATGTCATGATCTTCTCCGACAACGTGTCCGTCGAGGACGAACTCGAGTTGAAGCGTCTCGCTCACGACAAGGGTCTAATCGTCATGGGACCCGATTGCGGCACCGCGATCATCGGCGGCACAGGCCTCGCCTTCGCGAACGCCGTGCGCCGAGGCTCGATCGGTGTCGTCGGAGCCTCCGGCACCGGCAGCCAGGAGGTTTCGGTGCGCGTGCACGACTTCGGCGGCGGCATCTCGCAGCTCATCGGCACCGGCGGCCGCGACCTATCGACCGAGATCGGCGGCATCTCCATGATCGACGGCATCCGAGCCCTCGACGCCGATCCCGAGACCGAAGTCATCCTCATCGTCTCGAAACCGCCGGCCGAAGAGGTCGCTGACAGGGTACTCGCCGCGGCGGGCGAGGCATCGAAGCCCGTCATCGTCACCTTCCTCGGCTCAAAGCGCACCGAGTCCGGTTACGCCAACGTTTCGATCGTTCCCGGCACGAAGCCGGCCGCGATCGCTGCGGTCGTCGCTTCGGGCGTCGACGAGTCGACGCTCGACAAACACCCGCTCAACCTGCCCCTCGTAGAAGAGGTGCGCGCGAAGCTCGCCCCCGGGCAGAAGTACATCCGTGGCCTGTTCTGCGGCGGCACCCTCTGTGACGAGGCAATGTTCGCGGCGATCGAGAAGTTCGACAACGTGTACTCGAATATCCAGAAGGATCCCTCGAAGGTGCTCGGGGCTACCGACGCATCGAAGGAACACACCTTCCTCGACATGGGCGACGACGACTTCACCAACGGTCGCCCACACCCGATGATCGACCCCTCGCTGCGTCTCTCCCGCATCGTCGAAGAGGCGAAGGACCCCGAGGTCGCCGTTATCGCGATGGACTTCGTTCTCGGCTACGGCTCTCACGAGGATCCCGTGGGTGTCACAATCGACGCGATTACCGAGGCCAAGGCCATCGCCCAGGCCCGCGGTCAGCACCTCGAGATCCTCGGCTACGTACTCGGTACCGACCTCGATACCCCGCAGCTCGCCGACCAGGTCGCAAAGCTCGAGGCTGCCGGCGTCACCATCGCCTCCTCCTCCACCAACCTGGGCCTGCTGGCCCGCGAGTTCGTCGCCTAAGGAGCAATCTAGATGAGCATCAACGACCTGTTCGTAACCACCCTTAAGCCGGTGAACCTCGGCCTAGACATGTTCGCCGACGACCTGCGCGCGCAGAATGTCGAGCCCATCCTCATGGACTGGACCCCTCCGGGCGGCGGAGATCCCGAGGTTATCTCTGCCCTTAGTCGCCTCGAGCGGCCCGAGATCGCCGAGAAGATCGACGCGGCCAACCAGGTTGCCCTCGAACGCATTCTGTCGGCACAGCCCTTCCTCGAAGGCTTCGGACAGGCGCTCGACACCGTGCCCGGCATGACGCCGAAGACCATTCTGCACGCCGGCCCGCCGATCGAGTTCGAGCGCATGTCGGGCCCGATGAAGGGTGCCGTGACCGGCGCACTCGTCTTCGAGGGCCTCGCAAAGGACCTCGACGAGGCGTTCGATCTGGCCGCATCGGGCGAGATCGACTTCTCCCCCTGTCACGAGCACCAGTCAGTCGGCTCGATGGCCGGTGTGACGAGTGCAAGCATGTGGGTACACAAGGTCACGAACCGCACGCACGGCAACACCGCCTACACCAACCTGTCGGAGCAGCTCTCGAAGATCCTCCGCTTCGGCGCGAACGATCAGTCGGTCATCGACCGCCTGAACTGGATGCGCGATGTGTTCGGGCCGATCCTCTCCGCCGCGATGGAGCTAAACACCGAAGGTATCGACCTGCGCCTAATGCTGTCGCAGGCGCTGCACATGGGCGACGAAGCGCACAATCGCAACGTCGCGGGCACAACCCTGCTCATCCAGGCGCTCGCGCCATACATCCTCGAGGCCGATTTCTCCACGAAGGAAAAGCGCGAGGTGTTCGACTTCGTTGCTTCCTCAGACTACTTCTCGGGACCGACCTGGATGGTCGCGTCGAAGGCCTCAATGGACGCCGCGAATGGCATTGCGAACTCCACGGTGGTCACCACGATGGCACGCAACGGCGTCGACTTCGGCATCCGGGTCTCGGGTACCGGTGGACAGTGGTTCACCGGCCCCGCCCAGCAGGTCATCGGCCCCATGTTCGCGGGGTACACTCCCGAGGATTCGGGCCTCGACATGGGCGACTCCGCGATTACCGAGACCTTCGGCATCGGTGGCTTCGCCATGGCTGCAGCGCCCGCGATCGTCGCGCTCGTCGGCGGCACCGTTGACGAGGCCATGGGCTACTCGCGCACCATGAACGCGATCACCACCGGCAACAACCCGAACGTCACGATCCCAGCGCTCGACTTCATGGGCGTGCCCTCGGGTATCGACGTGCGCAAAGTGATGGAGACCGGCATCCTGCCACTCATCAACACCGCCATCGCGCACAAGGATCCGGGCATCGGCATGATCGGCGCGGGCATCACTCACCCACCGGTCGAGGCCTTCCAGCAGGCGCTCATCGCACTCTCCGAGAAGATCGACTGATACTCGCCGCTTAGCGGAGCCTCCCCGGGTCTGGGCCCGGGGAGGCTGCACTTCCCCTCGCCGTTCAAGCACCACGCGCAGAGATCTTCCGACGGCTCGTCCTTGCCCGGATCTCTGTACGCAGAAATGTTGAGTGGCATATTCACACATGTGTAAATGAAAGATGAGATAAGAGCGTGACGGTTAAAGAAAACGTTACAGTTAAAGAAGAAGAACATACTCTGTTGGATTCAGAGTATGAGCATGTGCCTGTTCCCATAGAGCACCGGAGGAGTTTCGCCTCCGTTTCAGCGGTGTGGTATAGCTTCCCGCTCGTTCTAACAAGCGCGGTTATCGGCGGTGCCGTCACCGCGATGCTCGGATTCAAGATGGGAATCCTCGCAATCCTGGTCGGCAACCTGATGTTGATGGTGGTTGTCGGTTCGTTGAGCTACCTCGCAGGCAAGACCGGAGAGAGCTTCGCGATCTCTGCGAAGCGTACCTTCGGCAAGACGGGCTACATCGTCGTATCGACTCTCCTGTCAACTGTCGTCATCGGCTGGTTCGCCCTGATGGTCGGCCTCACCGGCGACACCATGTCCCGCTCTTTCGGACAGAATCTGTTACTCATGACGCTGCTCGGCGGAGTGCTCTACGTCGCCGGGACATTCATCGGCATCAAGGCGCTGACCATCCTGGGCTACTTCGCAGCCCCGCTGTACGCCGTTCTCGGAATTGCAGCAGTCGTACTCGCGATTAACAGTGGTTCTTCGGACATCCTCGACTACCAGCCCCTCGCCGGGGCCAGCGCCCTGTCGTTTGGCGTTGCCGTGACGATGATCTTCTCCACGTTCACCGATTCGGGCACAATGACGGCCGACTTTACCCGCTGGGCGAAGAACGGCAAGCAGGGCTTCTTCGCAGCCTTCACCGCATTCCCGATCTCCAAGTTCTTCGCTGAGGGCATCGGTGCAGTGATCGTCGCGAGCAGTTCCAAGCTGATCGTCGACGCTTCTCAAAACGGTGGTGACTTCATTGGGATCCTCGCAAGCGCCGGCGGTATCCTCAAGATTTTGGCGATCATTTTCGTCTTCGTGAACCTGGGTGTCGGCTGCACGCACTGCCTTTACAACGGTGCCGTCGGCTGGTCTCATGTGACGAAGAGCAACATGCGGACTGTGACTCTGATCCTCGGCGCCATCGGCATCGTGGTCGCGGTAACCGGTGTCTGGGCACACTTCCAGACCTGGTTGAACCTCCTCGGGCTGATCGTTCCACCGATCGCCGCGATCATCATCATGGACCAGCTCGTACTGAAACGCCGGAATGACGAGAGCAGGAAGTGGCAGCCGCTGGCATTCATCTCATGGATCTTGGCAGCCGCAATAGCCCTGATCGTCGACCAATTCGCTCCGCAGCTGTCGGTGGTTGTGGCAGGTCTCGTATCGTCGGCATTGATCTACTACCTCGGGCACAAAATCACGAGCAAGAAGACAGGTCACCTGTCTGATCGCGTCTAGGAGGTCGAGCGAAAAGGCCCGCGACCGGAATGATCCGGTCGCGGGCTTTCGTCTCGCCACCACGGCGAGTGCGCTCTCGTCCTTCGGAGACAGGCTCTTCGAGTCAGCCGAAGCGCTGCTCTACGATCGGCATCGTCTCGTACCGGGAATGCTCAACATGCGCGAGTGCCAGCGCGGTGGCACGCTCGACCTCGCCGTTCACGATCGCCGAGCACAGGTCGTGGTGCTCGTGGTGTAGATCGCGCTCATCACGCTCGGTGATGAGATGGAACAGCCGCTGCACCCGGCCCAGCACCGGACTCATAAGTCCCTGCAACAGGCTGTTGCCCGAAAGCTCGACGATCTCGACGTGAATGCCGACAGTTGCCTCGGCGATCTCGTCGCGGTCGCCGCCCGCGATCGCGACCTCGGCCTCTTCGAGCCTGAGGAGCAGCCGATCCGCGGTGTGGCCATCTCGGCATCGGGTCGCCGCGAGCTGAGCCGCGAGTACCTCGAGCGAACGCCTCACATCGAAGAGTTCGACGATGTCGGCCTTATCCATCGGGGCGACGATCACGCCGCGCCGATGCAAGCTCTTGATGTAGCCTTCGGACTCCAACCGTGGAAACGCCTCGCGCACCGGGATCCGGGATACCTGTAGCTCCTCGGCGAGCTCCCGCTCCCGGAGACGGCTCCCCGTTGGAAGGGTGCCGTCGATAATGCGGTCGCGGACCCACTCGTAGACAAACTCGTCGAGTGCCACGGGCGAGTCCCCGGCCTCCGGGGCGAACTGCTGCTCGAGTGCTGCCATGACGACCTCTCTGATTCTCAATGTGGCCCGCGCGTCTTCCGATGTGCGGCCACTGGATGACAGTCTATCTATTGCTCCAAAGCTGCCTTCGGTGTACGAGCCGGGTCGATCCCCGAAGCACGTCGCCCCGGCGCGCTCCACGAGACCTAGAATTTGACCGCGAAATGAATAGACGCGCGATTCTTCCGATTCATTTCATCATTTACTCAGGAGGTCAGCGGAGCACTCGGGTGATGCCGCTGCCAAGCTGGGAGCGGCACAACCCGAAACCCTAGTGAGTCACTAGGGTTTCTTCGCCCGGATTCCTCCCCGGGTTTGTTCGGAAGTGTAGACCGGACTAGGGGCTGCGTTCGAAAGTGTCGTAGTGATCTCCCTGCAACCTTGACTTTCTCGCATGTTTCCGGTGCGCTACCTACGTTGAAACTTCCCGGAAGCCCCACTTCCGAACAAACCCTGGTAAGGATCCGACACTTCCGAACGCAGCCCCTAGTCCGGTCTACACTTCCGAACAAACCAATTCTTCCTGCACCCTGCGACATACAGCTGTCGAGTCGATTCAAACGGCCATGTCAAATAGCCACCAGCGGCCAACACCAAGGGCTATGTGGTGCGAGAATCTTTGCATATGACAAATGACAAGGCGGTTGAATCCACCAAAGCAGACGTAAACTCCTTCCTACCGGGTCCGCTGGCGCTCCTGGCGAGGAGTTGGCGACTAGTCAAGCGTGCCTCTGGTCGACTGTTGGCTCTGATTGTTCTCTCCCAGTTGATAATCGTGCTAGTCGCGTCACCACTCGTCGCATGGCTGCTGCGCCGAGCTCTGCGAGCAGGCGGGTTCTACGCAGTGGACATCAACGCATTCAACTTGACTCCTGGACTGGGACTAACCGCAGTCATACTGCTGGTGCTCATGTTGCTAGTCACGTGGTTAGTGATCATTCAGTTCTCAGCCATCGTGGTTGTGCTGCGACATCCCGAATACAGCTGGCACGAACTCTTGGGAGCACTTGCACATATCCTCCGCCGTGCACTTCGACCTTCATCATGGAGAATGGCCGTCTACCTACTACTGGTTCTACCACTGTCTGGATTTGGCTTCATCTCGACTCTCATCGGTGGGGTACATGTCCCGAGCTTCATAACCGGTGAACTGCAAAAGACTCCGCTGTATGCGACGATTCTGACAGTTCTCACGCTGGTGCTGGCTTATGCAAACATACGATGTGGCTTGGCATTGCCCATCTTCGCGACGACTGAGCTGACTGGAAACTCGTCGCTGAAACACAGTTGGCATGCGACGCGAGGTTTTCGACCATGGTCAATTGTCATCTCGGTCATTGTCCTGCTTACGGTGACGGGCGGGATCCTTACTGCATCGTTCTATCTGCTGCTGTTGCCCACTAAAATCGCGGATCGCACAAGTCCCAACCTGTCCTGGCTCTTCGCAGCAGCTGGACTTGGTATCGGACAGGTCGTCACCATCTTGGTCATCGGTTACGCAGTCTCTGTCCTCGCGGGAATTCTGATGATCTACGCTGCTGGGAAAGGGAAAATTCCGGAGGAGGAGGCGCAGGAAGACGGACGCACCATAACAGCCACCTATTCGGCGGGCAGAGTTTCGCAAAGAATCACGGCAGCGACCATTTTGATAGCGATAGTGGTGGGAACCGTAGCAAGTGTTCCGGTGATGAGGAACATTGCGGATCATCCATCAACGCTGGTAGTAGCGCACCGAGGCTGGACGGCAAAGAGTGTTGAAAACACTATCGAGTCGCTTCAAGCCGCCACCAACCTTGGTGCAGATCTAGTTGAACTCGACGTGATGCGTACTGCCGATAACCAGTTCGTCGTGTTCCACGACACCACACTCACCAGGCTGTCGAGCAGCAGAGGCCGTGTAGCGGACCTGACCCTGGAAGAACTGACGGCTGTCACATTGCGCGATCCTGCCGGGTATGAAGGTCAGATCCCATCGCTGGTCGACTATGCAACAAAAGCAAAAGAGCTTGGTCAGCCCCTGCTGATCGAACTGAAGCTAAGCGGTGCAGAGCCGGAAGCGAAGCAGAATGTGGCAGATCTAATCCGGGTCCTCGACGAAAATGATCTGCTTGACGGGAACATGTTCCAATCGATCGATTGGGACTCCACTCAGGAACTGAAGAAGCAGTTGCCGGATGCACCGGTCGGCTACGTCATGCCCTTTGCTGGACTCGCGCTGCCCGACACCCTGGCTGATTTCCTGGTACTGGAACAGTCCTCGGCAACCGACCTCATGCGCGAACTAGCCGATCGAGCGGGACTGGGGTACGTGGTGTGGACGGTGAATACTGAGGATGCTATGCGGCGACGTTTCCATGAGGATATTGATGCGCTAATCACCAACTACCCGGACGTTGCCTTGGAGTTGAGAGAAAAAATAGGCCTACAGAGCGGTCTAGCGGGACGACTGCGGGACATCATGGCCCTAACCCTGTTCCCCTTCTAACCGTCACACTATTCTTCAAGCCGACTTCCCTTGGAGCGTTATAGCAGGATGCGCCCAAGTACGTAGCTGGTCCCCAGGGTTACCAGCCCGACAGTAAGTGTCCTGGCAATGGTCCCCCCAACCGACATATGCCCTGCTCGCGCACCCACCAAAGAGGTAGCTATCAGCGAAGCGACCACAGCTAATGCGATCGCCCAGCCTTCTACCTGCACCGGAACGAAAACTGTTATCAACAGCGGGAGCAGAGCCCCTACAAGGAATGCTAGGGCTGATGTGATACCGGCCCAGACTGGGTGCCACTGGGGAGTCACTTCGTCGATGTGGTGCTCAAACTCAAGTTGAGCAGCCAGTGCGTCTTTGGCGCTTAGTTCCTCTGCGACCTGCCGCGCCAGACTAGGTGACAGTCCCTTGGAAACCCAGAAGTCCGCGAGTTCAGAAAGTTCCGAATCAGGGTCCCCCTCAAGCTGAGCGATTTCTTCAGCAATGATTCGGCGTTCAGCGTCCAGTTCGCCAGCTTCCTCGGCCCACGTCGCTCCACCGGTCGCGAACGATCCGGCAATAAGCAGGACCACGGCCGCGACCATGAGTGTCCGATCATCAGCCCCCGCCCCGACAAACCCTTCGAGAACGCCGGCCGAAGCAATCACGCCATCGTTGGCGGCGGCAACCCACTGTATGGGCGAGGCATACCGTTTCAACGTCTCGACAAAAGTCGGACGCTCATCCAGCGAATAATCATCCAATTGACGGATCCCCGCCCGCTTCTATCCCAGCGGCTTGCGTGCACGCTGGGCTGCCTTATAGATCTCAATCACGATAAAGATTGCAATCGCCATCCCCAGCGCCAGCGCCCAGCCTTGCCATCCGATAGGGGCGGAGTGGAATAACGGGTGCATAAAAGGAGCGTAAACGAACAGCAATTGGGCAACTATCAGGACCGACGCCGAATACCAGACCATTCGATTTCCCATAAATGCCCTCTTGTTGAATGAAGTCCCGTTCAGGATTCGACAGTTGAACAAGTAGGCGAGTTGTCCCAGTGCCAGTGCCGTGACTGCCGTCGTCTGCGCAATCGGGTAGCTACCAGTGACATCCCGCGCAAGTAAGTAAGCGGCAAGGGTAGCCACGCCAATTACTACTGAAGCGAACAGCACCATGGCCAGCGAACGCTTTGAAAGAACTTGTTCAGTCGTGGCACGCGGTGGACGGTCCATGATCCCTGGCTCCGCGGGTTCCACAGCCAATGGAAGCGACAGGGTCACCGCAGTGATCAGGTTGACCCAAAGAATCTGCACAGGCGACAGAGGCAGTGACAAACCCAGCAGTACCGCAACCAAGATGACAAGAGATTGGGCCCCGTTAGTCGGAAGGAGGAACACGACTGACTTGCGGATATTGTCGTAGATCCTCCTACCTTCCTCGACTGCGGCCGTGATCGTGGAGAAGTTGTCGTCTGACAAGACGATGTCAGCCGCCTCTTTTGTGGCCTCGGTTCCCTTGATGCCCATTGCCACGCCCACGTCAGCGCGGGTTATCGAGGGGGCGTCGTTCACACCGTCCCCAGTCATGGCCACGACCTGATTATTCGATTGAAGGGCGCGAACAATGCGTATCTTGTGCTCGGGGCTAGTCCTCGCATAGACATCGACATCCGGCGCTACCTGTCGGAGTTCCTCTTGACTCATTAGTTCTATCTGTGGACCAGTCAATGCCTCCAACTCGTCATGATCGGCACCGATTCCCAGTTCACGTGCAATCGCAAGCGCGGTACCTACGTGGTCACCGGTCACCATCTTCACGTTGACTCCAGCACCTTGCGCTTCAGCGATTGCGCCCAGGACTTCAGGCCGAGGGGGATCAACGATGCCCGCGAGTCCAACAAAACTCAATCCCTGAACCGTGTCCAGGTCAAGCTGGACCGAATCCCCGTCCGGCAACTCGAGTGCAGCTATACCCAAAACCCGAAGACCGCTTGAGGAAAGTTCATCGATCTTGAACTCCCACAATGAGGGATCCAGCGGCTCCAGAGTCCCGTCCGCAGCCATTTGGGACGTGCAGCGAAGAAGAAGCTTGTCCGGTGCTCCCGCCGCGTGGATGACAAGCACACCACCTGGACCCTGGTCCAAGGTGGCAGAAAACTTGTGTGCCGACTCGAACGGTAGTTCGGCCAACCGCATGAATCCATCCGTAGCACCCGGTGACTTCAAAGACATCACCTTGAGGGCACCCTCCGTCGGCTGCCCCACAATCTGCCAACCTGTTTCGGTCTGTTCAAGCTGAGCATTGTTGCACAATCCCGAGGCGCGAACCAGTGTAGCCAACGCGGAATCGTCAGCCCCACCTTTCAGTTCTCCATGCGGACTGTAACCAGTTCCAGTGACTTCATACCGGCCTCCTCTCGTGAGGACGCCGGTAACTGTCATTTCATTCTGGGTGAGGGTTCCGGTCTTGTCCGAACAGATTGTGCTGACAGCACCCAACGTTTCGATGGATGCCATCTTGCGGACGATTGCGTGGCGCTTTGCCATCTGCTGCACACCGAGCGCAAGGGTGATAGTCACCAACGCCGGCAGACCTTCCGGTACCGCCGCTACGGCGAAGCCAATTGCTGAGGAGACCAACTCATTCAAGTTGGTGCTGTGCAGCAGTCTTCCGGCAAGCAGCATCACGAGTGCAACGATGCCGATCAGCATCGAAATCTGCTTGCCTAAGTGCGTCAACTGCTTGGTAAGTGGGGTTTCGAGAGCCTCGACTTCACTTACCAACTGTGTGATGCGCCCAAGCTCTGTGTCACCACCGGTAGCGACCACGACACCCTCACCGTTGCCGGCGGAAACGATGGTGCCCGAATAAAGCATTGAGGAGCGGTCGCCTACTCCTGCGTCCTCGCGAACCGCAGCCTCGCTTTTGGCAGCAGGAACAGACTCCCCTGTTAGTGCTGACTCATCCACCAGTAGGTTCGTGGAACTGAGAATTCGCACGTCGGCAGGAACCCGATCCCCTGAACGAACCCGAACGATGTCGCCGGGGACCAGGTCCTCTGCTGCAAGGGTGACCCAACCGCCGTCGCGGAGCACCGTCGCGTCCAACGCGAGCATCGCCTCGATTGAACTAAGTGCCCTCTCGGCGCGCCCCTCCTGAATGAACCCAGTCAGCGCGATTGCTACGCAGGCAACGGCGATTACGGCAAACTCAACCCAGTCCCCCATGAACGCCTTCAGGAGCGCCGCGACCAAGAGGATATAGATCAGAACATCATCGAAGTGCGCCAGGAACTTGCGCCAGGCTGGTTTCCCATGCTCCTTAGGCAAAGCGTTGGGACCGTAGAGCACGATCCTCTCGGCGGCCTGCTCGGTAGAGAGGCCATCAAGGTTCACCTTGAGTTCTTCGAGGACCGTGCCTCCGTCCAACGAATATGCGAGGTTAATGGGTTGAGCAACCTCTTTGAGCGAGGCCATGGGCATCCGCCTTCCTGCTGAAGTGAACCAGGGTCGTGCCGTGCACCTCTTTAGCTGAGCCCAAGGCTGACAGAATCCAAGGCGCAGAAGTGGTTACTTGGATTCGATGCGGTCCAGTGTGCCAATCTGCGTGCCGCTGGAGTCCTCCACGTGCATGACAGTGCCGTCGATGGTGCCCGTACTCATTGCCGAAAGCCACGCGTCGACACCCTCGCAGGCCATCATCGTCGATCCGACATCACCAAATTCAATTTGGCCATCCGAGGTTTCTTTCCAGGTGCCGAAGATGTTGTTGCAGCCGTCGGTTCCACTGAACGCGCCATCTTCTTCCAGAATCAACTGTGGCTGCCCCTCGCCTCCAGGTCCCCAGACGCCTTCGAGGTCTGCCTTTTTCTCTCCTGCACATCCAGCAGTGCTCAGTGTGGCAACCAGGAGAAGTGAAGGAATAATTATCTTCATGGAGGTCTTCATTATCGGTGTGCTTTCTGTAGTGCCGATTCTTTCAACGCCTGGAACTCCTGCTGGTTGATTGTCCCCGCATCCAAGAGCATCCTGGCTCGTTCGATCTCCGCGACAGGATTTTCCCCTGCGTCAGCAACGGAGCGAATATACTCGTCGGTCCGCTCTTGGGCGTAACGCGCCTGCTCAGCGGAACGCTCGCCCATGCCCCTCCCTCTGACGATCAGGTAGACGATCGCAGTTGGGAACGGAAGGAACACGAGGAAGATTATCCAGAGAGCCTTTGCAACCCCGCCCAGTTTCCGATCTCGGAACAGGTCGGTGATGATCATGACCAATACGAACAGGTACGCGACGAAGATGAAGACAGTTAGGAACCAAAGCAGGGTGTCCCAGATGGTTGACCAAAACGATGACATAAAAACTCCTCAAATAGCTGTTGATGTGAGTTACGTTTCTAGGGTCGGCAATGTGCTCACCGCTGATCTGGGGCAATGCCGACCTGTCTCCACTTGCAGTGGGTGACAGTTTACACCTCGTGAATCATGACACCGTAACCAACGCACAGACCTCCGCGCCTTCTGGAAACCCCTAGTAGTGGGGGATAATCGGTGAGGAAGAGGGAGGCCAACCGTTGCGGAAACTAATCGGAGTCGTGGATGATCACCCGGCCATGATTCTGGGCCTTACGAATATCGTCAACGTGAGCCCCGGCTTGTTCGTACGCGGGGTCGGGTCTTCTCTGAGGGAGCTATTCGACCAGGGCCAGGACTACGATCTGGTCCTGCTGGACCTTACGCTGGGCGACGGATCAACACCCACTCAAAACATCTGCGAACTAACTGAACGAGGAATTTCCGTCCTCATCTGTACCGGTGGCGACCGTCCCGAACTGATCCGCGAAGCTGGAAAGGCCGGAGCAATGGGTATGGTTCGAAAGTCGGAGCCGCCGCAGAAGATACTCCAGGCCATCGCTGCTGTTCTGAGGGGAGAGGTTGCGGCGACCAGTGACTGGGCTGCAGCTATCGACGCTGACGACCAATTTGTTGCAGCCTCCTTGACGGCTCGCGAAGCGGAGGTGCTTGCGCTTTATGCCTCTGGAGAGACTGCTGAACGGGTTGCATGCCAGTTGTTCATTTCAAGAGAGACAGTGCTTGACCACATTCGACGCATCCGCTCAAAATACACGGCAATAGATCGCCCAGCTCCCAGCAAACTCGACCTTTACCATCGCGCGGTCGAGGACGGCATTATTAGTGCCAAGATGTGATCCTCGGTCTATGCGAAGACACGGGTCAAGACGGATCGGCAAGCGCACGTCCCTTTGGGTCAAGTAGATGGCGCGTGGTCGACTCTCCATGCTGGACGACTACTGAGGTGGAGCCTCCACGTGATCGAGCCGCGAATCTGACCGTCACACTATCGACTTCCTCAGCCGTAATCAGAGAGGTGAGGCGCTGGACAAGCGCGTCACTCATGAGTTCGTTCGGTAGGTCCTCGTTCCCCAATATTCGCACCGTCGTACCGCTCATTCTTGCCGCACCCACCGCACGTTGAAAGTCGGGATGGAAGGGAATATCGCGTCGTAGTATCTCCCTCACCTCGTCATTCGTGTTTGCGATCTCCGCATGAAACTCCGCAGTGAGGAGTTCACCGTCTGTGATCCTTGTGAGAATCGGTTCGGCAAGAGATCGCACCTGTGCGCGGACGCTCTGTGAACCTCTATTGCGAGTTCGGGAAGCATCGACCTGTGAGACGGCCTCGAGCTGCAGTTCCACACTTCTTGACCGGCGCCCAGCTATTGAGTCGACCAATGTGTGAAGGATGAGGAATCCAACCGTGGTGACAAGAGGTTGTGTCAACCTAGAAACCTGCTGGGCAACGTCAACACCCTGTAAGGCCCCCAGGAGTAGCAGGCTGACCAAGACCATCACCGAAGCCAGAACGCCGATGACAGGATGTCCTCTAAGGATCAGGAGAGACACGCCCAAATTAAAATAGCCAAATGCGTATGGAGCGGACTCTCCAAAGTCTGATCCGCCCATCCCTATGATCCAGACGATGGCCATTGACGTCACCAGGATTACCAGGGCAACTTGACTATTTCGAAGTCGCCCGGGTCGCCGCGAGGTACAGATCCAGAAGTTGAAGACAATTGCAGTGGTGCTGAGCCAAATCCCAATGTTCCAGTGGCTGACGGGAGGAACTACTCCGCCAACAATCGCTCCGAGGAGCAGCAACCCCCATCCGATGAGCAGTGTCAACCGTGCGGCGGGCCTAGAAAGCCCGCAATCGACTAGGAGCACCTGTTCCATGTGAGCATCACTATCGTTCCAAATGCGTCACTGTCTATCTCCCAGCGCCCGCCGTCCAATTGCTCCATTCGCCCCATGATGCTTTGACGAACTCCCATCCGACCCGCTTGAATGCTCGAAGCGTCGAATCCCTCACCATGGTCCGTGACCTTGACCTCAAGGGCACCGCTAGACGCCTTAATGACAACTTCCGCTCCACGTCCATGCATGAGTGCGTTTCGCGCCGCTTCAGCTGACGCCAAACCCACAGCTCCGACAGCCGCAGACGAAACAGTACCGGGATAGCTCATAGCTCTGATCTCGACGCCTGGAGCCCGTGAGCATAGCAGGTCCGATATCAGCCGTGCAGCATCGTCAGAACCTAGCTCAACCGGAGGGGGGAGTTCGCCTTCGTCATCGCGATCCATCTCAGCTAACGCTGTGACTGCGCTCTTGCGGAGCAAGAGTGGAGGCTCCCCACTAAAATGAATCGCAGCTGCGAACGTAGCGAGAACCTCGTCATGTACCGTGCGTGCAAAACGGTCCAGTGCCCGCGACCGCGAAAACTCCTTTTCCTCTTCAGCCACCAGTGTCTTCGCTAGGGCTCGGGCCTGCGTCAACTCGATCATCTGCCGTCGCAATGCCAACAGCAGCATGACGTACATAAAAGACGCTGCGTGCATCAAGCCCCAGGAAACAACGCTGGCCGGTACATCGCCTAGGAAAAGCATCGCAGACAACGGCATCGACGCAGCCAACGCGAAGGCGACCACTAGAACACAACGCAGGCGCAGAACCAGCGCCAACGCGGTCAACACGGTGGTGTCCAGCAGCCACACCAAAGGTGACGGCACGTCAGTTCCCTGTCCGTTCCAAGCCAGGTAAGTCAAGACCAGGACGGCATACAACGCAACCGGCTGCACCAACCAGACCGCCCGTAACACGCTGACTGGAAGTTGACGCCAAAATACAGCAGATCCAAGCTGCAATGAGGGGACAACCGCCGATAGCGCAATCCACCAGGTCGCGAAAATTTGGACCTCATTGACAAAGGCAGGCAAATTGAAAGTGACCATAACCATGCCGATTACGGCTATAGCCATGCCGACTTTGCGGTCGACTTCGTTCCAGGGAATTGTCAAGGTCCCACCTAGAGCTCGTCACGGTCGAACGATATTCACCCCTGAGACGGTCGACTTCGTCCTCACTGCCGAGTCTACTTCCACCCAACCATCAATCTGCCAGACCATAGTCCGTTCACAAGAGTCTTGGGACCGTTGAAACCTTTCCTACGAGTTCTTCCAAAAAACACTCAAGTGGATCTCATAGAGTTCGGCGTTCACGCACGACCCATGGCACTGGTATCAGCTCCCGACTGCCCGCCAGCATCCGACCATGTGGTTGTCGACCATGCCCACCGACTGCATCAGCGCATACATCGTGGTCGGACCAACGAAACGAAATCCTCGCCTGTGTAGCTCTTTACTCAGCGCAGTTGACTCTGGGATCACAGCAGGAACATCAGACATCGCAGTCGGCCGTATATTTGGCCGCACGTCTTGAGTGGGAGCGAAGGACCACATCAGTTCGTCGAACTCGCCATCAGCCATATCTCGTACCAGTGCGGCATTCGAAATCGTCGCTTCGATCTTTGCGCGGTTACGAACGATGCCGATATCGGTCATCAACCGTGCCACGTCCCCTTCCCCAAAATCAGCAACCCGAACCGGGTCGAAACCCTCAAATACCTCGCGGAAACGCGGCCGCTTGCGCAAGATCGTGATCCAGGAGAGGCCAGCTTGGAAGCCCTCTAGTGCCGTCTTCTCGAACAGTGCACGGTCACCGTGCAGAACAACTCCCCATTCCTCGTCGTGATAGCGATGATATTCCTCGTCATCGCCAACCCAAGCGCATCGGGAAAGCCCATCGGGACCGGTGATGATCGCGTCCATAGAGTTAGTCCGTCTCCACTGAATTCCCGAGTTCCTCGTCAGCCAGCAACGCCCGAAAATTGTATGCCGGCAGTCTCACTAACCATAACTTTCATGGCCCTAACCTACAGTGCCCGGTTACCGATATCGGTCCGGTAGAACGTTCCATCGGTGTCCACGTCACTGAGCGCGCGGTAGACCTTGTCCTGCGCTTCGCGAATATTGATTCCACTCGCCTTGACCAAGTAGACACGGCCACCGTCGGAGACCAGGTCTTCGCCTTCATGCCCCTCGGACACCCCCGCGTAATCGACTGTCACATCTCCACTGAACTCAGGAATCTGTGAGCCTCGCGAATAGTCGCCCGGATATCCATCGGCCGCAACCACCACGCCGAGTTGAGCAGTATCTTCGTCCCACTCAATTCTGGGCACTCGTCCCTCTAGCAGGTCGTCAATAATCGCAGCCAAATCTGACTTCAACCGTGGTAGAACCACCTGAACTTCAGGATCTCCAAAACGAGCGTTGAACTCGATCACCTTCGGACCATCCGAAGTAGCGATCAGTCCCGCATAGAGCACCCCGTTGAACGGAGTGCCACCATCGACCATACCTTTTGCTGCTGGCTTGAGGACGGTCTCAACGGCTTCGTCGACCATGCTTTGGGGGATATGTGGAACTGGAGAGTAAGCGCCCATTCCTCCCGTGTTTGGACCCTGGTCACTATCGAATGCCCGCTTGTGATCTTGAGCGATAACCATCGGATACACGTCCTCGCCCCTAACAAATGCGAGCAGGGAGAACTCCTCACCCTCAAGGAACTCTTCGATCACGATCGTGGAGCCTGACTGTCCGAACTGCGCGTCCTCAAGCATGGACTTCGCGGCGGCCACAGCGTCCTCTACCGAGAGTGCAACAACCACGCCTTTTCCAGCGGCAAGACCGTCGGCTTTAACCACGATCGGTGCACCCTTTTCGAGAATGTAGTCACGCGCCGGACCGAACTCAGTGAACGAACGATAGCCAGCGGTAGGAATTCCCGCCCGTCCCATCAGCTGCTTCGCGAACTCCTTTGACCCCTCAATCGCCGCAGCTCTTCGATTTGGTCCAAATGCGGGAATGCCAGCTGCCTCGAAGTCATCAACAATTCCCGCCATCAGGGGAACCTCGGGTCCAACCACAACCCAGTTGACGTCGTTTTCCTTGGCAAAAGCAATCAGGGAATCATGGTCATCTTCGGGAATCGGCACGCACGCAATGCCCTCTTTGCGCATGCCCGCATTTCCAGGAGCGCAGTAGACCGTTTGGACCAGATCGCTGCGCAACAGGTGTCTTGACACAACATGCTCTCGCCCACCGCGACCAATCACCATAACGTCCATTGCTATGCCTCCATCTCCCAAATCCCGCAGGCGCGAACGTCTTTCGCCGCCGCATCGATGTCGTCCGTCAGTACCGTAATGTGCCCCATCTTCCGCCCCACGGCCGGTACCACTTTGCCGTAGTAGTGGAACGCCCAGTCGGGATGGTCTGCGATCAGTCCGTAGCTTCCATCCAAATGTTCGCCGAGGATGTTGACCATAAGCGCCTGCCGACAAAGAGTCGGCTCCGGAATGGGCCATCCGACTACAGCCCTGATGTGAGCGTCAAACTGACTCAGCGAACACGCTTCTATCGTGTAGTGACCAGAGTTGTGAGGACGTGGAGCAATCTCATTCACCACGATGCTTCCGTCTTCGTTGACGAACATCTCGACTGCAAGCGTTCCTGCCATGTCCAAGTCGCTAACGATCGCTACCGCCGCCGCCCGCGCCGCTGTCGCGGTATCCTCCGAAACCCTTGCGGGAGCGGTTGTCGTGTGGAGGATTCCTCCACGATGCTCGTTTTCCGCGAAAGGAAACACAGCCACATCTCCGTCAGTATCGGCGGCAACCAGGACGGAAATCTCCTTGGTGAACGGTATCCACTTTTCGAGGACGCACGGCTGTCGCACAGCGAGTTCTTGGGCGTCCCCCATGTCCTCGTCGCCATGAAGAACCACCTGCCCCTTGCCGTCATACCCCCCGTGAATGGTCTTGAGGACGCACGGGTAACCCATGTCGAGGACAGCTTGTCGAAGTGCCCGTGGTTCATCTACCAGGCGGTAGGGGGCAACCGGAACTCCCAGTTCCCGTAGGAACTCCTTTTCCACAAACCTGTTCTGGGAGACCCGCAGTGCTTTGGTTCCCTGTGGCAACACAGTCGCGCCACCTAGCCGATCTAGGACTTCGGCATCGACATTCTCGAACTCGTAGGTCAGCACATCTGATCGCCTGGCGAGTTCAGCTATGGCTTCAGAGTCTGAATACTCGGCGGAAATCTGAAAGTCTGCTACCTGCGCCGCGGGACAATTCTCTGTGGGGTCGAGGACTCCGACTCTGAATCCCATCCGCTTCGCGCTGAGTGTCATCATCTGCCCCAGTTGTCCCCCACCGACAATCCCGATAGTGGAGCCAGGCAACAGGAAGTGCCTATCCGCCAGTGCGCTGTGATCGTTAGCGAAGCTGCTCATTGCTTGCTTCCACAGCCTGCCTCAGATCGTTGCGGTAGATTTCCAAGCGCGCGGAAACATCTTGGTCAAACGCACCGAGAATCTGGGCAGCAAGCAGTCCCGCATTCGTGGCACCAGCATTGCCAATGGCGGTGGTCGCCACAGGGATGCCACCGGGCATCTGGACGATCGAGAGCAGGGAGTCCAGTCCGCTCAGAGCGCGGCTTTGAACCGGGACACCCACGACGGGCAGTGTGGTCTTTGATGCCACCATTCCGGGGAGATGCGCAGCACCACCCGCACCAGCGATGATGACCCTGAGTCCTCGGGCGCGCGCAGTTTCGGCATACTCAAACATGACATCGGGCGTGCGGTGCGCGGAAACCACTCGCTTCTCGTAGGGGATGCCCAGAAGGTCGAGTACCTTACATGCATTTCTCATGGTTTCCCAGTCCGAACTGGAACCCATTATCACTCCGACCTGTGGATTCATTTCGCGGTTCCTCTCGGAGATAAGTTTTGCCAGCACTTGTGGATACATGTCGTGTTCCACCTCGTGAACGCGGCTTGAAAGAGATTCAAGGGTGTCACCTTCAAGAATCTGCACTCGCCTCTGATCGATAACTGGTCCTGTATCAATTCCGGAGTCAATGAAGTGGATAGTCACACCCGTCTCGCTGACTCCAGCAGCAAGGGCATCGGCTATCGCAGTTCGACCTGGGAATGCAGGCAGCAGGGACGGATGGATGTTGACGATCCGACCCTGGTACGGCTCAAGGAGGGCAGGCCCGACCAGTCGCATGTAACCGGCAAGGGCAACCAGATCGATTTCGTTCCGGTTCAACCACTCCAGGATTGTCACTTCGAATTCAGCCTTTGAACCGAACTGACTCGGTGAAAAGCTGACTGCAGGAACCCCCAGTTGGCGCGCTCTCTCCAGGGCATAGCACCCCGGTTCGTCACTGACTAGTAGGCTCAGTTGCGCTCCCGGAATCGATCCCTGCTGCACGGCTTCAGCAATCGCGGCGAAGTTGCTCCCGTTGCCCGATGCGAAGACTGCGAGCTTCATGCCGCCTGCCTCATCATGCGAAGTCTCCCCTGTAGACCACGGGCTCACCTGCGTCCGCAACGACTTCACCTATGCGGAAAAATTGTTCGCCATGCTGGTCCAGTAGGTTGCTGATTGCATTGAGGTCCTCGGGCCGAACTATCAGGACCATACCGATTCCCATGTTGAAAATCTGATACATCTCCTTAGGCCCGATCTCCCCATATTTCTGGAGCATTGGGAAGACGGGAGGAATCGGCCACGTCCCCAGATCGATGGATGCAGACAGACCCTTGGGAAGGGCTCTGGGGATGTTCTCCTCGAACCCACCCCCGGTGATATGCGCTATTCCTCGAATCAAGTGCTCCTTCACCAGTGGAATGACTGCGTTCACGTAGATGCGAGTCGGGGTCAGCAAGACCGACCCCAAGGTCTGTTCCCCCAGTTCGGGCAACACTTGATCATCTGAGAATCCACTGTCCTGAAAGAGCACCTTGCGAACCAGGGAGAATCCGTTGGAGTGCAGACCGGAGGACGGCAGTCCAATTAGGACATCACCTTCTCGCACGGAACCCGAGTCAATGAGATCGTCGCGCTCCGCCGCTCCTACAGCGAACCCTGCCAGGTCGTAGTCATCTGCGCCGTACATGTCGGGCATCTCGGCGGTCTCGCCACCGATCAGGGCGGCGCCAGCCTCAGAGCAACCTCTGGCGATGCCAGAGACAATCGCTTCTATCTGCGCTGGATCGTTCTTGCCCGTCGCAATGTAGTCCAGGAAAAAGAGCGGCTGCGCACCCTGCGCAACAATGTCATTTACGCACATCGCGACACAGTCGATCCCGATGGTTTCGTGCCGGCCAGTCGCTATTGCAATCAGAAGCTTGGTTCCAACCCCGTCTGTCCCAGAGACCAAGACAGGGTCCTTCAAACCGACAGCCGCTAGATCAAAACATCCACCGAACCCTCCGAGAGCCCCCATGACTCCGGGTCGCTGCGTTCCCTCTACGTGCTTCCTAATACGCCGAACAACTTCGTATCCCGCTTCAACGTCGACGCCTGCCTGCGCGTAAGCATTACTCACTCGACTGTCCCTCTCCCCCAGCTACCGACATGCATCTCGTGACCGACATGGTTACTACCCCGCCGCCCGCAGTTCCATGCCGGATGAGGCGAGGAAGCCTTCTTCGTGGTCGTACAGGGGTGTGGGATAGTCGCCGTTGAAGTAGGCCATGCAGATACCCGAGTACGGAGCATCCGATTCCATTCCGATGGCATCGAGCAGCCCTTCCTCACTCAAGTATTCAAGCGAGTCAGCACCGATCATCTGACGAATTTCCTCAGTTGAATGGTTCGCTGCAACCAGTTCCTCTTGCGTCTGAATGTCGATCCCATAGAAGCAGGGATATCGAAGCGGAGGCGAAGCGATGCGTACATGTACTTCACTGGCACCGGCCTCCTTCAGCAATTCTACAATGCGTCTGCTAGTGGTTCCCCTGACGATCGAATCATCGACCATCACCACGCGCTTGCCAGCAACCACTCCTCGCACTGCCGACAGCTTCATCCTCACGCCTTGCTCACGAAGCTCCTGGGTGGGCTGGATGAAAGTGCGGGCAACGTACTGGTTCTTGACCAGGCCCATTTCATATGGGATTCCCGAGGCTTCCGCATAACCGGACGACGCCGAAAGTGAAGAGTTCGGAACGCCGATCACGATGTCGGCATCAGCCGGTGCCTCATGCGCCAACCGCACACCCATGGCCTTTCGTGCCGCATGAACGTTGATCCCCGCAATGTTCGAGTCCGGCCGGGCAAAATATATGAACTCCATCGAACAGATTGACTGTTGAGTATCTATCGTGAAGTGATCGATCCGCAGTCCCTCGTCGTTGATCACTATGACCTCGCCCGGAAGGACATCTCGGACAAACTCGGCGCCAACGCCATCAAGCGCGCAGGTCTCCGATGCCACCACGTAGGCTCCGTTTCTCATACGGCCTATCGACAGCGGGCGGAAACCATTGGGGTCAAGAGCGGCATAGAGGGCATCCTTCGTGATCATCAGGTAGGCGAACCCACCCTTGACGATGTTCAGCGCATCCTTCAGCTTGTCGAGGAACGTGTCCTCGGAACTGTGGGTGACCAGGTGCATCAGAATCTCGGTATCAGAGTCCGAATGAAAGATTCCTCCGGCCTCTTCAAGCTCGCCGCGCAACGTGTTGGCATTGGTCAGGTTCCCGTTGTGCGCCAAACCGATGGACTCGTGCGTGAAACGAAACAGCAGCGGTTGCACGTTATCGATAGAACCCGTACCCGCAGTCGCATAGCGAACGTGGCCCACGGCAGCGTTGCCCGCCAGGCGATCCAGTTGCGAATCCTTCTCGAAGACCGCCGACACCAGTCCCAGGCCGCGATGACCGATGAGATGACCGTCGTTGTTGCTGACGATCCCCGCTCCCTCCTGACCGCGATGCTGCAGGTTGCGCAATCCGAAGTACGTTATGCGAGCGGCATCCGGGTGTCCCCAAATGCCGAACACTCCGCATTCCTCATTCAGGCTGCTTTCGTCCGAGGACCCTATTTCATAAGACACTCGAGTGAATCCTCCCAGATCTTGCAGGCATGGTCGACGTCAATCACGAATGCCTCATCGGTGGTCGAGATGCTCATGATTCCCGAGTCTTCGACCGTGCCGAGCAACGCTGCACTATCGGCAAGCTGCTCAAAATCTTCACGGTCCTCGGGCCTCACAGAGACAACGAATCGAGACTGGGTTTCCGAATACAGCCAAGACGCCGGCATGTCGACCTCAACGCTGAAACCCAAACCGCCAAGGAACGCACTCTCCGCGAGCGCAACGCCCAATCCACCCTCAGAGATATCGTGTGCGGAAGCAACGAGTCCTGCCTGAATGGCCCGGAGAACAACCTGTTGGTTCAAGCATTCGGCTGCCAAGTCGAATCCTGTCAATGTGCCGAAGATTGAGCCTTCACGCATCTTCTGTAGCTCAGAGCCCCCGAAGTCCGGACCGGTCTTGCCAATTAGGTAGATCAGGTCTCCGGACTGCTTGAACCCTGCGGTTGTGATGTCCGCATGCTTTTCGATCAGACCAACCATTCCGATCATCGGTGTCGGATAGATCGACTCGCCGTTGCTCTCGTTGTAGAGGGAGACATTTCCTGAGATGACCGGTATTCCCAGCGCCCGGCACGCAGTCGCAATTCCTTCGGCGGCCTGCTGGAGTTCCCAGAATGCCTCCGGGTTCTCCGGCGACCCGAAGTTCAGGCAGTCTGTGATCGCGAGCGGATCTCCGCCGCTGGCCACGATGTTCCTAGCTGCTTCGACAACTGCTATCTGTCCCCCAGCATTCGGGTCCAAGTGCAGGTAACGGGCGTTGCAATCAGTAGTCATTGCAAGTGACTTCTGAGTTCCACGAATGCGTAGAACAGCCGCGTCGCTTCCGGGTCCAACAACCGTGTTCGTACGAACCTGGGAATCGTACGTCTCGAATATCGCGTGCTTCGAAGCGATCGTCGGCTGAGCTAACAGATCAAGCAAAGTCTGGGCTCCATGCAGTTCTTCCGCCTGGTACGCCCCCTGCTCAGCGAATCGATCCAGCCGAAGCGGACGCGCTGATTCAGGCTGGTTCTCCGGGGCATCCCCCAGAGCATCAACTGGAATATTCGCCACTTCCTCGCCCTTGAAATAGAGGCGATAGCGGCCATCATCTGTGACCTCTCCGATAGCGACAGCATCCAGGTCGTAGTTGTGGAAGATGCGACGAACTTCGTCCTCACACCCGCGGCGTACGCATACGAGCATCCGCTCCTGAGACTCTGAGAGCATCATTTCGTACGGGCTCATTCCACTTTCGCGTACGGGGACGTCGTCCAGGTACAGCTTCAGTCCGGAACCGGCCTTGAATGCCATCTCTGAGCTAGACGAGACAAGCCCGGCAGCACCCATGTCCTGGATCCCGATCAGGAGCTCCGAGTGGTCGACGATCAGATCAAGGCACGCCTCCAGCAGCAACTTCTCCATGAACGGATCGCCAACTTGGACTGCTGATCGGTTCTGCTCTTCCTCGTCGTCAAACGATTCCGACGCGAACGTGGCACCGTGAATTCCGTCGCGGCCGGTCTTGGCCCCAACGTACATGATCGTGTTGCCGACGCCCTTCGCCTGGCCCTTCTGGATGTCCCTGTGGTCGATCAAGCCGACGCACATCGCGTTCACCAGAGGATTCCCCTCGTAGCAGGGGTCGAATACGACTTCTCCACCCACGGTCGGGATTCCGATGCAGTTCCCGTAGCCACCGATGCCCGCCACGACTTCCTGTAGGAGGAATTTCGTCCGTTCATTGTCCAACTCGCCAAAACGAAGCGAATCAAGGATCGCGATGGGACGGGCCCCCATGGAGAAGATGTCACGAATGATGCCGCCAACACCGGTTGCTGCACCCTCGTACGGTTCAACGGCCGACGGGTGGTTGTGGCTTTCAGCCTTGAACACGACCGCCTGGCCGTCACCGATATCTACGATTCCTGCACCCTCGCCCGGGCCCTGGAGTACCCGCGGACCGTCAGTTGGAAACTTGCGGAGGACCGACTTGGAGTTCTTGTAGGAGCAGTGCTCGCTCCACATGACTGAGTACATCGCCAACTCGCTGGCGGTGGGTCGTCGACCGAGGATCTGCTTGATCTTGTCGTATTCGTCGGCCTTGAGGCCAAGCTCAGACCAAGGCTGCTCCCGGTCAGGGTCAAGGGCGGCGATGTCGACGGTGTCCAGGCTCACGGTAGGTGAGTCTAGTGAGCCTGTCCGACATCAATCGGGCTGGCCAG
>WPCK01023390.1_pt1 | contig 108285 bp, 110 predicted proteins | sample 5399851 | NCBI WGS metagenome assembly WPCK01 (sample SAMN12869471, study PRJNA574797) | sludge metagenome | isolation source: wastewater treatment of pH11 | place: China:Beijing | collected 2019-05-20 | reverse complement strand
TGCGGTTACTCGTCGCACGAAAAACCAACTGCTCCTGCGGTTACTCGTCGCACGAAAAACCAACTGCTCCTGCGGTTACTCGTCGCACGAAAAACCAACTGCTCCTGCGGTTACTCGTCGCATGAAAAAACAACTGCTCCTGCGGTTACTCGTCGTAAAGGTCCGAGTGGCAAATCAAAGATTTTCTTGGCAAGAGGTCATGTTGTTCTGAGCTATTAAAGTTAAAGAGCACACTTTTAATAGCTCAGAACATGGGCTTGTTGCTGATAGGCAAAGAAAAAGTAAATTCCTTTTTCTAAGGGCGATTTCCGCTTTTCTTGTAACAAATTTTGGTAAGCACCGTCTAAATCGTTGTATGAATGACAACAACTTAGAAGAAGGTGCTTATTGTGAAAAAGAACATGATGAAATTTCTTACGCTAACAATTGGGATGACGGCCTTATTAGGTTTTTCTAATGGAGCAGATGCAGCTATTCATGAGGTGAAAAAGGGAGAAACACTATACCGCATTGCCAATGAATACAACATGACAGTGACAGAGTTAAAGGAGCAAAACAATCTCAAATCTACAATTATTTTTCCAGGACAAAAGTTAACTGTGAAGGATCCTGTCAAAATTCATATTGTTAAAAAAGGTGATACTTTATATAGTATCGCACGAAATAACGAGATGAAAGTCACTGAATTAAAGGCTTTAAACAACTTAACATCACATATTATTTACCCTGGGCAAAAATTAGTGGTTTCAATAGAAACCAAACAAAACCAGCTCGAACTCAAAACTCAAAAAGGATACACATTTACAGCTGAAGAACCTAACATTTATCAGTTATTTTCTGTAAAATATTCAAACTTTTTTGTGAGAATGGAAGTCCTAGATCAGTCAGCAAAGTTGAGTGACCTTAGAAAACATGCTGAAACGTATTTAAAACCGATTGGAAAAGTAACTGAGGTAGATCGAAAACATGTTCAGCCATTCTATAAAGACTCCAATCTTTACGTGATTGCTTCTAATTCAAAAATTACTCAAAGTATTGTCGTGAAAGAGGTAAATGGGGTTCTTATTCGTTTTTTCTTCCACCTCCCGAATATGGAGGAATCAGAAGATATAGTTCCAGCATTGCTGAAGCAGCTAGATACTCTAACCGTAAAATAATGAAAGATTGAAATATAAAGCAACCTACTAGTTTAGGTTGCTTTTACATAGCAAAAATAATATCAAAACTCTACGGAGGGTTTATTGAGATTATATTATCTAGTTGGTACCATTTTTAACATGGAGGTGAAGAAACATGGATTGTAGCAAGGTTGGAAAGCTTATCTTAAGTCTTCGGAAAGAAAAGCAAATGACCCAAAAGGATTTAGCTGAAGCGATAGGAATTAGCGACAAAACTGTCTCAAAATGGGAGCGTGGGTTAGGTTGTCCCGATGTGTCTTTACTTGGTGACCTCTCTAGAATATTAGGGGTAAATATTGAAAAAATATTGTTAGGTGATCTAGAACCTAATGATGTTGATGGAGGAAATATGAAACGTATTCATTTCTATGTCTGTCCTTGTTGTGGAAACGTTTTGAACAGTACAAATGAAGCCGAAATCTCCTGTTGCGGAAGGAAGTTAGTGGCTTTGCTTGCAAATGAGGAAGATACTGACCATGAAATTCAAGTGCAAGAAATCGAAAATGAGTATTATATAACGACTCAGCATGAGATGAGTAAACAACACTTCATTTCATTTGTTGCCTACGTAACCTACGATAGAGTACTCTTGGTGAAACTATACCCAGAACAAAATGCAGAACTGAGGATCCAAAGGACTTCTGGTGGAAGCTTGTATTATTATTGCAATCAACATGGACTGTGGAAGAAGGATATCAAAAAGCATCATTACTTAGCGAAAAGTTCATAAAAATCTTTCGTCTGAGAGAACAAAATTCTAAAGGTAAAGGAACTGTCATGACGACAGTTCCTTTGTTCATTCTTTCTTTGAAACAACGCTCTTCCAAAGTGGAGATGTCTTGTTGAAAAGGAGTTTATCTTAGGAATTCGCTGTCGACCAAATTTACAAACGCTTTTACTTGAGGTAGCTCTAATGTAGGCTCAGAATAGCACAGCCAAGTAGGTCTAGTAAGAAACTGTTTGTTTAATTCAAGTGGTTGGAGCGTATAGAACTCGGGATCTAAATCTTTTATAGCTATCTCAGGTAGTATCGCTTGTCCGATACCATGTGCCATTAACTGTTTACAGGTTTCAATTTGATCGACCTTTATTTTACGAGTAGGCGTTTGGCCTGGATGTTGAAGGAACCAATCATCAACCATCGCATGTAGGCTTTGATCGCTTTGAAACTCAATTAATAATCTTTCTTTTTTGTTGGTTGTTTTCTTGTCTACTAAGAACAGCCGGTCAGAAAAAAGTTCTCTACACTTTATTCCAGGAATTTTTTCCCCACGTACAAATGACAAATGAAAGTCATTCGTAGATTTGCGGATGGATTGACTTAGACCTGTGATCAGTTCAATTTTTACATCAGGATAATTTCTACTATATTTCTCCAGAATTTGTGGCAATAAGTACTGGCCGACAACCGAAGAAACCCCTAAGGAAAGTCTTCCAGATACAGTGTTTGAAAGTTTGGATAGTTCATCGATTACTTGTTTTTCTCTGTAAATCATCTCTTCAGCAAATTGAATGATTTTTTCTCCAACCGGTGTGACAATGATTGTTTTGTGTGTTCTAAGAAAGATGGTTTTTCCCCATTGCTCTTCGATTTGCTTTAAACGCTGGCTTATGGCTGGTTGTGAAATTAATAATTCTTTTGCTGCTCCTCGTATTGTTCCAATATTTTTTATGGCTACTAGTAATTTATAATCATCAATTTTCATGATTCCCCCCTAGTTATAAGTTTTTCTTATCGTTTCCTATAATAAATTAGTATTATTTTTATCAACTTTTATTTTATATACTTTAGTAGAAACATCAAGTGAAAATTTACCATCTTCAGAAGATATTACTTTTTCATGGGGGAATGAGTTTGAACGGATTTAACTATTTGTTAGGAGGGTTTTTCTTATCGGAGTTTGGAAGAACGATGTACTTCGTTACGATCACTTGGCTACTTTACGAGATCACCAGTGATCCCCTATATACAGGACTCTTATTAGGTCTTGGCTTTGTACCAGGTTTTGTTTTAAATCTATTTTTGGGAGTGATGGTAGATAGGTATAACCGAAAAAAGCTAACGCTCGTCGCCAATGCCATCAGTTCAATCGCAATCTTGTTTCTACTAGTTTTCCTATCCATTTTTGTAAATCTGCCCTGGGTTATTATAACGGTGCATATGGTTTTACAAGTTTGCGGATCCTTGTTTCGGCCAGCTATTCAAGCCTTTATGGCCGAGAATTTCGAGGAAGAATTGCTGCCAACAATTTTTTCTAAAGCATCGTCTACAGGAATTATTGGAGGATTGGTTGGGGCATTAGTTGGTGGAATAGTCATTAGCAAACTTTCAACAAGTGTTACATTACTGATTGTTTCGATGAGTTTATTACTTTCCTCAATTTTACTATTCATGATAAAGAGTAAGAAAAGGAATCCTCGAAGTCTTAGACCTAATCATTCCATTCAGAGAGATATAGTGGACGGCTTTCACTATGTAAAAAGTAACAAATTACTGCTCGGATTATTTGTGATTATGTTTACTGGTCAGCTCGTTTATCACAGTAGTTTAGGGTTCTTGTCCGTTTATACTGTTACTTATCTTATGAGGTCAGCAACTATTTATGGGATATTGGATGCAACCATAGCGGCTGGTGGAATTTTCGCAGGATTAATAGGAACGTGGTGGTGGAATACAGGAAAAAATAAACTAGCCATTTATTCTCTTATGATTGTCTTCGTTGGATTAGTATTCGTAGGTTTTGCTTCGTCCTTGGCAGTTGTGTTTATAGGAGTCTTTCTTATTGGACTTGGAACAACCTGGATCCGAGTGCTACTCCAATCGTTGCAACAAATGGTAACTGAACCGAACTATCATGGTAGAATGGCGAGCTTCCGAATGATTGCCAACCAAGGCGCAGTGGTGTTCGCCGCACCAGTATTAGGCTGGCTGGCAACTACCTACAGTGCAAATGTTGTCTACCTCAGTTTACTTATACCAGTTAGTCTATGTTTGATTTTTGCTGTTTTCCAATCTAAACAAAAACAGCTTACAGAAATGATGAATCGTGTTGCTTAACATAATTGAAAGTGGGGATATAACATGGGAATAAATTTTCAAGATAAGGATAATCGTCACACCTATTCAGCAAGAGGTGTTGATAAAAGCTGGAAGGAAATGATCCAACAACTTATTCCATTAGAAACGATGGAAATGGGTTTAGACATCGGTTGTGGTGGAGGAATTTATACGAAAGCTCTGGCAGTTATGGGGGTACAAATGGTTATGGGCCTTGATTCATCAGAAGTAATTCTCGAGGGAGCAAAAGAATACTGTCAAGATTTTGATCATATCTCATTTACGTTTGGAGATGCATGTCATACAGGCTTGCCTAGTAATAGTGCTAATCTCATCCTCGAACGTGCACTTATCCACCATTTAAGTGACTTAAGGAGTTGTTTCATAGAGGCACATCGGCTACTAAAGGATCATGGAATTTTTATCATTCAAGACCGCACACCTGAGGATTGCCTCCTCAAAGGAAGTGAACATCATCTTCGTGGCTATTTCTTTGAGCAGTTCCCTAAGCTTACTGAAGTTGAGGTAAAAAGAAGATATAAGAGTGAGGAAGTCGTAGCCGCTTTAAAAGAAACAGGTTTTAAAAATATAAGAGAAGTGACGTTCTGGGAGACAAGAAAGACATATCATAGGAAAGCGGAACTAGTAAAGGATTTGAGTTTACGCACTGGGAGAAGTATTTTGCATGAACTTGATGATGATGAACTAAGTTCACTAGTTACTTTGATTGAAAATAAAATCGTTACTGACGGACCAATCATTGAGAAAGACCGATGGACCATTTGGACAGCGGAAAAAATAGAGGAGTGAAGAGACAGATGATTAACTTAACGCCAATAGGGATTGCCTATAACGATCGACTAGAAATAGAGGATGATAACTGGGGTCAAGTGACAACAACAATTGAAATAGATGAACGATTGCCAGGTGACTCACTTCATGGTTTAGAGGAATTTTCCCATGCTGAAATACTCTATTATTTTCATAAGGTAAATAAAGCTAAAATAGTTAGTGGGGCAAGGCATCCTAGAAACAACGAGGATTTACCGAAAGTAGGGATCTTTGCTCAACGAGGGAAAAATCGTCCTAATCAACTTGGTGTTACGATCGTAACCATCGTAAAGAGAGAAGGGAACCAATTAGTTGTAAGGGGACTTGATTGTATCAATGGCACGCCAATCTTAGATATAAAACCAGTATTATCTGAATTTCTACCAAATGGTTCTATCCGGCAACCAACATGGACCCATGAAATCATGAAACGTTATTGGTAATAATCGAATCAAAAATAGCTGTTGCTTGCATCAGCTATTTTGACTTTGGTATTGCATTCGGTATGTTTCTAAGCTTTGAAGTAGGTATTCTACTTCATCTGGAGTTAACTTGACTTGCTGTTCTTTGAAAGCTGGATACTCTGACTTGGAAGGTGGAAAACTAACTAATTGTAAATACCCATACTCTAGTTTATACTCTGCCATTGGAACATCTCCCCAAAACTTAATAATAATAGTAGTATAGCCAGAAAGATCGGCAAGTAAAACTGTTACTGTAGTAAGAGAAAGTAGCTAATGAAAACAGTCACCAGTAGATAAAGAAGGTTTAAAGGGATTCCTACTTTTAGATAATCGGAAAATCGGTAGCCACCTGGTCCGTATACAATTAAGTTCGTTTGATAACCAATCGGTGTCGCGAAACTGGCTGATGCAGCAATCGTAATGGCCATGATGAGTGGTACAGGATTTACCCCTAATTGGACGGCTGTTTCGAGAGCGATCGGGAACATGAGGACAACTGCAGCATTGTTCGTTACAGATTCAGTGAAGACGGTTGTAATTAAATACAACACAATCAGAACACCTAACAAACCGAAACTCTCTGTCAAATGTATTAAGAGCTGCGCCAGATAGGAGGCCGTGCCTGATTTATCGATGGCAATCCCTATACCGATGGAACAGGCGATTAATAGTAACACATTAAACTGTGTATATTTTTTAATAGAGTCAATGGATAGGGTTTTAGTGAGTAGTAGAATAAGTACAGCTAAAATAGCTGCTTTAAACATGGACAAAACTTCAAAGGTAGCAAGTAGAACCATTCCTATTAGAGTAATAATGGCAATCATTGAGCTTTTATGGTCTGTGACCTCTAGATTTTCAACAGGAGTTAAAATATAAAAGTCTTTCGAACTAGACCAGCGTTTAATAAAATCTCGTCCCGCCAAAATTAATAGCGTATCTCCTGGCTGCAACACGATATCACCAACCGTGTTTTTAATCCGTTCTTCATTACGATGAACGGCGATAATCCCACCACCGTACTTTACACGAAATTTGCTTTGTTTCGCTGTTTTGTGGATGAGTGAGGATTGGTGTGATACAACGGCTTCGAGAAGAATCTGGTTGCCATTTTTTAAATCTTCTAAACTGATAACAGACCCCGTATCAACCCGGACCCCTTTCATTGCTTGTAGCTCTACAATCGTAGAAATTAAGCCTGTAAAAATGAGCCGGTCACCCTTTTTGATTTTATGATGTGAGGTGACAGGTGCCACTTTTTCACCATCAGAACGGATGATCTCGATGAGGTAAATCCCTTTTAACTTTTTTAAACCGGCCTGCTCAATGGTTTTTCCAGCTAACGGTGATGGGTCCTCGACAATCAGCTCAGAGAGAAATTCCCTTGTATTTTGAAAGGAATCTTCAGGTGTTTTCCTGTTCGGTAATAGTCGGTAACCGACTGTACACATAAATAGCGTACCAACAACGGCAGCGGGAATACCGATAATCGCCAATTGGAACATCGAGTAACCCTTCATTCCGTTTTCAATCAATAATCCGTGTACGAGTAAATTGGTTGATGTTCCAATTAGGGTGATCGTCCCACCAAAAATTGTCGCATAAGATAATGGTATCAGAAATTTTGATGGAGATATGTTTCTTTCTTTGCACCATTGTCTAATAATCGGTGAAAACATCACGACGATCGGTGTATTGTTTAAAAAGGCTGAAAATGCAGAGATGGGAAGCATCATTCTCGCTAAGGAAACACGAGGTTTTTTACCGACACCCATAATGGTTGATGTGAATTTCGAGAAAAGACCACTCTGTTGAACCGTACCGGCGATCATAAATAACAGAGCAACTGTTAACATTCCTTCGTTTGAGAATCCCTTAATGGCTTCACTGGGTGTGAGTATTCCGCTTAGAAGGAGAACAGCTAACGCACAAAAAACAATAAATTCAGGTCGTGACACCTCTTTGATCAAACAAACTAACATAGTACTCACAATGATTAATACTGCTATGATCTCATATGTCATTTATTTGCCTCTTTCTTTCAAATCCTTAGGTGTTTTGTACCCTATCAAGATATGTGTCTCCTATGCATTTGCTTCTAGCGAGAATGCCTATTTTATGTGCTGAAATAAGGGGATTGGGTATGAATCTAGCGGGGTTACTTTAAGAACAATGGTTTTTGGTTGAAATTTGCTTGGGTTAAAAACTAAGAAATCCTTTGATTATAGGAGTTATTTGGATAATTATGTTAAAATAAAACCTGAAAGGGGAGGAAAACATGTGGCAGCAACGTCTTATTGAAACATCAAGAGGAACCTTTGAAGTTTTTCAAAGTGGAAAAGGACAACCATTATGTGTTACTCACTTATATAGTGAGTTTAGCTCGAAAGGAAATGTATTTGCTAATCTATTCACAAAATATTATTCTGTTTATCTAGTAAATTTAAGAGGCTGCGGAAATTCAACGGATGATACATCTTTATATAACTATAGTTTGAAAGATAGTGTTCGGGATTTAGAAGCTATTCGAGAAGCTTTAGAGTTTAGAACGTGGAATTTTGCTGGACATTCTACAGGCGGGATGCTTGCTCTAACGTATGCAATTCATTACCCAGATCGTTTAGAGCAAATTATAGCTGGAGGCCTTTGTGCATCATCTGACTATATGCGACATCCTAGTAGCATTTATTGTATTGAAAATCCTAACAATCTGCGTATGAGAGAAATCATTGCGTTGCTTCGAAATCCTACTTCAACATTGGAAGAGCGAAGAGATGCTAATAAAGAATGGTCGTTAATGTCTCTTTGTTCTGAACTAAGTTACGAAAAGATGGTCAGCCCTCCTAATAGCGGAAAAACAGTTTCGAAACGTTTAGATTATTTTACATATCAGGAATTACCAACCTATGATCTACGCCCTCAATTATCGAAAGTAACGTTAAAGGCCTTTATTTACGGAGGAAAACACGATGCTCAATGTCCATACGAGTTTGCCGTGGAAGCTGCAGGATTAATGCCTAATGCAACATTAAAAACTTTTGAATACAGTAATCATTTTCCTTTTATTGAGGAAGAAGAAGAGTTTCAAAGATTTGTGAAAACCACCGTTTAGGTGCTATTTAGTGGATTTTAATCAACTCCTGAAGCGGTTAGCTCAATAATTAGATTTTGTCGAACGATTTTCTGTTTCTGAAGAATGATTTTTTCAGTTTCATATAGAATTTTACTTTGTGTCTAACTTATTTCAAGGAGTGGAAGGTTATATGAGCGATCAAATAGTAAACCGTGAATACCATGAAAAAATGAATCGTGTTCCTAAATTGCAATACGATGGCTGTAGTATCGATGTTCTTTTTGATTATCATGAAGAGGCAATCAAATGGTACGAAAAATATCTAGGCTGGAAGGTTGAACAAAAAGAGGAGTGGATCGCTGACCCGAGAGCTACTCAGGGAAAGATGACTCACATGGGACGTGGAGCTTGGTTAGTATCATGTATTACCAATCAAAGACTTCCTTTTCATTTTGCAGATCGTGGTACTGTCGACCCTGCGATTCGACTTTGTTTTAAAGCAATAGATTTACCTGGGCTCCATTCTATGTTTACTAAAGAGGGTATTCGAGTTTCTGACATGTATGACGGTCCGGGTGGTCATAAGTATTTTGATGCTTGGGTTACTTCAGAAGGTACTAGATTTACATTTCAAAATGAACTCGAGAATTCTCCTGTTGCTTTTCCGGATTGCGATAATCTTAGAGATACTTGCGTCCGTATTGGAGTAAGAGATTTAGAGAAATCTGTTGAATGGTATAAGGAATATGTTGGAATGGAAGTAGACTCTGATTGTACGAGTGATGGTTATGTTATCATGTCGCTAGGTGTAAACCATCATGATGAAGGGAAGTCAAAGTGGATTCTGGAAAGGCTAGCTGAAGATCCTTCTAGAGGTAAAGTAAATGGTACCGTTAGACCTACGTGTTTTATTCATCATCGAGAGGAATTCTTTGAATACCACCGTTATCTTAAAGAAAGTGGAGTAGAAGTTGGTGAAATTGGAGGATTTACAGGTGGAGGAATGTCAATGTTCCACTTTTATGATGTAGACGGTAATCGTTTTAATGTGAGCTGTTTTGTTTAGTTAAGATATTGAGTTCATTATTATAAACGAGGTTAACGCTTAATAAAGCCAAAATATGCTACTGAGGCATATTTTGGCTTTTTATAAAGTTCTTTTACATGTATTCGTATTAACTTTACCTAACGATCTTCCTTTAAAAATTTTTAGTTAACCTTAGATATATCTAAATAATCTGTTTATCTCTTAGATAATTAACAATTACCTGTGCGGCTTGGTTCACGGTTTGTTCGCTTGAAGCGATCGTGATTTCTGAATGTAATGGCTCTTCGTAGGGTGAGTTAATGCCAGTAAACTCTGGAATTTCACCTACTCTAGCTTTTTTATATAATCCCTTCGGATCGCGTTTCTCACATTCCGCTAAGGGGCAATCCACAAATACTTCAATAAATTCATTTTCCTCAAAGAGAGCCCTAACCTTATCACGTTCTTCCCGAAAAGGGGAAATAAATGCAGTGACGACAATTTGCCCGCTGTCTACAAATAGTTTTGAAACCTCAGCAATTCTACGGATATTCTCATCACGGTCTGCCTTGCTAAAGCCAAGGTTATTATTTAACCCATGACGGATATTATCGCCATCAAGAACGTAGCTGTGTTTTCCAAGATTGTATAATATTCGATCGACCTCATTGGCAATCGTAGATTTCCCAGATCCAGAAAGACCGGTCAACCAGATCACGCAGCTCTTTTGTTGTTTCAACTCTTGTCTCTGTTCTTTGGAAATGGTCGTAGAATGCCAGACAATATTGTTGCTCATTGTTTCATTTCACCTCCGTCGGATGAAGCTGTTGCTGAATACCTTTGATTAAGATATCGGCAACTTCTTGTCTCGTAAACTCTTTTGGAGGTCGTTTACCGTCTCGAAGCATTTCTCTCACCTTAGTCCCTGATAAATGAAGATGTTGTTCTTTTACGTGAGGGCAGGTTTTCGTTGTTGCCATGTTTTCACAAACTTTACAGAAGAAGCTGTGCTCAAAAAACATTGTCTCAATTCCGATTTCTTCTTTGGTAAAATGGTTAAAAATCTTCTGTGCATCATAAGTGCCATAGTAATTTCCTACACCGGCATGGTCACGACCGACGATAAAGTGTGTACAACCGTAATTTTTTCTAACGATTGCATGAAAAATCGCTTCGCGTGGTCCCGCATAGCGCATCGCAGCTGGAAAGACAGACAGCATCACACGATTTTTGGGATAGTAGTTGTCTAGAAGTACTTCGTAACTAGCCATGCGAACACGACTGTCGATATCATCTGATTTTGTTTCACCGACTAAAGGGTTTAAGAATAAGCCATCGACAATTTCTAAAGCGGACTTTTGAATATACTCATGAGCTCTATGAACCGGGTTTCTTGTTTGAAATCCTACGACGGTTTCCCAACCATACTCTTGAAACTTCTCTCTTGTTTGAGCTGGATCAAGATAATAGTGCTGAAACTGTTCTTTTAACGGACGACGGACCATGGTAATTTGGCCACCTAAATAAACGTTTGGGCGCTGAAAAAGTTTTGCGACGCCTGGGTGCTCAAGATCGTTAGTTTGATAGACGGCAAGAGCCTCTTCTTCCTTATTAGGAACGTAGATATCCGTTACGGTCATCCATCCGTAATTCGTATCGTTATGGACAAGTGTTACCTTGTCGTTGATCTCGATCAATTCGGCTACCTTTTCGTCTACCGGTAGGGTAATCGGAATACTCCAAGGTAGACCAGTTGAAAGACGCATGTTCTGCAACACGGAATGGTAGTCCTTCTCAGAAAGAAACCCTTCTAGTGGGCTAAACGCACCGTTTGCAAGTAATTCTAAGTCACTTAAGGATACTTTATCAATTTCTACTTTGTACCAAGAAGGATCAATCTCCCCGTGAACATCAAATCTATGAATTAATCTACCGCCATGTGGTTCTATCTGTCTCATAATAACCTCCGTAAAAACCTAGCCTTGGTGCAGGCCACATTCTGTTTTATTCGTATTTATCCATCTACCAGCTCTTGCATCTGTTTGGTCGACTGTAGGTAGAGTGCAAGTTTTGCAGCCAATACTTGGATAGTGTTTGTCGTGAAGTTCATTGTAGGGAAGCTTATGAAGTGTGATATAGTTCCAAATCTCTTCCCAAGACCAATGAATGAGTGGACAGATTTTTACTTTCTGAAAGCGATTGTCTCTATTAATGTAATTAACATGCTGCCTTGTCGGGGATTGTTCTCGTCGTAAACCGCTCATCCATGCTTCATACTTGGACAGAACTGTATCTAGTGAATCAACTTTTCGCAATTTGCAGCATAGATTTGGATTGCTAGTCCAAAGTTCGTCACCGTATTGTCTCGCTTGTTCCTCGAGACTAAGCGTAGGCTTTTGCATCACAAAATGTAACGTAGGGTACTTGTTTTTGACTTTTTCAATTAGCTCATAGGTTTCGTTAAAATGCATATCGGTATCGAGAAAAACAATTGTTGCTTGTTTATTTACTTTTGAGATTAAATCGATTAAGACGATACCTTCTGCACCAAAGCTACAGGCATAGACAAGTCTGTCACCATACTCTTTAAACGCCCATTTGATAACATCAAGTGAGTCCTTCATGGTCTCGGTTATTTTCTCGGGGTTAGCCTGGTCCCAAGTTTTATACGTTAACACGTTCGTTCACCACCAATTTCTGAGAGTAGAAAACCTATAGGCAGAGTATTCAGTAATTTTTACTTGGTGACATGAAAATTCTGGCACCAAAATGGTCGTTTTGAATATAATTTTTGAGACAATAGCCGTGAATTGATAGGAGGGGAAGGGATGGAGATCAACATTATTCAAGGGAACGACCACCAGTTACAAGAGGCAACCGTTAATGTTGTGATTGACGTTATTCGAGCATTTACTGTTGCTCACTATGCGTTTTTGAATGGGGCGTCTACTATTTTACTTGTAAATAGAGTTGAAGAAGCTTTTCAACTCAAACAAGAAAATCCGACTTTACTATTGGCTGGTGAAATCAATGGTGTAGCGATCTCAGGCTTTGACTTAGATAATTCCCCGTATCGAATGGACCATGCAGATGTGGCCAATCGAACGATCGTTCAAAAAACGACGAATGGAGTAAAGGCGACATTACATTCGTTGAACGCAGACCATGTGTTCGTAACTGGTTTTTCGAATGCGAAAACATTGGCTTCTTATCTTCGCACTCTTTTACAAGACAAGAAGTCTCCAATCATTAATATCGTTGCTTCACATCCGAGAAGTGATGATGATCTCGCCTGCGCAGAATATATGAAAGGCATCATACTAGGAGATATCGTTGTAACAAAGGAAGAGGTCGTCGATCGAATATATAAGGCTGAGGTTGCGCAAAAATTTCTTAACCCTTCTATTGTTGAATTTGATAGAAACGATTTAGGCTATTGTACAACAGAACGATACAGTGACTTTGTCATGAAGGTAAATAAAGCTAGTAAGATACCAATGATAGAGAGGATACAGGTATGAAATTCAACTTAGATTTACCGATCAGAACGAGCAAACCTCGAGTGTCTGGATTGACGATCTTAATAGATAACGGGGTGCCTTTAGGGCTTTTTCAAGATACCATCAACTCAAATGCCGACATGATTGATTTTGTGAAATTCGGATGGGGAACATCGTTACTTACCAAACAGTTAGAAGAAAAGATTTTGACTTTGAAAAATCATGAGATTGATTATTTCTTCGGTGGTACACTGTTTGAGAAATTTCTACATCAACATCAAATTGAGCAATATTTTCAATACTGCAAGTACTACGATTGCAAATATGTTGAGATATCGAATGGGACACTACCAATCTCAAACAAAGAAAAAGCGAGTTACATCTCAGGTTTCTCCCGAGATTTTCAGGTGTTTAGCGAAGTAGGCCACAAGGATTGTTCACAATCTAGCATGATAAGTCCTGAGCAATGGCTTGAGTTCATCCATGAAGATTTAGAGGCAGGTGTAACGAAGGTCATTACTGAGGCTAGAGAGAGTGGTACAAGTGGGATTTGTTCAAGTAATGGTGACATCAAAGAGAATATCATTGATAACATCCTTTCTTCATCATTCTCGATTGATGACATTATCTTCGAGGCACCTACGAAACAAATGCAATCATATTTTATTACGCAAATTGGCCCAAATGTGAATTTAGCCAATATTGCCTTTTCGGATGCTATCCCTCTAGAGACACTTCGATTGGGTCTTCGTTCTGATACATTTTACATGAGGAGTGAACAAATTGAGAGAAACAAATAAGGTATTTCATCTAGCGATTCCTTGTAAGGACTTGGATGAAACTCAGGAATTTTATGAAAAACTAGGTTGCACCCTTGCGCGAAGATATAATGATCGAGTGACTTTCAATTTTTTTGGTGATCAAGTCGTATGTCACTTACATCCGGAAGAGATTGACCCAAGACCGAAAATGTATCCGCGCCACTTTGGTGTGACATTTTTAGAACGAAGCGAGTATGAGAAGCTACTAGAGTATGCCATTCAACACGAACTACCTTTTTTTCAAGAACCTATGGTGCGATTTAAAGGAAGACAAGAAGAACACATGACGTTTTTCTTAATTGATCCAGCGAATAATTTGTTAGAATTTAAGTTTTACCATGATGAGAGTAAGGTTTACTAAAAATGAGGGTAAAAGCACTTGCACATTACGCATGTGCTTTTTCGTTGTTCTCAAAATGTATGAAAGTTATAGGATCGTCGCAAACTTACTTTATTCACTGGTAGTTACGGAGGTTTCATATGAACATTTTTGAGGGTAGTAGAAGCGATTTTGAAATTTGTATGCAGTTTGAAAAAGACTACGACCGTTTTTACGGTGCTGTAATACCTCCAACGTTTGGTAATACGCTATTCGTGTTCCCTGACCATGAGGAGTTAGGAGAAGCTGTGGCTGATGAACGTTATCATTATGTCTACTGGAGAGGTACCAATCCAACCGTTGAGATTGTTGAAAATATCTTAGCTCAACTTGAACGAGGGGAACAATGTAAGTGTTTTGCTTCCGGAATGGCAGCGATTAGTGCAGCTATTTTTAATAGCGTAAGTGCAGGCGACCACGTTCTATGTGTCAGTCATATTTACAAATCTACCTTAGATCTCACTACATATATGAAGAAATGGGGAGTTGAACATTCGACTGTCTATTCCACGATAACTGCTGAAATTGAAGCAGCAATAAAGCCTAACACGAAGCTCATTTACATAGAAAATCCAACAGATATTACATACGAGTTAGTCGATATCAAGGCAATAGCTAGAATAGCAAAGTCTAGAGGGATCCGAACTATTCTAGACAATACCTGGGCTACACCCCTGTTTCAAAAACCGCTTACCCACGGGATTGATATTGTTGTACACTCCGCTTCTAAATATCTAGGTGGACATAACGATTTAATGGGCGGGGCATTAGTTACTAGTAAAGAATTAATGAGAACTATTTTTACAAAGGAGTATCAATTAGTGGGTGGGTGTATGGGTCCACGTGAGGCTTCGCTATTATTACGAGGCTTGAGAACATTGCCGTTTCGAATGAAGGCGCATCAAGAGAGTACGATGAAGGTTGCCGGCTTTTTAACAACACACCCGGCTGTTGCTAGGGTACATTATCCTGGCTTAAATCAGGATAATGCAAGTCGTTTATCAGGTTATTCAGGTTTGTTGTCATTTGAATTAAAAGAGGCTACTTATGCGGCTGTAAAAAAAGTGATAAATAAGGTAAAGATTTTTAAGATTGGTGTATCCTATGGCTCGTTTGAGAGCATGATTTTTTCATTAAACGTCGGTACGAATGAAGAAAAATTAAAACGGGATCGTATAAATGCAGGTTTAATTCGGATTTTTGTTGGAATGGAGCCAGTGGAACAGTTGATTGCCGATTTAAGGCAGGCGTTGGGGGAGGTGTAGTAATAGTAATAAATACACGAAAGCTATGGTTCACGCTAATGCTATAAAATAGCCTTAGAGTTATTCATATAAGTTGGTTCGATTCTGAGGCGAGACGTTGTGAAAATGAAAATCATTTGATCTGAGAAATACTATTATTTGCTGAAGATGGTGAAACACGTTTATTCATGGCTATTTCGATCATCTTCCTCAAGCGCAGATCGACGTGACCATGCGAGAAAAAGTGAGTGTGGTTTGATTTAGTGCATGAAGAGTTGCGTGTAGTTCTGATTCTTACCAACAAATAAGTCTACTACCTACTAAACTAATTTGGTGTGTATTTTTAGTTTTTGTTCCATGAATTGGTAAAAAGTGCTAAACTAAAAATGAAAGACTAATTGATGAAGAATGAACAAATGCTAGTATACTTTTAGACAATCATCTATTACTAGGTAAAATAATCCTAGAAGAAAGAAGAAATTAGAAAACTAGTGATCAAATCATGTGTTGAACTATTTAATTAAGAATAGCGAACAGGGCTTATAACCAAAGGGGAGCGCAATGAAGAGAATATTGAAATTTGTATTAATTGTAAGTTTGTTAACTGGTTGTATGCATAGCACACCAACAAATAGTGTTCAAGAAGAGAAGCCAGTAGAACCTATCATCTGGGACGAAATGAAACTTACTGAAGAAAAGAAAAATAATTTAGCTTTACTCGGCAAGATATGGGGCTACCTTAAATACTATCATCCTACAGTGGCAAAAGGAGAAATTGATTGGGATCAAGAATTGGTTAAAATGATTCCAAAGGTACTTCAAGCGGAAGACACCGAAGAGAGAGATCGTATATTTGCTGAGTGGATAGATAGTTTAGGCGAATATAAGAAGAAAGGGAAGTTGGCAAATTGGGTAGCAGGGCTGAAGACAGAGGATTATAATCAGCAACCTAACCTAGAGTGGATTACTACGTCAGGTTTAGATACAGAATTAGCAGAGAAATTAGAAGGTCTGATAGAGGCAAAAAGGAGCAATAAAAATCACTATGTTAGAATTTTAGGGCGCTATGCTAGTATTGTAGGGATTGCCCGTATTCCAAATGTTAACAATGAGAACCCATATGCTGAAATGAGGTATCCAGAAGTTGAATATCGACTATTATCTTTATTCCGCTATTGGAATATCATAGAGTATTATTTTCCTTATAAATATCTGATCGATGAGAACTGGAATGATGTTCTGGTAGAGTTTATTCCTAAATTCTTAGAGGCTGCCAATGTACAAGAATACCAATTGACCTCACTGGAAATGGTTGCTAGGATTCAGGATACCCATGCTGCTATATTATTGAATGCTCATGAGAGTGAAAGGTTTTGGGGCGAGCGTTTTGCACCGGTGATTCTAACTTTTGTGGAAAATAAGCCAGTTGTGACTGGATACTACGATAAGATGCTGGGTCAACAATCTGGTTTGAAAGTAGGAGACGTAATAACCAAGATAAATGGTAAGAGGATTGAAGACATAATAGAAGAAAAACAAAAATACATACCCGCATCTAATTATCCAACTCAATTGCGGATTTTATCTTCGAAGCTACTACGATCAAACGAATATGCGATTGACGTTGAATTCCTCCGGGATGATAAGCTTCAGCTAACCAAGTTACATACAAATTATTTTGACAGATTTAACATAGCAGAGTCTTACCCTCAGAAAGATTATTTTAATAAGATCGATTCTGATATTACTTACATTTACATTGGTCAATTAAAGAGAGAGCATCTACCTGAAGTAAGAAGAGAAAGCAAAGATACCAAAGGAATGATCATTGACTTAAGGGGTGATCGATATGACCCCGCAATGCCTTTTGCCTTAGCTCCTTATTTACTTCCAACACGTAAAGAGTTTGCCAAGATTTCAACTGGAAGTCTTCAAAATCCAGGTCTATTTCCTATCACAAAAAGCGCTAAGGTTGGTTATTGGATAAACCCATTTTATTATAAAGGGAAGGTAGTTATCCTAATAAATGAAAATACTCAAAGTTCAGGAGAATATGTATCAATGATGTATAGAGCAGCTCCAGATACTACGGTGATAGGAAGTACGACAGCAGGAACAGATGGAAATGTATTTTATTTATCTCTTCCTGGTGGCATTCAGACAGTAATTACGGGAATGGGTGTGTATAACCCTGATGGAAGCCAAACACAAAGAGTCGGGATTATTCCAGATATTGAAGTTAGACCTACGATTCAAGGGGTCAAAGAAGGTAGAGATGAGGTTCTAGAGCGGGCTGTTCAATTTATTAATGAAAGTAGTTTCTCAGATTAATAGCCCTATCGTTGTTAATGTTGAGGACCATAATTACTTACACTCTATAGAAAATACAAATTTGGCATGTTTGGTGTCTTTACTTCCGTTGAATACGGTGTAAAGTCATACAGTATAGAAAGAGGCTTCAGTTTAAGAAGAATATATGACGAAATAGAACCTTGAATTTTTTGAGTTCTATTTTTTTGTTTGACATCAACCATATTTTGTAATCTATGTGGCTATATCTGTAATTTGTTCCACTTATATTGAATTACAAAAATCCGATGGATATACTACTTTTAAAACATGGATATGTATCACGAAGAATGAAAGGAGGTTGCAACTTGAAAATCAAACTTGACATTAGTAGTGAGCGTTATGAAGAAATCAAATCTGCACTCGAACAAAGAGGAATTGAAATAGATGACACTGCTGACATGGTATTAAGTGAAACCAACAGCTTCATTGATAACCTGACTGTGAGAGAAAAAGGAACAAATGCGCGGATCATTTTATCGGTAGAGGATATTGTTTGTATCGAATCGTTCGGTCATACAGTTGAGGTACAAACGCATGAAGCACTTTATCAAGCTACCGACCGATTATACCGAATTGTCAGTTTGCTAGATCCAACCAAATTTTTGCGGATAAGTAACTCGGTTGTAATTGCAAGAAATAAAGTTAAACGAATTTCACCTACTCTTTCGTCGAAGTTTATTCTTACAATGACTAATGGTAAAAACGTTGATGTAACAAGAAGCTATTACTACATCTTTAAAGAATCTTTCGGAATATAGAGGAGGCAATTGTATGGGTTTTCCTATTTATTTTCTCGCACTGTTTGCAATTTTAATCATATTAGTCGCTACCGTTTCTGTCTATCTTCAAGTCTATAAACGGCATATCAATAAGGCTTTAGGAGCAACCGAGGGCAAGCGTACTTCCATGGTTCCTCCATATAAAGTCGCTATTGTTATGACCATAATAGTATTACTTATTAGCATATTGATTAGCTATTTTGCTGGGTACGTTAATGCCTATAAAGATTACAAAGAAGATGTATGGGTGATGTCAGCTTCTGATATTCAGGCATTCTATGCAGAAGTAAAAGAAGTTGGTGAGAACTCTCTATTGGTTGAGGGTATTTCCCTCAATGATGAGAATTATCGAGGTGAGTTTCAATATGATATTTGGGGAGAAGTGAGTATATATCGGCAGGAAACTGTTATCCCACTTTCTGATTTGTCAGAAGGTGATTTGATCTCAATCACACTAGTCACCGACCGGGCAGGTTTTACAGATATCTTCAAAATTCAGCTATTGGATGACAAGAAGTAACCTTGTGTCCGAACAAGACCATAGGGGGATATTGTGTGAAGTGAAAAATAGAGTATGAGTTCAACTAAGGAGTTGAAAAAATGAGTAAAGATACCTTTAGCGGGAAGTAATAAATAATGATTATGAAGAGTTGCTATGAGAGCAGCTCCTTTTTTCTCTCTCGAAAAAAGGATACCTGAAAATTTAATTTTTTCCTAATTTCTCTGTATTAGTAATCTTTTCAGATATATTTCTTCCTTTGTAAATCGTATTATATAACTAATACGATTTCTGTTGGAGGAGGGCTGATATGAAAATATTTGTAACTATGAAAAGCTTAAATAAAAAAAATTCCTATTTGGAGAACAAAGAAATAATAGTATCAAATGATTTAATGACCCTAAGAGAGCTTTTAACAGATATTATTAAACAAAATTTAGAATTGCAAAAACACCGAGAAATAGAAAAACCTTTGCTACCATTCCTAACTATCGAGAATCTCGAAGCTCAAGCTACTTCGGGGAAAGTCGGATTCCAAACTAGTTATAATGAGAATACCGTTACAATCACAAAAGCTATTGATACGGCTGTCACGGCTTTCGAGGATGGACTATTTAAAGTATTTATAGAGGAAGTAGAACAGGAACAATTGGATCAACCTTTAGAGCTCAAAGAATTGGACACCGTAGTTTTTATCAGACTTACAATGCTAGCAGGAAGAATGTGGTAAGGGGGAGAAGAATCGATGTTTTTTAGACAAAATCAACAGTATTTTGAGGAACTTGAACAAAAACTAGAAGCGTTACATGACCAGGAAAAACAGCTTGCCCTAAGTTTAATCACTATTGCCCAAAATCCATATTACGATTCTAAAAAAAATATCGATGAGTTAAAAGCAACGTTGCTTCAGATTTCAAATGGACACTCTTTATATGAACCGCTTATACCTGTTGTTACCTTCTTACTAGGTGAATATCCTGGTCGTGTTTTAACCTATATTTTGGCCCATAAACACGAGTACCCATATAGCAATGGCTACTATCGTAGACCGTTTCGAACGGCTGATCCCATATGTCACTTTGAGAAAGTGATTACTAAAATAACCAACCTTATCGAATTATATAATCAGCCATTCTCAATTATGGAATACCTAACTTCAAGACAAGAAACATGGAACGTGAATTCTATCATAAGTGATATGATTGCTTATGAAATCGATCAAAATCCTGAAGCTATTTTACCAGCGTTAAAAGAGATTATTTACGGTGAAAACAATACAGCACTTCTAACAACGACGATGATCAAAGGGATATTCTTAAGTCATAGTCAAGAAGCGTATAAAATGATCGGTGAATTACTGATTGCGGCAAGGCTTCAGGAAGGGTTACGACAAAGTATTGTTGAAAGCATGGATGAAGGGTCAATTGAAGCCACGATCTACATGTTAAATATTATTATTGTAGAAAATTTTATTCGCTATAGTTCTGTCATTCGAGCCCTAGATGTCTGGACGGGCTTAAACCTTGAGGCAATGGATGCAAAAGTCACAAAGCAGTGTATTCAATATGCCTATCAATGTCTGCAAGATCAGTCGCTTTGCAATGAATGGTCACAAAGCAATGATGTAAACAAGCTTTATATGAGTCTTTGGGCCACGGCTGTGATGGAAGAAAAAAATCTTGAGGCGAAAGTTCACCAAATAATGAAGCATTGTGAAACCTATCAGAAGATCGTCGCCCAATCGTTTTTAACACAGAGTCAAAATGACGACATGCGTTTTTCTATTGCGCAAAACTATTTAGAACAGACCAACGTTGAACTGCAGTACTTTGTTTTTGTTAATTATGTGTATGAATACTCCTTCGATTGGAACTATCACCACGGGCAAAGTGCTCGTAGTCTATACATTCAGAAGGTACCTTTATTAGAAGATAAGCAAACGCGACTTCAACATTTCACAATTTTAAAAGAATCTCTAAAAAAAATTAATACAAAAGAACTTACCTTTACTTCAATCGTATTTAACGACTACACCATTACGTATTCAGCCGATATGTTGGCTAAAAAACTACTGTATCTTGCGGGTTACGATATGGATGCCGACTTACTAGCGGAAGTGCTTACGTTTAGAGAAGTAATAAGTGCGGATACGAGAAGTGACATCTTACAATTCTTTTTACAAGACTTGAAAAATTTACGGCAACGAGAGTTTGTCATTCAAAGTTTGAGCGATAAAAGTCTAGCCAATCGTGAAATTGCCCTGACAAGATTAGAAGAGGTGAAGTTACTAGATAATGAAGTAACAAATGTTGAGGCTTTATTAAAATTAAAGACAGGAACAATTCGTCAGGGGGTAATTAAACTATTATTAGGACTAGAAGAGGCTCAGTTTGTCATTAGCGTTGAACGGTTAGTAAAGAGTAAGAATGAATTGCAACGATTAGCTGCACTAGAACTCATCCTAACAACTAAAGAAAAATATGATTGGAAAGAGATAATCTTTTCTATCACAAGTCCATCAGAAAAAGAAAAGATTTTATTAGCTAAATATTCACAAACCGAGGAATACAATAAAGAAAATGGATTTGGATTGTTTGATCCGACAAGTACCGTCCTGTTACCAAGTCGAACGAAAAGTAAAAACGACATACGTAAAGATTTATTTGCTAAACATGAAGAAATTAAAGCGTTTATACAGCATCTATCAGATCTTATTCATGAACACAGAAATTTTGAATACGAGATTGAGTGGTATGATGGTTCGAAAGAGTCATTTCTCCTAGGGACCAATTTAATGCAAATCAATCGAAACCTGCCATTTAATACTAAAAGTCTAGATAACTTACCACTTAGTGACGTTTGGAAAACGTACCTTCAACAAAGTGGTGTAGGTATACTTCAATACCTGCATATGGCTTTTTATTTTCAGTCTGATATGGTTTATCGATACTATTTTCAGCTGCTTTATGAATGGGAAAAAGGTGACTTTCAACCTGTATCTGGATGGAGAAGAGAGTTTTTACAAGAGCAGTTCCCGATCCATCAAATTAAAGAAATGCAGCAATGGTTAGAGGAATTGCCTTACAAAGATCAAGTAAATCAACTCGTTTTGGCCTTTTTTGATGAATACGAGAAGAAAAAAATGTTTCCAGTAATTTTAGAGATTTTACGAGCGATGATTGTTTCTCTTCCAGAGGGTAAAATGGAAGAGGAATTAAAGCTATTAGACTTTCTCGCATCACCTTGGTTAACCTGGGCAAGTGAAACGGTCGAGGATGATGAAGCTTTTAAAGAGTACTTCTACGAAAAATATCACTTGTACCAGCTACATCAATATGATCAATACAATGTAACATTAGATGAAATTATCAGAGCTTATGATTTAAAAATCATAGACGAAAATGAAGTATATAAGGAACTATTGGTTAGAGGTGAGCGAAAACATCATATGTTAATGATGACGAAAAAAGCGGATGATTTTGCCACAGACCATCCTTCCATACTACCGTTTAAAGAAAATGTCGTTCAACGAATATTAGAGATTGAGTTAAAACGAGGGGAGCTAGAAACTGATGTAACAATACCCGCTATGGGAATCGAGTATTATGAAGGAATTGAATATTTTGTAGGGATCCTAGCAGCCCTCGACAAGGAAACGTTCGTTCGTGGTTACATTTATACTTATGGAGATCAATTTTCAAAGAAAGAAGTTCTAAGTTATCTATTAAAAAAATGCTATCCGAAGCAAGAGGATAATGAACAAAGGCTAGCAGAATTGCTGAGATCAGTTACTATTTCTGAAAAACGAATTTTGGAAGCAGCAATGTATGCTCCCCAATGGATTGAAATCGTTGCTAAATACCTAGAGTGGGATGGGTTAAGAAGTGCGGCATGGTATTTTCATGCCCACATCAATGAGACGTTTTCGGCTGAAAAAGAAACCATTGTTGCCCATTACTCACCCGTTACCCCGGAAGAGTTTAATGACGGTGCTTTTGATATTCAATGGTTTAAAACGGCGTATTCCGAATTGGGTGAAGAAAGGTTTTCCATCCTTTATGATTGTGCCAAATATATTTCTGGTGGGGCCAACCATCGAAGGTCTCAATTGTTTGCGGATGCAGTCTTAGGGAAACTACAACTAGACTCGTTAAAAAAATCTGTACAAGAAAAGCGGAATAAAGACAACCTCCTTTGTTATAGCTTAGTACCAATTTCTAATCATGCCGAGGTACTAATGAGGTATGAGTTTATCCAACAATTTTTACAGCAAAGCAAAGCATTTGGTTCAGCGCGACGTGCTAGTGAGGCTAAAACTGTTAGCATTGCTTTAGCAAATCTTGCTAGAAATGCAGGGTACAAGGATGTTGTTCGATTGACCTGGGATATGGAAGCGCAAAAAATGAAAGAGGTAGAAACCTATCTTCTACCAAAAGAAATAGATCATTTACTCTTTCAATTGGTCATTGATGAGGATGGTTTGGCTGAGATTCATGTTACAAAACAAGGAAAAGAATTGAAAACAATTCCAGCTAAATACAAGAAGCATGACTATGTTGTTCAGTTAAAAGAGGTCAAAACAGATTTGAAGAACCAGTGGAAGCGAGCAAGGGCAGAACTAGAACGTTCTATGGAGTCTGGCACGCCGTTTACACTAAAAGAGATTCAATCAATTATGGGAAATCCGGTGATTGCGCCGTTGCTCAAACGGATTGTTCTACACTCAAATGAGCATATAGGGTATATTCATATTAATGAATTACAAAGCCCGGGTGGTAAGGTGTACAAAATTTCGGCTGATGATCAAATATTAATTGCTCATCCAGTCCACCTTTACGAGAGTGGCGAATGGAGTACGTATCAAAGGGATATTTTTGATCGAAAAGTAAAGCAACCATTCAAACAAGTGTTTCGCGAGTTATATTTACCAAATGCGGATGAACTGGCTGTTGGAACAATGTCTTATCGGTATGCAGGTCACCAAGTGCAACCAAGGAAAACAGCAGCGTTGTTGAAAAATCGACTGTGGACTGTAAGTTATGAAGAAGGCTTGCAAAAGGTCTTTTATAACGAAAATATTATTGCAAAAATTTATGCTGTCGCAGATTGGTTCTCGCCATCGGAAGTGGAAGCCCCGACGTTAGAGACTGTTGAATTTATCGATCGAAATTCCTATAAAGGGATTGATTTAACCAAGGTTCCAAAAATCATTTTCTCAGAAACAATGAGAGATGTGGATTTAGTGGTAAGTGTGGCTCATGTGGGCGGGGTAGATCCGGAAGCAAGCCTAACAACGATTGAAATGAGAAAAGCTATTGTCAAAGAGTCGCTTCGTTTGTTACAGATTCAGAATGTCATACTAGAAGGAAACTTTGCTCTTATCAAGGGTAGCTTAGGTGAATATAGCGTGCACTTAGGCAGTGGTCAGGCGTATAAACAAGCTGTCGGTGCTCTGTATATTATCCCAGTTCATTCTCAGCACCGTGGGAAAATCTTTTTGCCGTTCCTAGATGAAGAGCCGAAAACAGCCGAAATAGTATCAAAAATTATTATGTTGGCGCAGGATACAAAAATCAAAGATCCATATATTTTGGAGCAACTTAAAGGTTAAAATAAAAAAGTAGCTACTCCTCTAGAATGGGATGAAATGGTACTTGTGGAGAAGACACTTGAAAAAAGTGTTTAATCTACAGGTACCATTTTAGATTGCACCCTAGGGTGTGATTATTACGGACAAGAAGTTAGTTCAAATTTATGATGATTGGCAAGATAAACTTGACGCTGACGAGTGGTATTTTAGTAATTCATTTGAGTCAATTTCAAAGGATATGAGCTCCGAAGTTGCTTTTAATTATATTCCAGAAGTTGTAAATGCATTTTTGGAATTAGACGAGGATTTTTTGATTTGGGAGACACTTTACTTTTTAATGGACTTATATAGAATTGCGGACAGAATTACATCCAGCACTTAAAGAGAATTGGTCAGTTCTACGAGAGCATATTCAAAAATACGAAGATTCATATTCAACTCCATATCAAGAACTGAGAAGGCTTCTAAGGGTTAATAATTGAAATTGCCCTATTCAACAAACGAATGAGGTTAATGCAATAAGGCCTTTGGTATAATTGCTAAAATAAGTTAAGGATGAGGAAATAAAGATGGATATTAAATCGGTTAAATTAGTAGTTGATGCCATTAACTCTCTTATACAAAAGGAACTTTGGTATGACTTCAATGTAAAGCAATATCTTGACGGTCAACTAGTAATAGAAGGTGGATTAAGCTTAAATTATCCAGATATTGAAATACTGTTTGAGGGTATTTTCTTTACCTCCTTACCTTTCGAATGGAAGACTGACACAAATAAAACAGTGCTAGAAATTGTTGAAGGGAAACAAGAAAAATTAATCAACGAAAAATACAAGGTAGAGTTTCAGCACTTTATCTTTAAGTTTACACCAGAGGATTATCCGAATGAATTTGGTTGTTTGATAGCTGCAAAAGAAATTTCATATAAGATAATTAAGCCAAAATAAAATGTTCTTCTTGAACAAACGAAAGCAATAGTACAAGAAGACTTTTCTTCTGTTGCTATTGGAGAGTTGAATTAAGATGTGTACGATTTTGCGAATAGGAGAACTATATGAGATTAATAACTTTTATATTTTTATTCTTTGCTCTAACAACAATATATGGCTGTGCAGGTGGTATCGATAAGGAACAAGCTGAAGAAATTGCAATTGAAGATGCAGAAGATTTTCTTGGGACACAAATTGAGTTAGCTATTGATATTTCTATAAGAGAAGACTATTTTGATAAGCTTTCAGTTAATCTTTATAAGAACACTTGGAAGATAAGGATTTCAACTATTAAACAGGAACCACTTGTAATGTATTATATCGACTCAAAAAATGGAGAGATATTAGCGAGAAGCCATTTTTGAAAGCGGAAGAATTAAAATTAGCAAATGAAAATTAAACATTATTCAATTAACGAGAGCTTTAGTTCCAGAAAGGTGATGTTATGGTTCATTTATGGGATAGTTTTTTAAATGAAATAGGGCTAGATATAGCTGACAGGGAAAAGGCTAATATAACGACACTGATAGAAGAACCTTCAGGTGAACCAAAAGAACAAGTTTTATATGAGATATTTGATTTTGTGAAAAAATTATATGGTGATGAAAAGTGTACTATTCTTTGGTGGGATGGTAAAACAACACCTTATAAAAGAATAATCAGCAAAGCTGACATTGGTTATTTACAAAATCTTTGGTCAAGGATATCTTGTAGCAACTTCTGATAGATGCGACAACTTCGTGCAACTGTAATCAATTATTGTACCCAAGATCATTTCCGTTAAAAAGTAATGTCACACTTTGCATCGATGTAAATCTAGTAAATCAGACGAAAACAAAAGCAAAAAAAATAGTAGCTAATCCTCTAGAATGGGATTAAGCTACTTTTTTATTTAGTATATCTCTCAATGGCCATATGAGCAGACTCTCTCATTCTCCTGATAAGGTAGTTATTTTCAATTATTTTTACACGCTGACCGAGGAAACGGATTTTGGATAGAATGTATTCACCTTCATCAACAAAAATTAGGGTAATCGTATAGGTGCGAGTTGCTTCATCGAAACTTAGTTCTTTCTCAAAGCAAGAAAAGGCGTGTAAGATCCTTGATATTTCGGCATTGTACTCAGGTAATACGATTATTTTTGCTGTCTGTTTTCTTGCTTCAATTCTTTTTAGCATTTGTTTGATATTGGTGTCATAGTTCTGATTAGTTTCTTCTATTTCTTCAATGAAAATGATGGAGTCTAAGGGTGTATAAAGGATGGAAGAATAGTGTTTGTTGATCCAGATTAAGTACCATTGCTTTTTTGTCATCGAATATTCCAGTTTGTAAGGAATACCTATCTGTACAGGATAAATTTGATTTCGTCTAGTTTTCGTCGTTAGTTGGACGAAATTCTTTTTCTGAATGATCTTTCTTAAAGGTCCAAGATGCTGGTGATAAAGGGCTTTTTCTTTGCTTTTTGCTTTTTCAACCATTACTTCCTCTAAAGGAAGCTTGTCGTGAGATTTCAGTAGTTCTTGTAACTTTGCATACGTTTCTTTTGTGAAAAATTGCTGCGCATCTGGCAAACCAAGCATCGTTTTTAACCAAGTTTTATCCATTGCTGTAATAGGATAGATTTGCGACTCATCAAGTCTGGTTATGATCTGATAGTTATGGATTTTTTCAAAGAGGTTCATAATAGCTTTGGATCACTTCCCATTCTTTTTTGAATTCTTGCCGAAAATAACGAGGCTCTAAAACTTCACAGCTTGAGCCAAAGCTTCTAATCCATGGTTTAATTTCGATCGTGGAATTGACCTCTATCTCAAAGACAAATCCGTCCTCCTGTTCTTCTACAACTGTTCCCCATTGTCCCTGGAGTTCGACACGCTTTTGAATAAAATTATTTGGAGTATCAACAGGAAAATAAAATTTCAATTTTACTTTTATCGCTCTCCCCGTATCTATGACCCAGCTTTTTTCTATTAACTTAGTCACTAGCTGCTCAGCATCACGAAGAGTAGCTTCTTCAAAAACCTCATTTTCTTCTAACTGACTAATTCCATCCATCCGATACTTTCGTAATCTTTGAGTTTTCAGCTCTTGAGCCATCAAGTACCAGCGGCCATATTGATGGTCGTAAATTACTTTAACAGGGATTACGTGCTGCTTTGTCCCTGACGTTTCTTTTTCAAATAAAGGATTTGTGTTTTTGGCTTCAAACACTTTTTTCTTTTTAGGAGAATGATAGAGAAAGGTAAGACTTCTCCTATGATTATATGCTTGCATGATTGTATAGAGGTGATATTCATCTAAAATTCTTGAAACATAATGGTACTTATATGAATAGACTTGAATATTTTCCTCTGGGCTTATACATGTAAGTTTACGTTTTAATACATCTCTTAACATATAGCCTTGTACAGAAGGCACTTTTGTATGAGCCATTATGTCTACAAAATCATAAAGTTCTACTAGCTCTGTCGGTGTAAGAGTCTCTAGGATATCTAAATCCAAGCAATAGGAATAAGGTCTAGTTTCACTTGTTTTCTTAATGATTGCAAGCTGTTCAAGATATTTAAGATCTTGCCTGAGCGTTTTTTCATCTGGTTGAGCCTCATCTTGAAAAGCGTTAAACATCTCTTTTAGAGTATGTTCCTTTTTAGAAAGGGCAGTTAAGATTACAGTTAATCTAGTAACCTCTGATTCCTTTAACGATTTTGCCCGAAACAAAAAGGTAAACAGGTGGTCTGGATGTTCAGAGTAATGACTATAACGAAATGGACGATAGATATCCTTTTTATGTTCCTCAACTTCGGCAACTGTAAAAAGGATATCCTTCATTTTTTTAAGTGTCTTGTCAAACGTATGTACAGATATCCCTAAGCGCTCAGAAAATTGATTTCGATTGTAGGCACCGGTCGTTAATAACATCATTCGTAAAAATTGTAACTCAGTATCAAAGCTTTCTTTAGCCATATTATCACCCATTAGCGATCTATTTTTCTAAATTGTATCAAGGAACTGATGTGGTTTCACTGCGTAAGATTTGGAAGTGTTTTTGTAATTGTAATACTTTCACCATGTTCATGAAAGCCAATTTATAAGAAGATGAGTTCACAGAAGTTTTACAAAGGCTCTTTTCGTAAACTTTGTGGCTTTTTTATCCTAATATAATCGGAAAAATACCCTAAATGAAGATATCAGCCAATAAATTATGTAAGAAAACAGGACTACTTACTAAATTAGTCGTAAATTCCTAGTAATTTACCAAAGCAACAAACTATGCGAAAACAGCCTTTACAAAAAAGGAGTGAACCTCATGGCTATTATACAATTATCATCGAACAATCCAAATTTTTCATTTATTATTCGAAAAAATCCTGCCTCAGGTATGATGCTTAGAACAATCCGGCAGGGGACCGCCTTTGGTTGGTTCTCAGAGGATCAACGCTATAATGTCTATTTTAAAGACGCTGAAAATGAAATTTCTTATAAACAAACAAAAGAGGAAAGCTTTGAATACTTAAATGTATCCAGGTATAATACACCGCTTTTTCCCCTAGGAGCAATTTCAGAATTTTTCACATCGCCTCTTAAAGGAAGACACGAAGCGGATGGTACGGGTTATTCAAACGTTTTTTATGTAACTATGGTGCATGTTGAGTCCGTGACTTACATTGACTACTTTCGTAAACATTTTACAGATTACGAGATCGAAATGAAGCACTTAGCTCACAAGAGTTATTCGATAACTATCAACACTAGAAAATCGATACATGACCTATTGAATATCTCAAATTTATTATTCTTGTTTTTATCTTTATCAGGAAAAGAATGTATTGATATTACGGAAAACTTAGTAGCTAAATATTTGCAAACCATCCATGTACTAGATGCCCCGTTTTATATAAGGTATTTATTTACTAGAAATTTATTAATTAATAAGAAGTTATTTTACAAGTTTAAACATGAAGTAGAAAGTACAGATCAATACGAGATTTCATTTGCTTTCGGAAATACTGCCCAACAACGTCGCTCAGCGATTGAACAGTGTCTTTCCTTTGATAAGCCAATCGTCGATATTGGTTGTGGAGAAGGGTTTTACACGTTGCCTTTTGCAAAAAAACTAGAGGAGAAGGCGTATTATGCCATTGATCGTAATGAAGAAATCATTGAACGATTGAATGGTAAGTTAGAAAAGAAAGAACTAGATCACGTCTATACGTATCTGTCTTTTGATGAGTTTTTAGACGACTATAATGGTGAAATGGTGGATGTCATCCTTACCGAGGTCATCGAACATATGAGCAAGGAAGAAGCTGAAGCATTAATTCGAGCTGTCTGTGAAAAGATGAAATTTCATACTTTTATTATTACAACACCAAACCGTGATTTTAATAAATATTACCTTTTAGAAGAAAGTCGCCATATAGACCATCAATGGGAAATGACAGAGAAGGAGTTTAAAGGCTGGATAAATCAAATTTTTGAAGATTATACAGTATCAATGGAACACGTAGGTTTTGGCGATCGGGTAAACGACAGCTACACAACCCAAGGCGTGATTGTTACATCAAGGAGAGGTGATTAATATGGAAATAAAAACAAAATTACACACGATTTTTCTACTGATAGGCCCGACTGAATCAGGAAAAACAACCTTTGCTAAACAAGTGCTTATGCCACAGCTTGTAAAAGAAGATACAGCAACTGGTTATAGAACAAACGTTCAATACATCTCGTCCGATGATATTCGTCAGGAGCTATTGGGATATGAGTATCATAAGCACAATCAAATCATGTTGGAGAGTAGCGAACAAGCTTTTCATCTATTATTCGAGAAACTAAAAGCTGTTAGCTCATTTCCGATTAATGCGGAATTTATTATTGTCGATACAACTGGATTATCGGAGGAGTTTCGTCAGCAAGTAGCCCTAATGGCCAAAGATAAAAACTACCATTTGGAAGCAATCGTTTTTGATTATAAAAATAGAGATGATTTTTATACGGTGGAAGGATCGAAGCGACTTATTACAAACCATGTTACTAGATTAAAGCGGGATGTACTGAAGGATCTAGCTAAATTACATTCAGCTCATGTCTACCGTATCCGCGATAAGGACTTTTTTGATCCAAGTACGGGTCAAGTGAATGCAAATTATCAAGTGATAATAGAAGATTATGAAGAGTATCTTTCGCATTTGTTGCCGCAACAATATAAGTACATTGTAGTTGGAGATGTACATGAGCGAATTGACGAATTGAGAGATCTTCTATATAGCCATGGATTTTCGGTGGAAGATGACAAAATGGTAGCAACTGAAAAACGAAAAGAGTATCGAATTGTTCTAGTAGGAGACTGGATTGATAAAGGAAAGGCTACGAAAGAGACGATCAAATTCATCTATGAGAATCGCGAGTGGTTTTACTTACTAAAAGGGAACCATGAAAACTTTGTTTCGAAATATCTGACAGGGCATATAACTCCTAGTAGTGTAGATCAAGAATTGATCGATGACTATTTTACTTCAATATTTGTTTTGCAAAATGATGAGGAGTTCCGGAGCATGTTCTTAGAGCTTGTTCATGCGTCGAAGGAGTTTTATCGATTTATTGGTCAGACATCTCCATCATTTTTTGTGACACATGCCCCTTGTCAAAATAAGTATCTAGGAAAAATTGACAAACATGCATTAAAACAGCAAAGAAGATTTTCACTCGATCGAACAATGCCTTTCGAGCTGCAATTATCTTTTTTAGAAAAAGAAGCGGTAACGAATCACCCGTATCATTTATTCGGTCATGTAGCGACGAAAGAAATAATGAGAATTAAAAATAAGATCAATTTAGATACAGGATGTGTCCATAGAAATGCACTTACTTCCGTAGAAATGGGATCTTGGAAGCCATTTGTTAAGCAACAAAAAGCGAAAAAAGGGCAAAGGGAAGTTGAAGAACTGCCAGTATTGTTTAAAAGATCTGAATCTAATGTATCAATTTCGGAGCTTGTAGAAAGCGACAAAAAAAGGTTACATTACGTGTTGAAACATAAAATTAATTTTATTTCTGGTACGATGTCTCCAGCGGATAAAGATGTTGAAACAAATGAACTGGAATCCTTAAAACAAGGACTTACGTATTTTAAAAATTTGGGAGTTACAGAAGTCGTACTACAGCCTAAATACATGGGGTCTCGATGTAATGTATATCTAAATGTGGACATTAATGAGTGCTATGCTGTGAGTAGAAATGGTTACAGGATCAACCAGATTGATTTGACATCCATCTACGAGGAATTACTAACCAAACATCGAACCTATATGAATGACCATCAGCTGAAAACATTAGTACTTGATGGAGAACTATTACCTTGGCGGGCACTCGGAGAAGGGTTAATAACTAGACAATTTCATGTGGTTGAAAAAGCGCTGGAAACTGAGTTGTCTTTCTTGAAGGAACACAAATTTGACGAGCATGTTGCGAAGGCCATGACAGCTTTTGTAGAAAGCGATTTTAGCACGGAACAGCATAAGGCTTCTAAAAAAGAAGTAAGTAAAAAATATGGAGATGCTACGTATCAAACCTACAAAGCGATCGCAAATGTTAAATCTAGCATTGTTTCACTTGACGAGCATATAGAAGCGTTTAAATGCTATAAGAGACAACTAGAGTTATATGGTCAGGAAGCAGGTGTGCAATTTAAACCGTTCTCGATCTTAAAAGTAATCAAACAAGACGGAAGTGAAGATATTCCTGTGCAAAAGACATCAGAAATGTTTGAAATGATTTCCGATGACGAATACAAACTTATTCAATTAAATCAATCAGGTTTTCTTGAGGAAGCAAACGAATTTTTCCATACACTAACGACAGAAAAACAGATGGAAGGCGTAGTCATAAAGCCAGAACTACCAGTACCTCACGCGGCACCATACCTAAAAGTTCGGAATCAGGATTATCTATCAATTGTTTACGGGTATGATTATCGTTTTCCACATAAATATGCTAAGCTAATGAAGCAAAAAAATACTAAGAAGAAATTGCGAACATCAATGAATGAGTTTCAACTAGGTATGAAAATGCTTAAAGAGCCGCATCATGAAATTCATCCGCAAAACAAACAATATCAACAAATAGTAGCGAATTTGCTCTTTGAGGTAAGTAAAGAAAAGGACATTGATCCAAGGCTATAAGGATGTAAAGCCAAGTGTTCTTGGCTTCAGTAATCTTGTAAAAAGGTGATGAAATGGAAAATGATAGAAATAAACTGCCAAGGGATAAGTTTGATTTTGAGAGAATTGATGAGGTAAAGTTGATGGGAAAACATGAGGTTGCTCCTCTAATTCCAGGGCTTTTAGAATGGATTCAAGATATGAACTGGCCAATTGCACCGCAAGTTGTGGAGATACTACTAGATCATCCGGATGAAATTGTTCCTCATATAAGGGCTGTTTTAGCGACGGAAGACGATATTTGGAAATATTGGTGTTTAGAATATGTGGTAAGAAGGTTACCGAATCATTATCAACAGATGCTAATAGAAGATTTGAAGAGAATGGAAACCGACCCTACTGAAGGTGAAAAATTAGAGGAAGTCGACAAGCTCGCATCGGAAATCCTTTGTTCAATTTAAGTGATTAAGTAAGAAGAGTTGTCGTTCTGGCAGCTCTTCTTCTCGATTTCCTAATAGTTACATTTTTGAAAAATGAAACCATTTTACTAGGTGGAGCGTAAAAGTATAAAACTAGTGAAATGGGAGATTAGCAATGAGAAAATTTTTTTATAGTTCAATAGTTATAGTCTTTGTTGGAACGATTTTGTTTTTAAATGTTGACTCATTTTTTTCATCTAGTACAACCGTATCTTACCAGGGCCAGCAGTTTACGATTATACCCGCTTATGAAGGAATGACTAAGTACGTAGAACGGGCAAGAAAATCAGGTGAGAGCGAGTGGGAAAAGATTTTTGAGGAAACAGTTTTAGAACCTTTTGCAAAAGAGTTTTGGGGTCAAACCTTTGATATTTATAATTCTCTTCCGATAAAGATGATCAAAGACATCGATACATTAGAAGAAAGTATCGAACTCCTAAAAGCATCGAATGCCACAGAAATCATTGCGGATGCGTTGAAGACTTCGTCGTCGTTTCTAAGTGGTCCTAATATCAAAGTGTATGTACTTGCTTTAGATCCAGATCGTCATTTTGAAATTAATAACATGAAAGGGCTTTCCGGGTTTGCTTATGGAAATGGGAATATTCTCATTATGATTGACCCAAAATCTCCTTGGGAAGAACTGCTGCCGTATTTAGTTGCTCATGAATATCACCATGAAGTCGTATTTGGTAGAACCATTGGTGGGCACTATAATGGTACGCTGCTATCAACTATAATATTAGAAGGGAAAGCAGACACGTTTGCCTCAATTGTTTATCCTGATATAGAGGGTCCTTGGACGACACCACTTTCACACGAAGAGGAAAAAGCGGTGTGGGAGAAGATGAGCGTATACCGGGATGTCGATACATATGCAATTGTTACAAAATTTCAGTTTGGTCATAGTGGATTAAATATACCGCAATGGAGTGGCTATAAAGTAGGCTATCAGATCATGCAGGATCTCTTGAAACATGAACCAGAGTTGACAATTTCCGAATGGACCAACATGCGTAATGATGAGATCTTAATACGTAGTAGGTTTGAGGAGAGGTTTGATTAGAGGGTACTATTTTCTTGGGTGTTGAGGGTTGGCTTAACACAAATATGTGAAGTATTATTAGATACATGGTTAATTCTAGATGGATTTAACACAAATCTGTAAGTAATTGTAAAATCCGTGTTAAATCCAAGGCTGATTTAACACAAATCTGTAAGTAACTGTAAAATCTGTGTTAAATCCAAGGCTGATTTAACACAAATCTGTAAGTAATTGTAAAATCCGTGTTAAATCCAAGGCTGATTTAACACAAATCTGTAAGTAACTGTAAAAATTATGTTAAATCCAAGGCTGATTTAGCACAAATATGTAAGTAACTGTAAAAATCGTGTTAAATCTTAGGCTGATTTAACACAAATATGTAAGTAACTGTAAAATCCGTGTTAAATCCCAGCTGGATTGACCGCAAATATGGTAAATAATTTAAAATCTGTGATCATTCACCCTAGATCCGTGTTATATATACATTTAATTCAAATTCCCCAGAGGAGGTTCAACGTTTGAATGATGCACTAAAACAAATTTTTGATGAAGACCAATATGACCTGCGCACGATGCCAGAAAACAGAGTGGAACGAGATCGGGAAAGACGGATTAGGGTAAAAGCTATTCTAGAAGCTGGAGGTGCAACTGTAGCCATAGATTTCATTCATGCAGCAGTTGTTTTTCAACACGGAGAGAGCCTGGAAGATTGGTGGGATGCCTATCAATACAGCTTAAAAGCTGTAGAATTAGGTTTTGAACCTAGATGGTTAGCTGCTGCTGCATTGGATAGATGGCTACTACGACAAGGGAAACCTCTGAAATATGGAAACCAAATAACACCTTTTGGTGGTATCTATCGTGTTCCCAAAATAGAGCCGACTACAACTGATGCCGAAAGGGAGAAATGGGATATCCCTTCTTTTCATGAATTACATGCTTTTGAAAATCTACGTGGGTTTATGAAATGTGATGTAGAAGATAGATTAGAAATTGAAGATTTAGAAGTGACGGTTGTGAAACTTGAGAGGGAGCCTGCTCATAGTCCAACAATAAATGGTACTCCATGTGGGATTGATGAAGAGAACCGCATGATTTATGAAAATTCTTATGGTTGGAAATGGATTGAGGATCAGCAGGGCTCATTTGAGATAGGGTGGTTATTAATAACTGATGTTCCGAGAATTGCCCATGCTGTTGTGTTTGACGGAAATTTCACCTCCAAGATAGTACCATTAGATACATGTAAGGCTTTGTTGGTTAGTGTCAACAATATGCACACGATTTACTTTAAGACAGGTAAAGGCATTTGGGCTATTACCGGCAGAGATGTCCAGGATGTCATTCGAAAAGCTCAGAGTCTATGATAATAGAAAAATAGAAATTTTTTTGCTATAATACTAGTATTGTGATATAAATATGCTAGCACTTTACTATAATGAAACATGGAGAGAAGAAACGATGAAGGGTAAGAAACGAATTGTTATTCCTGTAAGTATTGTTGTTACATTGGTAGTAGCTTATTTTGCGGTAGGAAACTACTTTTACAATTTCGCCTTAAATGCTAACGATCAAAAAGAATTTTTGCAAGATAATCCCCATTTAGCAAAAAGTGAAGCAGTTATGGCTGAGATTGCTGAAGTTGCTAAACTAGCAGACAACGAATTCAAAACTCAACACCCGCCTGAAGTGATGTCAATTGTCTCAGATGATAAGCTGCAGTTAAAACTTCAAGCAGATCTTTATCAAAACGGTGTAGATAATCCCAAATGGGCGATCGTGGTCCATGGCTATACAGCGAATGCTGCATCGATGACAAGATGGGTACGTAATTTTCATGAACAAGGATATAATGTGCTAGCTCCTGATCTTCGTGGTCATGGAAACAGTGAAGGAAACTATATTGGGATGGGCTGGCATGACCGGTTGGACATGCTCCAGTGGATTGATGAAATTATCAAAATAAATCCAGATGCGGAAATTGCTTTATTTGGTATATCAATGGGTGGTGCAACCGTTATGATGACTTCTGGTGAAGCGTTGCCACCGAACGTGAAAGTTATTGTTGAGGATTGTGGTTATACCTCTGTGAGTGGCGTGTTTGCTTATCAGTTAGATGATTTATTTGGTTTACCTGAGTTCCCTGTTATGAGAGCAGCAAATACGGTAACGAAAATGCGAGCTGGATATGATCTTTATGAAGCATCTGCCTTACCACAAGTGGCTAAGAGTAACATACCCATCCTCTTTATCCATGGCGATCAAGACAGCTTTGTTCCATTTAGTATGCTTGAAGAGGTTTATGAAGCAGCGACGGTAGATAAAGAAAAGTTAATTATTCCAGGAGCAGGGCATGGAGAAGCAGAACAAGTGGATCCGGAATTGTACTGGAGTACAATTTGGAGTTTTGTTGGAAATTACATTGATTAATAACATTTGAATTTCTTAAAGAAGCTGTTTTTTCAGCTTCTTTTTTACTCCCAATTTACAAAATATTTGAAAAATAGTATTCTATATACATATATAATTAGACTATCTAAATAATTAATAGAATAAAAGAAAGAAGGTACTTCATGTCTAGTCAAACAGAAAAAAGCAATAAAGGTAGAGATTTAACGGAAGGAAATGTACTGAAGCATTTGTTGTTTTTTAGTTTTCCATTACTAATAGGGAATGTGTTGCAGTCATTAAATCAAATCATTGATGCTTTTTGGGTGGGACGGTTTGTTGGACCAAACGCGTTGGCGAGTGTTGCTGTGTCAGGTTCAGTTGTATTTGCGTTACTCGCCTTTGTCTTTGGATTTGTTATTGCGACTTCAACCATGGTTGCTCAATATAAGGGAGCAAAAGACCAGGAGTCATTACAGAAAACAGTGGATAGTTCTGTAAAGGCATTAACTCTAGCGGCAATTGTTTTAACAGTTATTGCAATTATATTAACGCCATATATCTTACGAATTTTACAGACTCCTGCAGAAATCTTTGATCTAGCACAAACATATTTAATGATCTTCTTCTCAGGATTAGTATTTATTGGTGGTTACAATTATTTAAGTGCGATATTAAGAGGATTAGGAAACTCTAAGACGCCTTTATATTTTTTAATTATAGCAACCGTAACGAATATTATTTTAGATCCCATCTTAATTATTGGGATTGGTCCAGTGCCTGAACTAGGAGTCGCAGGGGCGGCTCTTGCAACCGTATTCTCACAAGCATTAGCATTTGGATTGGGATTAATGTATATCAAGAAACACGATCTAGGTTTTAAAATGCGATTGTTTAAAGGGAAAGTGGAGAGCTTTTATTTAACGAAAATGATAAAAATGGGAATTCCGGCTGGACTTCAACAAGTAGTAGTTTCGCTAGCGGTCGTGGCTGTCATGGGAGCTGTTAACGTCCAAGGGGCTGCCACTGTTGCTGGATTTGGAACTGCAACACGGCTAGATGGCTTTATCTTATTACCAGCGATGTCGTTAGGGTTAGCAATATCAGCGATGGTAGGTCAGAATATTGGTGCAGGTAAATGGGAGCGTATTCCTAGCATTGTTCGTTCGGGAATGCTCATGACGTTTGTGATTACTGGTAGTTTAACTCTAGTTTTATTTTTCTTAAGAGAACAAGCTTTAGGACTATTTACAGATGATCCGCAGGTGATTGAAGCAGGTGCTTCTTATCTAAAGATTGTTGCATTTGCGTTTATCCCATTTAGCTTTATGTTTATCATTACAGGGGTTTTACGAGGCGCGGGTGATATGATTTGGGGCCTTGTGCTTACAGCCGCATCTTTGTGGGTGATTCGAGTACCTGCTGTCTATATTTTGGCTCATTATCTCGGGTCAGACGGTATTTGGTACGGAATGGCACTAAGCTTTGTATTAGCCTTTGTTATCGCAGGAATGTATTACCTATCGGGTAATTGGAAGAAGAAGGCACTTGTAAAACATACGGCGAGCGATGAAAAAAAGGTGGGTTTAGCAAAATAGTTTGCAAAAAACGACATTTGAATATAATGTCGTTTTTTTTATTTCTATTATAAAAATCCTTTATCGTCTTAAGGAAATGACGTCTAAATTCAAAACTTTTCCCGGGCAAGCGCAGAAAACGGCAAGATTATTGTAATATCAACATTTTAAGTGAATTTTTGTAATATTTTGTTTTCTTTTAAAAGTCGGAGTTGTAAAGGAAAATTTGAAATTGAAAATAACTTGTTTTTACTAAAGGAAAATAATGTTAGTATAAGAATTGAGAAAGGATGAGAGTTCTATGTTAAAGAAGGGAGCAGTTATTTCGTTCATAATTGTGGGTAGTCTTCTTGTTTATGGTGTATATTGGGTATTTTTCGATTGGAGTAGATTTAAACAAGAACTAATCATCAATTCAACATCTCCAGAGGGGACATATACAATCAACGCGTATAAATCGGATGGCGGTGCAACAGTGAGTTACGCAGTTCTAGGAGAACTAGTATTTAATAAAAAGAACAAACGGCCTAAGAAGATCTATTGGCAATATAGAAAAGAGAATGCCGTCATTGAATGGATTGACGATAACACAGTAAGGATAAACGATGTTCAACTGCATCTACCACACGAGACGTACGATTATCGACACGGAGTAAAGTAGTTGGAGAAGGGAGTGGGCTAGGCTAGGTGAGATGTGGATCAAAATGTTTTATCGTTAAAATCGATGCAAAAGGTGAAAAACTGACGAAACTAGTTACAGCTAGAACCCAAGTTGATGCAAGGAAAACTGTGCGGGAAGAGTACGGGAAAGAAGCTACAATACTCTCGGTTCAAGAAGAGAAATCAAAGAATTCTTAGGAGGAGACTATGTTAGCCTATTTTAAAGAAAGTCTCACAGAATTAAATGATATTCTATATTTTGATCAACATCAATTTCTTCGTGAAAAGTGTTCTAATCCAGCTAAATTAAGACACTATATTGTTGAGGCAACCAAGCTATTGACGACTAGTAAGTATGGGGAGGATCGCTATTTTCTCTGTGGAACGTTAGGGAATTTGTATAGGATTGATGGCAATCCTGAAAAGGCATTATTCTACCTCACGTTCTGTCTGGAATATGCTCAAACAAATCAACAAGCGTCAAAAGAGATCGCGACGTTAATCCGAATTGGCGAAGCATTAAAATATGATCAAAACCACAGGGAAACATTAGTAAAATTTGATCGGGCACTAGAAAAATGCAACGGCCAAAACGAAACGGGATATATTGACTTTGTACAGCAGCATAAGGGGAAGTGCCTGATGGAACTGTCTAGATTAGATGAAGCGGAAACTTGTTTATTACAAGCAATGGAACTGAGAAAAGCTAAAGGAAACCTAGAACTACTAGAGTCTACACAAAAAGCGCTAGAAATGGTAAGAACGTTAAGAAATACATAATAGCAAGAAGGCGAGGAGAAAATGATGTTTTCTAGTATACTAAATAATGACGCTGAACTACGACTACTTGAAGTAAGGCATGCTGAAAGATTGTTCCAATTAACTGATAGATCACGAAATTATCTTAGGGAATGGCTGCCTTGGGTTGATTTTACAAAGGAAGTTAGTCATACGAAAGCATTTATTGAAGGCACGCTTAAGCAATTTGGCAATAATAACGGTTTTCAAGCTGGTATATGGTATAAAGGTGAATTAGCAGGCGTTATCGGCTTACACGGGATAAATTGGGCCAACAAATCAACAACGATCGGGTATTGGTTAGGGGAAGAGTTTCAAGGAAAAGGTTTGATGACTAGTGCTTGCCAAGCAGTAATCAATTATTGTTTTCAAGAGTTAGGGTTAAAGAGAATTGAGATACGAGCGGCTACGGAAAATTATAAAAGTCAGGCTATTCCTGAGAGACTCGGTTTTCAAAAAGAGGGTTGTGTAAGAAGTTCTGAATTTTTATACGATCGATATGTTGATCATTATGTATATGGGTTGGTGAAAGAGGAACGATCACAACCGGAAGCCCCACATACAGAAGATTTCTATTGTGATGAAGTATTGAGCGGTAAAACACAAGTAACTAAGGTGGTAGAGACTGAAAATGTACTTGCCTATTACCATACCAGACCTTTTTGGCCGGTTCATATCGTTGCTATACCGAAAAAACATATCTCTTCGTTTATCACGCTGAATGACACAGATCAAGATCTATTGCTTGAACTATTAGGGGTCATTAAAGAGGTGGCAAGTAAGGTTACCGAAGAAAATGGTGCTTGTAGGATCATTACGAACTTAGGAGATTATCAAGACTCGAAACATCTACACTGGCATATCGTATCTGGAGAGCCAATGAGATAATTCCAACTGAATTTGTACGTCGTACTAACTTCATAAAGGTCAAAAAAGGCGTTTAGCTGTTAAAAGCATAAACGCCAATTTCCTAACCTAATTCATTATCTAAGATACGATATCTTAATATCCAACGTATGCTGTACCGACAATTACTAGTAAAACAAACAGTACAACGATTAAAGCAAAACCTGCACCTGCATATCCTTTACCCATCATTCAAACCTCCTCACATTAATAAAAGATACAGTTTAACGTATGACAAACGTAGTTTTCTTGTATAGACAGACCGGCAATATAATATAAAAATGGACGAATGGTATTGAGGGAATAAGTATGTTTTGCAGTGAGTCAACATATGAGGTGATTTCACAAAAAAATGGTAGACTACTTATATTCCAAAGATGTAATTATTAGCTGTTCGTTTTTACGATACGGGTAACACATGAATCATTTTTACAGGAGGATGACATTTAGTATGGCAAAATACGAAAAAACAATAAATGGTGATTTTGAGAAAGTTGTTAATCAATTGCAAAACGACATTGGTCGGAATGGGATCAGTATGAATTTAGTCGATGAAAGTAACTACACAATTGGAGATACAAAAGTAGCAGTTCGAGTGTATGATAAATATTTCATGAGAAATGGGAACAGAGCCAGTTTGAGCCTTACGGTTGTTGGTTCTAACAGTGAAATTTATATTTCAGCGATTGGTGCTGGTGGAGGAAGTGGTGTCTTTTTTAACTTTAGCCTTGGCGCGGAACATGATATGGTGGCAATAGTAGAAAATAGTATAGAACAAATGGGGTAATACGTATTACTTACGCTGTAACCCCAGTTTTAATTATGAGGTAAAGATTTTTTACTACCAATTACATAACAATCTTCAACCGGTTTCTTTTGAAATCGGTTTTTTACTATTGTAAGAACGTTCAATTGAAACATCGTCTAGACTTGCGTTAATCCTGCTACTAAAACTATGAACCTTGGTAAAGAAACAAGATTTTTCCCTTTAAAAATGAAATCCAAAAAGTTTGGGCTGGTAGGCAAGTCACCAAAATCAATTACGGGCAATAAACTACTTGTATCAGTAGTAGGAGGTGAGAAAATGGGTAGGCGAATCAAACATACTGAACGTGATGTGGAGCATTTAGCAAGGCTTATGCTTGCTGAGGCAATCGGGGAGGGTGCCGAAGGGATGGAGTTTGTGGGAACGGTTGCGGCCAATCGAGTCGAGGCAGATTGTGATCCAGATTTCAGAAATCTTCGTACGATTAATCATGTCATCTATCAAACGATACCGGGAACTGGAATTCCTCATTTTGAGCCTGTCTTAAATGGGTCATTATATACACAGCGTCCGACAGAAGAAGACCTTCAAAGGGCTAGGAATTTGTTGAATGGTCATAGGAGTCCTCGAGCCAGAACGAGTTTGTGGTTTTTTAATCCGAGTCCAGGGAAAACATACCGCGATCCTTGTACCCCTACGATGCCAAGATCACCCATGACACAGTTCGAATTCGCGCACAAAAATCATTGCTTCTATGTCGCTGTACCGGGCTATTGCCCAGAATTTTATAGATGAAATAATAAGGAGATGATCTTTTCATGACTTGTGGAAATTCTAGTTATTTTCCAATGAACTATTCCCCTAGTTTCTATTCTGACCCAATGATGCCAAGCGGTGTGCCACAACAACCTATGACCTTCCCAACGGATATGCCTTCTGGACCAACGTATTCTATGCCAGTGATGCCGATTGGAACTGGGCAGCAGCTACCGATGGGCAGGGTGGAAGAATCGTTTATCGAAAATATCCTACGATTTAACAAAGGCAAGGTTGGTACATTCTACTTTACTTACCAAGGTAACACTGAATGGAACGCTAGGGTTTACCGTGGCCGCGTTGAAACGGCTGGCCGTGACCATATCATCATTAGTGACCCTGCCAGCGGCAAACGCTATCTACTAATGATGGCAAATCTTGATTGGGTAGAATTTGATGATCGAATTAACTATCCTCACACCGAAATTAGTCCGGCGGTTCAGGCATCCCTAGACACAACTATGTAATGTTCTAGAACGCTAGAAACACATTGCACCCTGAGTGTTAGACATTATCTAATACTCAGGGTGCTTTTTGGTACGGAATTCCGGTACGTGTTGATGTGGAAAAATGTACCATAACCTTAAAGGGATGAATTGATTATAATTGAAGTGAGACAGGTAAAAAGGAGAGGGATCAATGGTAAGAATTCTTCGTTTAGCGGCAATTATATCAGTAACAATTTATATCATAATAATGTTGGTTTCTTTCCTCATTTATAAAAAGGTTGATGTAGATATAATTAAGAAATGGGGATTTGGATTTTCCTTGTTGCTCTTTTTAGGTTCATTTCCGCTTTATAAGAGTACTTATCACGGAGGGAAAGTAGCTAATTCTACCTATTCTGCCTACATTCCAGCTGACGAACACCTTCATCATAAGTTACATAAGGATTATGAACAGACTACTAGAGGTAAAGGGAGTATCCTTCAAAAATCATTCATTATGTCCGCAGCATTCATACTGCTAGTTACGATATTTCTTGCAAAATTTTTCTGATAGGTTGGGTGGCTACATCCATAAAAATTACAAGCATTACCGAAAGGAAGATCTTTTTGTCACGAAATAAAATACGAGTGTATTTCAGTAACATGAGCAATTTTTATCTTTATTAATCAGTAATGGAGGCTACTATGGAACTCACTGAAGTAGGTTGGGGGGATTATTCTATATCTAACATTAACCGTATTTGTGGTAAGTTTATTGGATTACCCAAAGCGGAGAGGAAGAAATTGGTTTGAAAGGTACGAAGGTTTATACAGTACAATATTTTATTTCTATTCTATCTTTTTCTTTGTCATTACCGTATCAACTGCTGCTATGGTTGCTACATTATCTGGGAAGTTTCTATCTTTGTTTGGACTATTAAACGGGTCCATTGTTGGGATAGTCGTATTTTTTATGTTTATCTCGATCACTGTTAGTCTTGTTGAGCATCGTTCGAAAAATGAAATGTTCTTATTGAAACTAAAGGAGAAGTTTCCGCATTTTGTTGATAGAGAACAAAGGTAAATTTAAAGGATGAAAGGGTGCTGACTCTCATGAACCTGCTTACATTGGGGATTGTCTTAATTGTTACTGCTACTATTATTAGCTTTAATTATGAAAAGATTCTTGGTTTCTTTTCTAAGTTATCGAAAAAATTGTTGTTCTTTCATATGCTAATTGTTTCTAGCACCATTATCATAGTTAATTATAGAAAAACTGTTGAATTTCGAGAAGTTACCCCTTCTTGGGAATATTATCATGATCCTTTTTGGTTTACATTTCTTTTTCGCTTCAATATGCTAACGTACTTGCTTATGGGGTTTGTTTTTTCAATCTTATTGACAATACTATTTATGAAGATGACTACCTTTCTAAAAAATTTAGACAAAACGGCAACTAAATAAAGGGTTCGGTTTTGAGGTAGAAAACCTCAAGTCGCAGCTTATAAGTATGAAATTTAACAAAATAACATTGAAAGATAGTAGAGGAATCTGTGTCTCCTCTGCTTTTCTTTATTTATCTGAAAATGATACAGGTGTACTGGATATTTATGTTAAAATAATAGTAGCTATATTAAACTTTGTGAAAAGATGTATGTAAAGTAACGAAGGAGGATAGTGAAAGAAGAATTTATTGGAGGGAGTTTCAATGAGGGATTTTGTAATCAGTGTAGTATTACTTTTGATTATTGTAAGCCCATTCATCTTTTACAGACTAGGCAAGAAAAGAACGGCATATGCTAATATATTTGTAGTTGCTCTTTATTTTTTTTGTTGGTTATATATATTATTTGCTGGTGTTCCTTATGGACTTAACATAATAACTGTAGTTTGGCTATTGTCTCTTTTCTTAACACTTTTATTTCTTGTTATGAGTGGAGTTCATGTTTTTTACAAGATTTATCCTTCATTTAATAAATATTTTTTATGTATTATTTTTCTATCTGTTTTAGGTATTAGTTTATTTATTTTTATAAAATTTTATAGTGATAAAACAGTAGATTTTATTATAGACTTATTAATGATTTATACTGTCCCTTTATTTTTAGCGATACTTCTCGTAATAGGAATAATCCAATCTAATAAGAATTCAATTGTAACAAAATGAAAATACTTATCTTAATATTCAACCAACGGGGCCGTTAGTTGAAGAAAAAACCATAATCAAAAGTACAATTCGCTTGGAGTTTTTCAAGCGTATTTTTTTTTCTTAGAACTAATTACTACATATAAATCATGTCTTTTATCGTTATCGTATTCATTTTCGTCAGGCAGAGGTTCCAGTGACCTCGAATTAATTCGTTGTACAAATAGTAACCTAATTGGCACCAGTTTTAACACTCACTCTATACACTGTCTGCTAGCTTTTTTTGAATCGAATTTCCCCTCCTAGTTCACTGGAAATTATGATACGATTTGTATTGGGAGGAATTTGGATATGCAAATGACACTAGATACACCAGTAAACATAATCGAAGTAATTGGCATTTTATTTTCATGGTGCATAATAATTTTTCTAGCTTATCGCTATTATCAAAAACAAGAAGAGAAACCAAAAGTGTGGAAGGTATGTGTGGCGACTCTTGTTGGATTGTTCGTGTTTTCATTTAATTTCCCAATTTTGGGTACAGTTATTAAGATACCAATTTTACCTCTAGGGGTGTGGTTGTTGCTTTGGTATGCTTCAGGTAGAGGGTCTTGGGATACATACCGCCCATTTGCCTGGCTTGGATTTAAAGCCAATTTTATTTTTATTGCGGCTACGATCGCTGCTGTTTTACTGCATCATGCAGTTTACCCAAAAGGGAATCTATCGACGTATCTTGCTCATTATGAGGATGCTGTGATTATTCAATTACATCCTTCAGCGAAGGAAGTGGAACTTCACTTAGATTTTTCTGGGTTTATAGAAGAGCCAGTTGATAGTGTTGAGTGGTATCAACAACATATATTTGATGATGAACCTCATGAAAGAGAAGAACAATTTCCTTATCAATTAGCGGGTACACAGCCTAAATGGGGGAGTGGATTACCTACGATGATATACGTTGAAAAAGATGGAAAAGGTATATTAGTAGACTCCTCGGAAAAACAACGATATTTTCGGAGCGATCATTCAATTTTGAAGGGTGGCAATGACGAATGAAAAAGAAGAATATAATTGGAATTGCTATCTTACTAATTTTAGCAGGAAGTATCTATTTCTACTTTTTTTCAAAGCCAACAACATTTCTTGCAGAAGAGGAATTAATAATAGCCGTTAATAATTATTATCATGATGGTCCTGAAAGAATTAAAATCCAAGATGTTATTTTTATAGGTGATACGCATGTATTCGTACCATTCACTTCAAATGGGCGCTATGGTACTAGTTATTGGGTGTGGAAAAAGAGAAGTTGGAACCTTGGTGAGATTAGTACGATGCAAACACCAATGTTGTGGAAGGTTGACCCTAAGGATCCTTCCACCTATGTTTTCGTTTGGAACATAAATCCTGATAATGAGATGGTGCAATTTGATTTTTATTTAGAAAATCCCAGAAACTATCGGGTTAGTGATGGTGTGCACCAATATACACCAAGAGTCCAACTAGAACATAGAGAGAAATTTGCGGAGGAGGGATATTCATACGGAGTGATAACTTTACCAAGCGACTGGGTCACTTTTCTAGACTCATATAATAAAGTAGAGAATTCAAAGCAGCAAGCCTCTACGATGTTTAGCTTTTTCCCGCAGAGTAATGTGAATTTTGCCTGGAGACCGCTTGATGAAAATGGTGAACTGAGTTTTCCGACATTTGTAAGTGGTACAGGGAGTGGCTCGGGCCAAATCCATCTGCAATATTTATCTAATATAAAGGATTATGATTTAGAGTAATATAATGGTAGATAATAGAACGTATGATTGGTATAATTTTAAACAGCAACTACATATAGCAGGGTGGCGGCTGAACCCCTAAGGAAGGGGGTGAAGCTTGTGACGACATTTGAAGCATTTAGTCTTTTAGCTCAATTTGGCTTATTACTAATAGCAGCTTTTACATTTCTCATTACCATTGTCGTCTATCTAAACAAAAAGAAATAGCCACCCTGACGACCAAGTAAGGGGGCTATTTCTGCAATCCTATCACGGTTAGCCGCTATTCTGCGGCATGTTGTTGCTAAGACCGGGTGTTAGCGCACTCGGTCATTTTTATTCTAGGAAGTTATTATCTACATTATACATAAAGAGTGTTGCTTTTCCAATAAAAATGACATAGGATTGTTGCTACTATATGGATATTTGTTTTCGTTCAGAGGTAAATACCGATACATTAATGTTAGAGGATGAAAAAGAAATTTTATATTAGGAGTGAATACAGCCATCGAAATGTACCACCTAATGACAAAAGGTGTACCACAGAATGACAGACTATTTTCCACTACACAGATTAACCGTTGTATGACGTAGTAGATTAGATACTACCATTAAAATACTTATTTCCTTCTCGGTGGTGTATCTCTAGTTTTAAAATAAATGAATGACTATGCAGTAAGTAATTAACCCAACAACTCATAAATTCGATTAGTTAAACAATTCTTTTCACACCTAATTTGTTATTTTCTGGTAGTATCTATTTGTGAAGACCATTAGGTTGTGAAGAACATTATATTGTGAATATGTTCACTTAAACTATCGGGCAGGGATAGTGAAAGAAGAAACCGTCTCTAATGGAGGGGCAACAAATATGGAGAAAAAGTTTGATTATAATGAAATTGTGACAGTTAGTTCTCCAAGACCTGAACTGTTCTATTTGAAAAACTACGATGGATACATAGCTGGTGATGCTTATGATGAGAATAAGAAGAAGTGGTTTTATGGAGTTTTTATATTTAAAAAGGAAATAGTTTTTTATATTGGTGAGGAAGAATTAACTTCAACTGACACTTTTTATAAAGAGGATTAGACGTTACTGAAGTAACGGATGCTTTAGTTCAGTAAACTGTCGCTGCATAGTAAAGATATTTTATTTGGAGGGAATTGTTAGTGAATAATTTAGACCAAGGCTATGTTTGGTCTTTTATGTCTATGCTAATACTTATTTTTTCAATGCCAGTAGTAGTTGTTGTTTTTTATTATCTGCGAAACCGATTTAAGAAAGATTATTATTGGGTTGTTATTTCTTTAATCATTATCTTAATAATGTTTATCATATCTTTAAGTATCTCTTCCTGGTTTTCTATGGAGCATCACTTGAGTACAAGTGAAAAATTCATTAAAACTTTAATTGAAATATGGACGGAAATTCTAAGGTTTATAATTTTTGGTTTAATTATGGCAGGAGTATATGTTTTTTCTCGGAAGAAAGAAAATAAAGAGCCATGATTATTTTATAAATTGTGAAGAAGTGTACTTAAGCTAAAGGATGCGAAAGCGAAACAACAGTTATCGCTTGTTCTGCTAAGTAAGCAGTTTAGCACAACAATTGGGTTAGTTTTAGGGGGAATTGTATGAATGCAATTAAGTTGAAATGTGAAAGTGCTGACTATCTTAGTTTTTATATAGACAGTGATTTCTTTAATTATGGCAAAAGTGAAATTGAAATCAAGGTAAGTAGATATTTTGTTCGTGGTCAAGTATGGTTTAGTTCTGGTGAATTAAAGAAATTCACTGAGAAATTAAAACAAATGTATGAAAGCATGAATGGGATTGTAGTTTTGTGTGATTCAGAATGTAATGTAGATATAGAGTTTTCGTTCAATAATAGAGGCTACGTTATTATAAAGGGACGTTATAAAGAAAATTATGAAAAAGATAATGAATTAATTTTTGAATTGGAAACTAGTCAGCCGAGCTTAGAAGAATGGATTAGACGTTTTGAAAATATCTTAGCAGAATAACATCTTCAACAAAACGGATGCATTAGTGCAAAAGGGTTGAGCAGCAGCACCTTTTTAAAACAGTATTTTGAATGTTGGTAAGAAGAAAACTTAGCTAAAAAAGTTATATTTTAAGGAGACAAATGGATAAAGTTGAATTTTTTCAAGACCTTGAAGAGATTGTGGTTGACCCTTTGTGCATTGGAGATAGTGAAGCAGATATAAAACGAGAAATAGCAAACAACAATTGGTCAATATCTATTAGTTACGAATTAGGTACTCACTTAAGCGTTAAGGATTTTATAGACTTTTTTGAAGAGGTTATTTCGAACAGACGTAATCAAATTAAAATCTCTAATAAACACACTGGTATGATTTTTTATGTATGGTTTGATTGGCAATCTGCACAATTAAGATTTAATTTAATTTCAGATTTTGATTCTAAGCTACCGTTCGCTTGTGAAGTTGAAACTATTGATAAACTTGAACCAATTATTGAAGATTTTTTAAGTTATCCTTATCACGATGGCTTTCCAATTGAAGAGGTTAATGTTGAAGATGGAGGAGGAGAACAAATCAGTAACCGCTTAAAAGTTTTCTCCTACAAAATAAGTGGATAAACCTTATTCAGCTAAAGAATGCGTATGCTGAAGAAGAAAAATGAAAAACAACAGATCCATTTTGCTGCACAACGAAACTATTCAATAGAAAATAATGATCCATAATTAGCACGATTGAGAAAAAACTATGCCTAATTCCTCGGTAAAGAAAAGGAGGATTGGGCTTTTCTACTTCAAAAACGTTAACATACTTCTATTGGTAAATGCGTTGGCGTAGCCTGGTAAATTTCTTTGCGTAAAGTGGTGAAAAAGAAGGCAAGGGTGGTAAGATCTCTTGGCTGTATTCATAGGAGGAATGTTTCTGTGTGGTTAATACTTTTGCTAGGTTTTGTTGTATATGTTGTTTACAGCCTGATTGTAATACGAGCAGAGTTGAAGTCTATCAAAGAGCACTTGAATATACGAGATACACTCAAATTTACAGAAGAGGAGATAGAAAAGCAAAAGGGTAACGAGCTTTTTGAAGAGTTAAACAAATAGTGCAAAATTAATGTTTAGGCTATGTATTAGTTAGAAAGTGAGAAAGCCAGAAACGGAATTGATGAAAAATATGAAGAAGATATCTATGATCAGTTTTTGGCCAAATTAATATTCTTTAATTAGAACTGCTTATTTTTAAAGTTATCTAATAATCTGATCTTTTTTTCCGAGCTAAAAAGTCTCTTATCAATTTCAGTTACTTTGTTATTAAGGTAGTCAAATTCAAAATCTGTCTTCTTTTTTGTAGCAGTTAACATTGCAATTACATCATCAGTTTGGCTAGCTTCAATTCTGTTAACAGTTTCCTTAACCTCATGGAAGTCTGTTTGTAAGTCTTGCATATCAGTTTTTAAACCTTGTACATCGGTTTTAAGTCCTTGTACATCAGTTTTTAAATCTTGCACATCGATTTTTAGTCCTTGTACATCAGTTTTTAAACCATGTATATCCGTTTTTACAACTTTCATATCCTGTTGTAAGTCTAACAAGATTTCAAGTATTTGTTGTTCCATTTCTCCCACCTCCTTTGTGTCATATTATAAGATATTTTAGCGTTTATTACTATACGAACAGCATCCATATGTTAAAAAGTAAATATTAAAGATAGTTGGCCAGTTTCAATGAGTTAATCATCATTGAAACTGTTTTTTTTGTCATTTAATGATCTTATTTTTGGATATTTAGTCATTTACAAATTTCGTTATAAAACATATGATATATAACAAGTGATATACAAAAGGAGAAAGTAAGTTCATGCCACCAAAAAAGAAATTTACCAGAGAACAAATTATTGATGCAGCTTTTGAAATAGCTAAGAAGGAAGGTCTAGGAAGTATAACAATTAGAAAGATAGCGAATGCGTTGGGCAGTTCGATTGCTCCTATTTATGTTAATTTCAACGATGTAGATGAACTACTTGAAGGTGTCATGTTGAAAATTCACGAGTTAACTCAAAAAATCCTCTTAGAACAAAACACTGGTTATCCATTTTTAGATATTGGAGTGGCTAGTTTGAAATTTGCAAAAGAATACGATGTTTTGTTCAAAGACTTAGTGTTTCAGAAGAATGATGGATTAGAAATGGAGGATCAGCTAGTTGAACTGATGAAGAGTGATCCTGACTTAACAGGTTTTTCGACGGATGAGTTAAAAGAGATTTTATTGAAAATGAAGGTATTTCAAACGGGATTATCCTTAATGGTTGCTAATGGGCTGTTACCAGATAAATCAGATGAGCAATTGATTGAAATGCTAATGAGTATGGGGAACGATGTGATTGTAGCGAAGCGACTTTCAAAAGGAGTGGAATAGTATGCAAGAGGGTGTTGTAATCATTACAGGAGCAAATTCAGGAATTGGGAAAGCTAGTGCCTATAGATTTGCAGAAGAAGGCTATACAGTGATTATGGCCTGCCGAAACATTGATCGTAGTCGTTCAGTACTGCAAGAGATTGTTGAAAGGACTAACAATGCCAAAGTCGATTTACTACAGCTTGATGTATCATCATTATCTTCGATTCAATCGTTCTGCGAAGTCTTTCAATCACGCTATGAAAAATTAGACATTCTCATTCATAATGCTGCTTATTTCAATCACGGGGCGAAATATCAAGTGAGTGTCGATGGAATTGAGTTAACGTTTGCGACAAATGTTGTAGGACCTTATTACATGACGAACTTGTTACTTGATCATTTGAAAAAATCTGAGGATCCAAGGATTCTCCATGCAGGTAGTAACATTGTGAAACACTTTTTTGATCCGAAACGGACGATCGATTTTTCAAATCTTCAAGGGGAAAATAATGATCAAAAATTCACTGTATATAAAATGTATTGCCAATCGAAAATGGCATTATTAATGCTAACCTTCAAACAAGCTGAAGAGTTAAAGAACGCTGGGATTAAGGTTAATGCACTCCAAATTAACGGAGCAAAAATGTCCAAGGAAACGCTAATGAAGGTAACACCTGGTTATCGACTAGTCGCTAGAATACAAAACCTCTTCTTCCGTCCAACAACGTATATGGCCGATAAATACTATGAGATTTGTACATCGGAGCGTTTTCGTGATGTAACTGGACAATTATTCAATGACGAGCTTGAATTGATGAAACCTGCATCTGAAACATCTAAAGGAATACTCCAAGATGTTAAACAACTAGTAGGTAAAGACCTATATCCTGCCTATGCGAGAAATGAAACGGAGACGAATCAAGTGTATGAACTATGTCGCGAGTTAACGGTAACGAAAGTAGATGTTAAAATAGGGTAGGATGGTGATGCTTTACTTTCTAAACGGGAGTGAGGCATTTTTTTTACAATTAAAAGGGGAATAATGGTATTATAGTTTTTTAGGAGGAGATACAATGTCGACTAACACTGAAGAATATGATGACCCAATCTTATACGATAAAGAAAACGAAGCGTATTTACCAGAATTACCTCTCTTAGTAAAATGGGTGGAAAAGTCTGGTGGTACAATCATTGACATAGCCTGTGGTACTGGCAGAGTGACGATACCATTGGCCAAAAGAGGCTACGATCTGATCGGAGTAGATGTACATAAAGGAATGCTAGACGAAGCGAAAAAGAAATCAGCTGATCACTCTATTCAATGGATTGAACAAGACTGTACAAACTTCCAGTTAGAGATGAAAAGTAGATTAATATTTTCGGTAGGTAATTCCTTTCAACACTTCTTAACAAATGAAGCTCAAGACGGTTTACTTTCATCAGTGAACAAACACTTAGAAATGGATGGCGTATTCATCTTCGGAACTAGATTTCCAAGTGCTGATGAGTTACTTCAGCCGAGTACTGAAGAATATTGGAGAACGTATACCGATCAGGATACTGGAGATATAGTAGATGTATATACGATTAGTAACTACGATTCTCTAAATCAAATTCAACACTATACGACGATTAGAAAGTATAAAAACATCGACGGAGAGTTCGTTAAGGAAAAGCGGACAAATATTAGCTTGCGTTATGTTTATCCGAAAGAAATGGAACGAATGCTAAAAATGCATGGGTTTGAAATCGTTAGTGTGTATCGTGACTGGGATGAAAATCCTTTAACGAATGAGAGTTATCAGATGATTTATGTGTGTAGAAAGGTTAATTCGGATTAAACGGGGTGTAGACGGTTGGACGTTATTTTTGTCATCTCATTTAAACTAGTGTGGCTAGCAATGTTTTACGGCATTTTACAATTGCTTCACAAGGTGTTGTTTCAAAAGGGGTTTTATATTGCGCAACTATTGTTTTTAATTTACTTTCTATATACGCAAAGTAAAATGAGCGGTAGATTTACAATCCTATCTATTAATGAAATGGTAGTCATTTGGTTTGTGGCTTCCGCCATGTTTTTGTATTCCGTGTATGAAAAACAGAGAGGCTGATCTCCTATGAAGGCAGTTGTTCATGAAGGGAAACTAGGTTTTGACGGACTAACTTTAGGTGAGATTGAAAAGCCGCAGCGAAAAGCCGGTGAGGTCAGGGTAAAGCTAAAGAAAGCTGGACTCAATTTACCGTGGTTTGTTTGTTCTTACTCGACACAAAATCGATCAATTAGGGGGAGAACATGGGAAGTAACTCTCGAACTATTCTGACACTGTTATTTAACATCGTAATTTTTGCCTTCGGGATGTTTAGAATATTGACAGAAGCATTAGCTTCTACACCATTATTCGTGGCATACATATTTGCGATTACAGGTTTAATTGGAATTACAGCAAACGGATTGATGCTGCTGTATAAATCTAGAATGTAAATTCAATTGGCGGCTCCGAAATGAGTCGCCTTTTCTTGTTTATAGCTTTTCTACAATCTATAATAGTCAGATGAGTACATAGAAATGAGGGTTTATATGAAAGAGTTTTTAATTAGAGCTTTATCGGGGTTTCTACTATTATTTTTTCTACTTTATGTAGGGCCAATGATGAATATTGGTTGGCTCCAATCAGACAGCCCGTATCGTATGTTAGTTGTACCAATTGCAATAGTTGGAGGATGGGGAACTCTGCTTCTTTACAAGACATGGGTCAGAAAAACTGGAGAGGGAAAATGATCGGAAGAGTTGCTGGTATAGCAATTTAATTAGGAATTTTGTTGACATAATTATGTTGAAACAATTATTTATTATGAGCCTTACCTTACTCAAAAGGAAGGCTTTTTCGTCTTTACTATGGTTTTAAGCAGAATGTTTTGAAACCAATTATGTTACTGAAACGTATGTAGTATGAGGTTAGAATTATTGAGCTTAGGAGGGTTTATGTTGGGAGAGATAATCATTTCAATGTTCTTTTTAATACCCTTATACGGAATATTAATATGGACGTATTTTTATCCAGAAGAAAGCATGTTATTTGGGCAACGGTGGAGATATAAAGAGGAACCAGAGTTTACGGATGGTGCCATTACATATACCAAGTTTGTGTCAGGTATTGCAATTTTTTTCATTACGATAATTGTCGTTAGCACATTCATTGATAATTACTTAATTAGAGTATTACTAATCCTCGGATTTTTTATCTATTTGATTTATCGTTTCTTCAGATTGCGTGCGAAATTGTTGAAGGATGGGTAGGAATATATAACTCTATTTTCCAGTAGTAAAGGGCGAAAAAAACGATTATAGTTTTCTTATCTTACTAGAAAGAAGGAAAACCTATGGATCAACGTCCTTGTCCAAATTGCCATGAAGATTTCACGATTGAAGATATGATCGAGACAAAAAAGTTATTTTCATTTCCTTGTCCAAGCTGTCACGAAAGTATATATGAATTTAAGGCTTCTACACCTTTAATAGTCGTCGCATTACTTTTCGGACTTGGTTTAGCTATGTTGGCTGACACAGTAAGGTATTCAATGCCCTTTATCCCTTATTTTGACAAGATACCTCTAATTGTTATTATAGTAGTGTTTTTATATCCGATTTATACTTTTGGAGCAGGCACCATTGCTCGATTAGCAATGAAACATGGTCGTTTTTATGTGAAGAAATAATGTTCTCTTACAAACCTCTCTGCCTTTGTTGGCATGGAGGTTTTTTCATTTTTTGAATGGAAAATATTATTCCAATAATTTCAGGAATATTTTTACCTATCGATCAATTACTGTCAGTTTAGAAAAATGAAAGTTGATTAAATATGAAGGGAAAGTTAAGAAATCATGTAGTTTAAGTAGGTGAAGTGCCTCAAGGAAATTCTAGACTAACTAAAACTTTTGTGGCAAAGCTGAACTTACAATAATATCAACGAAGAAAGAGTACAATTAGGACCTAACTTTAAATCCTAATTGAACTCTTTTCCTTATTCTTAAAAGTATGGTTTATGAGTAGTGATTAACCATTACTAGAATAATTTACTAGATTATAGAACGTATGATTGGTATAATCTAGTAAGCAACTACATATAGCAGGGTGGCGGCTAATCCCCTTAGGAAAGGGGGTGATGCTAGTGACGACATATGAAGCATTTAGTCTTATAGCTCAATTCGGCTTATTACTAATAGCAGCTTTTACACTAATCATTACTATTGTCGTCTACTTAAATAAAAAGAAATAGCCACCCTGACGACCAGTAGGGGGCTATTTCTGTACCCTATAACGTTAGTTGTTGCAACTTACCGGGTGTGTCCAGCACTCGGTCATTTTTTTATTCTTGGAAGTTATTAAATACATTATACAAGAAAATTAAGATTTAACCAATGAAGTACAGAAATTAACATGTAATCAAAGATTTTATGGTGAGTGAACTTGTTGCTTTATGTGATGCTCATATTACGGAGAAAAAAATAAGCAGAAAATATCTTTACATGGTAAAATATAGAAAGTGGCAGTTTAATACTTAAAATAAAAAATATCTTAGAAGATGAAAAAAGGAGGTTGTCCAATGTCTAACAATGAAGAAGTAGTATTGGAAACAGAACAACCTGAGAAAACGAAAAAACCGAAAATTCAAATGGAAAGAAAAGAAGGTGAACCGACTGCAGCTTTTAAAGGGGCCACGTGGGCTGCGTTAATGATAGGTGTTTCTGCGTACCTTATAGGTTTATTCAATGCCGCAATGGAGTTGAATGAAAAAGGGTATTACTTTGCTGTTTTAATTTTCGGTTTATATTCGGCAGTCTCTTTACAAAAGGCTGTGAGAGATCGGGAAGAAGGAATTCCGGTTACGAACATTTATTATGGAATTAGTTGGCTAGCTTTAGTGATCGCTATTTCATTGATGGCCATTGGTCTTTACAACGCAGGAAGTATCATTTTAAGTGAAAAAGGTTTTTATGGCATGGCATTTGTTCTTAGTCTATTTGCAGCAATCACAGTTCAAAAGAATATTAGAGACACACAAAGAGCGAGAGAAAGAGAGTAATTCTTTGTTGTTCAAGGAACGTACGTTTGGTATAATTTAGTAAGCAATTACATATAGCAGGGTGGCAGCTGATCCCCTTAGGAAAGGGGGTGAGGCTTTTGACGACATATGAAGCATTTAGTCTTATAGCTCAATTTGGCATATTACTAATAGCAGCTTTTACACTTATCATTACTTTTGTCGTCTACTTAAATAAAAAGAAATAGCCACCCTGCCCGACAAGTAAGGGGGCTATTTCTACCCTGAGATCGGCCGCTATCTCTGCGGCATGTAGTTGCAAAGACCGGGTGTAACCAGCACTCGGTCATTTTTTATTCTTGAATGTTGTTAGCTTGATTATACATGAATTCACTATTTTTGCCAACAAACTTGGATTTTATATATTGTAAAACTTTGCAAAAAAGTATGAGAGAGGGCTGGTCTAAATGAATGCTAGAGTCATAGTAATAATTTTAACAATCGTTTTCCCACTATTTCTTTTCGGTTGTAAAAACGCAGAACAAATGATTGTTCAAGAAGAGGATGTAGCGAGTGAACAATTAATATCACCACCTGAACTAACAGTTGCCGTTGGTGAAAGAACGATTAAACCTGTTCGTGGTACATACAGTTGGATTTACAGGAATGAAGACGGCACATTAACAGCAGTTGAAGCAAGTTCACTGTCTCCTACGTTAATAGTTGAAAATCATATTCCAATAGAAGTAAGCCCTAACTCAGAATTGTCGTTGAACTTCGAGATACCACCTATTAATTATCAAGTGAGAATATGGGACACGAATGAAGATATTATTGGTACATACAAAGAATTAGATCTTAAGCAGTACACGGGAAAAGTTATCAATGAAATTCTTGCGACCTGGGAACAAGGAACCGTAAGTTATGCATTTTCTTTACATGTTCTTGAAGCTACTGCATAAACAATTTTTTTCACAGGCTAGGCAAGTCTCAACCTGTTTAAATTTCTTGATCACTTGGTAAAAAGTGTTAAAATAAGTTTAACTAATTTAAAATACTAGGTCCCTATCCCTAATGTCGTAAAAATTATATTAGTTACGTTTATTTCAAGTAAGTAAGAAACAAAGAAAGAAGTGATCAAATGTAAGTTTTCCCCTTTGCTATAAACAATTAAATGATCTTTTTTGGAGTTTAATTATGTTTTAAAGGGGATAGGGAACATGAATAAAATGTCATTTCGTTTTCTTTGGATTGGGCAAACCTTTGCTAATCTAGGAGACATACTATATATCGTTGGATTGATCACAATGATATATCAATTAACCGGTTCAGCGATCTATATGAGTTTGGTACCTTTCTTTATTACGATGTCTCAATTTATTAGTGGAGTGATTGCGCCACTTGTTATAGATAAGTACCGTTTGAAACTGATATTGGCTTTTTCGCAGACTGGTAAAACAATTTTGCTGTTCGGGTTGGGAATTTTGGTACTAAGCAATGGCTTTAATCATATGCTGCCGTTACTATTTTTTCTAGTATTTTTCATTTCATTTCTAGATGGTTGGTCAACGCCAGCACGAAATTCAATGATACCTCTATTAGTGCCGTCTAATGAATTAGTAAAAGCAAATAGTTTTTTGTCAGTATTAGATCAAACAGTACGACTAGGAGGATGGGCAGCTGGTGGTATTTTCGTTGCTTTCTTAGGAAGTAACCTAGTAATTATCATCACTTTTGTGCTTTATTTAATTTCTAGTGTGATGATGTTCTTGATCCAAGAAACTGATTTTATTAAGTCTGGTGATACTCCAATAGTGGAAAAAGGAAATTGGGCAAAACTGACTGAAGGTTGGGTTCTGATCTGGAAGGTACCTGCGCTACGAACAATAAATATCATGGGAATTTTCGAGGCCTTAGCAAATACAGTATGGATTGCTGCTATCTTGTATATTTACGTAGATGTTGTGTTACAGGCTGGTGAGCAGTGGTGGGGCTATATTAATGCAAGCTTTTTCCTTGGCTTAATTATAGGTGGAATCTTAAGCTTGAGGTATAGTCACGTGATGAGCAAACGTTTAAGTGTCGTTATTATCTACGGTACTCTGCTAGGAAGTATCTTCACTCTCCTGTTTGCGATTAATTCACTAACTTGGGTAGCACTTGTTTTATCTAGTTTCATAGGTTTTTCAGAGCAATTGAAAGAAATTGCTCAGCAAACGACGATACAGAAAAGTGCTTCGAATCAAGAATTGCCAAAGATCTATTCTGCTCAATACGCATTGTATTTAGTAACCTATGGTACAGCAGTATTACTCGTAGGAATTTTGACGGAACTATGGGGTGTAAGAGTTTCGTTTTTTTTAGCAGCTTGTTTATTGTTTGTATCATTTGTTATTTCAATGGTAAATCAAAGATATTTACAACAAGTTGAAGAAAGATAAAATATCGGGCGGCTACAATTGTAGTCGCCATTTTTAGAGGTGAATAGATGGTAAATTTTTTAGGAACACCGGAGATTGAAACTGACAGATTAATACTTCGGAGGCTAGAACTTTCAGAAGCTCAGGCTATGTTTGATCATTGGCTTTCTGATGCACGAATAGCAGACAATCGTATTAATCCGCCACACAAGTCAGTTTCACAGACAATTGAAAGATTAGAGAAAATCGTAAATCAATATAGTAGTCTTGAGTTTTGTTATTGGGGAATTGAATTGAAAGATAGTGGCGAGTTAATTGGTGAAATAGACCTGTATGATTTTGATCATTCCACAGGTAATTGTGAAGTAAGTTATTCGATTGGCTACAAATGGTGGAACCATGGCTATGGTACGGAAGCATTAAGAGCAGCCGTGGAATTCGGCTTCAAGTATATGAATGTTCATAAAATCTCAGCAGCACACAATACAGACAATCCTGCCTCTGGAAGAATTATGAGGAAGGCTGGGATGGAGCAAGAAGGGGTAATAAGACACATGATCCGAAACTATAAAGATCAGTACAAGGATTGTGCTGTTTATGGAATTCTTCGTGAGGACTATCTGAAAATTAATACTAGTAGTTTCATACATATGATAGAAACAGTAAAAGATCTTGAGCCAACAGAAGCTGAACGTTGATCAAGATCGAAACCAGCAGAACCCACCACGCCTCTTAACAATGCGGACCTCGGTGGGTCATTTTGTGTTGAGAAGTTATGCCAAGCAAATAGATCTCCAAGTACAATACGACTAAAAAATGGTTAAAAGTTACAACAAATATATTGACATCCGATATATCGTCAGTAATAATATGACTATGGATATATCGTCATTCTTACTATTGAGGAGTCAACTACTATGAAAGCATTAACGGAATCAACATACTTAGTACTTTTAGCTTTATATAATCAACCATTGCATGGTTACGGGATTATAAAAATAATTGAGCATATAAGCGAAGGTGAACTAATTATTGCTCCTGGAACTCTTTATGGTATCTTGACTAACTTAGAGAAGCAAAAGTTAATTCAAACGTTGAAAGCCGAAAAGGATAGTCGAAAGAAAAAAACGTACCTTATCACAGAAGAAGGTAAAGAGGTTATTCAAAAGGAATATGAAAGGCACCAAAAAATGATTCAGTTTACAGAACAAATTATGGGAGAGAGGGATCAGTAGAATGTTTAAGGAAGGAACGACTAAAAAAGTTAGCATGAAGTTCACTAATTTGAGTGAAGAGGAAAAGTGGCTAAATAATATGTTAAAGAATGGCTGGTTTCTGAAAAAATATAGTTCAGAGGATGTTGAAGAATGTGATTATGAATTTGTACCGATTGAGAATAAAGAACAAGAGGAATTGATTTATAGAATTGATTATCGCTCATTTAATAAAAAGAGTGATTACGAAGAGTATAAAAGCATTTTTGAAGATACAGGCTGGACAATCGTATCAAAAAATAAATGGTATTCTAAACATATCTTCTATGCAGAGAGTAAAAGTAATAGTGACATATTTTCTGATAGTGATTCCTTTCGGGAACGTGAAAAGAGGAAAATGAAATCATATCTACAATATATTATTATATCTATTGTCTTTTTTATCATATCCGTTGTTCTTTATAACTTATATGAGAGAAGCGCGTACTTAGCAGCTGGGCTATTTATTTTGTTTTCCGCTGGAAAATATTTGCTAGACTACTATAAAATGAGAAAAATATACCGGTCACTTGAGTAAGACTTAAGTTCTGTTACCATTAAGGAAAAGAGGACTGCTTATGCGTTTTTTGTATGACGAGCGTTCATTACTAAGGGAAAGTTATAGACCTTATATAATTCAGCATATCATTTTGTTCATCGTTCTGGTTACCTTCACGAGAATATTTATGAATGAGGAAAATGTCATAGAAATTACGGGATTATTACTAGATCATTATCAAACGATCGGGACAAAAGAAAGTTCCTCCTTACAAAATCTCGTATCATTATTTGCTAATAATCTACGAGTTGCACTATTGGCGTTTGTTCTAGGGTACATTCCAATCTTTATTTTCCCATATTTAATTGTTGGATTTAATGCATGTTTAATTAGCATCTATCTTACTTATCAAGTGGAAGTACAGGGGTATGCACTGCTAAAAGTTATAGCTTCGATACTTCCCCATGGGATTACAGAAATTTCTAGTTTTATAATAGCAGGAGCATTGGGTTCTTTTGTTAGTATAAATCTTTTCAGAAAGATCATTAACCAGAAAACTACAATGTCTTTAATTAGTATGACACAAACTACGTTAAAATCTTTCCTTATCATAGTGATACCGCTCTTAGCAATATCGGCTATTATCGAAGTATATTTATCTCCAATTGTTTCAAAGTTGTTATTAGCGTAAAAAGATAAATTGACCGAATTTGTTACAGGTACTGGGACCTCACTTCATTAATATAAGAGATAGTAATAATTTGCAAGGAAATGCGTTTCTATTGTGGGAACGCTTTTTATTTTTCTAGGACATTAAGAATTTGGACATTATCATAACGATGTTAAAATCGTGAAGACTAAAAAGTGAGGATTTTAATTGAAGATATTAAAGCTGGTTATTTGAGTTAGTTGTTATAAATCCTTGCAAAGTCTTTAAAAATAGAATAAATAAATTAATAATATAGGAAGTGATTTTAATGAAGAGTACCTTCTTTTTGACTATCATCATTTTTCTAACAACCTTCACTCTGCCTACTAATGTCAACTCTCTAAATATTAATGAAGGAGATAAGAATGATTTTTTATTAGAAGTTGTTGCTCCAAGTATTATCTCATCTGTTTTTGATGAGTACGGTGAGGAAAACACTGGTGGGTATCGAAATTGTAGGCTTATTCAATTTGAAAAAGAAAGTGCAGCTACATACTTATTACAGGTAGAAATTGATGTTGTTGATCACAATGGTTCTGTTATAAGCCATGATCAATTAACATATAAACTAATATCCATAAAGATTGCGCCCTACAAGAGGGATGAGATGAACAAGGTAGTTGAAAAAGAGTTGAAAGGTGACAAAATAGAACTAGTTAAATACAAGAAAAATCCTAAGGTTAGTTAACGTATGTATAGCATTAGTAGCATGTAAGAAGGGCGGTTATTAAATTAAGAAAGTTCCTTTTCGTGGAGAAACAGTGTAATTAATATATGAATTAGCGTACCTTATACCACAGTCACACAGGGCTGTTTTCATTGATTTATCAACGCTAGCAGATAAGGGGCGAGTAATAATCGTGGTGATTACGGAGTGTTTTATACCAGCCCTTGGCTCCGCTGAGCTTGTCGGTAATTGCGAGGCTAATGAGGATACCTCGGCGATTAAACGTCAAATTACTATATAGCTCACCACGTTGAGTCATGTTAAACAAGATCGCCAAGCGGAATGCAAAGGGGATCTTGTTTATTTTAGCTTCGTTAAACTGGATTGCTAATTATATTTGAAATAACGGGCAGGAAATTTCATGGTTTTGTGGAATAAATATACAAAACTATCATATTGGAGGTCTTTCAATGTCGTTTCCAACGCATATTGTATCGGCAGGAGGAATTGTGGAAGATGGGAATGGAAATATCCTATTAGTAAAAGCACATGACGATGGTTGGGTGTATCCTGGAGGAATAACTGAAGTTGGGGAAAACCTTATTGATGGCGTGATTCGTGAAATCAAAGAGGAAAGTGGAATTGACGCCACTGTTAGCCATTTAATTAATGTTATTTCCAATACAGCAATTCATAAGTGGTATGACGGTGTAACTGATGTTCCTACGAAGGTGATGTTCGATTTCGTGTGCAAAGCTGTGGGTGGAGAGTTAGCTACTTCTGAAGAAACGAGCGAGTGCAGGTGGGTTCCAAAGGAAAATGTTCTGGATTTTATTACTTTACCAGCAATCCGTATACGATATGAAGCTTATTTGAATTTTAACGGCTCTGTTAACTTTATGGAGTACGTCACTTCAACAACGTCAGAATGTAGTGTCAAGCTTCAAAGAAGTTTATAAGCTCTCCCCAAACGGCATACAGCTTCAATTTATGACTAAGCTAAAGGGAAGCGATAGCCTAATCAACCGTCCTTTCGTTAGACGGTTTTTCTTTTAGTCAAAATCAATGGTTTAACATAGTTACGAAACTGTTTCTACAACTTACAACTATGTGTAGAACTTACAACTATGTGTAGAACTAAGTTATATATAGAAACGAAACTAAGAGTAAAAACGAGTGTTGAGAATATAATCTTTCTTAACACTCATTATTTATCTTATAAAGCTTCCTTCAAAAGGTAACTTAACTAAAATAACTTCATTTGTGTTACTGACTTAACATCAGATAATTTATATCCCAAATCTTTATATCCTTTCATCCTCTTTTCGAACATACTTTTCAGCATAGGCTCGTTATTATCCACGTAGTCATAGACTTTGACCACTGTTTTCTGTTCATGGACACGATGTAACCTTCCAACATATTGCTGAAGTGTTCCTTTCCAAGAGAAAGGCATTGCTAAAAATAGTGTGTCTAGTCTAGAATAATCAAAACCTTCGCCTATATATTTACCAGTGGCTATAATCACCATTTCTTGATTATCCGTTATTTGACGAAGGGAACTGAACTTCTCTTTTTCCTCTATCCTACTCATTCCACCAGTTAGCGTGATAATGTTTTTCGCAAAGCCATTGAGCATTTTTACTAGGTCATTAACGTGTTCGAGCCGTTCGGTTAATATTAATGGAACTGACCCCTTATCAAGTTCGGCTAGTACGTCATTAAATATCATTAGATTACGTTCATCATTCTTAATGAGTTCTTTGTATAACTTTTGAATGTCTTTGTTTTCCTCTTCAAGGGCACTTTTAAAAGTTGTATACTTTGGAATTAATATGTGTTCAAAAGGAAGTACTTTCGCTTGGTCCTTAGCACTTACCTTGTATCTGATTGGCCCTAATTGCATGTTCATTATTGGATGAAGGCCATCTTTTCTAGTAGGTGTAGCTGTCAACCCATGTACATACTTAGCTTCTACCTCTTTGAGTACTTTTTCAAAACTAAAAGCAGAAATATGGTGACATTCATCGACGATAACTTGACCATATTTTTTCACTATATCCTTTATATGTCCCTTATAGTTTAAACTTTGGATTGTGGCGATATCAATGATACCAGTAGCTTTGTCTTTTCCTCCGCCAATTTGACCAATAATATTTTCTGTATGACCTAAAAAACTTGTTAAGCGTTCTTTCCATTGTTCTATTAGCTGCTTACGATGTACGATTATTAATGTGTTTACACTCCTTTTAGCAATTAGTGCAGCAGCGATAACTGTTTTTCCGAAACCGGTAGTTGCTGCTAAAGTCCCTGTAGTCTTTTTAAAGAGTAAATTTACGGCTACTTCTTGATCAACTCGTAGCTGCCCTTGAAATTGAATAGACCTTTTATTACCTATGTTAGTTTGGTCAATAATTTCTAGTTCAATATTTTGATCATACAGACTTTTCTCAAGTTCTTCTAAACACCCTCGCGGGACAACAATATAGTTGTCCAAATCGTCAGAGCAATTAATAATTCTTGGTAATCCATACGTAGAAAGACGTTTTGCTTGAGCCTTATAAAACTCTGGGTTATTAAAAGTAGCTAGACTTATTATCTTACTTAACAGGGAGGAGGGAAGCCCTTCTTTGTTAATGAAGATACCATTTTTAAGTATGACTTGTACCTTTTTAGGCATAATTATAGGGGTGGTAGTGTCTCTTGTTGAACTAGTACGTAAACCTCCTGAACCTGTGAGCCGTCGAACCTCTTCCTCACTCATTTTCTTTACTTTGGCTAGGAATCCCCATTGGTCAGTGTATGGAATAAAGTTCTCATTTACAAATACACTATTCCAAATTTTTCTAGGCTGTCCTTGAAGTGGGAGGGCAATCAGATTTCCAAATCCACCTATTGGTAAGGTATCCTGGTTTGGAAATAGGCGATCAAACGACTCGATGCCGACCTCAAATCTTCTTTCCAAGGTACGTGAAAGTAGCACATTGCCCAATTTACGTGCGAGGGAAGAGGGAAGAGGGTTATTGAAAAAGATCCATATATGACATCCGTTTCCTGAACGAGAACGTTCAATGCTTGCTGGTACGTTAAGGGCCTTACATATTTCAAAAAATACTTTAGCATCTTCCTGCCAACTCTTTTTATCAAAGTCGACGGCTAAAAACATACAACTGTCATCCGGTAATATAGGGTAAATACCTACTGTAGTCTTTCCGGAAAGGTGGTCATATAGAACTTTTTCAGTCAAAGGTAAGAGTTCTCGATTTGAGCATTGAGCACATTTAATTACCGGCTTGTTACATAAAGTATCATGCCATTCATTTCTACAGGCAGGAGAATAACCGGACTTACCATTTGCTGCTTCCCAGCGAAGTGCATAAACATCTGTTCGTCCTTGAAATAATTGTTTGAATAACTCAAGCCTTTCTTTAATCACTTGCTGGTTTGATTTAGGTTTTTTCGTTTGTATTGGTATAGGTTCGTCCACTTGAATGTTATTCAGTTTCAGCAACTCTCTTAATTTACTGTTTTCCTGCTTCAGTCTATTGCATTCCTCTATTTTCAGTTTAAGCTGTTCCTCTATATTTTTCATATTGCTCCTCATATGTCATCCGTTTATTTTAATTAATTGATAGGCAATACTTACTATATTAGCAAAAGTATAGGAGATAAAAAAATGGTCAAACGAAAGAAGTCTAAATCAGAGAGAAAACGTGATAGAGAGATTGTTGAGTTATACCATAAGAAAGTAACTGAAGACGCCTTAGAGCCGTTATATGCAAACTTTCAAGCGTGGAAATCTGGAGACCTCCAATACTATGAACTAACTGAACATATTCACCAATTCCATAAGAAAAATCAAGAGATTTGGAAAATGTTTAATTACAATGGCTGGGATGATGAGTTTTTAATTATCCAGGCAAAAAAGAATTTAAACATGTTAACCGAAGAGGAGAAAGAAATCTAGCAAAACCTATTGATTGATTGATCGGGACTAAAAAAGAGATAAAGTGTAGAACAAAAATAATTTATAAGGAAGTCGAATGTATGGGGAAGAAGAGAAGCGGACACTATTGCTTTGCTTGTGGTCGCTATCGAGCAAATGAAAAGTTTAGTGGAAAAGGGCACCGCCAGCACATCTGTAAAGATTGTAAAAGCAAAGGGAAACATAAAGATATTCCTAATGTAGCAACTCCATCTGGTCGTATCTTAAAACACCTAAAAGTGAAACTAGTAGTAACTACTGAGTTCATCAGTTATATATTTTTTGAAATTAACGGGGCCGTATATGCTACATACGATTTTGATGACGTAACCGATGAAACTTTTAAGTATATATATAAATACAATAAGAAAGAGCACTTGTTCTCTGAGTTAACCGACGATTTGCCTTACAAAAAAGCAGATATCGTAGAGACACTTTTTTTAAAAACCGAACATAAATACGATATAACTATCGACATGGATGAATTCGGCTGTTTCTACAAGGATGATATGGATTACGAACCAACTGAAAAACAAATGAAATACATAAGACTTGTACCTGCAATAAACACTGCTACGATAAATCGGTTTTTCGGTTGTTTAGAACAGGACACGATTAATATTATGATTGGCGACATTGATTAGCAATGAAAATTTTTATTTAAGCTTTAATCGAAATCACTTATTAGGGTTTGATAGATTTATCAAGAGGTGATAGTTGAATGAATTCATTAAGTGATCACACCAAAAAAGAATTATACAATGCTCTTCAAGGTAGAGAGTCAAGAGTCTTCATAATAAACGGAAAACTATTTTCCATTGAAGTTGAAAATGAGGATGTGAATTTACCTTCTAACTTAAAGGATGATTTATCAAAAGAATTTGTTGATTTTCCTGAACTCAAAGAATCTTTGACGAGATATTTAGACAACCCAAATATGAAAAGGTATTCTGGAAGCGAGTTGAAATCTAAACGTAATGATCAAAGAAAATAGCTCCCAATTTACTTTTTTTTAGTGGAGAATTTGATTTAGTTTAGAAAAAATCCAAAAATTCTTTACTGATCAAAGCGAGGAAACCGTTAAATGGTGGTTTTAAAAGGAAGATTAAATAATTCATTACATTGAATTAAACCTTTCCAAGAACCATTTCATCGGTCAGGCTGTTGAAAGAGGTAACTTCAAAGGGCTTAGGAGAATAACATATGGAAAAAGCAAGCATATAATGTTGAACTATATAATTTATTACTCAGTTCACGAGAGTGATGGTTTTGTTGATGTTATTAACATCTTACCGTCAAGGAGTCAGCGTAAAAGAGTTAAAAAATAAGAACGATTGTTACTCACAAGTGACAATCGTTCTTTGTATAAATTATAGGTTTTCAAAATCTAGAATTTTAGACATATAAATTAAATGGTAATAAACGAGTAACTTCAGAGACAATGAAATTGCACTAGCGGTATGTAGTATATTAATATTTGTAGGTATGGCAGTTGGTTAGGGAAAAATAGACAAGCCAACATGTGACTGTAGTATAAGAGAATGTTACCAAATAAATTAAGAAATAATTATATTCATGAACTTAGAAAACAAACTATTAAAGGTAGTATTTTTTAGAAGTGAGTAAAATGAATAATTAACAACTACTTAAAATCATCTTAGAACGATTTGATAAAGTAGATTCTCAATTTAAAGAAGTTTTATCTAGGTTAGAACAAATAGAAAAATCAACAGAATTTTTTACAATTTTATAGTGTAACAACCTTTTCTATGCCGAAATATTACAACATTGATAAATTGATTGTATGCAATATTTGAATAGGATGGTCCATATTTTCAATTGAAAAATAGTGCTAATTTACCAGTGATCTATTATAATATTGAAAGAGGGGATAACATGGAGAAACAGATTCTTGATTTACTCACTGAAATGAGAAAAGAAATGAAAAGTATGAAATCAGATATTAACGACTTAAAATCAGATACGCGAAAAGAAATGAAAAGTATGAAATCAGATATTAATGACTTAAAATCAGATATGCATAATCGATTTGATGGTATTGAAGCAAAGCTTGAAGGTGTTGGTGGACAGTTTGAATTAACCAATGAATCAAAAATTACTGACGTTGATTTTATTTTTGATAAGGTAAATAAACTGGAGAAAGAACTTTATATTTTAAAAAGTAAAACTAGTTACTAAGAGAAGAGTGCGTTATGCACTCTTTTTTTCGATAGTTCTTCTTCAATTGAGTGTACTGTTAATTCAGGAAGTGTAACAATGGTAATTCCTAACTTTGCTGTATTAACATAGCTGTACCTAATGAAAATTCATTTCCTTTGATCATTTCTGTCTTTCGTATTATGATATAATTATTAGAAAATTGAATAGGGATCTTCGGGGTTAGGTGAAATTCCTTACCGGCGGTGATGATTAGTGATAATCTTAGCCCGCGACTCTTTAACCTTGTTAAGTAAGGTTAAGGACTGACTTGGTGAAATTCCAGGGCCGACGGTTAAAGTCCGGATGGGAGGAGATCGAATGGAACGTTTTTTTGTCAATTTTCGTTGCAAAAACGTTTATTTGGTGACCTTCTTTTGTGATAAAAGAAGGTTTTTCCTTTATTAAGATTCCCGTGTTCAAACAAGAAAAGGAGTTTGGATGATGGAACAATTGAATAAGCAAAAGGTAACAAAGCAAGGCTTCTGGCTGGTAGCCATAGGGGCAGCATTGTGGGGGATAAATCCTGTATTTAGAGTGCTACTACTGGATACGTTCACTTCTTCACAAATAGTCCTGCTCGAGCATATCCTATTGCTCGTGATCGCGCTTCCGCTTCTGTGGAAAAATCGTGAGGACCTAAAAACAATTAAATTTAAACACCTTGGAGCCATCTTATTTATTGCTTGGGGTGGTTCAGCACTGGCAACGATTTTATTTACATTAGGGCTAACGTATGGAGAAATAAACACGGTCTTATTGCTTCAGCAATTACAGCCGTTGTTTGCCATCTTCTTAGCTCACCTTATGTTAAAAGAGGCATTGCCAAAGTACTTCTCCATAGCTGTGGTCGTTGCTTTATCGGGAACGTACTTATTAACGTTTGGTTTTACGTTTCCGTTTATGAACAGCTCGTTTCAAGCGGCAAGTTTATTCGCAATTGCAGCTGCAGCCTTATGGGGCGGCTCAACCGTGATGGGACGCTTTTTATTAAAAGATATTAAATTCGAAACGGTAACAGCGTTGCGTTTTGTCGTCGCATTGCCCTTGTTATTTGCAGTTGTATCGTTTCAAGGCGCAGCCTGGGCTCTTCCGCAAACAGCTGGAGCATCATCTGCTGTTTATCTAAATTTGGCTTTAGCGGCGCTAATTCCTGGATTGGTTAGCATCTTAATCTACTATCGCGGATTAGCTAATACGAAGGCATCTTATGCAACCATTGCTGAATTAAGCTTTCCGACTGTAGCTCTTCTTATCAACTGGTTTGTCTTTAGAGAAGTGATTACGCCAGCTCAAATCCTTGGATTTCTTTTAATCTGGGGAACGATGTATTTTGTATCCAACCGACCTCAGCCATCACAATCACTGAAAAAGCAACCGATACCAGAACCGGTTACACATTAGCGGCAATAGTACTGTCTTAACTAGAAATCAGTTAAGACAGTACTATTTTTTTAGATAGCTAATAACCCTGTAAGTAGTGAAGCTAGTGATAAAATGCGATTGCCAAAAATTGTATGTTGTATGAAGCGCATGTATATGAGACGGTAATAAGAGAAGTATCTTAGGTATAGAAAGGGTAGGACGCAACTAATTAATAAGTCAGAGAGAAAAGGTGAACTAAACGTTTGATTTTTTAGAAACGGTGGAAGGAAAAAAGGGATGGAACAATTTAAAATGAAGAAGTGGCTCAAACGTACTACACAATTGCTACTCCTAGCAATTGTGATCTATCAAGCTATGGAAATAAGAAGTTTATCAAAAGACTACCGTATGTTAAATGAAGGCTATGTCGCTAAGGTAGACACATCTTTTAGGCACGCCCTTCATGATTGGAAGACATCGCGTGAGCTTGTTGCTATTATTAATCAGATACAAGCGAGCGAAGATTATATAGAGACTAGGGAGCTTATTGACTCTGCAAGAGATACAGCAGCAACGTGGTCGAAGCAAGTAGTGAACCTTATTCATTTAAGTGACTCGGTAAGCTTGGATGACCCAAGCCAAATAGGGTTTTACCGGGTCAATGAATTTTGGTTTACGAGCGAACAACAATACGATATGTTCTTTGAAAACCGCAGTATTGATTGGTATATTTTCCGTAGGATGAGTTACTTATATTGGCAAACAAAACATATTGATAATTATATGGAGCAGGTGTTGGGAGACTTGGCTCGTAAGCTAGTGTTGTTCGATGAAAAAATAGCAGCAATTCAGGAACAAGATCGCTATTTCTGGTATGAGTCTCAACGTCAACCTGTGATGCAACAAAGGTATTTACATGAAATACGAGAGATCTACCAACAAATTAACGAATTAGGGAATGATCTAAATCAATATACAGGTGAGGTTACCATCATTTCTAAAAACGAGGAAGAAAACACATTGGTAGTCATGTATGGCTTGACAGTAGAGGAACTCGCATCTACTTCACTTGAACTCTTAAAATCTGATCAATACCGACCTCATTTTACGATAGATGGAACAAATATGAAGGAGTTTCCAAAGCTTCAGGTTGGCCAGTCAATTGCTGTCTGGAATGACGGGTATAGCCAGAGGGGAATGGAACCATTCAAAGTCAGAGTGACGAGTGAGTAACAATAATGAGGTAATGGGTTGTTATAAGAAAAATTACAATATATGCACTATTTATTGACAAGGGTGTATACAAGGTATAATTTAAGAATAACAGAACCCACCACGCCTCTTAATATGCGGACCACGGTGGGTCATTTTTGCATGTAGAAAAGGATCTTCAAGAGAAAAATGTTAAGCTGACTAAACATATATAGAACAAATCGGTATAGTAGAAACTTACTGCAGATCATCCTAAATCTAACGGCAACAAGTAAGTTCGTTGTATTATATTTAAAGGTTATGATTAACCAAACAGAAGGGGCAGCTTTTGCTGTTCCAATTTGATTTTTATCTAGTTTACATAATATATATTAAGTTTTGGTTAACTAGACTTATTGTTTACTTCCTATAATTATAGGAGCGGGATAGGGGATTATTGGTTGTGTCCTTGGGAGTTATGTACATCGAAAGAGATGAACATAACTTTTTTTATTATATCCAAATTGAGAAAATGTAAACTAAATATCTGTGTTAAATTAATGCACATAGTACACCTAGAAACTAGCGACGTTTAGCTACCGGAATTTAGTGGAGCTCATTAAAATCAGATGGAACATCCTCTTTAGAATGAGATCTCAGTGGGTGGGGGATAGTTCTCCAATATTCATCAACAGCATCATTATGAACTACTTTCAAGATTTGTTCTTTTGCCATTGAAAAATCTTCAAATAAAAAATATCTTTTTCTGTACCGCTTATAAATAGGTAAATGTTTTGCCCTAAGACGTTTATTACTATCTGTTTCTAAAGCTAATTCGCTTAATATTATTTTTTCACTTGAAGTAAAGTTGTTAGCTAGATATATTGCTTGTAAGAAGGGCTTAATATTTAATTTCTCAGCTCTATCTAAGTAAGTTTTTGGAATTACCTGCTTAAACATATACTTCTTGATCTTACCAGTATCTTGGCCTAATGCAGCAGAAATAGAGTTTTCATTCATTTTGAAATCGTTCATAAGATCAAAAATTAAAATTTCTTTATAATTTATACCCTCATTATGGATGAGACATCTTTGCAACATAGCAAGTTTACGGTCCTTTTCAGTTGAAAAAGGCTCTAGTATAGTGCAGTAGAGTGGAATATTCTTTCCTAGATATCTAATGCCATTTAAATATTTAAAACCACCAATAACATTATAATAACTATCCTGTTAGTTGTCGATTAATTGATGAAATGAGAAAAACTCGTTTCAAAGAAGGATTTGAATGCTCTCACTGTTTTTCTGAACACATTGTTCGTTTTGGCAGATACAATGGTCACCAACTTTATCATTGCAAGGCTTGTAGAAAGACCTTCACTTATACTACTAATACAGTTATTTATAGAACCAGAAAAGGAAACGAATGGATTACATTTGTCGATTGTATGTTCAGGTTATACTCTGCGAAAATCTGCCGAAATCGTAGAGGTTACTTGGGTTACACTTTTTTATTGGAGACACAAACTATTAAGTGCATTAAAACAAATAGATTTTGAAAACTTTGAACGTATCGTTGAAGTTGACGAGCCTATTTCCTATACTCTGAAAATGGTAAGCGTGGCATTTCCGACCGAAAGCCTCGTAAGCGTGGAGGAAAGTCTAAACACAGAGGTATTAGTCACGAACAGGTATCTGTACTTGTTGCCACAGACCGAACAAAAGCAACTGTCTCCAAAGTCGCTTGTATGGGCCGAGTCGTAAAAACTAAGGTTGATAATATGATTGGTTCTAAACTTTCAACTGAAAATGTGCTTGTGAGGTCTCTATTCTCGAATGATGCAATGGATTAACCGATTTAAAGGTGTGGCAACAAAGTATCTCGATAACTTTATTGGTTCTTGTTTGTAGTTAGTCGAAGTAATGAAAGCACAAAACACAATATTAAGGACTCTTACTATCATCATTTGTATTTGAAATGACTGATACTTACGATACTTTGAGTTTATCCGAGTTTATAGTATAGTAATTTTTCCGTAAATCAGGATATATAGCTGAACGTTGGGAAAGATAGACCTAAAAATGTTTAGGGTGGTGTCAATGAATAGAGTTTTTCAAATTTTATTGCCATTTGCTTTTTTTCAATTATTTACTGTAAGTACCGTGTTTGCAAATTCAAATGATAAGCCACAACCTCTTGAACAAATATATCCAGAGATAGGATATACAACTGTTGAAGAAGCTGTAAATGAAGTTGAAAAGCATTTTAATCAAGACTTGAAACTGCCACTTAGAATTCCTCCTATCGAATTCACACACCATTTTGGAAGATTTAGTGATTTAGAAGGTAAAATAAACGACTCATTTGAAGTGGAATTCGTTAGTGATAAATCCCCTGAAAATCATTACAAAATTGATGTACGACCTGTTAATCATAAAATCCCTATTAGAGATAAGTATGTTTTATGTCGGTATAAACTAAAAAATGACATTCAAGCCACATATATGATTATATCTGGTTTTAATGTATTAGTTTTTGAAAGGGATAATTGGCAATATATGCTTAGTATCGATAAAAGAGTTTCTGACAAGGTGACTCCTGAAGTATTGGTTGAGATAGCTAATTCAATTGATTACCCTTCCTTACAGAAAACTAATATGATTGAGGATTAGGAAACTTGTATGAAGTTCCCTAATTTATGTTCAAAATCAACACTAAAGATTAACAGAGCCCATTTTTAAAATATATAGATGCAAAAAAAGCAAAATAAAAATTTTTGCTTTTTTTTATTTTTACTGTAAAGCGTTGAAAATAATAACACTTATATTAATACTTTTTATTGGAAAAGAATGTAACATATCTTATTTCAGTGGGTGGTTCTTTATTATGATAGAAAAACAAATTTCTAATCGGTATCTAAATGAATCCAAAACAATTAAAGCAAAAACACAATACGATTTAGAAATTAAAGTTAAAAAACAAAAACAGCAATGGAAAGAAAAAGAAATTTTTCTTAAGATGAAAGAAAATGCAAAAAAAGATACAGAAAATGCAATTAAATTAATTAATAGGTATCGCTATCTATTATTAGAATCATTAAACACAAGTCACGTATTTGATTGGGAATCACTAATTGAACTACAAGAATTTACCTTAGATGAGCCGGTTTTGGAATTATTCACTAATGAAGTTGGAGTTCCTAAAAAGGATAAGTTTATTGAGTTCTTCTTTTCATCAATAAAAAAAAATAGAGAAGAAAAGCTGAAACAAGCTGAGCGGTTGTATCAAGAAGCTTATACAGAATACTTAAATGAAAAAAATCGATTTAATAACGAAACACAAAAAAATATTAAAAATATTAGTATCTATAAAGAAGAATTTGAACAAGGAAAGACGGAAGCGGTTGAAAAGTATTTTACTATGGTTTTAAATAGATCTCCTTATCCAAATGAATTTGAAAAAGATTTCAGATTAGGCTATTATGCCGAAACAAAAAACTTAATCATTGAATATTCACTCCCTCATCATGAGGATCTTCCAAATATAATTGAACATAAATTTATTCAAACAAGAAAAGATGTAGAAATAAAAAAAATGAAACAAGCAGAGTTCCAAGAACATTATAGCGATGTTCTCTATCAGATAACACTTAGAACAATTTATGAATGTTTTATATCAGATTATCCGCATCATCTTGAAGCCATAGCATTTAATGGTTGGGTCAATGGTATTGATACTTCAACCGGTAATGAGTTTACCTCACGGATTTTAAGTGTTCTTGTAAAGAAGGATGAATTTCTGTCATTAAATCTTAAAAGGGTCGTTGCAAAAGATTGTTTTCGTAAATTAAATGGACAATCTGCAGGGGCGCTTTATAATTTGTCTCCAATTAAACCAATACTTGAACTTAACAAACACGATGATAGGTTTATCGAAACCCGGGATGTACTAGCTGAAGTAAATTCGATTCCGAACATTGCTGAAATGGATTGGGACGACTTTGAACATTTAGTTAATAACTTATTTAGTCTTTACTTCAAAGAAATAGGAGAAGTTAAAATTACCCGAAAATCTAGAGAAGGAGGAATAGATGGAGTTATTTTTGATCCAGATCCTATAAGAGGAGGAAAGTTCTTAATTCAAGCAAAGAGATATAATGATATTGTTCCTCCTTCTGCTGTACGGGAGCTCAATGGAGCAAAAGATCACGAAAAAGCAACTAGAGGTATCCTAATAACAACTGGTTACTTTGGACCAGATTCCCTTTCATTTGCAAATGCTAATAACATTACATTAATTGATGGAAACAATTTGATGTATATGTTGAATGAGTACGGATATAAAGTTCGATGTGATCTTAAAAGTGGAAAAAAGAAGCCTTATTAACAACTCGCCTATAGTGTTGGTAACTATGTAGTAATAGTTGTTTTAGTAATATTGGTTAATGTACATAGGGTTACTAAAGATAAAATCCTTAAGTATCTGATAATTACTCTTGTTTAATATTTTTAGTAGAAGTTCTATGTAACGGTATGTAGTTATCGGTATGTATTTATTAGACGCGGAAAAAGGAGAAATACCTCGTCTTTTATTATGCCTTATGTCAGTAGATTTTTACTGCGCAAGAATGAACTTTAAGTTTTGTTGAATATTTATATTTAACAATGAGTTCATGAAAAGAGGATATACTTCAAAAAGGGACCTTATATAATAAAATGATGGTTCCTTCTTCTAAATTAAATGTACTTTCTATTAAACTCTTGTCTCAATTTTCCACTTAACTAAGCATAGATACGAGTAGTTTACTTTTTTCATGCCCGAGTAAACTCTGTATAACATTAAGATGAGCTCCGTTATTAAGTAAATTAGTTGTATAACTAATGCCTCAATTGGTGGAGGTGTATGGTTTTAACTATACCAGCCCGATGCGATATCTGTATTACAAATACCTCATCTGGGCTATACTCATTCGGTGTGGATTTTGCTCCGTCACAAAAATGGCTGGGTCTTGATCTGTTCGCTCTTGAAGGTAACGCCTTAACCAAAAAACACATCTGATATAAAAATACACTTAACGGCTTTACCTCCTTTCCCTCTTACAATTGCTGAACGATTCCCGATATTAATACAATTTTTAACTAATGAAATAATCTCACCTATTCTACACCCCGTTGAAAACATAAACTCAAACAAGGTCTTTTCCATTGGGAATGGCAACTTCCCTTAAATGTTCAATTCCTCGTTCAGTTAAGAACTTCGGAAATCGTTTTCCCACTTTTGGTTCCTTGATTTTGGCAGCTGGATTAGCGGCTATGTAACCTTCCTCGTATAGCCAATGGAAAAATGACCGGATAAAACGAACACAATGAGCAAGACTCGATGTTTTAATCTTTCGCTGGATTAAGCTAAGTAATCTTTAATACCTTGGGTTGTACCGGATTGGGGGTTAATATCTTGGAAGTGACGGACTAAGAGATTTGCTTGAGGTCGGTAGGCATTCAAAGTATGAGGCGAAAATCCTTCGATTTGATTTTCAGTTTTGTATGCTTCACATGCTTTAGTTAATTGCACACCTTGATCCCTTCAACGTATTTTAATTATTTTACAGAAATTATTGCCATATTTGTGGAAAAAAGAACAACGATTAGTAATTTTCTGGTATTATTTTAGTATCGGTATAGATGAGATTGTGAAATTATTCACTTAAACTAACGAGCAGAATAGCACAATAACATATAATGTAAATTATGGTCTATAAACTTGATATGGGGGTGATTATTTGAAGTTTTTCAAATCGAAAAAATCAAAACTAACTTACCAACTCATCGTATTTTTCATCTTAATATTCATTGGCATTCTTACTTCCCCATCTCAACTTGCTAATTTTATATTTTTCAGTGCAACAATAGGAGTTTTCTATATAGTAAATACACTAATGTCTAATAAGACAAGAAACGTTAGGGTGGGGTTAGCTGTTGTAATAGCAATTGTTTTCTTCCTTGTGACGTTGTTTTCAGTCATAACAACGATTTAATTTTGATTTGTAATTGCTACGGTGATATTGAAGTAACGGATGCAATAGTTGTGCAAGATAATCAATAAAAAGTTACAGTGATAATGTTCATTAGTTATATATTTTGAAAGTGAAAACTCTTTCAATAAGGTGGACAGAAAACCGTGGAGACAGGCACCGATGTTCATACCAGTTAAATGATAGGTGGTGTTAAAGTGAAATACCTGAAGTTGGCGGTAGTGTTTTTGCTAATCGTATTCATGATACTAAATATTCTCTTACTAAAGGATAACTATGAGCTTAAGAATACGGAGGGTTCTCACATAAGAGGGAATTTATCGTTGTTGGATTGGTATTTAAGTAGCACTGAGAGTCATATCGAAAAGATGCTCACTGAAAGAAAACTAGATGAACCTGCATTAGAAGCATATAAGTATCGTTTTCGTTTTTTGAAGTCGGATTTTCATTTAGGTAGCTTTTCTAAATGTAATTACTTTTATTTTGAACTAGCTAGTAACCATTTTGATAGTATATTAAAAAAAGAGATGGATGTTGAGTCACAACGTGAGGAGCTTAATGAGGTACTTAAACTTATAGGTTTTTTACGACAGGATATTCAGCTCGTATATGAATTTGTTGGTGACTCTGATTATAAGCTATATCAACAACTCCACCGAGAAGCTTTCAATACAGATTTGCAGAAGAGATTACTAGAAGAAGTTAATCGTAGAGGTATATTTTAATTAACAGGAGAAGAGGTTTTTTCTGACCTCGGCAAGCTATTGTTAGGAAGGTAATCCTAATGAAATGGAGGCTGCTTGTGAATTGATATACTTAAAGTAACGGATGCAAAAGCGGAACAAGGAGTTGTCGATGTCAGCTCCTATTGTTTTTGTGTTAACGAGCGGTTAATAGAGTAAGCTATAAAATATGTGTTTAAAAGGTGCTTTATACCAATTGAATGCTTTTATATTATATGAGAAAGGTTAAGGTTAGAATTTAATGAAAAAAAATAGGCTTATTAGTTTTACACCTATAATAGTAGTTTTAATTGTTTTAGGATTCCTACTTTTTAATGACCCTAATCAGGGTGTCAGAACACAGGAGAAAGAAATCGAAAGAGAATTAGATAATTCATTAGCAGACAATGTAGTAGGTACAATAGAATTTCTAAATTTACAGGGGGAAAATAGAAAATTAAAGGCAGAGCTTGAAAGCCTTAACAACCAATTATTTGATAATAGCTTTGAATTGATTAAAATAATCCTAACTTCAGACTCAATATATGATATATTCCCATATCACGAAAATACAGAAATAATATATAAAAATGTTACAGATACCGAGTATACAATATTCTACAAGGACGAGACTGGCTATAACCTTCGTATAGCTTCTAAAGTCAATAGATTATTTCATTTCATGAACTTTGATAGCTTAGAACCTGGCGAGCCCATTAATTCATGGGGAGGGAATTTTGGAAATTTGGCAAAATACTATGGATTTATCACAGATACAAATATTCAATCGGTACAAGTTAAACAAAATGAACTAATACACAAAGCTGAAATTATTAAAATAAACGAAAGTACAAATGTCTGGTACTGTATATTTGAAGCCGAGAGAAAATCAATCAGAGAAACCCCTGACAAGATGAAAATTCAAGCATTAGATAAAGAAGGTAACATTATTTTTGAAGAGTCAGTTGTTGGAAATCTCGGGTGAAACCGAAGTAAGGTGTTTGATAAAAATTACACTAACGAATGCATTAGTGGAACAGCAGAAACAGTCAAAAAGAGTGGTTGTTTCTGTTTTTTTATACAATTCTTGAGCAGGATAGTAAAAGAAGATATTGAACAAGTAATATTATAAAAGGTGATTATCTTGAAAAAGAACATTGCATTTGATATTGTTGCAAAACACATTAACAAGTGGGATTCTTGGGGATTATTAGCTGGCGGTGCTCCGTTAGATGAATATGATATTGAAACTCAACGTATCGTAAATTCTTTGCCACTAATAAAAAATCAGATGAATTTAGCTCATACGATTAAAGAAGTATTTGATAAGGCATTTGGAGAAGAACATGACCTTGAAAACTGTTTTAATGTGGCTAAGGATATTTGGGATGAACTAATGAGAGAAGAAGATACTACCTTCTTCAATTAGCGGAAAGCGATAGGAGAAATGTTAACTATGATAGAACCTGTATTGAAAAGAATAGTAATTTATAACGAACCTAAAAAAAACAGTGATGATTTTGTTACTGCTGCGAGTGCTGATATTGGAGTTGATGGTTCTGATGGTGCAGATTACTTCTATTTTAGAATTATGACTCCTAAAAAGTTACTATCAATACTAGAAGAGGATAAAATTATGGATGGAAGAGCTACCTTTATTATAAATAATTACGATATCTCTCTTGTAGAGAAAGAAATTAATAAAATATTAAAAGATTGCGTAAGAGCAACATGGGAAGAATGTGCTTTAGCTATAAATCAAAATCTAAATTGGGAGTATTACAATATCCAGTACGAAACATACGAAGAAGCATTAGAAAGGTTAAAAGATATTGATAAGTAATTTTATATCTCACTTACCTTCAATTAACGGAAGCAATAGCTGAAGAAGGGGTTGTCGATGACATCTCTATTCTTCATTGTGTTAACGAGCAGAATAGTTCAACAAGAATAGGCAAAAATCATAGGTATAAATAAATGAATTGAGGTGGCTAATGTGTCTAAATACAATATAAAATTAGGTTACCCTTCAGACGAGGAAGAAGAATTTGAATTAGCAGGAGATAATATTGCTCAAATAGATGTAATGGACAAAAACGGTAATAACATTACTAAGGATTGCAGAGTACAAGTAACATTAAGCAAAAATGCTATGCTTGGCTTAGGAACTGAACTAATTCGATTTGCACATAATTATAGTGAGGGAAAACATTTTCATATAGACCCTATTAGACCTGATGGGGAAGCAGTTCAATCCTTGGGGATTATGCTTCACCCTGAGAGTTGCGAACTTATAGTGGGTTGTGGTGAATTTAAATCTTTTGATAAATATATAAAAGATGATAAATAGTTGTTCAAGTAAAGAAAGCGATAGCTTAATAAAGGTTATCGCCTTTTTCCTGTCGAAGTATTGAGCAGAAGAGTTGAATAAAAGTTCTATAATCGAATGCTTAAGCGACTTTATTATTTGGAGGGATAAAGGTTGAATTATCTATTAAAGTGCATTATATGGATTGTTTTTTTACTTAGTTCAGCGTGGCTTTTGGAAAAGTCCTGGGGATGGGAAAATACCGCATTTTGGACTACAACACCTTTTTTACATTTTTTATCAGTTGTAACGCCAATATCGATACTAATTTTGTTTGGGGTTCTTCTTGGTGGAGGGCATTTGATTAAAGAGTTAAAAGCAGATGGAAGATGGAAAATTAACTTTAAAATGATGATTACGCTTGGCATCTTACCACTTGGAATAGTTCTACTCCTATTAACTTTTTATGTAGAAGGTTTGGTGGATTTAGGTAGATTTAATCATATCTATTTACGGAACTTTGCTTTGATTTTATGTGGTTACTATATTTCCCATAGCATACATAAAGTAAAAAAATAATTATCGCTATTGAAGTAACGGAACAGTTTACTTTTTTGCTCAACAAGTTGTTGTTGCCGTTTTAGTGTTAACGGTGAGCTTTATTAATTCAACTTGGAAAGGGGTGGGATAATGATCAATGCAATTTCTTTACTAATTGATTTAATTTTCTTAGGTTTATTAGTATTTGGTTTAATCCAGTCTAAGAAATCTTCCTTTTTAGCAGGGTTTTATTGCTTTATAATCTTATTATTTCTTCAACTGTATTCATTTATTTTTCCATATATGATCAAGCCATTAATTGATAATATGAGTGAACCACCATTTGGTATAAGTATAAGTGAATTTATAGCAATCTTAAATCTTATTCCGAAAACATTGAACTTAATAGCCTTTTCCTAACGAATGCATTAGTGGAACAACAGGACAGTCAAAGAGGTTGTTCCTGTAATTTTATCAACTCTTGAACGCATGTTAATTAAACAAGCTTTACTTCTCTTTACTCTAATAATCGAATATATATTAGTAGGAATTAAAGGCAGGGTATGAATTGAAAAGTTTCCTGATACTTATCTTTATTGTAATTACGTTATCCGCTTGTAATAATGAGCAAAAATTTAAGGTTGATGAAGAGGGACAGCTTTATATTGGAAGTCCAACCGCTAATGAGATTATATCTAAGAACAAAAAAGAAGATATTTTCCTTATGAATGAAGTGGTATACGTTAATGCCGAAAAGATTGATTGGGTAAAAAGAACAGAGTTGACGTTAGGAGAAGTAGTGTTAGAAATAGTTAGACAATCAAATGATGGTAAAGATTTCACCGAAGGTACAGCAACAAAATTACCCGTAGGAACAAAAATTTATAAACCATTTGAAAAAGGTGATATTTACGTGGCATATTAGATGGAAGAGAAGTCAGATACTTGGGTTTACGTGAAGGTTAACGAGGTTCTTATTGTACTAAACCAGCGAATAGAAGCTCGGTTCTTATTGCATTAATGAAGCGATAGTTCAAAATGAGTTGCGAATTGCAGCTTCTTTTTAAAACATTATCATGAAGATAAAAGAAAGATTTGCTTATTGCTATTGGACTATACACGGAAGACGGCTGGGTTTCTCGTATTAGTAAAAATTCGCAGAATGCCTTGTTCAGGTAAAGGAAAGTGAGAGTGGATCAGTCGTCGTTGCGGCAACTACTATTGTGCTAGAGAAGCAGTTTACTGGAAAAGTAGCATTGAGTTTCAGTCTATTTCTAAATATATTTATATGAATTTGAAGTAAAAGTAATAGGGCAAATACATAAAATTCCCAATAAATTCTTGGTAAGAAATGTTGTATAATTATCTTAGGAGTTTAAATTAAATACAAAAATGGATCGTAATGGGAGAGAAAGTTCTATGAAAAAGAAAATATTTATTAAGTTATTATCATTTGTAATAGTTGTCACTTTCTTTATGCCTTTAAGTGTTAAAGCTAATTTTAACGATTTATCTGATATTAAAGGACATTGGGCAGAAGAAGACATCCGGGTACTCGTGGAAAAAGGTATTATTTCTGGTTACCCAGACGGGTCATTTAAACCAAATAAAAGCATTACTAGAGCTGAATTTGTTAAATTAGTTGTAAAAACGTTTGATTTAAAATCTTACGACAGTTCAGCCCTCGAAAAACTACTTTACGAGGATACTTTCAATTCTGAATGGCATCATTGGGCACTAGAGTATATTAATATAGCAACAACCAGAGGGATTATTCAAGGAACTGGTAAAGGAAAATTTTCACCTAATGAACCGCTAACTAGGGAGCAAATGGCTGTCATTATTCATAAATTAATTTATGAGGACACACCTATTGAATTACTTGGATTATCTAATATACATATAGCCTATTCACCTGAACTAATATTTAACGTAAAAGACTTTAATCAAATCTCTAGTTGGGCACAAGGAGAGGTCATTCAAACTATCTTGCTAGGTATCATGCGTGGCTACGGAACTAAAACATTTTATTTCAAACCGAGAAATGAAGCGACAAGGGCAGAAGTTGTTACAGTTCTTGTGAGATTACTTACACACCCTAAAAATTACGAAATAAACGTAAATACGATTTTATGAGGGAACAACACATTTTTGGCACAATGAAAACGGAGTCAGTTAACGGAGCCATTGCTTTATAAAAGTTATTCGCTACTTGTACTAAACCAGTTATACAAGTGCTCAATGATAATACCAATGATGGATTGCCAAATTACTTTAAATTGCTGATAATCGGGTTTTATCTATTATTGAGATGCAATTTAAGAATTTAGCAGTTACTTCGAGTGATACAGTTACGGATGTGGAAAATGAAGGTGACTTAAAAGGTGCTGAAAGACTAATAGCCGATTTTAGTGTATCCCAAACATTATTTTTAAGTCATGAAATACCATCAGTCCAATATTCTTTAGCAAGTCTTGAAAGGTTCTTATTCTTTTATTACTTTACAGTTTCCGATGAATTGCAAAAAATTGTACAAGGTGAGAGTTCAGATGAGTTAAAGGAAGTGGCTTTAATGATTCGTAATGATATGTCTTATTTGGCAGAAAATATGAGTCATGATATTTTAAGGGAATTTTCAAGTAGTGAGGATTTTGTGGACCATTGGAACAAGTTAGTGTCCAACCTTAAAAATATAGAAGTAATAAAAATTATGCCGTAACAACAGCAGTTCTGATTACGATAATAGCTTTCTATGGACCAGGTTAATCTTTTAAAACCGAGTCCTTTTTTTCTGAGAAAAGAAAAGTGTGTTTATACATATGGAAGATAGTGTTAAAATTTATTTATTAAAGTAACGATAAGCATTAGTGAAACATCATACATCAGGAACAATCAAAGATAGTTTGTTCTAGTTATTTATTTTAATTTAATTATTGAAGCGGGGTACTTTAAGAATAATTAACAGAAAATTTATGTTATAAAGATTGGGTTTAAAAAGTTCATTTTTAAATATATATTCAAATTTGAAATGAGGTTCAACATGAAAAAATGGCTTTTTATTGGGATTACAATATTGGGCATAACAACATTTATAGTCAATTCAATAAACAAGTTACCCACTATAAACGGTAATCAAATTCTGATTGTTAAAATTTTGGATATAAATGCAAATATAGTCGCTAATTGGTCGTTATTTGAGGCGAATTCAGACAATGATAGAGATAAGATAGAGTCTTTAATATCAGCATTTGAAAATAGAAAACCATCGGTGGAAAGGAATGTAAATAAACCTAATTACTGGGTACACATAGGTGTGAAGAATGGAGATACTATTGACTATTTGGTTTGGTTAGAAGATAAGAAGCAAGCCTCTTTTCTCCCAGGCTCATTAAATAATCTTAAATTTGGTTTAGGAGAGCAGTCTGCCTATCCGATTGAAGATGAATTAAGAGATGAAATTTTAAAATTATTGAGGGAGTAAAATTTAAGCTAATGGTTGGAGTGTAAATGGAGCTGTTGCTTCTTGTACTAACGAATGGTTTAGTGGAACAGCAGGAACAGTCTGAAAATTGTTTGTTCCTTATATTTTTTAACCAAACTATTAGAGCGGTTTATTGAAGAGCAGGTTTAGTTTAGGAAGAACATTTGCAAATTGATAAATCAATAATTCAAAAAACAGATACTTAGGTGAAATTATGTTTGATAGAAAATTAAATTTATTAAGAGCATTTCCTGTAAAATTTCGAGAAGATGTAATGGTTGTTTTAGAGATGATAAACCACCCAGATAAACTTGATTTCTCCGAATGTTTTGAGGTGAATTTTTCAGGGGAAAAGTTAAACATTCCTGAGCGAATTTACTACGAAGAACACACATTATCTCAATACAATTCATTATCAGAAAAACAACAAGTAATATTAAATTGTTTATTTACCCGCCATCACAATGGTTATGTTAGAGAACAGCATTTAAAACCGATAATCGATAAGTGCAATGAATACAATTGGATAATTCCATATCTAATGCGATTAACTGGTGAATATGTGATTGAAATCCTACAAGTGATAAAAGCTAATCTTGATAAGGTTGAAAAAGGTATAATAAAAGATTTCATTGAGGAAAACCCCATTTTTTATAATACAATAGAAAGTAGAGTAATCAGCTACTGGAATTGCTATTACCGATATAAATATCCAAACAAAGAGGATTATGTTGGTTGTGAAATTATAAAATACTTCAATTCATAATCAGTTCCTTCTTATTCAATTAACGAAGGCATTTATTCAAGAGGGAGAAACAATAAATGAATACAAGTGAGTTAAGGAAATGGGCGGAAGGACATTCAATTGAGAGTAAAACCATAGAGGGTTTTTGGTATAATTTTAGTGCCTATAAAAATGAACAAGAGGAGGAGTTCCTGGAGCTTTTCGGTGTTGATTTTGGCAAAAATCAATTAAGAGTAACTACGGATAGTCTTGCCCTTTTTATAGATGATTGGAACAGGGATTCCTACCATTCCTATGGTTTTGATTATGTTGTGTGTATCCTTTCAATTGTTTATAAAGATGAAAAAGTTGGCGAATACAAAGTTCTGTTTAGTTTAGATGGTAACGCTTTTGATGACTATTTTATTATCTATTAAGGATTTCCTTAAGTAAAGTATATGGTGATAACGGATTAATGAGGTTAAGAATGAGGTGCTACTTTACATGGGGTTTGATGTAGTTTTATATAATCGTGACGGCAAAAAACTCAATTTCTTGGAAATAACAGAAAGTCTCCATAATGAAATATTTAATTCAAAGTTAATATGGCGTAGTTACTTAGAGCTTAGAAAATTAAGTGATTATTATCTAACTGATGAAACCTTTTCAGGAGAAAGCCTAAAGAATTTAATATCAGACCTTAATAATTACAAGTCTCTGCTTGTAATAATGATCAAAAATTTAAGGTTGATGAAGAGGGACAGCTTTATATTGGAAGTCAAACCGCTAATGAAATTATATCCAAGAACAAAAAAGAAGATATCTTCCTTATGGATGAAGTGGTATACGTTAATGCCGAAAAGATTGATTGGGTAAAAAGAACAGAGCTGACGTTAGGAGAAGTAGTGTTAGAAATAGTTAGACAATCAAATGATGGTAAAGATTTCACCGAAGGTACAGCAACAAAATTACCCGTAGGAACAAAAATTTATAAACCTATTGAAAAAGGTGATATTTACGTCGCCATATTAGATGGAAGAGAAGTCAGATACTTGGGTTTACGTGAAGGTTAACGAGTTTATTTAAGTAAGACAGCTAATAAGCGGGCTTCTTATTGCATTTACGGAAGCGATTGTCTAAGAAGAACAGTCGCCTTTTCAGAAAAAAGGAGTTGTTCACATGGAAGAACATGAGGATGGTGTGTCGGAAGAGTTTAGGAAGAAAGTAGAAGAGATTTGTGATAGACTTGGACCAAGAAATAAAGAAAACAACGCATTGTGGCAGCTAGTTATTGAAATATGCAAGGACAATTTAAAGGATTAACTAAGCTAAGTTTAAAGATCATAAAATATTCTCTGTTGCGAAGTACAACCCAAAACGGCAGAACCAACTAAATGGGACTGTGTTAGCTTGGTTCATATTAACCACCTCCTTGAATAATATTTTACAGTGTATGTATTCTAATTTGGAGAGCTATACTTTTGCAGGACATAGAGCTTAATGAAAGTCTCAGAGTCATTGCCCCTTATTACGATAATGTTTGGTGGAATTTTTAAAAACCTTGTATAGTAGTTCAACTTTTCTATCATAAAACATTGTAAAAAAATTTTTACTCATGCTTGCAAAAGGTGATATTGATGTGATAGATTTTATATATAAGCAATTCATGATAAATTCATTGAAACCACAGCAATTATAATTTAATAGTATATTTAAAAAAAGATATAGAACAGAAGCACTGTCTCTATATCTGCAGAAGTACACCATACGTGTGTCTTCTGCAGATATAAGGGCAGTGCTTTTTTTGTTGCATTATGCTACTAAGAAAAATGATTTGCGTTTTAAGTATTAAGAAAAGAATTTTAGAGGGGGATTTTTTATGCAAAACCAAGACAATTTTCAGCTATCTTTATTTGATTTTACTTTTGATGAGGCTGATCAACAGAAAAGCAAAGATGAGCATACTTCGAAAGCAGAATTAAGCTTCTCGGAAAATGGTTTTCAAGGAACTTCTCCAAGGGACATTTTTGAACAGGATAGTTCTGATAAGGAAGAGAAGCATTATGGTCAGTTAGGAGGAGATACCATTTCAGAATTTGATGGGATAAGTAGTGCAAGAGACCTGTTGGAAAAGTATTTCAGTGGAACTGGATCAGAGAACAAAAGTGCATGGTCCGGAAGTTATCTGAACAAAAATTCGCAGGAACTAGGTTTAAATTCGAATATGCGTGCTCATAATGGAGATAAATTCACAAAGGAAGAGTTGATCTCCATTATGGAAAGTATGTTTAAAACCTCACATCAGCAAAACGTAATTTATCTAGGGGAAAAGGGCCTAAAGCAGTGGTTCATCGACAATATAATAAGTCAAATAGAGTCTAAACACATTCGACAGTATTTGATTGAACGTTCTAACCAGCTTAATTATATACAGTTTTTCCAACTAATTTTACGATTTACAGAATATCAGACTCTGGCTGGCAAAGCGGCTAAGAAAAAGCCAAGGGAACTTAGCAGAGAAGATTTTTTAAATCTTGAGATATATGAGGAAGTGATCACGAGTCAATTTTACTTTCGGCATTTTTCTTTGTTTTATAAGCAAGCAAATCCCTTTACTGAATTGCCCTTAACCTTTACACCTAAACAACGTAAAGAGGTAGTGCTTCCACAAGCCTTTCAATCGTTTCTGACTTATAAACGAAGGCAGGGTACAAAACAGGACCGGTTAGATAAATTCAGATACGAAATTCATCGCTTCTTGAGATGGACGTGCAATGTCTTACAGGAGTTTGCGCCTTATCCAATTCATAATGTTCCTTTTACGTTGTTTACGCAGGAACATTTGCTAAGTTACAAAAATTATCTCATAAAGGGCATACAATGTGGTCGATTTGCTGAAGATGGATCAATGAAACACTTTAAAAATATCAAAACGATTTTTAGCACGCTCTATCATATGAGGTTTATTAAAAACGATATTACGAGAGGCTTAAGAAATATTCAGGGGGATGACTATCAATCTCGTTATATACCATCAGATTTCGAAATTGAACAGTTCTTTGCCGTTATTGATCAATATTCGGACAAGCCACAAATGGACAAATTGGCATTTGGTTTTATGCTCTATCTGGGATTTCGATCGTGTGAACTAGCGGAACTAAAATGGGAAAACATTAATTGGGGCTTAGAGGACGTGAAGTTTACTGCTAAGGGAGGAAAGGTGCATTCCTTACCACTATCTTCACAGCTTATTGATCTTCTACATGAGGTAGATAATCAAGAGTCCGGGTTGATTTTTGGAATGAAGCAGCAACCACTCAGATCCGTTTTGGCTCTAAAATACCGAATTTTTACCTTGATCGCAGACTGGAAAGAGGCTAGCGGGCCACATCAATTAAGGCATGCATATATCACGCGCCTAACTCATCAGAAAGTAGTACCAAAGGCGCTTAAACGATTAGCTCGACACGAATCCCTAGCCACAACTTCACTTTATATCCATCGAACTGAAGACGAAATTGGAGAAAAAGCACAACAGATTTCGTTTCCGTGGGAGGTGAATTAACGTGGCAATAAAAAAAGAGGACCTTCCTCAGTTCACCATCCACGATGAATTACAAACTCTTTTGGCTAAATACGGGCAAGTTCAAGTGGAAAAAGAGTTAAGTTCCATTGGAGTAATATTAACAGAACAAAAGAAACTCAAAGGTCAAGACATTACGTTATTAACGGCTGCTCAGAATTACTTGAACGAAGAATTTTCAATTTATCAGAGTGTATCACCTTCGACAAAAAAATCTTATAAAAGCGAACTTAGAAGTTTTTGTATGTATTTTGGGGTTAACATTGATGAAAATCTATCTACAGATATCAAACTTAAAGATGTGTTAACCCCTGAAACGTTAGCGGCTTATTTGAAACAGCCAGGGAAAGCGGAAGCGACTCGAAGGAAAAAAGCTGCATTCATAAGGTCTTTTATTGATTCGGTAGCTCGTGATGTATTAAGTCAAAAAAAAATAAACCAGCTAAATAAAGGAGCATTAGCACTTCAAGATCCTGATCCACAGCCCCCACGAGCCTTTTCGGCGGAACAAATTGATTATTTACTTAATTTGTCCCGCTTAACAAGGTGCGCCCTTCGAAACTATACGATACTCTGGACGCTAGTAGGAACAGGGATTCGAGTGGACGAGTTGCATTTTCAAATTGGTGATGTGGACCTCAAACAGGGTTGGATAAAAGTGAAAGCCAAAGGCCGAAAAGAAAGTGCAAAAGTGAAACGGTACATGACCAAAGGAGCCATTAAGGCTATAAAACACTATGTCAATTTCACTTACTCTCACTTAAAGAATATTTTAAGTGAAACGGAGTACAAGAACCTTTACGTTTTTTCAGATGACAATGGAAAACACGCCCTGTCCAATCGTGCCATTCAAAAAATGGTCAGAGGGTTGATTGATTCGGCTATTAAGGACAATGTGGTTCGGGAAAAAGTATGGGACAGTGATCGTGGAGAAGATGTTAAGGTGAACTATTCCACCCATTCGTTCCGTCATTCATATGCAATATATGCCCTCGAGAGCGGAATGGATATATATATTGTCCAAAAACTGTTAGGACACAAATCCATTGAATCCACAGAAGTTTATTTAAATTTATTTGATGAACAGTACCAAAAAGCGATAGATAACCATCCATTTGCGCAGCTTGAAATAGATCAATTAAAACACTTAGGAGTTGATGAATAGTGGTTGGAATTCTATCTTCGTCTATTTACTTTCAGAAGTGGATGGAACTAAATAACTTAAAGTCAAGTACTGTTACAAGTTATATTGGGTATCTAAATGTTTTTGATGACTACTTATTATTAGCGGGATGGGAGGGGGAGCTTGATTTTGACAAATTTTATTACAGTGAAATTCATGATAAGTATGCCCCGATTGACCTCGATTTTATGGATGGGTTTATTGAGTATCTTCATGATAATAAAACAAGATCACAAGCGAAACTTTGTTTTACAGTTGTAAAAAGTTTTATGGACCTATTGGTGGATTATGATTTGATAGAATATAATCCACTAAGACATTTTAAAAATCCATTCTACTACGAATCGTTCCGTAACAGAGCGTTAAGTGAAGAAGAGTGTTTTAAACTTCTAAAGGCAGCTTACGATTTGGATCCCTTCTTTCAACAATACTATTTGATCCTTTTGCTTCAAACCACTTGTGGATTAAGAGCAAAGGAATTATGTAAGCTGACGGTTTCTCAAATAGACTTCGAACGCAATGTCATAGTCATTGATAAAGGGCGTAAAACGAAAATTGGTACGGTTCGAATGACACCTGCCCTTCATAAGAAGCTTAGGGAATACTTGAATCATCCCTATTTTAAAACTTGGTCAAAGCAAAAAGATAAGGAGTTGTTTTTTATGAAAGACAAGCCTTTTACTCCGGCGGATCTTAATAAGTTGTTGGATATACTTAGGAAGAAAGCAAAAGTATCACGCAAAGTTACCAACCATGATCTAAGAGCAACAATGGCCTATCTATTATATAAAGAGGGAAATGATTATAAGTCAATTCAAAGACAACTTCGACATAAAAAATTGAAAACAACTCTGGGTTACTTACCCATTCATGTTGAATTGAATGGATACCTTGAATATTAGTTTAAATGACAATTTGAATAAGGAAGGGTGGTTAGTAGTAAGGAATAACTTTAACCACCCTAATGGTTAGCTGTTAAGAAAGAGGTTCTTAAATAAACAAAGAAAGGAATGAGGAGAATGAACAATAATTCAAATGCTCGAAATAAAACGTGAAGTTATTTGGTTCTTGTTGTGCAAGCTACAGGAGCAAGAAAAGGAGAACTTTTATCCCTTAGATGGAACGACATCGGTTCAAATAGAAGGGATACTTAAAATGTAGACTTTGTAGGATTTATTTAACACCTTAGATTGACCCGTGGTTATATTAACAGTCTGTTCGAGAGTGATGACTTAGTTATTGGGAATTATTTTCGAGAAAATTTTTTATCGCTTTTAATTGCTACGTAGTAATACCTTCAAATATAATGAAGGTAATTCAATATAGTTGCCTTAAATAAGTACATTGCAGCTGGAAGCACCAGGGCGATGGATTAGTGACCTCACTATCCGTCTGCCCTTTTTTATTTGTCAATTTGACCTTGTGTAACAATTAAAAGGGGTGATTCATGTAAAACAATTGAAGTTTTATATGTCAAAGTCAATAAATAATGTTTGAACTTCATTGGATTCATAGTTGTGTGAAACTTTTAAAAACAATACAAGTAAGTATGTGTTTTGTAGCTGTTGTATAGAACCCATACATACTCGAAAATTGGAGGTAAAAAGATGATTAAGAAAGTAGTTATAGAAAATGAAAAGAAAACTAGTTACGCAGTAATTTACGATGAGAGATTAGATTCTAAAACTGGCAAACGCTATATGAAGCAAAAGTTATTTCCTACGAGTGAAGAAGCCGATAAGTTTCTTGATGAACTTGGAAGCGATAAAAGTAAATTAAGTATTTTATTGGAAACAGAACTAAAAGAGCAACAGGCAACAAAGGTCCTTTTTAATGAATACGTAGAAGATTGGTTTTATGGAGAATATGCTCATGCGATTAAAGACCAGACTTTCAAAGTGAGACAAGTATTATTAAACAAACATCTTGTCCCATATTTTGGTGATAAGTACCTTCATGAAATTACTGAACAGGAAATAGCAGAATTACTTGCTCAAAAAGACCGTGAAGGATATTCTAAAAGTACAATTGGTAGCGTTCATAACTTTTTATCTACATTGTTTCGTTCTGCTGTGAAGAAAGGATATCTTGATAAAAATCCTGTACGCTTTATGAATATGGTAAAAGTCCCGAATCGTATTCCGGTAATTTTGAGTGAATCAGAAGTAGAAAAGTTACTTGAAGTCGCTCACTCAGAAGGTGAAGGTATGATGTATGAATTTGAAATTAGTACAGGAGTAAGGTTAGCAGAAATATTAGCGCTTTCGTGGAGTGATATTGATTTTGACCGAGAGACAATAACTGTTAATAAGAATGTTGTTTCTGGTGGGAACGTTAAACACGACATTGCAGAATTAAGAAGAGGCTACCGAACGATACCATTGCCTACACATTTAATGCCTAAGCTACAAAAACATAAAGAAGGACAGCAGTTGAAGAAAGAACAACTTGGTGATGACTACAATCATGAATTAGATCTTATTTTTCCAAAGAAAGACGGTGGAATTCAAAGTACATCGACCGTTTGTGCAAGATTTAATCGTTTAGTTCACAAAGCAAACATCAGAAAAATTAACTTCCATGATTTAAGGAAAACGCATGCTACCTTGCTAGTTAAAGCTGGTGAAACCCCTTACCAAATAAGCAAACGTTTGGGTAATAAAAGTATTGAATCGATAAATGAATTAGTAAGACCACACTTACCAATTTCTGTTATCTCAATTCATCCCTTCAGTATGAATTCTAAAACCAATGATAAGGGGATTAAACAAGAATAACCTGTTATAGTATTCTCGAAAATGAGGCTAGTAGGGTTAATAGCATATAGACGGGTATGTTTCAGTAGAAGGTTTCATGGTTAAAATGATACTTAAGCTAAATAGTTAATGTTAATTCAAAATAAAAAAGTAATTATGGGGGTAATGAGGAATTTATTCACCTATATACTAAAAACTTAGGGTTGAAAAATATGTCAAAAAAAGGAAAGAGAAAGAGAAAGAGCTATGCAGTGATTTATGGTGAGGGAATAGACCATCAAACTGCGATGAAGCGTCTAAATCAGAAAGGATTTAGAACAAGTGAAAAAGCTTATGAATTTATTGTACAACTCGGAAGAATTAAAGATGAAGTATTGATATGGTAGTGGACCAAAAAGTTGAAAAATCTCCAAAGGTCCCTTTCACACAATATGCAAAAGACTGGTTTTACAGGGAACATGCCTATAAATGCTTATTTCCAAATGTACATTTTTGTTCATATAAGTACGTACACTTTTGCTCATTATAACTCTTTCTATACAGGCGACTGGATAATTACATTTTGACACGGAGCCTCTACGGGCATGACTATACAGCCAGAAAGACAGCAATATTAGGGGCTGGCTAGCCTAACAAGGCCATCATGCCCACCACTCCATGTAAAGTCGTAATATACAGGTGCAATCAAAATGTAAATTGTTAAAAGATCACTTTTGTACATTCTTAATTTAGAATTTGTACTTATAAACAGGCAATTATTCTCGGGTGGAGAGAAAATTAAAATGTTTTGAGGGTAAAGATAAGGTAAATGTAAATGATACTTGAATTTTTGAAGATAAGGCTATTGGAGCATTATGTATTATAAGTACAGGCAAACTGATGAGTGATGTTGGAGAAGTTAGGAAACTTCTTTGCACCTACGAATAATAAAGTCAGAGAAATATGTTCAGTTTATCACTAGAGGATTACTTTTAGCTAAGAACTAATGCTTATAGAAAATAAAAATAAAAGACGTATGACGTTTTTTATTTCAAATTTTTTATTTAATTAAATGATAAGAAAGGAATTTTGTTGGAATTAGTAGAATTAAAAACAATATACACGTCAAAAGAGAAGAGTTGTTTCATTCAACATTAGAAAGTTAACCTCATTATTCTTATTGAGGTTTTTTTTGTGTTGGAAGGAAATCCTTCTATAATTGTCGAAATATGGAATTATAGTTTAAATCTATTTTTAGTGCTCTTTTGCTACTAATTAATTTATGTAGGAGTTGTTTAATTTAGATGATAAAAGAAAAAGTAATAGCTAATATTCCAAACCTACTTGTAGAGAAGAATATAAATTTTTTAATTGGTTCAGGTGCATCATTCCCTTACTTTCCAACATTAGGAAACGTTGAGAAATTGCTTACCACAGATGGTTTAATAGTAGATGTTAAGAATTTAATCTATGCAATTTACTTTAATATGATTATCAGAAGAAATATAAATTTATTTAATAGTGAAAAGTCAGATGGAAAAGAAAATGTGCTAAGGAACTATAAAGTATTTATCGATAAATTAATTCAAAAAATGCAACTAAGGAATAGTCGAATATCACCTAACAGGGCGAATATCTTTACCACGAATTATGATCTTTTTTTTGAGATTACTTTAGATAAAAAACTGCAAGAGAACCAACACTTATTTTTTAATGATGGAGCTAGTGGGCACTTTAATAGAACATTAAGTTCAAATAATTATCATAAAACTGTTTCCTTAAATGGCATCTTTGACAATTATCAAAAGGAAATACCTATGATAAATCTAATTAAATGTCATGGATCTGTTTCATGGTCTAAATATACCGATGATTTAATTAGGGTTAACCACGATTTGGAAAATATTATAAGTTGTGGAAGTAAATTTGACGCACTACAAATAACAAATATTGAAAAATTAGAAGAGTATATAAAAAATGGGAATATTAAAGATTTAGAACCAATAGCTATTGAAAGATCTAATGAACTTAATGACTTCTACAACGAATACAAAAACCTGTTTATTATTAATCCAGAAAAAACTAAATTTCACCATACGGTTTTAGATGAATATTACTACAGCATGTTAAGACTATTAAGTTATGAGCTCGAACGGGAGCAAACAGTTTTAATAGTGTTTGGTTTTTCTTTTGCAGATGAGCATATTAGTAAACTTATATTACGGTCTTTAAACAACCCATTTCTACAAGTATATATATTTTGTTTTAATGAAATATCAGAAAAACAAATAAAACAAAATCTTGGATTAAAAGATGAGACCTCGAAAATTGAATTTATAAGTCCTACCGATACCGACCCTAACTTTGACTTTGAACATTTCAATAAGGTTATTTTTGGTGGTAAATCATGTTGAGTTCTTTTCAGATAGGTGAAGTTGTAGAAGTTAAAGGTACCCGAGTAAAGATATTGGTAGAAAAAAATATGAATCATGCAACATTTTTATATCATGGAGAAGTAATTAATAATGTCACTGTTAATGCATTTATTATTATTAAACAAGGAATCATTGACATTGTTGGGAAGATAGACGGTGAATATATAACTGACTTATTAAACGCTCAAAAAGATTTAGAAAAGGACCATAGATACTCTAAAGGAACAATTCATAGAATTATTGAAGTTCAAATAGTGGGTCATATTGATTCTAAATTTAATAACGGGGTTAAAAGGCTACCTATGATTGGTAATATAGCTTGTATCCCAACCAATAAGGAGATCGCTTCAATTTACTCTGGGAATAAACAAGTTTCTGAAACAGTTGAAGATAATGTTAGTGAAGTTTCTACGATAACTATTGGAAATACCATGCTTGAAGATGTTCCAGTTGAGTTACCAATAAACTCCTTTTTTGCATCTCATATAGGTATTTTCGGTAATACCGGGAGTGGAAAATCGAATACTCTAGCCAAACTTTATTCTGAGCTTTTCAAAACCATAGCTATTGAAAAAATACAAGGTAAAAGTAAATTTCTTATAATTGATTTTAATGGTGAATACACAAAAGAAAATATGTTTAATCTATCTATTTCCAAAAAGAAAGTTTTTGAACTGAGTACCGGTGATGATGAGGGAAATAAAATAAAAGTCAAAGAAGATATATTACTTAATTCTGAAGTACTATCAATTTTATTTAATGCTACTGAACAGACACAGAAACCGTTTATTAACCGAGTAATAAAGGGAATGAATTGGGCAAAGGAAAAGGGAATTGATTTAGCATTATGGCCGCCAAGTTTATTAAAAAATATTTTAACGTCAGTATCACCATCCAAAGACGCTTTAAATTTGTTTAAAGAAGCAATTAGTGAATTGTTTGCAGAGGAAGAATATGAAGAGCTGTTTAATAAATTAAATGAAATCTCTTGGCATGGGTCTCAAGCTAAGTTTTACGTAGGTGCATTATTTTTTAATGGTGGAGAATTAGAAGGTGAGCAAGAAACAGTTTCAGGTATTATTGAATGTAAGCGACTAATGAATAAACTGTGCAATAAAAGTACATTTGAGAAACTAATCCTGAGATTCAGACTTCAGCTAATTTCTGATCAATTAAAAAGGCATGCTCAATTTGAACATATAAACCCTCTAATAAATAGAGGGAAATCCAGAATAAAGGATTTGGAAAAAGTCATAGAATTGGTTAGTAGTGATCAGATAGTAGATTTAAATGATGATGTTATACTCCAGATAATCTCATTGAGAAGTTGTAATCTAGAAATTAAAAAGGTTATACCTTTATTGATAGGTAAGATGTTCTTCGATGAACATAAAAAAAATACTAGTCAAATTGATATAAGTAAAACCGTTCACCTGATTATAGATGAAGCGCATAATATATTATCCTCTCAATCCACTCGTGAAGCAGGTGAGTGGAAGGATTACAGATTAGATCTTTTTGAAGAAATTATAAAAGAAGGTCGTAAATTTGGTTTTTTCTTAACTATATCGAGCCAAAGACCTGCTGATATTTCTCCAACAATTATTTCGCAAGTACATAATTTCCTTATTCATAGGTTGGTAAACAGTAAGGATTTAGATCTATTAGATAATACAATTTCAACACTAGATAGGGTTTCGAAAATGGCTATACCAACATTAGCAGCAGGTAATTGTATAATTACTGGTACAGCTTTCGTTATGCCAGTATTTGCGAGTGTTCAATTTATTGAACAGAAAGAATTAAGACCAAGTAGTGATAACGTTGATTTGTTAGCCTTGTGGAAAGAAAGTAAACCAACTGAGCTGCAACCTGAAAGTGGGTTCGTTAATAAAAGCGAAGAAGATCTTATAAAAGAGCTTGAAGAATTTTTAGATAAAGATAGAGATAATAAACCTTTAAAAATTTAAAAGACATAGATCAAATTGATCCTATTTTTACAATGATAAAAGCTTATGAATCTTATCTAATAGTTTGAAAGTAGTTATTACAGGAAACCTGAAAACTTTTTTTGACGAAGCTTTAAAAGTATTCCGAGGAAGAGTAAGAGTAAGATAATCAGTTGGAACTTTAACTCGGTAGTTTGTATGAATAGATATAATGTTTAGGGATTATAAGTTTGGAATAAGTTTTATGGGGTTAATACTTTCATTTAACAAAACCTTGATATACCGCACACTACGCACACAAAGTTTAAGATATTACACACTCTCACCTTAGGGGCGGCATGATGTAAGCTTTATTTTATAGAACGAAGTGGGTTAATATCAGAAAATTCCTTTTAATGAAGTTCTTTAGTGAAAAAAATTATATCTAGTTATTGCCAGACCTAAAGTTCGCTGATATAATAACAATATAATTATAAAAGATAAATCGCAGGGAGCACCTGGATTCATAGATTTTAACTGTCGGTAGCCGTAAGTCTACCCATAGTTAAGGTTTAAGGATTCGGGTGCTTTTTTTCGTAGGAGGAGATTAAGGATGAAAGAAACAGAAACTGTAAACGTAATTATATCGATTGAACAAAGAGCTCAACCCTCCTGGACACTTGGGATTGCTTTAGAAGAGATGAAGGAGTATCGACCGTGGGAAGACAATACCTATAAGGGGTACCAAAGAGATGTAGATGCCTTTGAGGAGTTTAGCTTGCATGAAGGCTTTGAACCCACTCTTGAGAAAACATTTCTCCATCATGTGAATAAATGGATAATAAAATCCTATGAAACAAATGTATCTTTTAATACCATCAAAAGAAGAGTTGCTTCACTGTCATCTTTATTTAGTTTTTATCAAGAAATGGGAACAATTAGACATAATCCGTTTAAAGCTGTCAGTATTCCGGGTGGGCCTGTAGGCCATTTCTCCCGAGCATTGGAGTTAGAAGAAATTGTTGATGTATACGAGGCAATGGGTCAGCTTAAAAATGAAGAGGGGAAAGATGTGAGTGTGACTATGGGAGTGTTATTTAACACGGGCTTACGGGGCCATGCATTAGCTAAAATCAAAGTAAAGGATGTATGGGTGGATAAAGCAGTCATTCATTATGATCCCGGAGTCATCAATAGCAAACACGTTATTCAGTTTTTCCCTATTCCTCCTCGATTATTGGAGGAAATTCAGGAGTATATTAAATACTTTAATCTTCAACCAGAAGATCAACTGTTACATGGATTGAAAGGATTGCCACTACGGGCCAAACAAATTAATCGGCTAACCTCGCGAATCAATCAAGTGTTGGGTTGGCATGGGGAAAAACATGTAACTCCGCACGGGTACCGATCTTCCATTGCGACCATTCTTGATGAAAGAGGGATGCATATCGATAATATTAAATATCTTTTAGGACATGCCATTACAAAGGATAACATCCGGTTTTACTTACGTCGGGATCAACGGAAGATAAACGCCTTACGTAGTGAGCTAACCGCCATTGAGAACGAAATCTATGAAGCGCTTGAGAAGAGACAATCAGAATTAGAAGGTGGTACGTTACAATTGGAGGAAGCAAATGGATCTAGTCAGCAGCTATCTAATCCTTCAAATCAAATCTCAATGAATGATTTTGTTCAATTAATGCGAACCAATCCACAACTCGCACAAAAACTTGCAGAGATGAACATGGTTGCCATGTAATACACAAAAAAGCTACCATTTTAGGTAGCTTTCCTTTTATTCTTAAAACTGAAACGAATCGATCGCTTTCTTTTTCGCTTCAAAATCAATGTGCGTATACACCTGAGTGGTTGCTAGAGACTCATGGCCAAGAAGTTCTTGTAACGTCCTTAAATCTACCTTTTCTTTCGGCAGGGACGTGATATTTCCTTGTGGGTCTTTCGTTTGAATGCTTCCTTGTTGCAGCAACAACGTAGCAAATGTATGTCGCATATGATGCAGCGAAAAGCGGTGAGGAGGGAGGCCCGCTTTTTTTAAAACTTCCTTAAATATCTTATGAACTCCACGAGGATTTAATGGCTTCCCATTTCGGTTTAAAAAGACGGGTTCCTTCGGATGTGTTTGATAGTCTTTTTGTGCTTTTTTATATGCCTTTAATAACGGGATCATCATCGAGTGAAGGGGGAGGAGACGCTCTTTTTTACCTTTTCCAAAAACTCGAATGGTCTCATTGTAAAAGTCAAGTTGCTCCCAGGTTAAATCGACGACTTCTTGTCGTCTCATACCTGTGGTCGCTAGCAATTTATACATGGCTTCATTGCGTCGTGCTAATGGGTGTTCGTCTTTTTCAAGAAAGGCAAAAAGCTTTTTTAGTTCTTCCATATTCATATACACCGGTAATTTGGTATCGGATTTAGGTGCTTTAATGCCGCCCATAAAATCTGTAGTGATCAGATGATCTTTTAAGCAGTATTTGCTAAAGGATTTCAAACTTGAAATTCGGCGTTGCATGGTACGTGGTTTGACTTTCTTATGCATCATTTGGTCTTGAACAAAACGGCGAACAAGGGATGGATGTAAATCCTCAAGCTCAGTTGACCGTTTATGGCGTTCCAAAAACTCACGAAAAATGGTCAAATCAAATTCGTAGCCTTTAATGGTGTGAGATGAATAATTTTGTTCCACTTCTAGGTACAACAAAAAATCATCCATAGCTTGTTGATAGTGCATGGGTAACGACCTCCAATGTTTCTTGTTATCGGGTCGGACCAACCAATTATCACCCAGACCAAGAAGTTATCCGGACGGTACGGTAACTTATCGGGACGTCTCCAATAATTATCGTCACCTTGAGAGGAGAAGGTTCCTGATAATGTTTATTATAGGAATGTCCGTTGTAGTAAATCTACCTACATTTAATTACCTTTGAAAGTCCATTATTGAAGGATCTTCAAATTATGTAGGAAGATTTACTTCATCTTTTTATTGAAGTAAATCTTCCTACATAATTTTCATTTGAAGTAAATCACCCTACATTACATACAGTTATTTATGTAGGGTGATTTACTTCGAATATTAATTGAGTTTTATTGAAATATGGGAGGCATACGGTAATAATACTAACTCCATTAGTATTTTTTTGGGCACTAAGTTATTTTTCACTCTCAACTCCAATCTGACATAGCCCCTTTACCACCAAATGACAAAAAGTGTACCAAAGAATGACACTGTTTACCACTGAAACCCTTCTGGTGATATAAGAAAATCGATTAATTCACCATAAGCTCAGGCTTTTGCAAACAGTCCAGATTAACTCTTGTATAACGTAGTTGACGGACTGTGCAGTAAAACCTGAATAGACAAAAATAGCTCAGCATAGGAACTGAGCCACGTACTTTATTTCGGCTGTGAATGCCTTATTGATATTGCCTCCCTTGGTGATCTAGATCAAGAATCGTATCGTAAGTTTTAATTTTATGGCGGAAGGACTCTTCTCCTCCCTCTAAATACTGCAAAATTAACTGGGTGATTCGACGATTTCCTTGATATCCTTTACATTCAACCCAACCATTCTTATTGTCCGAATTAAGGACGATAACTTGTTCTGCAACTGCATTAGTAACAATAGTTGAATTATGGGTGACGATAATTACTTGTCTACCGTTTTTAATTTCCCTTAGACTACTTACAAGGTTTTTATATATATATTGACTATCTAGATTATCCTCTGGTTGATCAATAATGAGAGGGGTGTTATCATTTGCATGTATGCCGAACTTGAATATGAATGTTAATATTGCTGCAACTTTTTGACCAAGTGATAAGGATTCGATTGGTTTTAACAAGACTCCTTGATTAGGGGTAGCCTCTTTAGAATTTACATTAAAAGACATATTGAAACTCTCAGTAACTTCCAAGTATCGTTTAAGTGAGGAATGTAAGTTACCGAGGTTAGAGACAAATTTTTTTAATATATTTCGATAAACAGTAGCGATATTTTTGGGAGTGACTTCTGAGATATCCTTAAAAATATCTCTTTGAGTACGAGAATTACCACCTTTCGCAAAAGGTGATAAGGGTAAAACCTTTTCGAGTTCCGAGAACCGCTGCCAAAGTAATAAATCAAAAAATGTAATAAAGTCGATTTTTTTAATAATTTGATAAAGGTAACTCTCAACACCGCTCCAGTCTAGTAGTGTGTTATTTATTTTTTCTTCCCGATCAATATTAAATAGCAATTCATCTATATAATGGTGTTGGACTCCGTTGTCATTTCCATATTCTATTTTAATTAAATCATTATACACTTCATTAAATTTATCAATTTCTTTATATACCTTATTTCTTCGTTGTTCTAGTTCAGTATTTACTTTAGGAAACTGTTCTTTAAGATATTTCCTAATAGTGTTTCCGTTTGTGGTTTTTAGTCTTTGTAAGAAACTATTTAATTCTTGAGAAGGAAGTCCGTCAAAAATAACTTCCTTAATAAATTCACCTATTTCTCCTTTATCAATTCTATGAATAATGTTGTTAATTGAATATCTATTTCTATATACATTGTTTAGAATTGAGTTTTTTTCCTCACCGGTTATATCTATAAATTTCAAGGAATTTTTATCGTCTACTCGGTACAATTCTAACCAGTGATCCGCTAACACTAGTTGCTCAGTCTTGTTGTGCACTGCTTCTTTAAATGCTTTTTCCAAGAAAAAATCTCTTTGATAATATTTCTTATCAGGGTCAAGTTGAGGAACAAATCTAATTAGATAGTCCAGGCCCTCGTACGTAAACACTACTACAATATATTTGTGATCAGATATAAACTTTAATTGCTTCTTATTAGGAGATGTTCTAGAAAAAATGGTATCTATTATATTAAGAAGGGTACTCTTTCCTGTTCCTCTTCCACCAATAATACAATTTAGGTCTTTTGAAAAATCCACAACAAAAGTATCTGCTATATCATTTTTCCCTCTCAAATATCCTTCTTTACCTGGATTAATATATAATCCTTTGATATACTTGTCCGTTGTTGTTGGTTTCTCAGTATATACAGAAAAGTCATGGTCAATTATTGCTTTTTTAAAAGCGGAAAAACTAAAATCACTAAATTTTATCCAACTATTCCTGTGTCCTATACCTTCAATTGAGTGGGAATCACCTTCATGAAATATGCAAAATTTTTTATCATCAACAAATGGATATATTTGAGATTCTAAAATTTGATTCATATTGTTTAGATTAGTTGAACCAAGTATTTTATTGAAAAAAAGATTTTGCTTATAAAGCCCAGTTCCTAGAAAGTCCGAACTATTAATGTGAGCTAGATAACCAATACCACCTAGCTTAGTTATTTCAGCAATCATAGTCAAGCTCGTTTCTAGAGTTCCGTCCTCAGCGGAATAAATAAAGCGGTCAATAAATTTCTGTACATTAGAGAAAGCCTTCTCTGCAAATATCCCAACAACATGATTTCTATCAGAACAAGTAATTTCAATACCTAATAGCAAGTAAATTGCTTTTCTATTTTGGTCGTTATTATTCTTAATGATTGTCTTAAAATATTCATCCAGAGCAAAATGGAGTTTTTTAAAGCCGGAAATGTTATTATGATCGGTTACTACAGCAACTTCAATATATTCCGAATAAAGCTTATGCGCAATAAGCATATATGAAAGGTATTCTTTAAAGTTCTCATATGGTATATTCTTTTCTTTAAGTTGTTCTAAATATTTAAGGCCATCATAATCTCCTTTTGATAGACCTAGAAGAATAGTTTCTTTTTGTGTCTGATTTAAATAACCATATTTATAAGAGTACTCAAGTAGCATTTCTACACTTATGGATTTATAGTTTTTCCCTTCAATAAGTGAGTAATCGTGTGATGCGGGTGTATGTAGGTGTATCTCGCACTTTTTTAGCTCAGCATATTTTCGCCTCATTCTTATTACTTGCTCATAAATTTGAGGGAGGGAGTTAGTCATTAACTTCATAGTAACCTCCAAATAAGCTTTTAGTAGTATTTTAGAGTTTATTGTAACATATTTCCATTCTATTATATCATTTTTATTTTGTTCTCCGGTTACGTGTATGAACATTTCCCCACTATTCATAGATCGGTTAAACCTTCAGTGTACTAATCCCAATTCCCTCTTCCTCTGCAAAGCACTGCAATTCTAGGAGTATCAATTAAATTTAAATAGTATGTTGCCTATAATGTAAAACCCCCAAATAGGTTTATGGTCATTTATGGGAACCCGTATCTTACATGCAGACAGAAGACCGTTGCTATTTTGCATGACTTTTTAAAAAACTTCCTTAATAAATTAAATACATAAGTTTCAACTCCAATTATTTTAATTTTCTTTTGGGGTGTATTTCTATTAAAATTCTTGGAAACTATTATAATACTAACTTATTGGGAGGTTTTATAATTGAAATTTATTGAAATTAAACTAACAAAGTGTATTCTGTATTTTACTGAGGAAGAAATTGATAAGCTACTCCAATCTAGTCCAGAGTTGTTTAAGGAAGGAATTAAAAGAGGTAAGGCATTTAAACGGAGGAGGGAGTTATATAAGAGGGAAGAAGAGAAAGGTTAATGGTCTTTTCTACCTGAAAAACCATTATTTTATCTATTCCAATCTTTATAGTTTTAAACTACGTTTAAAGTTAGTATGACTTACTTTGGAGATGAAAAAATGTACAATCCTTTACCGATTAAAAGAAATGACAATTTCCGTAGTAATTATTGGGAGGGATATAGCCCTACCTTAAAAAGGGATATTTGTTTTCTTGGTCAACTGAACTACGAATATTGGCTATTTTTAGAGCTATGTCCAAATGTAGTAACTTTTTGTGAAAGACCTACAACCATAAAGGGGATTGTTAACAACAAAGTAAAAATATCAGTGCCTAACTTTTGGGTTAAATGTAAAGATAGTACAGAATTTTTTGTTGTAATTAATGAAAATGAAAAAGAAAGCCATAAGCTAATATCAAATTGGTGTAGAACTAACAACCATAATATTGAGTTTATATCAAAAGAAGATATAAGAAAAAATCATGTAATTATTAGTAATGCACAAAATCTATTACCTTATTTACACCGAAACAAACCCTTGGACATTGACGTACACTTAGTGAAAAAAGTAATAACCACAGATAAAAAATCTATCCAAATGGTAATTGATGGCCTTGAAAACAAGATAACACCACAAAGAATTAAGGAAGCTATATTTTTTTTAATTTATGAGAATAAAATCAATTCTGACGTATACCAAAAAAAGCTAAGTCTATCAACGGAGGTGTGGATTTAAATGTCGAGAAGAAAGTTAACCGAAACGATCGAATTAGATAGTGGACTTTTAGACACAACTGTTTGGCCAGGTGTAAATATAACAAGCCTAAATGAAAAGGATTTAAAAATCTTCCAAAATCGTAAAGAAGCAATCGAAATGTATTTACGAGATGAGCAGCTTAATACAATAAAAAATAAAACTGGGATTGATCGAAAGGAACTAAATAAATTCTTTAAAAATTGTATTACGGAACATGAAGATGGCAGAATTTATGGGTTTAGAGCTTTAATCCCTCTTATGACGATAGCAAAATATAGCAGAACAGAGATCCCGAACTCATCTAAAGAAAAACAACCTAGCAATTTTATCGGAGCATTTACTCTTTTATTAAAAACATATCCAGATCTAAAGGATGAAATTGATCGTTTGTACTTCAATAAAAAAAATAGGGCTATAACTGATAGAAATATAAAAATAAAAGTCATTCACAAACGTTTTATCGAAAAATGTCGAGAGTTGGGTTTAAAGCCGCCCTATGACTATCCTTTTAATACCAAAGAGTTAGGGAGACGATCACTATATAATTATATTGAAGAACTTGAAAAACGAAATATGATTGCGGCTTCCAATCGATATAGTGAAGAGGCGGGAAAGTTGGTCGAGAATAGTGGATTCTATGATAATACTTTCTCACCAAATATAATAAAGCCTTTTGAAAGAGTGCAATTTGACGGTCATAAAATTGATATAATAATTGCAATAATTATTGATACACCAACGGGAGATCAAATAATAAAGGTCATGGATAGACTTTGGTTACTTGTAACAATGGATGTCTCAACAAATACAGTACTTGGTTACTACTTATCGACTAATAAGGAATATAACTCAAGTGATGTTCTACATTGCTTTAAAAATTCAATTGTACCTTGGAAACCATTAAATTTAGAAATTCCCGGGTTAAAATATCCTGAGAACGGCGGACTTCCATCAGGAGTAATTAAAGAAGCAGAATGGGCGCTATGGGATGAGTTATACTATGACAACGCTAAAGCAAATTTGTCAAAAATAGTAAAGGACCGAGCAAAAAGGATTATTAATTGCAGTATAAATGCAGGGAAAAGTAAATCTCCCACAAAAAGACCTTTAGTCGAAAGATTTTTTGGAATGCTTGAAGAAAATGGCTTCGCGCGGTTACCAATCGCAACGGGGAGTAATCCAAGTGATCCTAGAAGAAGGAATCCAGAGGAACAAGCAGTAAAATATGAAATTACTTTAAAGGAGATTGAAGAATTACTAGACATACTAGTAGCTGACTATAATTCAACTCCAAATGAAGGAACAAGTTTCTTGTCACCATTAGAGTCAATGCAACAAAAATTATCTAAAGATCCTTATACTAGACAACTTTCACCTGAAGAGAGAGACATAGTTGCATTTCTTTGTATCGAAACTACTAGGACTGTTAAAGGAAGTATCGAAAAAGGCAGAAGACCATATATCCAATATGAAAATGTTAGATACACGAACGAACTATTGTTAAGATCTCCTGGATTAATCGGCAAAAAGCTAGATTTAATTATAAACATAGACGATTTAAGATTTATAACTGCTTACCTACCGAATGGGGCTGAACTGGGAAAATTAGTTGCGAGTGGATTCTGGGGGAAAACGAAGCATAGTTTATCCATCCGAAAAGCAATTTACGAGTTAAAAAATAAAAAATTAATTCATTTTACCCTTAAAGATGACCCTATTAAAATGTATGAAAAATTCTTAAAACACAAAGCAATAACACATAAATCATATAGGAATAAACTTGCATCATTTGAAAGATCAACTATTGAAACTGATAAAACAATAAGACCTAATGAAGCAATTAAAGTTGCCTTTGAAAATAACGAATCTAACCTTGAAAACTTATCGGACAAAAAATTTAAAAATGAGAAAGAACAACAGAATGAAACAGTGAATAAAAACTATAAAAAAACTGAAAGTATCCAGCGAAAAACCATTATATATTAGATTTGGAAGTGATCAAAATGAACAGTCAAGGTCAAATTCAACAAATACCTCCTTATAACCGTCCGATAATTCCAAAAGGTAGTCATCCCATTGAAACTGGACGATACTTACTTCCGACTAATGAAATAGAGCGACTTCATCAAAAAATTGAACAATGTTTAAATAACAGGTTTCCTGGAGCAATCATATTTGGAAGACCGAGATTAGGGAAATCTAGGGCAATTCAATATTTAAAACATACACTACCTAGTCTATTTGAAAATCTTCCTATATATTTCATTAAATGTCGGCATTACAAAACCCCTAATGAAGCTATATTTTTTGAGGATATCTTAAGAGATGTGGGGCATAGCATTCCATTTTCAGGTAAAGCAAATATTAAAAGAGATAGATTACTAAAATTCTTATTACAAAAAGCCGAAATATCAGGTCAAAAAAGAGTTGTCTTTTTTATAGATGATGCCCAACGACTACATGAAATACAGTATGGTTGGTTAATGGATATATATAATGAATTGGATAGTAACGGGACAAGCTTAACAGTTTTCTTAGTTGGTCAAAAGGAATTGGAAGATCAAAGATCAATATTTCTAAATTTAGATAAAAAGCAAATCATTGGTCGTTTTATGGTACAACAATACAAATTTAATGGGCTATTATCAAAAGATGATATTTACGAATGTTTAGTAGGATATGATACTTCTCATTTTCCTGAGAATAGTGGCTTTTCATTTACAAGATTTTATTTTCCAACTGCTTTTGAAAACGGATTTAGATTAGCTAATTATACTAATGATCTATTTGATATATTTAAAGAATTGAGACAAAAAGCTGGATTAAAATCAAACTTTGAAATACCAATGCAATATTTTACTTCTATAATCGAATATGTATTAAAAAATTATGGAATTCAAGGAAAAGATCTAACAAATATATCCAAAAATCAATGGGTAGAGGCGATTGAATATTCAGGTTTTATAGACTCAGAAATCTATCAAGGTATTTAACTTTTTAGTTAAGGTGTGGTTACAACATGAGAGACTTTTACACAAATAACACTTCTGCTAATCAAAATTTAGGCCTAACCTGGAGCACCAATTGGATAGGTTGGTTTGAATCGCCATGGGGGATAATTGAAAAAATTAAATATGCTAACTTAATGTCTTCAAGAGATTTTATGGACTTGTTTGGTTCTGAACAAGTTCAAAAAAATAAAAAAACACTCAATATTACAAACAAATGTCTAATGACATTAAGGGGTATTAATGAAGAGCTGCTTCAAAATCTCTTAGGATTTTCTCTTAATGATACTAACTCACAAATGATTAAAAAGCTTTGTGGCCCCCTTTTTGATGGAGATCAGATTACAGAATTTTATTTTCATGAAAGCCTGATGATATGCCCCAAGTGTATAGAGGATGGTTTTCATAGCACACTACATCAATTCAAACTAATAGAGTCCTGTCCTTTTCATAAAGTTAATCTCATTAAAGCTAGCGAGAATTGCTTAAGTAATTCTTGTAAAGAAATTAGTTATGAAATAACTGGCGATAAGAAGATTAATCCTTTTGGTTGTAGCTGTGGGGCTAATTGGTTAGGAGATGTCAATCCTTATTCTCCAACATGGTATCAGCCTAAAATAGAGGATATACAAATTGACTCAATTAGAGATTGGATATCCTTAAAGCCAAATGAAGTAGCAATAACAAAAAAAATTTTCTACCTTAAAAAAGAGAAAGACCAAAACTTCAAAGGAAATTTTATTAATAGGATATTACAGATAAAAATGGGCAATGAGAAGAATTATAAAACACATACTATAAGCAGTGGCAAGAATATTGATAAGTTAAAAACTATTAATACTCCAAACCTTCGTCCAATAATAAATGATGATTTTTTCTGTTCTTTTCCTTTACAAAACAATAATCTATACCATGAACATTATGATCATATTTACCAATCTTCAACTAAGATTATAAATTCTATTTCTAGAATGATTAGAAAAAGAGTTTTTTCACATCATAAAAACTGTGTTATAAGAATGAAGAACTCCCTAAAAGAAACAGCCCATTGTATAGAACCCTTTTGCCCAATTGCTTTTAGTTATTTAGAATGGCGGTATGCTATCCAAGGGTTTAGAAGTTTCAAAAAGGTAGATAATTTTAATTTTCCTATTACAAGAGATAAAGATAAAGAAGGCTTTGATCTTCCATTTTACACCGATAAAGATTGGTTGCTAGATTTCATTATAAGTTTTAAAGAACAGGTAACATTTTCTACACCTAATAATATCAACGGATTAACTTGGGTTATTAATCATATTTTATCTGACTTAGCAATAAATCATTTTAACAAGATTTTGGAATATATAATTGACTACAGGAAAAAAAATGATACATTTTTTAATTATTCTAATCACCTTTATAATCGATTTGATCCACTTCTTATTAAGTTGCCTATGAATGTAGGAGAACCTTATGAATATCATTTTATTAATAAATCTAGGTTAATCGATTTTAATTCATATAATTCATTATGCAAATATCAATCCCATGGTAAATATAAATTAAAAAAATCAGAAAAAAAATTTGACCATATCAAAATTCTTATTGATATGGTAGATGCTTACTAATTGTAATTGGAAAAACATTAAAAAAACTTAAACGGTTAAAATCACGCAACCTCATGAATTTATGGTAAAATAGTGATATAAAATTCATAAATTGATGGTGATATAAGTGCGTACAAAAAATCGTTTAGTTGCTAATGAAGTGAAATATTTCAAGCCTGAATTTTCTA
>WPCK01028210.1_pt1 | contig 112688 bp, 108 predicted proteins | sample 5399851 | NCBI WGS metagenome assembly WPCK01 (sample SAMN12869471, study PRJNA574797) | sludge metagenome | isolation source: wastewater treatment of pH11 | place: China:Beijing | collected 2019-05-20 | reverse complement strand
CCTAACTGAAATTGTTCTACACTCGGTTGGATGAATATACTCATAGCCGTCCATACCAATGTGGGCAATGACGGTCCATGATGGTCGATCTAACGGCAACCTTCGACAGCGAGTCTGGATGACGGATGAATTAAATGTATTTAATAGTGAGATTTTTTCTTTTTCTTCCTCATTTAATTCCAAGTACCTTTGACCTGGCTTTAAAAACTGAAACATTTCTTTTGCTTCGTTGTTGGATACTCTACAAATATTATTTCTAACCCACGTATTACTCCCACGCATAAACGTCTGATATCGTGTTAAGTTCGTGTTCTTAGAGTATGGCATGCGGTCGACACGCCAATCATCGGTAATAGTAGGTAAGTCTGCTAAAGCATTTTCGACTGTAATCATCTCGTGACCAGCTTCGAGCATTTCATGATTGGTTAAAGGAAAGTCAAATCCTAGTTCATTTAAATAGCCACAAACATTCCCCCTCTTCCCATTAATAACATTCACTTCTCCTTAAGCATCACTACCTTTCCTCCATTTTCCTTTACATACCCCTCCTAGATAACTCAGTATGCTTCACTGTGATTTCTAATGTACCCACATATTATCAACCAGACGCCATAACCTCGCCCTTAATCCTACCTCATCCCACCTCCTCATCCCTTCAAAAATTTCACAATTTGTTCACATTTACCTCTCACTTACACAACTTAGTTGATAAGTTTATTCGACAATCTTTTACATAATTGGCTTAAAAGGATTGATAACTTTTGAGCCCTAAACCAAAACTAAAAAAGGTAATCAATGAAGAATTAGGAAGATGTATTAGGACTAGAAGAGAAGCACAGCGCATGACACAAGAAGAGCTAGCGAGCAAAGCTGGCGTATCACAACAATATCTAAGTGATGTTGAAAACGGTAAGCGAAGTTACTCAATCGCAGTTTTTTATTGTATCGCAATATCACTGGGAACTACTCCCGAAGAAATCTGGCAAGACTTTAGTGGGGATGCCCATAGCAAAGCAGCCGAGTTCCTTCAGCCTGAGGAGTAGTCATACTCCTTCTCCCTTTCCACCCTTTCGGAAAAAATGAATTCCCTCCAGCAACACTTCTTTTCACATTTCTACAAGCAAGCGTTCACCGACTACATAGTGTTCAAGGTCTTAGGGGAGTATCCTACATTCATTCAGCATGCTTTTCTAAGGCACAATTATATACTTTTACACCCAAAGGAGAAGTTGCTGTTAATGACACCTGATACTCTACCAACCTACTGTGTAACTACTGCTACTCAAGCCCTCCTCTCAGTTGCTCATCCAGACTATAGCACGATCATTATTGAAAACGGTTACAAATTCTATGTAAGACAAACACCAACTCAACTGATCAAAAAAGCTTGCATCCCCGGTGGCTCATCTTACGAAGGGAGAAGAACTGCTGTCAGTATGTTAATAGGAGCAAAACACAAAGTTCCGATCCCGATTTTTCCGCCTGAAAACATTTATGCTTTCCCGACGCACTCCCCTACTCAATTCGAATGTTCCTGGATCTTCTTTCATCATGTCAAATGTGTTGTACCCTACGGAAAGCACTCGAAAGTAACATTCAAAAATGGACAGACAATCATTCTCCCAGTCTCCTACTACACGATCGAAAAACAGATGAATCGCACCGCCCAATGTATGGTCCGCTTTACTCACACCACCTATGCTCAACAATTCACATATCTTACCTAACCAATTCTACGCTACCCGAGGAAGGAACTAACCCACCTATGAAATCCGGCCACATCAACCAATTCGCTCATTTAAGTCGCTTCAAGACTGTTCATGAATTTAACAAAACAATGAAACGCTTCATCGAAACATATAGTAGTGAATTTACAAAGTCACAAAAACTTGCGTTCAAAACACTCACCCAATATAGTATCAAGATCATTGGCGTTTGCAACGCGCGTATTTGCCAGCTAGTCAAAGCAACCCACAAACATAACGAGGGCGGGATTTCCCGCTCTACGTTTGAACGTATGCTGCAGAAAGCCAAAAAGTTGGGCATCCTCTCGATCATTTCAACAACAAGACAAAAAGGCGGAACCTCTCATAACGTCTACATCTTCCAACCATTTGACGGAGCGTCAACCAAACAATTGACAGAGCGTGAAATTCTGCAACAAACCCAGACAGCTGTAGCGGTTGAACCCCATCAAACAACCCCCGAAGCACTAAAAGAATTTGAAAGCAATACTAAAGAAAAAAACAAAAAAACAATACAAGAACTACGTCCTAAAATACAAGAAGAACTAGACTATACATATGTACCAAGCTATGTACCAGAACCATTCATCAAAACCGTAAAACCCTTTTTTACGCGAGCGAAAGAAATTTGCCAGTTATGGGATCGTGCTTTGATTGCTTACAAGTCACAAAAATTCCATGAACCGATTAAACGTTTCTTGCCATTGATCATAAAGGGTTTTAAAGAAACGGTCTACAAGTATAAACAAAATCGGATTAAGACGAGCTTTGTTCAGTATTATTATGGTACTGTTTGTAGGATGTTAGCTGATGAGGCTAGGAGGATTAAAGAAGAAGTTATAGGTGACAATAAAGTTCGTAGGTGGCTAAGTAATTATTAAGTAACGTCGTAAGTTAACGAAAAGTCCAAATAGGCTTATCACTATTTGGACTCCTCAAACATAAAAAATTACTTATTTAGATTTTGCGTCTTTACAAGGCAATCTATCATTCATCTGTATTTGGTGGAAATTGCTCTAGTTGCTTGATTACTAGCTCTTGCCATTCCAATGTCTGATTTCAACTATGCTTCGCTTTCCTTCGCTTCTTCGCCCTTAGTGATTTCGATTGCTTGATTTGTCTCTTACCAAGAAGGAGAGATGTAACAAAGAGTGCCATGAAAAACCGCCAATACCATTTGACCTTTGATATCCTTCCACTGCAGATTAGGACGAGCAAAGTGGCCGTATAAGTATCATTTGCTTTTTTTAATATTATGGCAAACGAGTAGCAAACGCCATTCTATCATGCTGAGAAAATGACGTCGCAATACTATTCTCTAACATAATCTTGTAAATCATTGTTTCGTCGGTGGAATAAAAGTTAGGAAGGGATATACGTGTACCCCTTTCGATATTAATAAAACCTAAGAGATAATTCCCTTGGTCTTATAAGATTTAGACAGCTAAAAGAATTCTCTTTAATTCTAGTAATAAATCTCTTACCACAATGAATTCACATCCACCGTTTCATTGCAGCTATCACACGATATAGAAGAATTACTGTTATGCCCTTTTACTTCAATAGCAGAATTACACTTTCTACACCTCATATTAATGTATTGAATATAACGATTAAGAATACTTTTTCCTACTCCTCGCTGATGACCGCAATGTTTACAAATTAATCGTTTTCTACCTTTTGATGTAGTCTCAGGTATTACGATACTCCTACATGTAGGACAACGTTCCCAAGTTTCAATAAATTTATTTAAGGTATAATTTGGACGGTAACTAACAACAATCTGATTTACTTGTTCATGGCTGTATTTTGCAGCCTTTATGTCTAGGTATGTCATTAACATTTTTACTATTTTTTTCGATTTTAGTCGACCCATTAAAAACGGAGGCTTAGGAGTATAGTCGGCTAAAATTTCACGACTCATGATAGGGAACCCTACCCAGAATATTTCATCGTCAATCATTACATAAGGCATTACTGAGTTACTTGGGATAATATCACATTTTATATTTAATTGAGTAGTTTCCTTAGTTATTACAGTTATCTTAACTTTATTCTCTATAAGTTTAAGCGCTAATAAGGTATCTTCACTTAAAATAGTTGACTTTGGAATACTGACCACTATATTTTTGTTAGCATTCTTTAAATCTTCATAAACTTTCTCCAGGTTCTTTTCATCAAACCATTGTAATCTTTTATCAATAGTTTGAGTTAAAATTCCAGCCAATTCGTATCTTGAAAAAGTTTCATGTTCCATTCCCAAGTGATCCATTAGCTTATATAAAGCACGCCTTTTTGTAACTCTTGACTTCAAGTAGTTTGTATCAGCGATCTGAATAAACTTCCCTTTTGCCCTTGTTACGGCCACGTTAACTAGTCGGTCACTGTTTTCGTCAGTTAACAAGACGCCTGCACGTGTTTGTGGAAAGCTGTCTACACTATCAAATATAATCATGTCTCTTTCAGAACCCTGAAACTTGTGAACGGTTGCCGCTATTACATTTCTTTCTCCACCATGTGTTTCCTGAGCAATCAGCTCTTGAAGACAGGCAGTTACTAGTCGCGATTGTGCTTTGTATGGTGCTATGATGCCGATCGAGTCAATGCCATACTTCTTAGCAATCAGTACCAATTGTATAGATAATAATGCAGAATAGACATTAAATCTTGACTCTGATGCACTCTCTTTTAGGCAGTATGCCCCCATACGTGAAATATCAACAAGTAACGCTGCTAATCCAGAAAAAGGAGCTAAGTTAGAAATATATTCGCGATCTTTTTTCATAGACTTATAATCAGTAACTCTATCGTCATATACGTAGTGATTGGTAAAACCAGAGATCGAAGGATGCATCCTACGCTGTTCTGTTAGCATAAATAGATTTGGGTGACTAATTCGGCGGTCAACTTGCTGAACTATTTTTGTATGGTGAAAGATATCTTCCTTCAGCCAATGATTAACGAGCTTATGGTCTGATAAGGCAATTGGAGGTAACTGTCTAAAATCACCACAAACCACAATCTTCATACCTAAAGAAGCTGCGAAAGCAACCTGTGGTACATAGGCCATACTCGCTTCGTCTATTACTACTAAATCAAAATTTCTACTATAGATTAGACTATCCATAGCTGCCTTCGAAAGAGTAACTCCAATAACTTTAGCTCTTTCAACATAAGTCTTTTCCATTTCTTTAATTAACTCTCGAAGTTCTTTAAGTTCAGTCTCAACCTGGGCTAACCTAGTAGAACTTGAGGAATTTATTGAGGACTTTTTTAACGTAATTCTATCTTCTTCCAAACTACGTTTTTTTAACTCAAGGTCAGGGTCAAAATACTCTACTAACTTTGAGGAGAGTAGCGTAGGATGACTCTTAACGTTTTCATCCCTACTATAACCATAACGGACAATCTCCCCTATTTTCCATTTATCTTTCGCCTCAACGAACTTTGTAACCCCATACATTAAAACGTCAACAGCTGCATTACTATGAGCTAATACTAGAATTTTCTTACCCTTAAAGTATCGTGAACCAATAACTCTTGAAAGGTTATATGTTTTTCCTGTACCAGGTGGTCCCCATACAAACGTTGTTGGATTAAGTTTTGCTCTTATTACTAGTTCATGTAACGGAGTTTTATAATTATAATCTAAATGCTTTGGTAGTGAATTAGGTAAGAGAAGCCTTTTTACTCTTTTTAATTTGTTACTATTATCTTGTAACTCATATAGGCGGTTTTTTAGTGCAACAAGTAGTTCCCAGGGCTCGCTGTACAACTCCGCTTCACTTATGTCATCACCAATATAGACTTCTAGTTGAAGTACTAGATCAAAACCTTCAGTTGAAATAACTGTCCCATAATAGGAATTATTCTTGTATTTTAACCTAATAGGACTACCGTCTGGCAGGACAACATCTGAGCTAAGAATGAACCAGTACGTAGCTGAATTTTTTAATTTAGATAACAGTTTTCCATCAGTGACTAAATACCTCGATCCACCTTGATTTTTTAAGTAATCTATTTCTATGGATAATGCCGCTTGCCATTTCTTAATAACACCAAGAATTTTATTCATTTAAATCCCCTTTTCAACCAGTCAAAAACAAAGATGTGTATATTAGTAGTTTACCAGAAAGATATGAAAAACAGATTGTGGTAGTTGTTACCAAAAAAGTAAAAAGCCCAAATTCATTTGAGCTTTTTAGCAATTCAATATTTAACCAATTTCTCCATTAACTCTTGCTTAACCTTCTCCATGTTAAATGGCACAATTACATTTTCAGCCAATGCACGTTTACTTTCAAGTAGCTCATGCATGAGTTCTTCTACCGTACCTTGAGGAAAGTTTACTGAGTCCTGAGTAATAACATGATAAACATAAACATCTCTTTGTTGTCCGATACGATATGCACGATCGGTTGCTTGATTTTCAACTGCAGGGTTCCACCATCTAGTGTAATGAATGACGTGGTTAGCGCTAGTAATAGTTAACCCTACTCCGGCTGCTTTTGGAGATAGTAACATTACCCCAAATCCTGGTGACTCGTTAAACGCACGAACAACCGCCTGTCTATTATTTGTTTCTCCATCAATAATAGGCACTGATATACCATATCGCTGCATGAATGTTCGTTTTAAAATAGAATGCAATTTTCGGAACTCTGTAAAGATAATTACTTTTTCATTTTTATCTTTAATAATGTCGGTTAACTCTATCACTTTTTGAAGTTTAGGAACTTGATTACTAGCTAGATTTTCATAAAATGGAACAGCTGCAGCTGGGTGTCCGTATAACTGACGTAATCGCATTAGCATATTTAATATGGCTACCTGGCCCATATCTTTAGTCATGATCATAGAATGAGCAATTTCCTTTTGAACTTTTGAAGCTTCCACATAACTCGGTTTCAGCATATGCTTATCAGGTAATTTCCCTTTTAAAACCTCGTCTTTAGTTCTACGCAAGTAGAATAGACGAAGCTTATCTAATAAGCCATTATAATTTTCCGAGTCTACGTAGTTCCTACGAAAATCCTTCAAAGACTCTAAATACCCAGGCTGGACAAAGTCCATAATTGCCCATAATTCATCTAAACTATTTTCAACCGGTGTTCCCGTCATCGCTAAACGGAAATCTGACTGCATTGCTCGTAGAGCCCTTGACCTCTGACTTGAATGAGATTTTACATTTTGAGCTTCATCGCAAATTATTGATTTAAATTGAATCTTTCCAAGAATCAACTGATCAATCTTCAAGGTATCATAACTAGTAAAAACAAGGCCATATTGGGATATTTGAGATGCCGATTTTAATCTTGAACCACCCTTATGGATATAAATCTCTCTCACTAAACTAGGTGCGAATTTCCGTATTTCCTCTACCCAGTTTTCAATTAAAGCAATGGGTAATACGATTAAGGTAGGAGTAATTTCGTGAAGCTCCTTTTGTCGAAGGAGATAGGTAATTACTTGGATCGTCTTACCTAAACCCATATCATCAGCTAATAGTCCCCCTCGATTCTGTTCCCTAAGTGTACAAATCCAGCGAAAGCCTTCTAATTGATGCGGAAAAAGGTCTGCTGAAAGGGTTTGAGGCACCTCATATTCTTTCAATTGTAAGGTTTGATCTGTCTCAATTTTATAATCTAGTTCATCTTCATTATCTTTAATATCTAAGGCATATTTTTGTTTAAGATCATTTTCTATGTCTGTTTCTTCTTCTAATAACATTTTACGAAGAGTAGGATCTAAATAAATCCACTTTCCTTCATGTTGGACATACTGTTGATCGGGATTTTGAACCATTAATTCCTTTAAAAATTCTGGCTCGTATGGTGCTGGATTGTTATTATTCTCATCAAACCAACTAAAGCCTGTACCTTCTTTATAAACAGGTCTTACCTTTTCAATTGTAATCAAACCGCGAACACGATCAGAGAAATTTTCAATGTCAAAAAGATAGTCATGTTCTGGAAGTACTGCTAAGGGATTTTCAAAAAATAATGGCACTTCCTCGCCTACAATATGACGCTTTTGACTTAATTTTTCTAGATCATTATTTATCGTACTAGTTCTCGCAAATCGCTCCCGATCAATTCCTTGTTTAAATGTAGTTAGGGAAGTTCTATTATTTAATGCATACGTTTCTTGTTCTGTTTCCCCAGAAGGTATTAATTCAATATGTTCTGGACTGTGTACTTTAACGTCTAAGTTATAATTATCAACAACATGATACGTTTCTTTTTGCAAAAAGTTTTCCAGTCTTATGTTAGCCTCATTAGCGAGCTTTTGACATATGGCGATCTTTTGGAAACCATTTTCATAGTCTTCATCTAGTGCTCTTTTTAAGTAAAAGATTTTCTCGGGTATAATGGTTAGGGCTCCATCGATGTCATAAAGTGCCCCTTCCCCAGTAGCAACCCGTTGAAAGTTTTGATTAGTTTCCGTTTTCAACCGTAACGATAGCTTTCCATCCTCTGGAAGCGAGTCCAATTTCAACTCTCCAGTAAGGGGTTTTTCTTGTATTGGTAAGCCCAATGAACTTAAGATCTCCTTGCCTTCTTCTTCCTTCAGTAATTGATAATATACGTTATAAGGTAGCAAGTCACCCTCAGTCATATCGGACTCAAAAAGCTCCTCCCAAGAAACATACTTTGCAAAACCTGGAACCTTATAGTATTGCTCAATGTCATCCTTTGTTAACGGGATTGCTAGATCAATTTGTTTCTTTCCTTCAATAACCTGAAAATCAATTTTAACTCCATTTTTTCTGGGAGTAAATTTAACCTTCATCTCTTTCTGCTTCTTTTTGAGCAAGAACACGCGCATTTACCTCCCAACCTAAGTTAGTACGTAACCAATAGTCAAATTTATGTTGCCAACCTCCATTATGACTTAACCAACCACCTGGAATTGTTAATGTTTTTTCCATTAACACACTTCGTTTAACATCTTTAGGTTTAATCCAAGAATTTTGATACTTTTCTCTCTCAACTAACATTTCGTCAATTCTCTTTTGAAAGTGCCTTCTAAATGTCTGATTCGTATAGACATATACAGCTCCTGTACCTAACACTTCCATGACAACAACATCTGAAAAGTACATAATGAGCGTTTTTTTCTCATCCGTTACAACTACATCTTCTAATTGGCCGATAAACTTCTTCCAATAAACAAATCGCTCATGGTTTTGGTTAACACCACCAAAGAAATCTTTTAATTCGTATTGAAGAATCCATTTAGTAAAGCGACGCTTTTCTTCATCTCCTACATCGGTCCAAAGCATTGGTTTTCTTCGATAAGTTTTCATTTTGTCATAGATCAATAGACCGAGATCTTTCACGGAATTCAACCTACATTGCTTTATCAATCTATCTGCCATAAGTTGTTTGTCTTTACTAGTTCCCTCGTTAAAAAACTTCTTGTAGATTTTTTGTTCCTTTATAAAGAAGTCTTCAGTGGCGTCTTTCATAACTTCCAATAAAACTTCCTTAAAGAAAGGTTGATTTTCAGATAGAAAATAATTATTATCTAGAAAATCTACAATCCCTTCCTCCTGGCTATTTGCATCTCTGGCTAACTGTTTGATCGGTTCTTCACTACCTAGGAAGGAGTTCCATAGTTTCTTTTGCTCATCTTTCATGTTGCGCTCTAAACGCTCTTTATGGTGTGAATATGATGATTTTACCGGACCTTGTAATCGATTTAGATCAGTGGTTCGATATAATACATCTAGTAAAACCCGAAACAAACGCCGCTCATCTGTCACAATAGAATAGACATGTTCAATTAAATGGTCTTTCCACTTTTCTGACAATTGATTTTCGTACATATATGGTAAGAGCATTTTCTCTTTTTTATCTAAGGTTTGAGTCCAATCATGAAAATTCACCCCGGATTGTGTCACCAACTTAAAGTTACGCTTAATTTTCTCCAGACGACCTTCAAATTTTTTATTGTCCCATTGGCGATTTTTTATTGATGCATTTTTTAACTTTTCTTGTTTTAACCATGTTTGTAATTGAAAAGGTTGATATTCAAATCTCAATCTTCCGTCACCAGCCTTTCAATTTCCCGAATCGCTTCATCATCTTTTAAGCGAAATAAGAACTCTACCCTTCTTGAAGCATCAGGGTCATATTCTCCTGCCTTATTAAACAGAGGTTGGCTAAAACTACGCCCATTTACCGTTAAGAAACGCTGTGCAGTTTCTTTCTCTGAGAAATATGGGAAATCATCACTATAAATATACTGGAGAACGGAATAAGCGCGTGATTGCGATAAATCCATGTTATACATATACGTTCCTATATTGTCCGTATGGCCCTCAATGATGATTGTAGCAATATCATTCTGAAAACGTTCTTGTAAGAGAATTTCTAAATACTTTGGAATGAACAACTCCAAAAATTCTTGGCCTTGCTCAGATATCGTTGAAGAATTCGTTTCAAATAGTATGTTACCTGGAAAACGTATCGCTCCGGTTTCCTGATCTACACTAATTTGTAAATCAGACTCTTGAAATGCCTCGGTTAAGGATTTTATTATTTCAACCTTAATACTAATAATTTCTTCAATTTGCTTTTCTTTGGCCTCTAGTAATTCCCTATAATCAAGAATTACTAGAGTTAAAAGTAATGCAAAAACCATTAGCATGGCACTCATTAAGTCTGCGTAAGACATCCAATAATTTGTTTCTCCACGCTTTTTGTTTCTCATCCTTGTCTCACTTCACTTCTTCTAGCTATTGCTTCACCTAATTCTTCAAGTCCATCTACCAGATCTTCTTGAATTTCACGATAATGATTAATTAAGTTACTAACTTCAGAGACTGCATCAGTTAATGTTTTATCAAAGTGGTCGTACGTTTTTGTTAAACCTGTATCTATATTTTCAGAGAACCCTTTTAATGAAACGTCTAACGCTTCTCGCGTCGCAGCAAATTGTTCTTTTGTAGTAGACCAGTGATTTTCCATTTGTGCAATTTGTGATGACATACTTTCGATATAAACCTTTGCTGTATGAATAGACTCAGTAATTGTTTTTGTTGTACCAGTTTTTAACTCCACTAATTCCGGTAGTAATTCTTTTTGGGTTACAGTCATTTCATGCAGCTGCTCTTTTAACAGATCAATATTACCTACAACTTCTTTTAACTCTGGAGCTATTGGCGTCAATGTTGCAACTACTTCTTTAACACTAGCTAGTAATCGATCTGACTCAGTTAATGAATGCACTTGCTTATTTAGAGACTCCGAGAACTTTGTAGTCATATCTCGGTAAGTTTTGGACATTTCGCTAGAAAATTGTATTAATTGTCCCAACATCTCGTCATAACGTTTCTCAATGTTCTCACTAAATTGTGTGAAGCCTTCAGTGACTTTTTCATACTTTTCTGCTAGCATCTTGTTACTGTTCATGACCTCTTGCTGAATTGGTAATTGATCATTTGAGAGCTGCTGAATAGACTGAATTGTAGAACCCAATTGGTTCATATGATCAGAGGTTGATTTGTAACTATCTTTCATTTGATCTAACTCTGTACTAATTTTTTCAAACTGATTAAAAATCCTTTCCGTTTGCATGGTGGTCTCTTGTTGTTTTGCTTCAGTTGCAGTGAAATTGGTAACAATTTGTTCAACCGTTGCCATCATTTGTTGCTGCATGGACTTTGTATCTTTTATCAGTGTACTAAAGTCATTTAAAGATTTTTCAGTACCACCTGTTACCTGCTCAACTAACGTGTTAGCAATATCTGCGCCACTTTGCTTCGTCAACTCTAACTGTGACTCCAACAGTTTTGTTTGTACTGAAATTCCATCTTGTAATGATCCAAATTGATCGTTTAACTTACCAAATGCATCTTGTACATGACTGTTTGATTGTTGAATGGTCGTAACCATGGGTTGCATCACCTTCTCAAGGGCATCCGTTAATAAAGTTTTTAAATGGTCTGCTTGACTCTTTGAAATTTTTTCCAGGCGATTAAGAAATAGTTCTTCATCATCAGTACTTAATAAGTAGTCCATTCGTTCTGCATGCCAATCAATTTGAGACTCAATTCTACTGCTAAAAAGACGGTCGAGGGCAATCCATAGAATAGAAAGTACCACTCCGAAAACAGATGTGTAAAAGGCAACCTTCATACCAGCTAGTAAACTATCAATTCCAGTTCTCAACGCATCTGTATTACCAACATTCAAATCGGTTAAACCAACAGATAAACCAATAAATGTTCCTAAAACCCCAATACTAACACAGACTCCTGCACCAATATCCATAACTTGGCGGTACCCCATACGATGTATTAAAATGTCATAGCCGAAGAAGGGTTCAACTTTTAATCTCTCATCTTCACTTTTTTCACTTACGCGTTCATAGTAACGCTTCCATTGTTCTTTATACCTTGATTTACCGATCTTAAGAAATGTTTGATTTATTTCCTTATCAAGAGTAGCTGCATCTTCTCCTGAAACTTTATTTAACTTTTCTAACTCTTTTTTCACTTTCCACATTACTAACAATTCTCGTGTTATAAAAATACCGGTAATACCAATCATTAGAAGGAATAACACCAACTGAAATAGTAAGTAATAATTCGTAAAACCAGATAATCCTAAGTCTTTTATACTATTAAAAAATTCCTCGAATAAACGAAACAATCTACTTCACCCTTTAATTAAAGTCTATAATATCACTAATAGTATACTCCTATTAAAGTTACAATAATAGACAGTTTTGAATATTAATTACATGAAAATGCAGGAAGAAAGTACTTGGCAAAACTTAAAAGATCTATCTCCAATACGGACCTGCTTCTGTCTTTAAATACGAAAGGTAAACTCTAAGTAATTTGCTAGAGTCCAAGATCTAATTTAGATTACTTACCGTTTTTTTTAGGCTCTCCTCCATCAGCAAAAAGTAAATTTCAAGTGTGGTTTATCTAAAATATATTCTTAAAGAGAACGCCCTATTTTATAACTACAATTCCTCTTTATGATTATTACTTTATCTAGCACATTTACTAATATTTGATGTTAAGAGTGATGATAGGCAGAATTATTGTTCCGATATCAAGTTATATTAAATTTAAGCTCAGCTCTTGAGAAAGAAAAAGAGGAGTTTAAATCACTCCTCTCTTAAGCTCTATAGCAATTTTAAGTTTTAATCTTAGCATGGAACATCTATATGAACATCAATTTCGGCTCATGGGAGTCAGTCATTTGTTTCTGACTTGAGTTGATATAGAGATTTACACCTTTACTGTTTCAGCCGTTAAATGTCGCTATGTTTTGTATTATTTTCTCACTAGACTATTCCATTAAAAGCTTTTTTAAAACTATAACAATTAACTACCAAATAATTAGCTTATCCAAAATACATCTTTATTACCAAGGCTCACTGAGTTTACTTACAATATCACGCCGAGATAAAACCGTCTCACATCGTTCCCACATATTAGCCTCCGGATCTATGGTTCCACGATACTTCACTGTAAAAGCATCTTGTGCTTTTCTTCTTTCGTGAATGTATTCATTCATTCGACCTCTAAGCTCTTCTTCATTTTCAATCCAGTCATCATCTATTGTGTCGGGTAGACTGCCAAAAATGTCGTATGTATCACGCAGGCGTTCTGACAATACGTTGTAAACTTTCTCATCCTGAGTTTTACTATAGACTAAATTTAGCATATCAACAAGCTTACGAGATTGACCAAACCGCTTAATTCTGCCCAATCGTTGTTCAAGGCGTGACGGGTTCCAAGGTAAATCAATGTTTATTAAAGTCCCTAATGTTTGAAGATTTAGTCCTTCGCAAGCCGCATCAGTTGCTACTACTAACCGAATCGCGCGGTCTCTAACAGCAGACTTGATTATTTCACGTTCAACATTGTTAAACTGCATATCCCGGAAAAGTCCGCTTTTTCCAACACCAGCATATAATGCCACAATTTCTCCTTTTAGAGATTTCGATAACTCTTGTGCGATCCATTCCGCAGTGTCATAGTATTGGCTGAAGATAATACAACCATGTTCAAGCCATGTTTTCCCTTCAGTCTTAAATTCAGTTAAAAACCACTTTACCGTATTAAGTTTAGAATCAATTGCTTCAGGACGTGAAAGCTGCCTCTCTATTTCCTTGAGGCAAGCAATTTCTGCTGGAGTCATTTCGGAAAGAATATGTTCTGCTTCTTCAGTACCATCCTCAACCTCATCTGAAATTGAGTGCTTTAACATCTTTTGTGCAGTTTTCAAACCTGATGCAAAACTTGAACAAATACGTTGCAACATTAAAGATTTCATAAAACCACCAGCTTTAGTTCTAGATTGCAACAGTTTACTAAATTCTTCTGCTTTTTCATATGCAACCTGAAAGGGGGTATTTGTTGGAATCCCTAACCCTACAAAGCGCGATTGATACTGAGAAAGGTTTTTGGTTACTGGGTGTGTATTAACCCCAACTCTTTCTAATAAACCATCTTCTTCAAGCTGTTTTCGCTTTCGTAAAACCGTGTGACGCAATACAGGATTATTTTCTTTAAAAAAGTTTAAGTCCAAACACTCAGAAAGCCAAATTTTTTGAATCATATAGTCTAAGTCTTCATAACGGTGTGAACAAAAGAAGGTCTTGGAATCAATTGCTAAATAATCACGAATTTGCTGAACCATATGATGTTCGTTTGAAGGTGGTAGTGGGTTATTTAACCACCTCCATGCCTCTTGTTCAGAAGTGATTTGAATTTTTCCAGTCACTAATGGAATAGCCTGTTCATGATCTCTCCAAGGAGATAATGTATCTCCGAGAACAAACTCTGCACCGCTATTTAATATCTCCAAAAGGCTCCAAAGTTCTCTTACATCAGTCTGAATTGGTGTTGCCGTACCAAGTATTAAATGCCGGGTTCGAGTTCCCACTTCCAACATAAATGCAAGGAGATTATTAGGAGAGTTTGCTTTGTTACCAAGTCCACCACTTAATCGAGCTTTGTGTGCTTCATCTAAAATAACTGTCCCAAACCTATTTTTAAGGAGCATTCCTGCTTCTTTGACAAAAACAGAATCCTCTCGTTGGTGCATGATTAAACCAGTCGAGATGATTGCAATTTTGTATGGGCATTTTTTAATTGAAGTAGCATCTCCACGTGGGGATAAGATTTGACCTTCAACACCAGTCCACACCTTTTTTTGAGATGACCAGACAGCTGAGGGAACCCCTAGCTTATCCATCATCTCAATTTGCCACTGAATTGTTAATGTTGACGGAGCAAGAATGAGAACTGGACCATCTTCAAGAAGAGCACTCACTAATGCACTAGTTGCCATAGATAGTGTTTTTCCGACTCCGACCTCATCAGCCAGTAGTAAACGAGCTTTTCCATATGATTCCCTATGCTCTAAAAACATAGTTACAAATGAGCGTTGCCACGGCTGTAATTGTTCTCCTCCTCTATATATTGGTGCTTCTGCCATAGCAGCAGCAGGGACTTCGTCTGGTTTCAATAGTTCTACTGTTACTTCCCGACGGTTAGCTACCCGATGGATTTCTGCCAATATAGCATTAGGTAGAGGAACACCTTCGTTCCACAAAGCCCAAAATTCTTTTTCTACCCAGTCAGCACTTTCCTCATCATCATCCTGCCATACCAGCTCATAGTTATGAGAAAAAGCACTTTTAGATTCATTTACAGATCCAATAAATGATTTCCGACTACCATCCTGATAATGTATAGAGCCAGCTTTACCATGTAGAAAGAGTCTATCCCTAGGAACAATTCGAATTTCCACATTACCTGACTGTAGCAACTGATCGAGAATCTGATACCGCTCTTTTTTCAAGAGCGCTTCTGCCTCAACATCAACTTCATTCCACCGTTCTTTAAGAGCTGTATTCCTACTTGTTGCCACCTGAAAGTCTGCTAAATCCAATTCAGAATTACAGATAATCTTCACTTCTGGAATTTTTGCTATCTCCTCACCTACCAACTCGAAAATAGAACTTCGGAAATAACCTGCAATCCGGAAATACTTTGTTGCACCTTTCAGTACTTCAGCTAGAAACTCCTTATCTAACCTTTCTGTTCGAGATGAAAAACGCTTTATCGTCATAGGCTATAACCTCTGGTTTCTTATAGATTCAGCTAGTATGCGCGCACTACTTGCCTCAACGTCAGGTTTAAAAGTTTTCGTTACTTTTAAACCTTCCCGTTTTCCTGCCAGATAGTCTGCCATTTTTGCCAACAGAGATTTGTTAGAGAGATAATTAGGACAGTTTTCCATTAGGTGCAGTAATACATCCTCCACATCCACCTCTTTAGTGAGTTCAAAAATTGCATACAGTAGAGCTCGAAGCGGTGTCGCCGCAATTTCTACATCTCCTGACATCATAGAGCCTTTAAACTCTGACGATAGTTTTAAACGCGCTGAATTAGCTTTGGAGCTATCACTCATTAATTGTTCATAGTGATGTACCTTAAATGCTTTTGCGAAATTCTGATAATTATCAAGAGTCTTCGCACCCTGATGTTCCATCTCTACCATTTTTAGGTAAAACCGTTCCACTGCCTGTAATTTCTGCCATTCTCCTTTATCAAATCCAACTGGTACTAAGAACTGAACAGCAGTCTGGACTGCAAATTCAATCAGTTCATCAACAAAGGTCTTTTTGCCCTTATAACGAGGCGACTCGGTCTCTGTGACCATGTCCTTGCCGTCAATATGAGAGTAAGCTGTCAGGACTTTTAGAGCAGCGGCATAACCGGCCATTTGCAAGTCAACATCGGTGTAGATCCCCTCCGAACCCTGTGCCCGTACCTTTTTATCAAGTCCAATCAACGACTCTACTTGCTCTTTGACTGCTTCTTCTATTTCCCAACCCAGTTCATCACGGAAAGTTTCAATCTCCTCATGTCGCTTGCGGAGAATTAGAATGATGGTTCCCTTAACATTTGCTCCTTGACGCCAAGCTGAATCAGTTTCCGTTACCACATACCAAGAAGCCGTGACTTGCAATCCGCTCGCCCAAATAATGTTTGCCAGGTCTGCCCAGATAGCCCCACTTTGATGGGTAAACATTAAAACCTGAATACCATTGTCGGGCATTTTTTGGGTCATATTACGATAGGCAGCCACCATGCCTTGGCGGAAGCCCTCATCCTCACCTTTAATAGCTAACGAACGACGACTATCCCAGGTCCATTGTGCAAATTCCTTAGGAGGATTTTTACGCATCCAGGAGATAAAAAACTCAGTAATCTCTTCATATTTAACCGCGTCACCGTAGGGGGGATCGGTAACATAAATATCATTTTCAGCCTCAAGTTCTTCGGCTGGGTGGTTATTTACCACTGTTTTTGAATATATTTCAAACGATTTATAAGAACCTGTGAAAAACTCTGTCATCCATCCAGATGCACGAGTAGCATAATTTAAAAGAGTATTTAAAGATTGATTATAAAATACATTCTCAGTCTTTCCGATTCTTCCAGCCCCTGGGTTCGAATGCCATCTGCAAAGTTTAGCATTATAATCCAATAGTTTTAAAAATGGAATTATGCTACTGGAAGTTAAATTCTTTTTGTATAAAGCCCCAATCAATAACTGTCTCGGATTAAACAAATGATGCCAATAAGTCCAGCCCCGCTCACGAATTGGCTGATCAGTGTTATACCCTTTTTCAATAAGCGTATCGGGGATATAACCCTTTTCCTGCCATTCCTCCAGATTCCCACGAACATAGTCTATTACTTTTTTCTCTCTTTCCAAATCTTCATCTGTGACAGAACGGAATTCATATTCATCACCTCGCCCACTCTTCTTCGGTCGCATCCACACCACAGCATAAAGTCGCTCTTGAAAGATATCATCTGGGCGTGGTGTAAAATCAGTCTTCTCCCACATTCGCAAGTAGTTCTTTGTCTCTTTACCTTCTTTATAATCACCACGAATTGTACTTATTTTTGTACGGTACACGTTACTCCCGTTTGGTGAATGGACAAGTTCTCCACCATGTACAGTACCATTAGCTGCCTTGTCAATTTCTTCTTTAGTCTTAACATATTTAACAACTATTTTGTATTTTTTCTCTTCTGAAACAGGAATTAATTTCCCTACGACACCATAACCACGACTAATAATTAGACTTGGGATTAATGGTACCATCCATCCAGATTCGGGGCACTTGACTTCGACACAATACAGATAGGCCTTTGCCCTCCAACCGTTACCGTCAGTTTCAACACCTAACACATCAATCTCTTTTTGAACCTGCTCAGCTAATTTTTTCTGGGTTTCCTCTAATTCAATGCGCTTTTCCTTGGAAGCCCCTACAATGTTGAAACCACCCCAAGTCAGCATACACGCAATAGGGTTCAAGTCAGAAGCATAAACATCACATCCCAACCGCGCCGCTTCAAAAGGTATTTGCCCTGATCCAGAGAAGACATCGGCAACCTTTGGTCGACGCCCAAAGCGAGCAACTCCCATCTGTTCTACTAATTCTGAATAAGAAGTAGCTGATGTCCCGAGATGTTTATTAACTCTGGGCCATATATGGCTAAACAAGGTGTCACCGATCTCCTCCGGCCGTTTTGCTGTTCGAGTTTGATCGTTGAAAGACAGCTTAAGATATTCGCTAACATTATCCTTTTTTGAAGTAGGGAGGTTTGCTTCAATACGTTTTTGCATGGACTCGCAATCCATACCCATCAAGAGCTCAAAAATTTCCAAGTCTTGGAGGCTGTTCTCTGTAGCAGGAAGCAATGTACCCAAAATACATGCCTTATTCAGAATGAGTGGTTTTCGACCTTTCCAATAACCTCCAAGACCAGTGAGAGTCTTACCGGACCCTGCCATTTGTTCCTTATAGCTCTCTACTGATATTTTCTGTACTGGAAAGAGGTGTTCAATCAATGCCGGTTTGTCTTTCCATTCAAATGGTTCTAGCGCCATCTTATATCTCCCTTTTCTATTAATAAAAAAAAGAGACAGTGCCTCTTTTTTTCTTTCTAATTAATTTTCTATTAGAGATCAAAACGCTTTAACGTCATAAGCTATAACCTCTGGTTTCTAATAGATTCCGCTAGTATGCGTGCACTACTTGCTTCAATATCAGGTTTAAATGTTTTCGTGCCTTTTATACCTTCACGTTTTTCTGCCAGATAGTCCGCCATTTTCGCCAACAGAGGTTTATTAGGCAGATAGTTAGGGCAGTTTTCCATTAGGTGAAGTAAAACATCCTCCACTTCCACCTCTTTAGTAAGTTCAAAGATTGCATACATTAGGGCTCGAAGCGGTGTCCCCGCAATTTCTGCATCCCCTGACATCATAGATCCTTTAAACTCTGTCGATAATTTCAAATGTGCTGAATTTGCTTTAGAGCTATCGCTCATTAACTGTTCAAAGTGGCGTACTTTGAATGCTTTTGCGAAATTCTGATAATTATCAAGAGTCTTTGCACCCTGATGTTCCATCTCTGCCATTTTTAGATAGAACCTTTCTACGGACTGCAGTTTCTGCCATTCTCCTTTTTCAAACCCGACTGGAACTAAGAACTGAACAGCGGTTTGAACAGCAAATTCAATTAGTTCATCAACAAAAGTCTTTTGTCCTTTTTGACGAGGAGCTTCAGCTTCTGTAACCATATCTTTTCCATCAATGCGGGAGTAAGCTGTTAGAACTTTTAAAGCAGCAGCATATCCTGCCATTTGTAAGTCAGCATCGGTATAGAGCCCTTCGGAGCCTTGAGCTCTTACCTCTTTATCCAATCCAATTAAAGACTCTACCTGCTTTTTAACTGCATCCTCAATCTCCCAGCCCAGTTCATCACGGAAGGTCTCCAGCTCTTGATGGCGCTTACGGAGAATTAGAATAATTGTTCCTTTTACATTTGCTCCTTGACGCAAAGCTGAATCAGTTTCCGTTACTACATACCATGCAGCCGTAACTTGTAATCCACTTGCCCAAATAATATTCGCCATATCTGCCCAAATAGCGCCACTTTGGTGAGTAAACATTAAAACTTGAATCCCATTATCGGGCATTTTTTTGGCCATTTTACGATATGCAGTCACCATACCTTGACGAAATCCTTCATCTTCACCTTTGATTGCTAAAGAGCGACGACTGTCCCAAGTCCATTGTGAAAACTCGTGAGGAGGATTCTTCCGCAACCATGCAATGAAGAATTCAGTAATTTCTTCATACTTTACTGCATCACCATACGGAGGATCTGTTATATAAATGTCGTTTTCCACTTCGATATCTTGAGCAGGCATTGTTGCAACAGATGTTTTAGATTCTATGGGTGAAATTGCTATTTTTTTTCTAAAAACCTCCAAGAGCTGTGAAAAAGACCTACATCCATAAGCATATAAAGTGTTTAAAGCCTGATTATAAAAAACATTTGCTGGATTATCTGACGCACCTCCTATTTGCTTTCCACTTCCATCCTTTGCCATTCTCTTAGGTGATGTTGCCCATGGGCATAATCTAGAAGAATAATTTAAAAGATCCATAAACCTTACATAAGAGTCTGCAGACTCTGAATATTTCCTCATCAGACCTAAATAAAGCAACTGTCTCGGATTAAACAAATGATGCCAATAGGTCCACCCACGCGTTCTTATTGGCTCGTCAGTTTTTTCTCCAGATTCTATAACCATATCTGGAATATAACCCTTCTCTTGCCACTCTTTGAGATGACTGCCAACGTAATCAATTACTATTTTCTCTCTATACAAATCTGAATCTGTGACTGAGCGAAACTCATAGTCATATTTAGATCCCTTTGGCTTTTTCTTCATCCATTGAACACAGTAAATTCTTTCTTGAAAAATATCATCGGGATGCGGAATAATATCGTGAACTGACCATTTACGCAACTTGTTTTTATTTTCTTTACCGTCTCTATAATCTCCACGTATAGAATTAATGCTGATACGATGCTCAGTTTTTCCATCTGGATAGTGAACTAACGTATTATTTTGGAGAGTTCCAATCTCAGCGGCTTTAACCTCATCATCTGTTCCCACTTCCACAATATCAATTCTGTATTTTTTCTCTGAAGGTACAGGAGTGAGTTTCGCTATAATGCGTGAACCTTTACTGACAATTAGAGAAGGTATAACCGGTACTCTCCAACCAGTATCTGGACATGTTACCTCTACACAATACAGCAGAGATTTAAGAGTCCATCCCTTCCCATCCTTCTCAATACCTAATTCATCAATAATGTATTGGACTTGTTGAACCAATTGCTCTTGCTTCTCTAATAGTTGGGAACGTTGATTATTATCTGCACCGACAACATTAAAGGCACCATAAGTTAACAAGCAAGCTATCGGGTTTATATCAGAAGCAAAAACGTCGCAGCCTAATCGGGCTGCTTCAAAAGGTATTTGCCCTGATCCTGAAAAAACATCAGCAACTTTTGGTCTACGTCCAAATCTAGCAATTCCCATCTGCTCAACCAAATCAGTAAAAGAAAAAGCAGAAGTACCTAAATGTTGATTTACACTGCCCCATATATGAGAAAATACCGACTGAGGAAGTTCTTCAACTCTTTTTCCTTTTTTGACCTGTTCAGAGTATGGTTTTATAAGGTATTCATCGACAGAATTTTGCTTAGAGGATGGGAGATTACCTTGTATACGCTTCTGCATTGTCTCTGAATCCATTCCCATAAGTAATTCAAAAATTTCAAGATCTTTGAGTCGATCTTCAGTAACAGGAAGTAATGAGCCTAAAATGCAAGCTTTGTTTAAGATAAGTGGTTTTCTCCCCTTCCAAAAACTACCTAGTGCTGTTAAGGTTTTGCTTTTTCCACTCATCTGTTCTTTAAAACTCTCAGCTGAAATTTTTTGAACCGGGAAAAGGTATTCAATTAAAGCAGGTTTATCTTTCCATTCGAAAGGCTCTAATGCCATCAAATATCCCCCTTTTCTATGAAGTCAAAAAGAGTCACTGACTCTTCCTGTTCTGGTTTCTTTTCTTTTGCCTTAACTTTTTTCTTAGGTTCAAGCTTTATATTTATACCATCAGATAAAGCACAGTATAGAGCTTTACGCCAACCTCGCTCAGTCTGATCGTAATGCCCAGCTTCAGAAGCTGTTTTACTATATAGCCACCATCGCTCCTCAGGACGTAATGCGAGCCACTTTTGACTTATAATTAGACACTCATCGGGAGTAGCATGCTCTGCAGCCCATCCAATCACGCACAATTCTTTACCTAAAAAGCGATCTAGCTTTACTTTTCCGGTTGTCCAACTTCCGGTACTTTGCTTTTTGCTTTTTAATCGTGCGTTAAAGTCTCTCCTAACCTCATCCCGAATTTTAGTCCAAAGCTCACGAGCCAGAACCAATCTGCATTCAATAGTTTCACGATGTGCTTCATCACCGTCAAATCCGAAATCTTCATAAATACGGATAGGATCTCGTGGAGCAGCAGGAATTTCCACGTAAAAATGGTGCATTCCAAAATCTGAAGGAGCTCCAAAATCTGTAGTTATACTCATCTTTGTTCTACCTCTCCGTTGCCTATCTCAATACCAAGCTGCTTGACAAACTGCTCCAAATCAAAGCCTGTAAGTGTATGTGCCTTTTTAAATGCCAGAATCACAGGAGCTTCTGGACTAAGAAGAGATTGAAGATGTGCCAATTCCTTTTCAATAAACTCTGCACTAATTCTTATTTCACCAAAAGAAAGGTGGATCATCTGTGGTGCAGATCCTATCATCAGCGTCACCTGTTCAAATTCGATGTTCTTCTCCTTAGCCAACTTCAGCCCCTCGTATGTTTTCGAGGAACTATCTAAGCGTTTCGGTGAAGAAGTACTTACTAGAGTAGCAGGCGCCTCTTTTATTATAGGAACTTCGTTGGATCCAGACTTCGGAAAAGTAAAATTCCTCTTTTCTTCTAAGCCATCACACTCGGCAAAAACATAAACAGTCGTTTCTTCATACCCCAATTGAATAGGGCCTGTATAGTCAATTCCGTTTCGGGCTTCAGACCCGTCTAAAGTGTACTTAATAAAACCTTTTGGTGCAACAAACAGCTCAACTGTTCGGGACGCTTCGTTAAATTTATTCCGAAGCGTAAGTCGATTCTCCCATGTCTTAGGAGTTCCAGTAAGGTTTTTTCCCGTTGGATCAACAGCAAGGAACTGTACTCTAAGTGCTTTAGTTGCCAGTGTATTATCACTTAGTACAGGACTACTTTCGGAAACTTCGCCATCTACTGCATAGTGAATTCTTGGACTATTCCCAGCATTCACGACATCAATTTTCAAACGTACTGTACCTGAATCATCTGGAGAAGAGTCTTCACTAATAATGACCTCTGTTGTTTTTGGCTTTGGCTTTTTCGTGATATAGCCATTACCTAAATCTTCCCATAAACCACGTTGGTAAGCTTCTATGGCCAGCTGATCGAAACCACCTCTTGGAAGCCAAGGCATCTGAGTCTTCTGCTTCATTTTGTCCAGTAAGTCAGTTTTCCGTACCTCATCCTGAGAGCTAAAAAGCAAGGATTCTGCTCTTGCCCGAAGAGCATCAAAGTTGTCATTAATCTGAGTATATAATTTAATAGGATCTGAAGTTAACGTTTTTACAACCTGTCGCTCACCATTGTATGGTTCATTTGACGGATACGTACTATCAAGAACTTTTGGCCTGAGCACATCTTCTCCTCGATTGTTACCTGGGAAGAGAAGTTTATCAAAAACCGAAAGAACAGTTGTATGGAAATCCTGTTCATATTGAGCTTTCTTCTCATCCAGCTCTTTACGCTGAGGATGTGAATCAGGAATCTCATTATCCACTTTTATTGCTGCATACACATGGCGAGCAGCTTTTTCAATACTGGCAATAGAAGATTTATCCCCTGTCAAAACTAGGACATTATTTTTGTTAACCAGCCCCTTAAAAAAATTAGCAACAACACCAGGAGGAGTCTTTCCATCAGGACTTATAATCAACAGTGCCCTTCCTGTCTTAAGAACAGCCTCTGCTTCATCCATTTCAGGTAGAGGTAACACTTTTTCATAGGCTTCTTTTGTTGTCGGTTTATACATTTCTTCAAGGCGATGTCGTATTAGTTCATCCACCTTATTTTGTGGAGCTTTATCCGCGTATCCTTGAAGCTTCTTTGTTAAGTTCTCCTGACGACTAAAATAGTTTCGTCCTTCCTGAGTCTGATGTAAATACCAAGCGGATTTTTGAAGCTCATTGAATGCTGTACGAAAACTGCTTCCTTGATGATTAGGGTCAATCAAGCATTCAAGCATTTCACTTTCAGTAAGACCCCTTACTGAGTTGACGGCAGTTGACAGGCTGGCTGTAAGTAGAAGGGTTCCAACTTGCTTTGCATAATGATTACTGTTGTTAATGTCGATGATCTGGGCGTGAGCACTGTATGTTGAATCCCATATGTCTCTTGCAATGACATCCCGCATTTCAGAAATATCAGCAAGTTTCTCACGTACATCGTGAATCGATAGATCAAAATGCTGAGCACCGATCAAATACACATCCTCACTGCTTTCCCAAACGGATTTCAATAATCGGGAAACTAGTTCCATTAAACCACGTGTTTGTTTGAATTTTTCATTCTCCTTAAATAGAGCAATAATACTCTTGAAGCTAGGATGGAAGGGATAGGTTGATTCAATTTCGCTAGCTAATGCCTCAGCACTTCTTTCAACCGTTTTTGCCCTTGCCGCTTCTGCCAACCTTGAAGCATAGACTGAAGCAACTTCAGCTATCTCGTTTTTATCCGGCAACGAAAGAAAGAGGCGTTTGCGAAGTATTTCATAGATTTCATTGGACTCTAGATTAACCGGAGTAATAGAGACTTCAGCACGCCCCAATTCCTGTGTGGCATTATCAAGGGCACGTTGAATTAACTTTCCCCCCGTATCGTACGCAGCTTCTAGATCAGATACGACAATACACACATTTTTCTTTTTTTGAGCTGCGGTTAGCATATTGGAAAATGCTGTTGTCACTACATCAGCAATCGTACCTTGTCCTAAAACTTGAGTGCTGTAATAATGAAAATGTGGCGGCATCTCATCTAAGAGAATAAGTACGGGTTCTTCACCATCGAACAATTTTATCCATGCCTGTTCATCTGGTGCCTTTGTCCCAGATTCCCAATATTCCCGGAAAAGACTCTCTTTGCCTAACTGACGAGCAATTTCTCCCCAGAAATAAGTATGAGGAAAGTTACGACCATTGAAAGCAGCTATCTTTGCTGAATCAAAATTTGACTGATATGGCATGGTGCCTATATGTACCTCACGAAGACCTGCATCTTTTGCTAAAAGTCCAAATCCAACCATTAAGTGGGTTTTACCACCACCCATAGCTTGTTTAAGATGGAAAACAGTATCGTTTGACTTTCCAGCAAGACGTGCGATACCTTTGGAAAGCAGAGCCTTCATCCCATCTGTTATGAATGTTTTCTTGAAGTATTCATTTCCGTTGGTATCGTGAATGATCTGGTCAAGTTGTTCAATCTGATCGCCAACATTTATCTCGAGGGCCTTAGGTTGTAGTTGGCATGCTGATTTGATTGTTTTCATTTAGTCTCCTCCTTCAATTAGAACTACTTGTGAGTAATTAATTAGTACTATTATTTGAGCAACAAATAATTATAGAAACTCTTTATTACTTAATTATACTCTAATTATAAAGTATGTTCGATTCCTTAGTTAGCCTTTTAATATGACGTCTAAGCTAAAGCCACCTATACACATCTGTATATCAATTTCACTAGATACAATTCAAACCCTCTTTAGTCTCATCCTTACTATTTACATCTTCATGACTTCAATTATTTTTTTAAATACAGTACTAGGATTCTTTTGTAATAAATTTAAATCGATTGTGCTAACTGAGAAATTTTTCTTAACTTTAAGTATTTTCATCTTTGAAAATAATGTTAATTTTATTCCTTTAAATTCATAGGAATGGATTTCGTGAGCTTTATCTATTTCATCCTCATTCAAATCCACCTTTATTTGATCAGATACCCTTCTTAACATTCTCCATACTGCCAGTTCATCGGGAGACTTCATAAATAGCTCTGGAAGTTCTTTAGCTTCAATTAACTGATTTAATGTTGTTACCGCACTAGCTGCTACACCATAATTGACTGGTTTAATAAGTGAACTAAGCTCTTCCCAAACATCTGTACTAAAAGCAATTGAACTATTTCTGGCTTCAACAGAAGTTATTTTCGCATAGTATTTTATTCCGTTTTGTAGGCCTGTTTCTTTGCTTATATACAGTGCCAAGTAACTCGCTTCTTGCCACCCCTTCTTTAAGTGTTCGTTAGGTATTGTAAGAGTAAGGTTATGCATACAGTCTTGATATTGTTCTATCGTGGAGACGACAGCTACTAAGACTTTGTCATCTAGTGATGAAATCCACTCTTCTTTTACACCTCTTGGTAATATTCCTTCTTCAAGTATTTCTTCAGGACTCTTATCTATAAGGTGTTCCACAAACCTCTCAACTAAATCAGTGGCATTTGGGAGGAATGGTAATCCACCGATATTTACTTTATCAATACTCTTATAGAAATCATGGCTTTGATAAGAAACTTCATCACTCCATGGAAATAAAACATAGGCACCAAAGGCGTTCCGTTCATACGGACCGTTTTGTTTTACAACAATAGAGTCTCTATACCTGTGCATGGTATTAATATCTTCTTCTAACGGACCAGCTGTTTGGTAGCGGCTGCCATAATACGTATTTTCTGCAGCAAAGTCAATTCGGTATTTTGCATCGAAAATGTAGTTGAAGGCGTAGTCCTTCCCTTTTTTCGCAATGGTTAACATGACATCTGGCTTTTGTTGGACAGTTGGAAGATTTACTTCTCTTTTTTGGTATGTTAGCTCTATTTTTTCGTTAGTAATTGGATGTTTAAATACTCTTCTAGCGGTTGTGTTTGACTCTAAGTTTACGTATAAACCGTCCCTACTCACTTTAATGATGTCTTGGCTGACTTGTTCATATTTACGTGCTAGGATTTGACCAAGTTTTAGGTACGTCCAATACTCATATAACGTAGCAACATCTTTTACTGACATTTGATAGAGCTTACCTTGTAATGAGAGACCTTTTGAAACAGTTAAATAGATCTTAAAAGCATCACGATAACCTGGAGCCATCTGTAATACTAAACTCATGACCGATCGATCTAGACTACCAATGTCCCTCCAAAATACATTTCTTCTTTTCATTTTTAACTCTTTTATCATTGTGTCAATTTTCGAAAGCAGTTCTTGATCTACTTCAACCTCTTGCCTACGATGATTTGTTGATAGCTTTTGGTGCAGTAGTTCTAACCTTTGTAACAACCTACCCATCATCCACTTAACATAGCGATTTTCGGTTGTGTCGTAAGTTAGCGTTTTTTTCATCTTTAAGCCTTCGGTCGGCATTAATGTTCGTTCCTGAATTCGGATACCGTTTTCTACGTCGACAAAAACATGTGCCCTCTTCCTTAGGTAAGCTCGTCCTTTTGTATCAAATCTTTGTAGTTGATCCCCCCGCTTTTTCTCATGGACTTTCACTAGCTTATGATGAGGTTGTCGTTCAATTCGATGTATGGCATCTAAAAACGTTGCAAAATGAACACAAATTAATCGGTAAAACTCCGCTAAAGACGGAGTTCCTTCTAATTTCGTTTTTGCACCAAGATAGGTCTTCTTAATGAAATGGTAAGCCAGATTATAGATTTCGTCATTTACCTCTTCTAATAACTTCTGATAGTCTCGTTTGTAATCCAACTTTGAAGGAAATACCTCTATTGTTACTTCTAAAATAGTCTTATGTTCCTGGCGGATCTCGAACGTCGAAAGGCCGATATCATTTTGAAAATGTAAATTCCCAGCCAAGATCTTTTGATTATAGAGAGGGGTAACTGCTTTTCTAAATGACGGGTTTTCATGATAAAAAGAGAGATCCTCGTCATGTTTCGGGAAGACCATCACTTGGTATACACTATTTTCAAAGAAGATTGGACGATGATGGGTATGGGGTACTAATTCTCTAGTACCCACATCAAAAACACGAACTTCCTTAACCCCTTCACCATGTACATCTAATTGCATGAGATCATGGAAATCCATACTGTGATACTGTTGTAAACTTTCATATTTTGGGTGAAAAGGGCGCCCCTTAATAACAACTGAACAAATCTCAGTGTCAATTACGACTAGCTCGACTTCCTCATGAGCTGAGCCAGAAGGAAGTAAAGCCATCGTCATCTAACCTCCTAAGCATTTCAACTACTTTTTCAGCACTCTTCGGATACTTAGCACTCCCAAGATTCTCTTGAGTGATAGTATTTATATTTTCAATTCGTTTATTGGTAAAAATCTTATATAGCTCTTTTAACACACGCTCTACTCGCGTATCACTACCCGCAATTCTCGGAAGGATCTTCTGTAGGATACAATAATCTAGTGCCTGCTCGTCCGTCATTAATTTCCCTTCCCGGCTATGGGCTAGATAAAAACAAATTTCATCACGGACACGATAACCTACATGAGCAGAAAGCAATTGCAGTACATCATTTATTTCTACTAGAACTTCTGTCGCTTTCTCAACCACCTCTTGGTTTTGATTAAATACATCTTGTAAATGTAAGAAAGTAGCCGTAAATACATCGTTGTGTAGATTTACTGGATCTACGGGTTCGTTATTCATTAAGAACTGAAAATGGTCTAGCTTCACTCGATTAAATTCGATTGTATTCGCACGATCTAATACTTTTTTACTGAAGGGATGGGTTGTTTCATCCATGTTAACAGTACCAATAATGTATAAGTTTGATGGCAGGTAAATGTCTCTGCCAGTTAGCTCCCTCGATAGCAATGGCGACGAAACTAGCTGACCGTTCTCCCGTTTCCTACTTTCCATTACGCTTAAAATATCGCTGAAATAATGTTCAACACGAGCTAAGTTCATCTCATCTAGAAGAGCAAAGTAAGGGCGATTAGGATTGCTAATAGCACTCTCAACAATTCTGGTTAAAGGTCCCTCTTTAAACACGCCACTAATATCAACGTACCCTAGTAGATCAGAGCCGTCACTCCAATCAGGTCTCACTGGTATAAGGGTAAATTGTCCATTCCGTTCGGTTGCTCCAACGCTCTCCGCAAGCCACTGTACAATCTTTGTCTTTCCTGTACCTGATATACCAGAGATAATTACGAATGGCTTTGTTTTTAACGCAAGGAACAAATTCGTTACTTCCTCTTTTTCATAATAGAAGCCTTTGCTGGTGATATAGGAATAAATATGATTTACAACATCCTGCATAGGTAATATTGTTTCTTGTTCCTCGTTTACTTCAAACGCAGGGGAAGTGTCAGGGTATTGGCTCTTCAATTCTATATATTTCTCATAGTATCCAATCATATCTTGTAAATCCTGAACGAGTTCTTTTTCATCTGGCATTGCTGGTATGTCGTATCTGATATATGCAGCAGTTGAAAAAGCATAATCTTTTGCTTTCTTAGATGGACCTAAGTATATCTGATCATCTTTATGTACAGATTCCTTCATTTCTATTCGGTTTCGAATTTCTTCTTTTATTTGAATAATTTCCTCTTTAGGCGTTTCAGTGATCCCTTGAGCAAATGTTAAATACAAACTAGTCATATCTTCACTAAATAAGTAGACTAAATAGTACCCACGCTGCGTCGAGGTTGTTATTGATCTATGCATGATTGCAAGCCACGGAACAGCAGCCCAATTCCCCATACCAACTGATCCAGAAACAACATAGTCCTCATTAATAAAATGTAAATTTCTTATCTCTGAAGTTAAGTCTTGCCGCATAACAGAGCCAAGAGGATGTTCACCGAAAGGTTCTGTCTTTGCTTTCAAATATTTGTTCATGATATGTAAAAAGTATTGTTGTAATTTACTATTCACCGCTGTTATCTCCCTCGAATTCTCTATCGGTACCCAGTTTTCATCAACCAGATGAACGCTTTCTAGCCATTTGAGCAGATTGGTTGTCCGTTCTTTGGCGACGGATTCGACCATTAAGTTGTCTGCCTTTGAGTTTCGAACAATAAGCATCCCTAATTCGAGAAGGGCTTCTTTTTTCTCTCTTGGTGCGAAGTCTTTTAGTAGTTCGAGAACGTATAAGGCAATACGGAAGTAAGGAGTATGCTCAATGATATTTCTTAGTACTTGGACCTTTTCATGCTCTTCTGACATTGCATACATATGAAATGCCACATCATTTTTTTCGTGACGATCATCAAGAAAACCAAGTAACCTTAGATCTTGACGACCTCTAGTTTTAATACTATATAAGTTTTTGTTCTCTCTCAGCTGAGTACTAAGCTTTATAGGATCATATGTCCCTTCAATTATTTCCTCGAGAAATTTGACCACCTTATGAAACTGCTCACTTGGTAAGTCGTCCGTTTTAAATTCTTTCAGCTGAATTGCAGCTGACTGATCTTTTGTAACAACCTCAACAAACGGCAACTCAGCAAAAAAAGCCATCAAGAAAGAAGTCCTACCCCTTGTCTTAACAAAGTCATTTGCATTTGCTGTTCTTTGACTAACAAACTCCTGCCAGGCAGTTGTTATAAAATCAAAGGATATTACATCCCATGGATTTGTTTTTTCTCCGTTTTGATGCTTTTGTCGCGAGACTTCAGTTTCAACATATATTCCGTTTTCATCTACTTTTGTAATCCAGTTTGGTTTATTTGAAGACAAAGTTTTAACAACACTTGTCCTTTTAGCAAGTTCAAATAAGATCTTCTCCAGCATTGGTTCCTCCTAGTTTTACACTACACTCTATTTATCTTTGTATACGAAAATTCTACATTATATAAGTTAATTCGAGTAATTTGTGAAAAACCCTTCAATTTTTAGTGTGTTGAGGGAAATAATTCCAAAAGAAAAAAGAGCTCTAGGCTCTATTTAACAATAATCATTCATTTACTCTTCCTATCATCTCATTTTCAATTAAGAAAAACTTATCTTCTGGTTATATTGGTCTGACTACTTTAAAGGGGTTCGGATATTTGACCTGGAGGGTATAAATTAACATATTTATTTAATTATTTACTTAACCATCATAAAACCCTCGGTACCCTGTTAACTGAGTTCCAACAGCTGACATGAAGATAATTACCTAGTAAAAAAAATAAATACTATAAAAGAAAGGGTCTTCAGAGATTATACAAAAACTAAATCTTATTCGCATTTCGATATTGATGTAAGACATCCATCGAATTTATTTGTTCTTTGTGAATAATTATATTAATATACATAAAACAAAAAACTGTTTTATATAAAATCTCTTTTAAAACTTGGTTTTACACCTAATACTATTTAAATTTAAGGTTTAATTATTAAATCTCCATATCAAAATTAAATAGAGTTCTAAATAGAAAGTTTTTATTTTCCTTAATATCATTCCTAACAGAAAGTTTGCTAACAGACTCTTCCCTCAGTAAAATAAACTTATTACATAAATCGTCTTCTACTTCTTCAATATGTTTTTCAATTTCTGCTTTTAGCTTTGGTTCCAATACTTCGAGCAGTTGTACTGAGTCTAGTAAGTTCGTTAAATTAGTCTGTATTTGAGATAGTATATCTTCCAACTCTTTATCGGATAGGTGCTTGTTTACTTTATCTACTTCACTTAATATATTAATGTAACAACTATTTATTACTTCTATCCCAGGTGTCAAAATAACATCTCTAAACCAGAATGCTTTTTTTCTAAGTTCCCCTTCATCTTTTTTAGATTTATCTTGTCTTAAAAATATCCATATTATTACTATTAGATTTAGAATAGCTGCTAATGCAGTCGCAAAGCTAATAAATGTTGACAACTTTCCTGTGTTTAATCCTACTTCTAGTTTAAGGATAATATCGCTAATTAATGTGCCCGGAATTCTAATATAGCCTAACTTAAACATTTTAAGAAAGTGGATCTGACGATTTCATTGCACGAATTATTCCGTTTTCTACACTTCTTATAATCGCAGATTTAGTATCAAATTGATATTTCTCTAAAAACCTTTCCTTACCAAGGTAGCGAACACTATTTCCAAACATCCCCAAAAAGAATGAGGTATTTAAAGCCAAAACATTATTTGGAAAGACTATTTTATAATTATTATCATCTTTATCCTTATTATCTAAATCATGAAAAGATCTTGAAGATTTCCCTTCTTCTCGACCTGAGAATACCCTTGACCCTTTTTTATCTTTTAAAATAATTTCATTCATATTATTGGTTCTCCTTAACTTTATCGATTAAGTATTCTCTGTCAAGGTAAAATTTCATTGAAATAATAGTACCAGGAAAGTAATGCTTAATCTTTTTAACATAATTATCATTTGGAGGGAGATTTAAACTATTTTCATCATTAAATGCTATTGTTTGTCTACCCCCATCCTTATTGGGCGAGAGTTTATACCTACTATCAAAATTGATATAAGAAGACCCAGATACAATACACATTTCAGGCTTCTTTCCATCTTTTGTATCACCTATTTGCTGAAAGGCGTCAATCATAGTTACTGTTCCTGTCCCCCTATCTGGAAATTCTTCACTCAAGTATCTGCTTACACCATCCTGGAGCGCATACAAAGTCCAAAGTACTTCTTCATCCCAGGAAGGTTTAAAAAAACTGTTATGTTTTTTTGTCAGCCTTTCTAAATTATTTTTTAACGCGGATAATTTACTATCCTTAATATAATTCCTGTTATTAAATGTATTTTTTAACCCCTCATAAATTGTCTGTCCAAAATTAAATAGTACAATATTACATTGTCCATATACCTGTTCTTCATCTTTAACATAATGACCAATTGTAAACCATTGATTAAAATCGCCTGAATGTAATATCGAATTATCAATGACCTCTCCCATTAAGTCTGCAAATAATCCAAATCCATCAGCATTAAGTTCTAGACCTTGGGTAGTAAGACATTCATTAAAAAAGCTTAGAATCTTTTCACTTGCTTCAGCTGAATTGATACTTGTATTAACCATCATACTTGATGTATTTTTACCACCCTTAATTAATTCTGCATTTAAGATACTATTAGTTTCTTCAATTTTTTTAATTTCATCTGTCGTTAATACATTAAGATTCTTTAATAAACCATTAACGTATAGAAGTCTGGAAACATTAAAATCCCTTGATGTTCTGCCCTCTAGTTTCAAGTCTCTGCCTGTCCTAATCCTAAAATCTCTTTCTATATTTAAGACAAATACATCAAATATTACAGAAGCATCTAAGTCCATATAGTGGCAGTTCTCGTGATCAAAGTAGATGCTATTGATATTTTTGGTATTGTAAACACTATACAGTTTTTTTAATGTTTCTATTGCAGCATCAGGTTCTTTTAGTAGGGAAAAAGTTTCTGGTATATCTATAACTGCCTGATTTGAATTTCCACTCATTGTCTTAAATCTTACTTTTTTACTTTTGACTAATCGACTATTCTTCAAAAAAGTAAAAAAAGTAGTTTTATTCCATTTTCCATTATTAACCCTGTTTCTACTTATATATTTTGGTTCCTTTTTTCTTTTTAGGTCTTTGTCAAATTTCATTTTTTTTCGAACTCTATATCTATATAGACATAATCTTTTACTGTTTCGTATTTTTACTTGTCTCACCTTAGATACACTCCTCTGGAGGATTCAAGCTGCTACTTACCCTAGCTTTTAACAATACACACTTAAGTTATATAATACCAATTCCAACTTAAATTCCACAAGTTTTATAGATAGGAATTAGGTTATATCTATTAGCCATAGTAACTTAAACTTATTAAATTATAGATCGATACTAAAGTTTTTCTCAGAAATATATAGGTCATTTCCTTCTTTTATAATATTACTTAGTACCCTAATAGTCTTATCGCTTGACCTCTCGCTAGATTTTATAACAATTTCAATACTATTTTTCCCTTCTGCTACATAATCGATTAAATCATATTTAAGTAAGTAGGTATACTTAGACTTTTTAATGTAAAGTAAACTTTCGGCTTTATTATAAAATGTTCTTTTATTATCAAAAACTTCTTCAAAGCTTATATAGAGATCGCTCTCATGAAACTTAAGAATTTTTTTCTCCTCAAGTTTATTCCCATTTATTATCGTAATTTGTACGATAGGGTCGTTAATATTTGTCATCTTTATCTCTATTGGTAAACTACTATTCTCTTCAATGTTGACTAATATTAGTTTATCTGAACTTAGAGATATTAAAGTTACAGCAGTTCCCAATAGCAAAAATAAACAAGCAATGTATATTTGATATAAATAAGGCGACACCTTTTGTTCAATAACTTGAGAATACTTAACAACTCTATACACCTTTTCCTTCTTAAAAAAAGATAAAAAAACTACTAGTCCCAACACAATAAAGACTCCAACTAAAAGAGAAATCAATAAATTAGGTTGAAAAAAGACCATTATTACTAGTGTTATCAAACCAAATATAATTGATAAATTAAAGCTATGTTTTATAGTTAAGAAAATCTTGCCAAACATTACGTCAGCTTTTTCCAATACATTAATACGGCTTTCATCATCCACAAAATATTGATAGGTCTTTAACTCATAATATATATATCTAATAACAACTGTTGTAATTGCAAACACAACAGTTAGTATAGTAATTGATAGGATGTGTTCAAAGGTTAAGAATGTTTCAGTATACGCATTTTCTGAAAAACTAGTCAACCATAAGTTTAAAGCTCCCTTTAATAGGTACCAAGTCGCGCCAAAAATAGTTAAGGTAACTAGTAATCGTGTAGTTCTGTCGATTTTATTTTTCATATGAATAAACTCATTTCATAATAATATTAGTTATAAGAAAACCTTTTACCCTTAGGTGGCGTGTTTGAATATTTTATCTGCATTGCTTACTAGAATGGTTGCACCACTTCCGGAATATAATCGTAGAGGTTACTATAAACCTCAAAGTCTTCTACAAAAAACTTCCTTCCCAATTGATCTAAGTGCACGATCGAGCCAATTCATGTCCAACTAGTTTTCATCCAGCATGTTTTTACAGTAATTCCTTTTTACCAAACTAACAATAAGATTACTTATTTCCACCAACTACTTTCACACCTATATATGTTATATCTTTTCACAGTCTTAGTTTTTTATGATTTTCCAAAACTCAATAGGCCTTTCCCTCAGTACAATAAAACATTACGGTACTGGGGATCAGCGCCATACAATGTTTACAATTAGGTTAGTTTTACATTAGCTCTTAAATTAAACCTTTTTTCTTTAACTCTTCAATCATCTTTAATTCTTCAGCGGTTGGACTTGGAGAAGGTTGTTCTTGAACTGGAAAGTCAGATTGATTTAACCCCCAATAATATAGCAAGGTTAACAACTCGTCAGAAATCCGTATATCCCTTTCTCTTATTTCATTTAGGCCCCAATCATGATGCTGGTTAGAAAGGTCTAGTAATATCTGTACTTTTGATTTTTTGTAACTATCTTGTTTCTTTTTAAAGTACCCATTACTTGCAGTAATGTTCAGCTTCTTCTCAAACGGAATTTTATTCCCTATATGTTCCACTAACTCTTTTACTTCTCCTTCAGAATTACTTGGAAAATAACTTGATTGCCATTTCTGAGGAAGAATATGCTCTATTTCCCACTTCTCGGGAAGTAGTTCATCTTGGCTTTGATAAGCAAGAATTTTCAATATCATACGAACAGTATTGCGGTGAGCGGTCTTAATTTTCGCTTTTAATTCCTGTTCATCTACTGTAGCAAAATCAAACGACGGCATAGGCGATTTAATAATTTCAGAGTTTAAATTCAAGATACCTCGCTTTACAGCATTAATAGTTGGCGTAACTATATACCGCGCCGCTAAAACTGCGAGTAGTTTCTTGAGAAATTTCAAAAATAGTTCTTCAAAATCTTGCGAACCATGGTATTTAAGATAGTAAATGACAACAGGATACTTCCAAAACTCATTAGGATAGGAAGATAACCCATCAAGTACTTTCTTAATTTCAATATTTTTCGACCAGTCTTCATCTTCAATTTCTACACGATTATTAACTACAAGCCACAAGTTAAGCACCGTATTTAGGTTAATCATCACGTCCTTCTGATATAATTGCTCGAAATTATTCCTTGAGTAGTATTTCCTTATCCCTGGTGTCGTTGTATTTCTATCGTTTTCTAGCGCTCTCAAATAAAACATATAATAATAAAACAATTTTTGAATACTTTCATTAGCATTTGTAGCTTCATCATCAAGTTGTTGCCATTGTTCAATGAAAGCTGCTTTCCCTTCAGTATCCAAGTGATTATATATCTTTGCTTTAAAAATATCTGCATCTGATAAAGCTAGTCCTCTATCGTTCAGAGTTGAGAAGATTGTTAACGCAGTATCTTGTGAGTCTGCGGTAATTGGTAATAAAATCGCTTTGTTCAAAACATTTCGAATGAACCAAAAAAACAACTCTGGCTCATTCGAAGCATAATTTTCTATAAGATCTGTAAATAATTTGTAGTTTAAGGAATATTTATCTTTCGCTCCATCTTTAATAGTGCCACTGATAAGAATGCTGGCGAACGTTTTGTTTCCTTCATCCCCCATCACTCTGGATTCAATAAGCGTTTTTTCATAATCAACCTCAGCAGTTAATTCATCCTGTTCCCACAAAGCCGATTCAATTTGTCCTTTAAAATTTTTCACTTCTTTTGTTTCTGTCATTAAATTAAGCTTTGAGTAAAGTGCTCGTAGCAATAAAAACAAAGAAGTAATGCGCTGTTGACCATCTATAATTTCCTGTTCGCTGTTCTCATTTTCGTAAGAAACAATCGTTCCAAGAAAATAAGTGCTTTGATTATCATTTTCCGTGTACTCTACTAAATCATCAAAGAGCGTTTGAATTTGTTCATCGGACCAAGCATATGGACGTTGATACTCAGGGATAATGAATTTATTAACTTTGCCTGTTTCTAATAACTGTTTGACACTCTGTTTGTTCACTTCGATTGTTGTAGCCATTGTCTTCCCCTTTCTGTACCTTATTTTTTGGCAATAAGCTATTCTTTGATTATTACCTTTATGATGTACATCATCTAACTTTTAGCATAGTAACTCATTTTTATGGTTTTTGATACCAGTATTTCCAAGAACTATCTCGTTAAATATTCATTAAACGATTTTATTCGCCACTGGCACCAACTTCGCTGGCATTTCTTCTTGTAATCTCCATACAAAGGCCATAGGTTTGCTGTTATAATGGCGGACATATTCCGCTGTTCCTAAAAACGTGAATGGTGATGTATATCCCTGCTCTGTTTTGTACTCTCTCACAAATAACGCTATTTTATGATTGTTTTCTTTGTGGTGGATATAGCGTTGGGCTGTTTTGCTTTCTGGTGACACTCGACTTTGTGTTTCCCAATGGAACAGGGTTTCGTTAATAGCATAATCGTTGTATAAGGTAGATGGTGAGAAATCCTTCTCCGATTTGTTTAAAGTAATAAAGAATATATCTAGGTTTTTAGCTTCGAAGTGTTTCACTCCTTCTCTAAATGCTGGACTCTGGTCTTCATTAAAATGATCAAACCCTGCAAGGATTTGCGCTGTGGTGTAGCTGCAATGAACCGATAATGGACAAGAAAACTCAAAATCATGGTTAATTTCAATAAAATCAATGTTGGAGTAATTGTATTCTAGGATCTCTCTAACTTCCTCTTTGATTTCAGGTGTGTGGAAAATAACGTCTAGTGCATCCTCAAAAGTGTTGAAGCCTTTTTTCGGTGGGGCTTCGTTATAGAATGTATAATAAAGGATTGCTAGCATTTGTTTGTCTTCTTCATTGATGACGGTTTTGTCTTCTAAATATTTCAAAATAAACTTGATGAGTTTACCTGAGTTTATATGAAACAAGCTAGGTAGACGTTTGGTAATCATTTTTTCCTCAGGACAGTCGAAGTTCTCGATTACTTCTGCTTCTACCTTCATTCTCATGAAGGAACGATCACCACTTTTGCCGTAAAAGTCATAGATGGTAAGGTGATAAAATTTTAGAAAGTTCATTAGTGTTAGCTTTTGGCCAGTATCCTCTTGGAAGTATTTCATTTTAGCGATAAGGTTTCTTCTAGTTAACGTGCTATCTTGAATATTCCGGAGGACGTATTCTTTTGCTTGTTTTTCAAGCTGAATGTAACAGCCTTTTGGAACATTGCAGAAGCCATGTTCAACATAATGTTTGACGGAATGCTTCGTACGTCCTAGTAGAGCACGAAACTTTTCTTCAAAGTTATAGTTCTTGTGGGCTTGTCCAATGAAATCAAGAACTGTTAAGCATTCCTTTCCTTCTGCTAGACGTAAGCCACGTCCTAGCTGCTGTAGGAATACGGTTAAACTCTCAGTTGGTCGCAAAAATAAGATGGTGTTTACTTCAGGAATATCAATTCCTTCATTGTATAAATCAACGACGAAGATAAATTTGATGTCACCATTGATTAGACTGGACTGAGCTCTGTCTCTTAGTTTTGAGTCAACGCCTCCATAAAGCGCAACGGAAGGAATATTTGCCTTTGTAAAAAAGTCAGCCATATACTTCGCATGCTCGATCGACACACAAAATCCTAAGCCTTTAACGTCATCGAGATCTGTTACATATTTTTCAAGACTACGAATGATTTGATTGCTACGAACTTTACTTGTTGTATAGACGTTCTCTAACTCTTTTATCTCATAGCCTTTTCGACTCCATTTAAGCTTCGATAAATCGACGGTATCTGTGACACAAAAGTATTGGAACGGACTCAGTAACTTTCGATCGATCGCTGCCGTTAAGCGCATCTCAGCGGCGATGGTATCATCAAAATAAGTGAGAACGTCTTTACCATCCATTCTCTCAGGAGTAGCCGTTAGCCCTAACAGGATCGTAGGTTGATAAAACTCAAGCAGCTTTTGATAGGAGTCAGCAGCTGCGTGGTGAAATTCGTCTTCGATAATAAAGTCATAGAAGTCCTTCGTCGTTTTTTCATAGAGCTTCGTACTATTAAAGCTCTGTATCGAAACAAATAAGTGATCAAGGGAGTCAGGTGTATTTCCACCCACTAATAAATCACCGAAATTAAAATCACGTAAGATGGCGCGAAATGTCGTACGGCTTTGCTTTAAAATTTCTTCACGGTGAGCGACAAAAAGTAGCTTTGCCCGCTGACCGTTTTGCTTACGAAACCGTTTGTAGTGAAAGGCCGAAATGACCGTTTTCCCAACACCGGTTGCGGCAACTAATAAATTTTTCATACGACCAAACACTTCACGCTCTGCCTGGAGCTTTTCAAGGATTTCCTTTTGAAAGTGGTAAGGTTGAATGTCAAATTGGAATCGTGTTTCTTCATTGTCGTCGTACGTGTTTTTCTTTAAGGCAGCTTTTAGACGATGTTGATCCTCTTCTTTTTTAACGTCAAAATAGATAAATTCACCGTCGTTCCAATAGCTTTCGAAGGTCGCATCAAATTTTTTCACAATATCAAAAGAGTCTTTTTCCGTAATCTTTAAATTCCATTCCAAGCCTGAAGTAAGGGCAGGATTGGACAGGTTGGACGAACCATATAGGCGGTGGTAAAGCCAGTGTCACGTTTAAACATATACGCCTTCGCATGCAGCCTCGTTCGATCTTTATCATAGGATATTTTCACTACTGTATTAGGCAGCTTACTCAGTTCCATGATTGCTTTGTAGTCAGAGGCTTCCATATAAGAAGTCGTAATTACTCGAAGCCGTCCTCCATTTTCAGTGAACGCTCGTAAATCCTCAATGATACAGCGAAGACCACTCCACTTTATAAAGGAAACAAGCATATCAATTTCATTCGCTGATTGAATTTCACGACTAAGCTCACCTAGCATGCTCGGCTCATGATGAGAGCCAGTAAAGAGGGAACTCTGTGAAATTGGTGTAATTGGTCTAACGATCTCGTCCTTTTTCAGACTTCGGACATGGTTAAGCTTTGAATAGATGGAAGTAAGTACTTCCCCTTCCTCCGCAATTTGGAGTGAGGCGAACTCTGTATCATTAAGACGTTCACTTAAAATGGCGATGATCTCATTACAAGTTTTGATCTGACCAATGATCGCCTTCTCGTCATCATTCTTATGTTCATCACGTATATAGTTAAGAGCTCTCCTCGTCACAGACGATATGTACGTAGCCAGCATCTTTCGCGCTTCTTCTACATCTAACTTTTCCGTTTGGATGTCGTGGTTCGAGAGCGTAGTTAGTTCGTGTTTAAGCTTATTGTTTAGTATCTCTTCGTAAATGCCTTCTGGTAACATTGGATCACCTCTTATTACCTATTGTAGCAAATTTTGGTGGGTTGTGGGAGGGGGTGGTGGGATTTGGTGATCTTAGAACAAAATGCTATGTTATATATTTATCTAAACAAAAAACGAGAGTTACATTTTTAGTAGCTCTCAAGAAGTAATTTTATAACAATACCTAACGGATGTGTCCATTAAAATGGTGCCTAGTGTTACACTGATTAAAACCCTTGTCACTGTTTACTCTTAGTCTACTACCATAGAGAGGTCTATCTTTAGTAGCATAATTTTTTTCTTCTAAAGCACCAGCTAACAAGTTATCTAAGTAGGGTAAGCGTTCATTAATAGAATTTTGGGAACGATGACTTAACTCCGGAGTTGTTCTTTGAAGATTTAAAGCGAAATCTCTAGTTAGTCTTTTAGCTTCTTTTAATACTTTTCCGTCTATTATACTGCGGTAGTTATCAATAGCGTTTATCAAATATATTTGTTCGGTTTCGTCCCAATATTTTGGCATCATAATCATTCCTTTAGTTTAGTTGTAGGATTGAAGAAACATTTACAAGTGGTTTGGATAATAACACAGTTTCAAATTTCTTTATTAGATGAATGATACTATTTAATTTAATATAGGTTCTATATGCTCGGGTTTCACTTATATGGACCTCTGATATCTTGTAATAAGGAATTTACCTTCTTCATTTTTCTTTATATTTATTGTTACAGTCGAATTATCTACCTTTAGTTTTTTTGTCCGGTTAGACGATGCTAAAAGGTTAAAAAGTTGAATTGGATCTAATGATAAAACTGTTAAGTTGCCTTGCCAACTACCATTTTCCTTAATGACTAGGACGAGTTTACCGAGAATTGAGGAAATTACGAGGAAGAAAGGGGGGGCTAATGCCGTCATGGGAAAGAGATGGGACAGAGGTATACAGTTTACTGTCCCATCGGATCGCCCTCACACTATACAAACTTCCTATGATTATTTAATATATGGTAAGGCAATGGACTATTGAGATAGTACTGAAAAGTGACTGACAGGTTGCGCATCAAAAACAAATTTGCGGCTACCAAATCATCCTGGCTGGAAACTTTAAGGCACATCGTTTGCCTTGAACGAAATGGTTTGTTTTTATCTTGCTTAGTATTGTAATTAAAGCCGATGTTGTCTTTCATTTTTGGTGGGATTGCATAATACTGCCCATTACTCACTACAAGAAAAGCTCCTGTCGATGGAATACCTTTTTGTTGGTAATCGATATAGGGATTTCGTTGTGGCGCTGTATCAAATGTTGCAACAGTAAAATTTAGTTTAGTTGTATCAAGTTCCGCGAATGCTGCTTTAAACTCATCTAGCTGGAAAACAACGATATCATTGTTAGTTTTTGCTGTTGACTCAATAAAACGCATGAAGTCAGAACGCCCTTCTTGAAACAATTTCTGTTTATTTTTGTTCGTTAAATAAAGTAACGATTCCTCAATCGACATCCAATCACTGTTTTTATATTGTACATCAATTTTCCCTTCTTTAAATCTGGACATCACATAAATAAACCCTTCTTTTTTCTCGTCAGATTTCGTTTTTAAACATACTGGAAAATAGTATGTATGTTGATCAAAGGATTGTTTATAGGTTGAGTACATTTGATTTACAAAACCTTTTCGAGCAAAGATGTCAGCTAAACAGCTCTTAATCTTATACTTTTCTTCTTCACCAGAAATACTATGAAAACATTGAGTTAACCTTCCACGTTCTAAAAACGCCTTTTCAATTATCTGTTTAGGATCACTATCACCATTATCATCATAACTTCCTATTTCCACTAATGAAAAGCAACTAAAAGCTACAAATGGCAACGTTTCTACTATTTCTTTTTTCCGTATGCGTTCGCTAGTAGTCTTCCCCCCGGTAGAATAAGGTAAATCTTGAGCTAAAAAAACGTAATTGCTCATATCAACAAGCTCAACTTCCAACCATTCCCCTGTTGTTTTATCAACAAGATGATAAACAAGTTCACTGATTTTATTAAATGAAAGTCTAGGGTCATATCCCTCTATTTGTGTAAATTCTTCTAATGAAGTTTCAATTATTCGTGGTAGAGATAAATCTTTTGAGAATATTTCAATGACAAGCTTACCGCTAATACTTTCTTCAAAATGATCAAGGACTACCTTTCCACCCTTTAATGTAGTAGGAAGTGTTGATATTTTCTGAGGGGCTTGGTGCGCATTTTGCAAAAATGGGAATAGATCAGTAAACATATCAAATATTCTCGTTTTTTCTACTTTACTAATTCCTGATTCAATCATATTTGGATAGCCTTTATCATCTTGAATATAGGGTATTAACGCAACTAGCTCACCGTGGTAAAACCGTTTTGGATCAGATAAAATAACTCTTAAATTTGGAGAAAAGCCCATTTCTTCAAACATTTCGACTGTTTGTTTATAAAATGATATAAGTGGTTTATTTTCGAACTTGCTCATGACACAACGTAACAATCTCCGTCCGGAGCGATCAGATTTTATCAAGTACAACGATCGTTTATTATTTCTAGGAAAATCTAACCAATCACCCTTCATTAACGGTTTATAGTTCCATCGTCTTAAACCGGATTTTAAGTGGAGAATGATCTCGTCTTCATTGCTACTTTCATCATTGAGCAGATTAATTACATAGGAAGCGTATTGTTCTCCGTTATCATCTGATTTAAGTTTCGTAATAAAGACTAAATTTGAGATAGCTTCAGTACTAGATCCATTAAAATTAAAGTACCACTCATCAGGAAACTTAATTTCGTGATCTACCCCTTTTGAGTTGGGAACATCCCATAAAACTTTTTTCTGATTTAAACAAAACTGCTGCAAAAGCCAACTAGATATGACTTTATTCCTTGCACGAAATTGAAAACAATCAGCTAAAGAAACCTTCAAAAGGGGAAGTTCTAGAAAGGTAAAGCTTTCTGGAATTTTATAGTTTCGCTTTTTTTCCAATAGCCGACTAAACCATTGAATAAAACGCTGATGTATTAAAGACCCTAAAACAGAAGGAGCATCTTCTTGAATATACAACCATGGGGCATCGCCATTTACTACATCAGTAGAGAAGTCTGCACAAATCACTTCATGATACCTGCCTTGGATTATAGCTCTAAACTCTGACAAACAAAATTGGTAGACGTAAGATTGATTTGCTTTTGCTTCATTATCAATAAGTTGTTGTGTTTCTTTCGGAAGGTAAACAACTTGGATGAATTTTTCTAAAATATTTTTCTTCTCAACTTTTACAGTATGGAAAATAACTTCCTGAGTTGACTTTGTTGCAGTTTTCATTTTATTTTCCCCCTAGATTTAATGCTTCTTTTAAGCCACGTAAAAACTCTCCGTATAACTCATGTTTGGCAAAAGGATTAGAGCTCTCTTCCTCTAAGATTGAAACCCAAGAGCGAAGCATACTACTTTGAAGTGTTTCTTTTTTTCCTGATCCGAGCGCATTTTCTTTTGCAAATGGAGCATCAACATAAAATACTCGTGCGTCTGTTTGCCCCCTCAACAACCTCCCAATCATTTGCCATACATTCACAAACATGTACCAAGCCATAGTTTTTCGCTCGACCTCATCCAAAAAACTCCATTCGTTTTCTTCAAGTAGCAAATGATTTAACAGCATGTTAGATCTCATCCGAATATATTTCACTCCCTCATAAAACTGTAAGCCTTTTTGTTTTGCCGTGTTGGCATAATACGGGACAGACCCGTTTACCATTTTTAATATATGATCTATTGAATCTCCAGGTATATAAGGACGTATGAGAAAAAAGATACTCCCAAATAAAGATTCACTTTCACCAGACTTTAAAATGTTATAACCTCGGTTAATTGATAATAGGGGAACAATTAAGATTTCTGCACCCGATTCAGCAAAAAATTCTACCTCTCCTCGCAAAAATACTTGATCCACATCTTCCATCGTTAGTTCATTTGCTAATGCCTTCACTTTGCCTGGAAAGTATTTTTCCAACTGCTTCTGAACAACTTTTGCCTGCTCATACGAATTGACGACTAGAGCTACAATTCTTTTCTCTTGTTTTAATAACGCTAGTTCTTCTTGTATTTTAGGAACTAATTGATCCGCCATCAATTTTAAGTTTCTTACCTTTTCAGCTTTATTTTTTACGCCAGAAATAAAAATAGGTTTGCCATTTTCATAGACTGGGTATAAAAACTGTTCAATTTTTGATTTCTTCGGATTTGTAGATAATAGTAGATAATCCAAAGGAATATCCACGTGATAATGAAGAGAACCCTCAGCAAAACTCGTTCCTGACATAAAGCACATGACTGGACCTTGCCTTTTCGTTGCTTTTTCATACATTGACCCAAAATTTGTAAGGAAGTCTCTTCCAATAGCTAAATAGTCATACGTACGAAAAGTTCCTATTGAGCCTTCCACATTTCCTTCTTTAAATAAATATTGAAAATTTCGCCCTGTAGGTGCTGCTGGAAGAAACGGCAAATACCGCTTTAAGTTATAGTAGTATCCATAAATGTCATCGATCGTTTGATGAAATAAAACCTCGATTGTTTTTTTGTTGCTGATTAAATATTTAAAGTTATAATCGAAATACAAATGATAAACAAAGAAGCGAAATAATAATAATGCACTGCGTTCTTCATCAAGTGTTCTTGACTTTTCTACAACATCTTCGTCAAAGATTCGTTTCATAAACAATTCAAGTAACTTCTTTGTCTCTTTTTGCTCTACTTCCTTTAATTCAAGAAAATTATAATCATAGCGTTTTAGTTGAGCCATATTGTTAATGAATTCCTCAATCGCTAGCTCAAACTGCACATCGTAACCCTTACTACTACTTTGTTTCAACATTTTAAAATCAATTTTGTTTAACAATCGAAAGAACGGATGACCTGATACCGATGTACTCACATCAAATAATGACTTTGTAATTTTCTCCATTATTTGATGAATACCGAATGAACGATTTTTTACAATACTTCTAATGTACTCACTTTCCTGGATCAATTCGAAAATTAAATGAATCGAACGATGGGCTTGCCCAGTATGCAACCGCCATAGTTGGGAATAGTGAATACTTGAATAGTCATAACGAGTATCTAAATAATGACTTACCTGCAACAAATTTTTTTCGAAAATAGCATCGGCTTCACCGAATAATTTGTTTTCAGCTAAAAACGAGGTGTCACAATTTTCTTGAACACTATCAGCCTCGTCAATAAACATTACATCAAGTTCATCATAAGCTAATTCTGCATATGTCCTTTTAAATGGATTAATTATCTCAAGTGGCTTTGTATGAATAAACGCGCTTAAAGTCCCTACCCATACATCCGCTTCTTTTAATTGACGCTCCAAAGTATACTTTCCACAAGTCGTAAATAGAGGACAAGTGAATATTTTTTCGTTTTCAAAACCATCTATCCTCATTGACGTACAAGGATTAATGGTATCATTCACGCCTTCAGCAAGGACGTTCGCTAAACAAGGTCCGTCAAAGAATTGCAAAACATATTCTATGGCTAGTTGAGAAAGTGGATGAATATCTCCGCTGCGTTTTGATTCATTTTTTACCCTTTTAATGAATTGCTTCAAATGGTACTTTGAAGATCGTTTCCCTATTAAAGGTACTGCTTTAATCCCAACTAAATAAAGACGATATACTTGCAGTAACGTATCTACGACATTTACAGTAATAATCCCTGATTTTACACCTTTTTGTTTCAAGCGAGCAATTTCTAGTGTCAGCATTGTCGACTTACCCGCACCTACTACCCCAGCTATGTTAACTGTTCTGTTGTATTCGAGGACATCGTTGAAACTTGTAGGTAATAATTGAAACGAACCTTGTGCGTGAAGCCAATTCCTTATATTATTTAAATCATGTTTTGTGAAGTTACTTTTATAATTTTGTAAAAATTCATCAATCTCATTAGCCGTTTCATTCCAAGGCCTATCAGTTAATGGCAAAGACAACGTTGTCCTATCAACTTTCACCCTATTGCTAGGCAGTTTCCATAACAGTCTTTTTTGGCATAGCATTTCTTGTTCATCTACTAAATGGGAAGGGAACTTTTTTTGAAGATTATTTGTTATTGGATACTTTTTTCGTTTCTTACCTTTATGTAATTCGTAATAATAGTATTTCTCATCAGCCTTTTCAAGAAATGGTGGTAGTTCAGGTTCTTCTAACTGAATGTTTTCTGGTGTTAATAATTGCTGATACATCGAGTAACGATTTTTACAAATGGAAGAGCTTTTTTGATAGAAGAACTGTTTCTCATGGAGTTGATAAATTCTAAGCTCACTTCTAATTCTTAAGTACTGACGGATTAGTTGTCGCCACGAGGGCAACGTCAGTTCCATAGCAAAATATATTCTAAGAATTTCAAGCATAGTTTCGTTTTTCCCTGCAGGTAGTACCTCTTTATGGTTTGGTAAGAAGGACCAAGTATTATCTATTGTGGCAAACTCTTCACTGAAATTAGCTAGAAACCCTCCAATCAATAGCTCCACTTGAATGATCGTTCGCACCTCAACGAAACTAAGGTCAATCTTGTTATCTCCAGCTTCTTTTAAAAATAGTGTTTCTAAATCGCTCGTTATGTCTGATAAGAGTTTAAACATTTACCTGTTCCCCCTTAGGTTGATAAAATTTTCTCGCATATAGCTGCATTGAACTATCCTTATTAAACATAGCAACCACTTGTTTGAAAGAGAAAACTTTTACAGATGTAATATCGTTCTCAAGTAAACGGTCATTCACGTATTGTAAATATCGTTTTGTTGCTTTTGGATCAGGAACGGCAATAATGGGACACTTTAGCATTCCTTGTTCAAAGTCAACCAATAATTTCTTCGCTAATTGCTTTGGATATCGATAATCCTTAACATCGATAGTTAATTGTAGGCGAATATTATTAAACTCTTTTGACGCTTTTACATCTCCAAGTCTTTCTAAATTTGGGTATAAATCAACCTTCGCCCCAGCTTTTTCAAGACGAGCGACTAACTCTAACTCTTTTAATCCCGGAATAACCGTTGAAAGTTGAATGCTCTCTTTTACTTGAAGGGTATCTGTACTATTAAGTTTATAGTTTTCTAGTGTAGTGGCATCGTATTTATCACGACACTCTTTTTTCAGACAGACATAATAATTCTTCGTCTTTTCCTTTAATGGCCAACCACAAGACTGACATTTAAATTGGAAACCATTAGGAATGTTTTCGTAACAACGGTGTAAGGCACTAGCTATGTATGGATCAAACTTATTTTCAAAGCAATACAGCTCAAGTTTATGTTCATTGGTCGTAGGATTTAAAATTAAGTAGATTCGAAACGCAACATAGAGCTTGTCCATGTTAGGGCTTCCTTCCAGTTCTAACCTGCGGCAATATGATAGAACTTCCTGAACTAATTTACTCGTAGCTTCAGATGATGATTGAAATTCTCGTAATAACTCCTCAGCCTCTTCTGATATACCAATCTCACTATCAATAATGATGAGATCCAGGGGGATTCCTTCTTCTTCTAGCTCAACTGGGCAAAAAATTCCCCAATCTACAATCGGTTTCTTGAGTAATTGTAAGAATGAAGCTAAGGTAGCTGGATAATCTAAACCATTACGTTGAAGAAACTCATAAAGGAGCTTTTTGTAAAAACGATCGACCTTTTCAGCGTCATCATCTCCACTTTCGACTATCCACACTGCATTTTCAACATCAGTTTCTAATATTTTAGCAGTTTCAATAGCTTCAATTACGAATACCACACTATCTAGTTTTTTCATTTATTTACTACACCTGCCTTTTCTTGGTTGGTTTTTAAAATGTTGATAATCTTAACAATAATTGAAAACGCAGGGTAGCGCAACTTATTTTTTACAAATAAATAAGAAATAATCTTTTTTCTTATTTATTATTTATATATTAATAGGATTATGCTATGATAGATTTTTATTTTTTATAATAATTCGCATTTCGTAGAGTGAAATTCATTATTTCATCTACGTTTTGCAACAATACATAATTCTTAAGAATTCATAAGAAACAACAACAACAACTAAAAAAATCTGTTTCAACACGAAACAGATTTTAAAAGTTTAGTTATTTAATTTCTTTAATTGTGATAGATACATTAAATTTTTTATTGTTATCATCTAACTTCTTAATCTTAATAATTGAATCCAAAAAATCTTTTAATAAATATGCAGGACATTCATTAAGGCTCAAGAAAATATTAGAATCCTCACTCTCGTCTTCTACCTTCTCTTTAATTACTTTATCATTCTCAATAATTTCTTCTGGACAAGCTAGACTATTTTCCTTCAAAAGATCAACAACAATATCGTTTGGGTCAGAAATGCTAAAATCTTCTTTAGCCCAATTCAAACTATATTTCTCATTAAGATCTTTGTTCGAGTATAATTTGTCATTACGATTTCTTAATAAAGAAAGTTCATTTTTCATCTTTTGAATAGAATTAGAATCGTATTCACCAATGAACCTCTTTACTCGATGTCTCCATTGATAAACAGTATTTTCGGAAATACCCCATTTATTGGCTATTTGAGAGGTGTTAAAATCTTTGTCAAATAAAAGAAATAACTTCACCTGAAGTTCTATAGACAAAGACTTAAAGTCATCATAAGGATAAATATCTCCATTTTCGATTCTCTCTAAAACTTCTTGAATTAAAACCCTCTCAAATTTCTTCGTATTGTCTCGTAAATTTATAGAATCTTCGTATTCTGAAACACTACCTAAGTCCTCTAATAAGTTTTTATAAAATGATTTGCTTATCTCCATATATACCACTCTTTATTACGTATTGTTTACTTTGTTTACTTTGTCTACTAGATTACAAAAATTATAACATGAAATTGAAATGTATTACATTCTATTACACTTAATAGATTAAATTAAGAAAGAATTCAAGAAAAAAAACTGTTCATAAAGTAATTTAGAGACTTTATCTGGACAGTCTTCTTTTAAAAATATGTAAGTACGAATTTAGTGTCGCGTTCCTTGCTGTATAGAAGAATAGGTTGATATAAAAAGGTAACTTAAGTTTTAGGTAATCCAGTTACTTTACTTCGTGGGATTGTCGGATCATGTTAGTATGATTAACTTTTTTTGTAATTGTTGAACATATAAATCAAATAGAAAGATTGGGCCTTCATTAACGTTATGCTTTCTTAATGAGACGCTACATTATATTGTCCCTATCTCTTACCTATCTTTAAATTTTGATTTTTTCGATCCTAGGAGGCGTTCCAGGCATAGGATCAAAATAAGCAAACAAGTCATCATCGTTAATACCAACAAACTCTTTTATGTAATTTCACTTCGTACGGTCCTTTTAACCTACTATAAATTTCACTTTGATTAGAACCTGTTAGATGGCTAGTATAATCACTTTTTACGAGTCCATCAGGATATCTAACACTATTTGAATAATTAGTTACCTTCTATGAAATTCCGGTTGCTGTCAACGTGGTTACAATAGAGGAGCAACTATTCTAATGTAAAAAAGTCTAATCCCCCTTTTCGTAACCAAGGAATTAGACTTTGATTTTTCGGAATTTAGCTAGTCATCACATTCTGTTAAATAATATCGTTGTACTACCATGAAAATACTTATTTTCATTCTCGGTGGTGTATTTCAACACAGCCCCCATAAATTGAACAAGGCTGTGCTTGAAATTTGTTTGTCCTATCATTTAAATAAGGTAATGACTTTATATCATTCTAAAAAACCTTTGTAATCTTCTTTGTACATCCATTTGAATCCACCAGTTGATTTCCGTTTGCCTTGACATGTCGCTGATATGCTATGGATATTTAATGCTTTTTGGGCTTCAATTATACTGTCCCAATACGTGATTAACTCTCCATCTAATGTTAATTGCGCAATTTTTCTGAGACGCTTTTTAGCACTAATTTTCGCTTTAGCAATATTACTTAATCTTAACTCTTCTTTTGAATCATAATCACACCAACCTAGTGTTTTTCCTTGTTTTAGATATTTTATAATTGTACTTCTATCTAATCTCGAAACCCCTATAATTTCAGTAGTTTTTTTCCCTTCATTCCATAAATCACAAACTGTTTTCACTAAACTATGACAAGCTGCTTCATGACATTTTTCCCAATTAATTTTATCTAATTTTAACAAAGTTTTCAGATCACTTAATTCGATACTTTTTTTGATATGTTTTATTGTTGACTCTCCACAATCTAACGAAATGTAATTTGCAATATCATTTTCTTTTGCAAGTTTTTCTTTTAGTTTGTCGTTCTCTGCTTCTTCTTCACCTGTTCTGCCGCCGAAAGCACTAAAACCCCTTTTATTAGAATGTTGTTTACCATGTGTTTCTATAATGCAATTGAGTGATGGAATATAAAAATCATATTGCTTATCTCCAATAAGCTTTGAATTATCATTTGGAACGTTTTTCGACCATACGAATATTTGTTGATATTTAAAATCAATATCTAATTGTTCTAATAAATTAAAAACAAACTTTTCCGGATAACTAATCCCATCCGAACATCGTGGACATGAAAATCCAGATTGAGTTACACTTTTAACAACTACATTTTTTTCAAGACCACACTGTTCACATTGAAAATCTTCTTTTTTATGGGTTCCTGCAGTGATTTCATAACCCCTCTGTTTGTTTTTTAACAATTTTGCTACATGAGGATGTGTTGTCCATAAATCATTAAACCCTACTAACAATCTTTGTCCCGCACAATAAGGACAATTACATCTCAATGAAGTTCTTAATGCAACACTCATATCATATTCGTGTTTATACTCAGGACATATCCAAAAATAATTATCAGCACTACCATATGAAATATCTCTTGTTTTTTTTGCATTATTAGGACTAAATTCTGACAATAAATATTTCATATTATTGTTCAAAGCAAAATATTCTAATGATTTTTCATATGAAGGATTTTCTTTTCTAACTATTCCTCCTGCTACCGCCCCACATTTTTGACATCGATCTTTCCCGTCAGAATTTCGTCTCCTTAATATGTTATCGTGACTTTGATTAGGGATTTGTTTCCCACAGTCATCACAAATTTTAGTTAGTTTTACTTCTGAACCTTTTTGTAAATGTTCAACCTTAACCCATATTTTTGTTCCCTTTGGAGTTCTTGTACGCCCACGATTATCTATCCCTCTAGGTATTAAATATCCCAAATCTTCAAAATACTTAATAGTTCTTCCTGCTAAAACAATCTCTACTTCTTTTTCCAGTATCGCCAATCATTTTTCTCCTCATCTTTACATATTTATGTTCTACTGTTTTATTTTTTCGTTCTGTATCCTATCCTTATTGCCATTCAAACCGCATAATCATTTTTAGTTTAGTGGCAATCGTTCCAATCCATCTATAAGGTAGGTCTTCAGAAAGCCTTTATTTAGATATCGCACTCTCTTATTTAGTATCTGTTCCAAAACATTGTTTGGGCAAACCTTTTTTCTTTGTTAAGAATAAGGGCTTGAGCCTCTGTAGGCATGATTTGTCTTAAAAAACTGAAGCCATTGTTTCTTCAGACATGCCAAAATAATAGGAAGAGTCAGTTGCAAATCCTACATAAAGCATATTCGAATTACTTTTTATTGTCATTAGGTAGGTAATGGAAGACCAATGGTATGAATTTACACTGCTTAAAGCGTAAAGGAAGCGATTATGCTTGTTCCATAATCGCCTCCTTTACATTAATATAATTCGTCGTCACTGTGACTTGTCGATTAACCTTCGACGTAATCGAGATCTGTGACATATTTTTCAAGACTAATTTGATTGCTACGAATTTTATTAGAGTATAGACGTTCTCTAACTCTTTTATCTCATAGCCTTTTCGACTCAATTTAAGCTTCGATAGATCGACGGTATCTGCGACAAAAAAATATTGGAACGGACTCAGTAACTTTCGATCAATCGCTGCCGTTAAGCGCATCTCAGCGGCGATGGTATCATCAAAATAAGTGAGACGTCCTTACCATCCATTCTCCGGAGTAGCCGTTAGCGCTTAAAGGATGGTAGGTTGATAAAACTCAAGCAGCTTTTGATAGGAGTTAGCGGCTGCGTGTTGAAACTCGTCCACGATAATAAAGTCATAGACGTCCTTCGTGGTTTTTTCATAAAGTTTCGTACTATTAAAGCTCTGTATGGAAACAAATAAGTGATCAAGGGAGTCAGGCGTAATTCCACCCACTAATAAATCACCCCTAAAAACTTTAAATCGTATTTGGTAGGTGTTGACTTTTGTTCCCACATACCAATTGTGCAGGTGTATGTAGCAACATAAGGATGATGGTAAGGGAGCACTCATATTAAATAATAACCGACACGAGTTTTTTACATTCGATCGGTTTTTTATTCTTAATACCTTCTTATTTCTCTATTTACTCACTTTACTAGCTATAACATTTCCCGTCTCATACTCTTTAATATGTTTTAAGTGGTTTCCAGTACGAACCATTTCAATAATTTCTTTATTATTATAATTAAAAGCAACATCAATTTCCTTTGGGCTAGGTATTGCGCCAAATTTAATTAAATATGCTACCATGTATTTATTATCTTTCATTATGGCTAGATGCAATGCGGATTCACCTGTTTTATCTTTCGAATAGGGTCCACCCTGCCCTTTCTCTAAACACCTTATCATTCCGCTAACATTGTTAGTGAGAATACAAGTTATTATCGGGTCGATTGTAGCAGACTCGGTTTCTTTTTTCTTGTTGAGGAATAGGTAAATGATAAAAACTAAAATTATAAAATATATAGGATTTGATTGGAGGAGATTATTAATTTCCGGTGCGCTCATGATGTATTTACTCCTTTTAAAGTTTTATATACCTATTTTATCGGCAAACAAGTAATATAGCTTAACAAATCTAGACCACCCATAGTCGATATTATGAGCGGTTACTTCTAACATAAATGTTTTCTTCCATCCATAAATAAAGTGCCTGACCCCCAGTGAGTAGAAGCTTACCGTGCTGGGGGTCAGGCACTGAAGCAAAAATAATTTTACCCGTCTCAAGTTATAGTACCCTAGTATAATCCTCGCTGTCCTAACCAATTTCTTAATAATACGTTCAACCGATCCCTGAGTTCCACCATAATTTAAACCGCCCTCTTGAAAGGCACAAAAAAAATACCTAGTAATCTAGTTAAAGAGTTACAATAGAGCTAAATGTAGAAATACATAAACAAAGACAACATGAGGTGCAAGCATGAAGATTCAATCATTAATAAAAAATGGAGAATATGATGCTGTTTTAGAGTATATTAAGACAAACTATCATCAATTACCAGAAAGCCAACATCGAGATGATCCTCTAATTCTATCTTTCAGGCATGACAATATCAATATCCGTAGGCACTTGTTAAATCGTGGCTATCACATGCTATGTAATCGAGAAAAACAACTCGAATTCCTTAAAAATGCTGTTTCTAGGAATTGTATTTATGAGTTAACAAAGCTATTAGATGAACTTGCTTTTACAAAAGACGAATTGAATTTAGCTTTTTTTCACTCTTCTGCCTATAGTGAAGTCTTAACGTTGAAAATACTATTAGACGCAGGTACAACTATTTCAACAGAAAATAGTTGTCCTCTAATATATGCCATTGATGCTGGAAATACTGACGGTGCTGTTTTTCTTATTGATCAACTAGATGATATTCATTTTGTTGATGAGTATGGGTTCTCTTTGCTTCACCATGTGGCAGCAATCAGTCGTGACGAGAAACTACTACAGTATCTCATCTATAGAAAGTTAGACGTAAATTTACAGAATATATCTGGACGAACTCCTCTGATGCTATCCTTACTAAGTATTGAGATGGATTCAGAGAACTTATTTTTTGATTTCGGATCTGAATTATTAGATGCTGGTGCAGATGTAAATATTACTGATAATAACGGTGATACGGTATTGATGTTGGCTTGCATGTATAATAATTACACGGCCTACGGAGATGATTACTTGGTTGAATATATGGAGATGTTAGTAACACATGGGGCTGATGTCAACAAAAAGAACGATGAAAACAAAACTGCGCTGGATATTGCTAGGGAACATCACTTTGTGGAGGCTGTCGAATTCCTTGAAAGACATACGACAGAGGAACTTATAATTCCAAGTACAGATGTACATGAAAATACTAATGCACAACCTAAATTAAATAATTATCCAGACTCATCTTTTTTAAGTGAAAAAGGTTATAATACTAAAATTAGTAGAGCTAAACGATGGAGTATTCTTTGTGAAGATGTTCTTACTGAATACCCACCACAAGTAGTGATAAATAAACTTACTGATTTTATTAAAAGATTTAAATCACAAAGAAACGGTTCCAAAAAGTACGCTGAAGCTTTAGCTGAATGGGAATACGACATTCAACGTATCAAAAAGCATTATAGTAATTAAATTACCTTAGATATCTTGACTTAATCTAGCCAACATTAATTGAAATACACTGCAGCAACAGAAATGGACAAGGTTCCATTCCCTACTCACACCATTGAGCAATGCCGAGACTAGGAGAATGTTCCTGACTTTGCCACACTACCATAATTTTGTTGAAAAACAATAATTTAAAAGAAAGAGACCACGAAGCAAATATATTTACTTCGTGGTCCATTTTGTTTTATAGGATACAACTAGTTCAGTAATTGATTGTATATGGAAGCTTAGGGATGGATCGATAGCAGTGATTAAGTAATCAGTTTCGAAAAGAGCTCTCTTAATGGGGGGACATACAGGTCTCCCTCCTATCACAAAAGTTGCATAGAGACGATTTTAGAGGCTCATTTTCTTTCAACAATTTTCATTTTAAAATAGTTGGACTTTTTCAGCATTCTCAGACGGTTTTTCTTCCTATGCTGTAAAAATACCGAGGCAAGGACAAGGGTCCTGTCCCTTTGTCCCACTAGGAAAAAAGACAACAAAAAAGGAGCAAACCAAATAACCTGCTCCTCATAATGAATTTTTATCGACTTTATATGACTTCTATTAGTTGGATCGTCGACGATGAAATATATTCCGCTTACTGAAATTCAATCTTTTACTGATCTAAAATATTGAATAATTTTTCTGTTTTCTTTTGACAGCTTATTGTCCTTATCTATATTCGATGTGGTAATTCTTTTTGGGTTTTTGGGAATTACGTTTTTATTGTTCTCAGCTTGTGACACTGGAATCTCCTCCGATAAATTGATTATTTCTATCAATCTATCCATATGCGGAGTTAATTAAACATATACAAAAAAGCAAGAAAGAAATCCTCCTTTGCTTTAAATTATTTATTAGTTACAAGGCTTACAATTTTTTTATTTTGCTCCATCAATCTTTTTGTCGAATCAAACTGAGGAACTGTTGTAATACGTTTTTTCTTTTTAGTCTCACTATGTGTTTTCTTTAAAAGTTTTGTACTCATAAAAAGTTCCTCCTTCTATAATTACTTTCCCTTATTATACCACTTATAGTCATAATTACACTACCCAATTAAAAATAGTAGTTAGATTAATAAGGTTTGTCGTATCAATTTCAATATTTTACTTCTTACAATAAGATGCCTGACTAAAATGGGCAAGTGACTCCTTAAATGGAATTGCACATCGAATTCTTAAATTCTAATACTCACTGCCCAAACCCATATGTTAAAATAATAAAATGCTAAAGTTGTGAAAGTTAAGTGCCTAGCTCTTAACTTTTTTAATTGAGTGAATTTCTCAATTAGCAAAAACGAGCCATATCAGACTATTTGTAGTTGGAGCGGATTTCACGCAACTACATATAGTCTGATATGGCGATAATATGGAATGATGAAATTCATTAATTGGCAGACTAAAACAGTGCTGGAGTGGAAAATTTAGATGAATAAAAAAGACATTGCCCACATTCGTAAACAATTTAAGGTAAATAACGACTTACTAAAGATCAGTGATATTTTTACTGTTTATATTTTGAAGGAATCCTCTGAAATCTATCATCATCAAAGCCAACCCTTTGAAATGCTAGAGGCCGAGCAACAAGAATTATTTTATAGTAACTTCAAAAAAATTCTTGGCGGACAATTGGATGAGAAGCTATTTGAATTAAGGTTTCAAAAAAACGTGGAAAATAGCAGCCAACTTATTTTACACCAAGGATTATTAAGCGGCGATGTGGAAGACTGGAAGGACCAAATGCTTCGAATCGTTGGAAAAATGCTAAAAAGCAGGCAATACGAGATGGATATTGTCATCAGCTTTATTCGTGGAAACTATTATAAACCAACAAAACGTACCAATGAAGAGACGGAGGAAAGTGATCGGAATTCTGTTTATACTCATCCGTTTATCTTATGTAGCATCAATAGCACACAAGAACCGAAGAAAGAATTGCTTTTTGACTATGTGAGCAGAGAATTTAAGTATAATATTGTTGTTGACCCTATCATCAACCTAAACGCTCCAATTGGCGGATTTCTCTTTCCTTGTTTTACCGATAATTCAGCTGATGTGAACCATATTCTGTATTCGGCCGGTAAAGCAAATGAACTCGACCACAAGTTCATTGAAGAAGTCTTAAATGGCGAAGAAACGATGACAGCACAGGATGACAAATTTATTTTTGAAGAAATCGTCAAAGAAGTAACAGGTAATCAGCTTAATACCGCAACTCTATCCAATGTATATGAAGAAATTAATCGTGTAATTGAAGAAAATGAAGAGGATGAAGCTCCAAAATTAGACGTAAAAGACGTTGAACGTGTGTTAAAACATAGCGGAATAGAAAATATTCATACAGAACAAATTGAATCCGCTTTTCAGAAAGTGATCGATGACGAGAAATATGAAATCAAGGCAAGCAATATCGTCCCAAAGTACACTTCTAAATCGATAAAAATCGAAACGAAGGTCGCTAATGTTTCAATTAGTCCCCAAGATTTAAGATTCATTCGACAAATTCACTTTGAGGGTAAACGGTACCTGATGATCGAAGTAGTAGAAGATACGATCATTGATGGATTTAAGATGATTCCTGAAGTCTTTGGTGAAAAAGGAAACTAATAAAACCGTAGAGACGGTACTATAAAGAAGGTGCCTGACCCCCAGTGAGTAGAAGCGTTACCGTGCTGGGGGTCCTATTTACTCAAAATTTCAGTGGCCATGCTGACCTTTTTTTGAGAGACAAGTTTAGACTTTTGGGAATATATTGAGGACTACTTCTTAGGAAAAATACCTAAAGAAGTAATGGGAAAAATCCAAAACTAGAAAAAGAGCACTCTTTCCAACTTTTCATTGGAAAGGTGCTCTTTTATGTCCTATCTGACTTTCCAAGTTAGCCTAATTTTCAAGAGAAATAGCCTGCTTAATAAGACAAGGTGCCTGTCCCTCTGTCCATTAATGCATACCTTTCCATTCTCCTTGGTTTTTGGATGCTTTTTCTTTTTTTGCTTTTTCTTTATGAGCTCGATTAGCCGCAGCACTGCCGAGTTCTTTTGAGAACTCTGAATCGGTTTTTCCTGATCGTTTATTCTTTTGTTCTGCATCTGTTTTACCATTACGTTTTGCCATCGTATCCCCCCTTTTTTTTATTATCAGGAGTAAACAGAAAATTATACTGCAATGTTTGAATTGTAGCGACAATACGGTTCTTACTACAATGAAAGAAATGGTTAAATTGTTTCTACGGTTTAACACTAAGGTTGTTGTAATGAAACAAGAAAAAGCTTGGAATAATAAGTTAAGCAAAAAGGAGGTGTAAATCATGACAAAAAAGAATAATCAGGGAAGTAAAAACCAAAGCTCGCCAAGTAGAGGTGGAAAATTAGACACTGAATTCGGTCAGGAAATAGCTAGTGGGGATAATAATAAAGGAACGAAATATAATTCCAAACGAGGTAGCAAATCTCAATTAAAAAACCCTAACAATCATTAATGAACAGTAACCCCAAAATAATCATGGGGACAGTTCTTCTGCTTCTTATAATATAATCACCATAGATAATGATAGAGATGATAAGAAACCAGGTACGGGATGCTAGGTCCTGTACCTGGTTTCTTTTTATATTTCTTCTTTAGTTTTACACTTTAATCAAGTGGGGGTCTGACCCAATTATACCGACAACAAATGACTTGTTGGATCAATTAAGTTCATGTATTTCCCCTCAAAAATTTTAATGAATTCTGCGTTTCAGGCGACAAAACAATTGGCAGAATACTAAACTAGCTTTGCATATATGCAAGTATCCCTTAATTCTTGGGTATCAGGGGATAAATCAGCGTTTTTTAATATCCCTTCCAATGTAAATCCTAATCTTTCTGGAATAGCTCTACTCTTGATATTGTTTTTATCACACCTAATTTCAACTCTTCTCGCATTCAACTCATGGAAAGCAAAATCAGCAATGCCCTTAACCGCTTCTGTCACATACCCTTTCCCACTAAAACGACTATCAATCCAGTATCCTATTTCAAACTTTGGAATATTCCAATCTATTCTATGTAATCCAGAAGAGGCAATGAATTCTCCTGTTTCCTTTAAAAAGACCAATAACCTTAAATCCTCTCTTTTTAAAAATGATATATACGATGACCTTATATTTAATTCAACATCTTGTTCAGATTGTTCTAAGAAAGAAGGTCTACATCAATGCAGACCTTCTTTACCCTATACCTCTCGAGGATATGTATATAAAAACAAAGTTAACATGCTAGTAAAAGAATATTTTTTTCATACAGAGTATCGTTGTACTGCTCTGATGAGAGCTTCAATTTATTTCTCCAAAAAATTCTTCAACCCATCCAAATCCTTGGTACAAATTTTTTTGAATGTGCCTGTCATCAGTTTACCAACTAGTTTTGCAATTCCAGTCAGCTTGGACCTTCATCCAATCGCTCCATTCGAACTAATCCTTGCATCCAATGCTTTGCTGAATCCAAATCCAACAAGCCTTGATAAACCTTTTCTCTCGAAACATGAAAGGTTTTTTTTGCTTCAAACTGAATACTCATACCATTTCCACCCTTGCCCATGTTGCTTTTAATGAAGTGTATATATTTTAATAAAACATAAGAACATTTACGAAGGAAGATTTAGTTGCCACGACACTCCAAAGCGATCATTTACCCAACCAAACTTTTTACTAAAGCCATAATCGTTTAACGGCATTAGTTCTTGTCCGCCTTCACTCAATTTAACATAAAGATTGTCAAGTTCTTCTTCAGAATTACAAGTAACAAAGATTGAAAAAGAAGCCATTCCTGTAATGAAGATATTTGAGAGTTGAAACAAAAAGAGCCCTCTTGGTATAGTACGAGGTGTCCCAGCTGATCAGCACTAAGGACCCTTAATTAAGTAACCAAGGAGGACTCATAATGAATTATACACAAAATCAAAAAATCTCTCAAATTACACCTTCAACTCTCATTGTCGGCATTGATATTGCCAAGGACAAACATGTAGCACGTGCTCAAGATGACCGAGGCATTGAGTTCGGAAAACGCTTGATCTTCGAAAATCGAATTCATGGTTTTCAAAAATTAGTTGAATGGGCAGAACATCTTAGAAAAGAAAATGGCAAAACTCATATCATTCTTGGGGTAGAACCTACTGGTCATTACTGGTTTAGTTTAGCTTACTTTTTAGTAGCGAAAGGATACGATTTTGTCGTTGTAAATCCAATGCACGTGAAGAAAAGTAAAGAGCTCGATGATAACTCTCCAACAAAAAATGATACAAAAGATGCCCGTGTTATTGGTCAGTTGATTAAGGATGGACGATACTCTGTACCAAATCTCTTAGACGGTGTTTACGCCGAATTAAGAGAAGGCGTTAAATTACGAGATCAACTCATCAAACAACTGATGACGACTGAAGGGCGTATTCAAAACCATATCCAACGTTATTTTCCTGAATTCTTTGATGTGTTCGGAGATTGGGAAGGAAAAGCAGCTTTTTGTACACTACGATTATTTCCCTTTCCGTCTCAAATTAAGGAGCTGTCACCAGAAGATGTGTTGGAAAAGTGGAAACCTTTTGTCCAACGTGGAGTGGGAATTAAACGAGCGACAAAACTAGTAGAAGCTGCCAGAAAGAGCATTGGTATTCAAATAGGCATTCGGTTTGCCAAGCGCGAACTAGATTACCTACTCGATCAATATGAGCTATATAAGCAACAGTTAGAACATTTAGACACGGATTTAGAATGCCTTGTAGAAACTCTACCAGGAGCTATAGAAATGATGAAAATATCAGGACTAGGCTCCACAACAATCGCACTGTTTTTCTCAGAAGTCGGTGACATTACAAAATACAGTCACCCCCAACAATTAGTCAATTTAGCTGGCCTCTCTTTAAGAGAACATAGCTCTGGTAAGTTTAAAGGTCAAACACGGATAACCAAACGGGGGCGAAGTCGTTTGCGACGAGCCTTATATTTAGCTGTTCGTCCATTAGTCGCCCATAATCCAACGTTTAAAGCCTTGCATCATTACTATACTACGAGGTCTGAAAAACCACTGAAAAAGCAGCAGTCACTTATTGCCTTGTGTTGTAAGTTATTACGTGTTTTATTTGTCATTGGCCAAAAACAATGTGAGTTTGATGGCTCTAAACTCTTACAAGGATTGCCTCAAATTGAAACATTACAAGCTGCTTAACGCTTGTAGGAAACACTTCAAATTAAGTTTATTCTCAAACAAACACCAATAGTGCAGAGTTGGAGCATATTTATTCCATTCGGGCAATAGACCCAGCAAAGGAGCATTTCCAACCTCCACCTCATGGATACGCAGGACGAAGGAAAGTATGGACACGATCCGGAGAGATATGGGAGGGTTAGCGACCGTGATGAATGTGGAGATTATCTTAGCACGGTTATACATCACTTTCCAAACTTATCCAGTTTGGTCAGTAGGATGGCCCCCTACCTGTAAATCATTTATAGATCTTCAAATGATATCCAATGATATAGGTGAGTCATCTATTTGGTAATTATGAAATATTGAGAATACGTGAGTATTTGGAAGAAAAAATAACTTTATTGAGGGAGTGAAATAAATGAGTAGCGAATTTATCGTTGGGAAAAATCCTGTCTTAGAGGCGATTCGATCAGGTCATCCGATTAATAAAATCTGGATTAGTGAAGGAGCTCAAAAAGGACAAGTAAATCAAGTAATTGACTTAGCCAAAGAAAACGGTATTCAGTATCAATTTGTACCCAAAAAGAAGCTCGAGTCATTAGTAGATACACAAAATCATCAAGGTGTTGTTGCATCTGTCGCAGCCTATGAGTATGCAGAACTAGAGGATTTGTTTGCTAGAGCAGAAGAAAAAGGAGAAGAACCATTCTTTCTGCTATTAGACGAAATAGAGGATCCACATAATTTGGGATCAATTCTTCGCACAGCTGACGCAGCTGGAGCTCACGGTATCATCATTCCAAAACGACGTGCAGTAGGATTAACTGCCACGGTGGCTAAAGCTTCAACAGGTGCGATTGAGTATGTCCCTGTCGTTCGAGTTACCAATTTAGCAAGAACAATGGATGATTTAAAAAAACGTGGACTTTGGTTTGCTGGCACCGACGCCAAAGGTGATACTGATTTTAGACAAGCAAGCTTTGATTTACCGATAGGACTAGTCATTGGTAGTGAAGGTAAAGGAATGAGTCGTTTAATTAAGGAAAAATGTGACTTCTTACTCCGAATCCCGATGCAAGGGAAAGTAACTTCTCTTAATGCATCAGTTGCTGCAAGTTTACTGATGTATGAGGTACTTAGAAAGCGTAACCCAATAGGAACGAAATGAAATGGGAGAAATACTTCTCGTTGATGGCTACAACATTATTGGGGATTGGCCAGAACTTAAAGAGCTAAAAAAAAGCGACTTAGAGGGTGCGCGTGACCAGTTAGTAGAACTAATGGCTGAATACCAGGCGTTCAGTGGGATGAAAGTCTATATTGTTTTCGACGCTCACATGGTTCCTGGCATTGGAAAGAAGTATAAGAATTATAGAATGGAAATTATCTATACTCGGGAGAACGAGACCGCAGATGAGCGGATTGAAAAGCTTGTAAAAAAACTAAAGCGTATTGATACGCAAGTGTACGTAGCTACATCCGATTTTGTTGAACAATCTGTGACATTTGGTTATGGCGCTTTACGTAAGTCAGCGAGAGAACTTCGTATTGAGATGGGTATTGTAAAAAAAGGAATAGATACAGAGGTCAAAAGGTCGAAAAAACGCGAAAATACAACGAAAATTCCGATCTCTGACGAAATGGCAGAAATTTTTGAAAAATGGCGTCGAGGCGACATGTAAGCGGTTGACGGGCCTTAAAACTATACTATATAATATTTCTATATTTAGGTAATTTGCTTTGTTTAAAAAGGTTACAAATATTGTACTACTAATAAGTCTTTTGTTTTTCGGTGGTAGTATAAGGGATTCAACATTGCCCATTTCAATTAATAAACTCCCTTTTTAAACGTATTACAATACATCGAAGGTCGGAGGGATTACGGTGAGCATAGAACTCAAAGAAATCACAAATGCTGACTTTGAACAAATGGAAGATGAGTATTTAGTAGACTATGTTCGCGAAGGAGATAGTGGTGCTTTAGAATACCTTATTAACAAGTATAAAAACTTTGTTAGGGCTAAAGCTAGATCCTACTTCTTAATTGGTGCTGACCACGAAGACATAGTTCAAGAAGGAATGATTGGCCTCTATAAGGCAATTCGTGATTATAAAGGGGACAAGCTGTCTTCATTTAAGGCATTTGCAGAGTTATGTATTACAAGGCAAATTATTACAGCTATTAAGACGGCAACGAGACAAAAGCATATTCCTTTAAACTCATATGTATCGTTAGATAGGCCGATTTATGATGAAGAAAGTGATCGCACACTTCTTGATGTCATTTGTGGAACTCGTGTCACTGATCCAGAAGAACTTCTTATCAACCAAGAAGAGTTCGATGATATTGAACTAAAAATGGGTGAGATATTGAGTGATCTTGAACGAAAAGTATTAATGCTTTATCTGGATGGAAGATCATATCAGGAAATCTCCGTTGATTTAAAAAGACATGTGAAATCAATTGATAACGCTCTTCAACGAGTGAAGCGAAAACTAGAGCGCTACGTAGAGTTGAAAGGGATAAGTATTTAAAAACAGGGGAAGCCCTGTTTTTTAAATTATGAAATAAGAATTACTTGAACATTTGCTAAACACACTAGGTTCTTAAATATTCAAGTTTTGTATTCTAAATTATACAATCCGGATTAATCGACAGGGTTTTAAATTAGGATATATTTGGTTACACTGATGGAAGACGTTATTGACACTGTTTAGGCCCTGTGATATGGTTTATTAGTATGTGAATATTCTCATTTTCAAGATAGGGGTAGTATAGGGTGCGCAAGAAAATAGTACTAGCGTGTGATATTTGTAAATCTCGTAACTATACAACTGAAAAGAACAAAGAAACAACTGCAGAACGAGCAGAAATGAAGAAATTCTGCAAAGTTTGTAACGAGCATACCCTTCATCTTGAGACAAAATAATCTCGTATTTGTACAAGCATGTATCAAGTATAGAAAATATATTTGCTTTTAATAACTATAAAAGGTTCTTATAGTAAGTGCTAAAGGGCGGAGGTGGCTTGAATGGCTGAAACAGTTAAGAAAACAGGTCAATTTTTTCGTGATGTAGTAAAGGAACTTAAAAGAGTATCTTGGCCTACACGTAAAGAGTTAACTCGTTATACGGGTGTTGTAGTTGCGGTTGTAATCTTTATGGCAATTTTCTTTGCGGTTGTTGACTTAGGTATTTCTAGTTTAGTTCGCTTTATTTTAGGATAATTGGTCTATCCTTTTTTTATAAGAGTCCGTTCACAAAGGAGTATTTAGCCTTTCGAACATCCTCTTAAGTAGGATTGGTCCATAGAGGAGGGAAGGACGGAAAGGTCCTGTTCATTATGGAGAAGAATTGGTATGTTGTTCATACTTACTCAGGTTATGAAAACAAAGTAAAAGCAAATTTAGAGAAGCGTGTCGAGTCTATGGATATGGCCGACAAGATTTTTCGTGTGCTTGTTCCTGTAGAAGAAGAAACAGAAACAAAAAACGGGAAAACAAAATCTGTAAGTCGTAAAGTCTTTCCAGGATACGTATTAGTTGAAATGGTGATGACTGATGATTCGTGGTACGTAGTTCGTAATACACCAGGTGTAACAGGATTTGTTGGTTCTGCGGGAGCGGGCTCAAAGCCGACGGCACTTCTACCAGAAGAGGTAGAGGCAATCTTGCGTCAAATGGGTGTTGAAGAACCTCGCGAAGAGATTGATTTTGAATTGAAAGAATCAGTCAAGGTTAAAGAAGGTCCTTTTGCTAACTTTGTCGGTTCAATTGAAGAAATATCTATTGAAAAGAGAAAGATAAAGGTTCATGTCAATATGTTTGGTCGTGAAACGCCAGTTGAGTTAGACTTTTCTCAAGTAGAAAAAATCTAAAATTAAAACTTGCTTTCTCACTTTTAAAATGATAAAATCTTTTATGTTCTTAACACGAATAAGAACATAGCTTTCTAATAGAAAGTAAATTGAGTGGGAGGATCAATTCTAAGATCCGGTTACCACATCACGGACTTAAGGAGGTGTGTCGCGTGGCTAAAAAGGTTATTAAAATGGTAAAATTGCAAATTCCTGCTGGTAAAGCTAATCCAGCACCGCCAGTTGGACCTGCGCTAGGTCAAGCGGGAGTTAACATTATGGGATTCTGTAAGGAATTTAACGCTCGTACTGCTGATCAAGCTGGTTTAATTATCCCGGTTGAAATTACGGTATTTGAAGACCGTTCATTTACATTTATTACGAAAACTCCACCTGCTGCAGTATTACTTAAAGTTGCTGCTGGTATCCAAAGCGGATCTGGTGAACCAAATCGTAAAAAAGTAGCAACAGTAAAGCGTGATAAAGTTCGCGAAATCGCAGAACAAAAGATGCCAGACCTAAACGCTGCTAACGTTGAGTCAGCAATGCGTATGGTTGAAGGTACTGCACGTAGTATGGGAATTGTTATCGAAGACTAATCCCTTGTTACTGAATGAAGGGACTTAGGGGGTTGCGGTTATGCTCAGTTATTTGAGCGCGCAACCTTTATTAGTGGGAGGTACTACCGCTAAAACCACAATCAAGGAGGAAATGAAATTGGCTAAAAAAGGTAAAAAGTATCAAGAGGCTGCTAAGCTTGTTGATCGCACAAAAGCTTACCCTGTTGAAGAAGCAATTGAATTAGTGAAAAAGACTTCAGTAGCATCTTTTGATGAGACAGTTGAAGTTGCATTTAGATTAGGTGTAGACCCTAAGAAAGCTGACCAACAAATTCGTGGTGCAGTTGTTCTTCCACACGGAACTGGTAAAGTTCAACGTGTATTAGTATTCGCTAAAGGCGAAAAAGCAAAAGAAGCAGAAGCGGCTGGAGCTGACTATGTTGGTGATGAAGACTACATCAACAAAATCGCTCAAGGTTGGTTTGACTTTGATGTAGTAGTAGCTACTCCTGACATGATGGGTCAAGTTGGTAAACTTGGACGTGTATTAGGACCTAAAGGTCTAATGCCAAACCCTAAAACTGGAACGGTTACTTTCGAAGTTGAAAGAGCTGTTAATGAAATTAAAGCTGGTAAAATCGAATACCGTGTTGATAAAGCTGGAAACATCCACGCTCCAATTGGAAAAGTTTCTTTCGATACAAACAAGTTAGTTGAAAACTTAACGACTGTAGTTGAAACTTTAATTAAAGTTAAACCTGCAGCTGCTAAGGGAACTTACATGAAAAATATCGCAGTAGCATCAACAATGGGACCTGGAGTTAAAGTTAACGTTTCTTCTGCTACTAAATAGTACCAGTTGACTTGAGCTCTAAATCAAGATATACTAGCCATTGTGAATTGAATAATTCATACCGTAGACAGTAGGTGCGTCTAACGCTTAATATTCCTACCGAGGTTCTGTTAATGTTGATCTAATCACTATAACAAAGCCTCTGTGCGTCTGCATAGAGGCTTTTCCTATAGAGGGATCACCTCAAAACGAAACGGTATGGTTTTACTACTATCATTCGTTGGTAGTATAAGATTAGCCTTGAGCTTTTCGAATAATCATAGGAGGTGCAAACATGAGCGTACGTGAAGAAAAAGTACAATTAGTTTCTGAAATTGCTAGCAAACTTCGTGATAGTAAAGCAACAGTTGTTGTTGACTACCGTGGATTAAACGTTTCTCAAGTAACTGAGTTACGTAAGCAACTTCGTGAAGCGAATGTAGAATTCAAAGTTTACAAAAATACAATGACAAGACGTGCAACTGCAGAGACTGAGTTAACTGAGCTTGATGCTTCATTAGTAGGTCCGACTGCGATCGCATTCAGTAATGACGACGTTATTGCTCCAGCTAAAATTCTTAATGACTTCGCTAAGAAAAACGATAAGTTAGAAATTAAAGCAGGTGTTATCGAAGGTCGTTATGCTTCTTTAGAGGAAATCAAAGCACTTGCTGAACTTCCTTCAAGAGAAGGTTTACTTTCTATGTTGCTTAGCGTTCTTCAAGCTCCAATGCGCAACTTCGCATTGGCTACAAAAGCTGTTGCTGAGCAAAAAGAAGAACAAGGTGCTTAATCGCCCAATAAAATTACAATTAACATATAATTAGGAGGAAATATAAAATGAGTAAAGAGCAAATCTTAGAAGCAATTAAAGAAATGACTGTTTTAGAATTAAACGATCTTGTAAAAGCAATCGAAGAAGAGTTTGGCGTAACTGCAGCTGCTCCTGTAGCTATGGTTGGTGGCGGTGCTGCTGCTGCTGAAGCTGAGCAAACTGAATTTGACGTAATCTTAGCATCTGCTGGTGCTTCTAAGATCAACGTTATCAAAGTTGTTCGTGAGTTAACTGGTTTAGGATTAAAAGAAGCTAAAGCATTAGTTGATGGTGCTCCAGCTCCACTTAAAGAAGGCGTATCTAAAGAAGACGCTGAAGCTATGAAAGCTAAACTTGAAGAAGCTGGTGCTTCTGTAGAAGTTAAGTAATATAACAAAAAAACTCGCATTTTATGCGAGTTTTTTTAGTTTATAATATGTAAAAGTATAGAACTACATAATTATTAACATAATGAATATTGGTGAATATAGTAAGGATGTGATAGAGAGTGTCGAATCACTATTATTCAGAAAAACCAACTGTCGAAAGCTCCCGTTTAAAGTGGGATACCGAGTTGAGAGGGTTAAAAATGGTTTTCACGTCTGATGCAGGTGTGTTTTCAAAGAAGGAAGTAGATTTTGGATCACGCTTGTTGCTAGATGTTTATCGTTTTCCAGAAGTAGATGGAGAAATTCTTGATGTCGGTTGTGGTTATGGACCGATCGGCTTAACGTTAGCAAAAGAGAAACCCGAAAGAAATCTAGTAATGGTAGATATTAATGAACGAGCATTAGAATTAACTGAGTTAAATGCAAACATAAATGACATTAAGAATGTGACGATCAAAAAGAGCAATCTACTAAGTGCCCTTGAAGGTAAGAAGTTTTCATCAATACTGTCAAATCCGCCAATTAGAGCAGGAAAAAAAGTTGTTCATAAACTTTTTGAAGAAGCGTATGGGTATTTAGATAACAATGGCGAACTGTGGATTGTAATTCAGAAGAAGCAAGGGGCTCCTTCAGCTTTGGAGAAATTGGAGAGCTTATTTGCAGAAGTACATGTTGAAAAAAAATCAAAAGGCTACTATATTATTCGCGCCAAAAAATAATTGACTTAAAAATTCATTTGTGATAGTGTTATTTAATGCGTATGAATATCGTTTTAAACTGATTTTTTCTCAAAAGTCAATCATATTTTTTTGTTTAAAAAATCCAATTTTTGGGCAGAATAATATAATCAATCCTACCTTTAGTTTGCGATTCTAGGTATTTACTTGGACACATAGGTACATAGTTTGAATACAACTGAGAGGAAGAAATGTGTTTAAAACAATCGGTCTTTTTTAATTTGTTTAGCCAAGTACCATTATTTCTCTGGTGCCAAGCTTACTTTCAGAAAAGGCCTTTATGAATGTGGTTTTATAGTAAAACCATTTTTCTTTTTCTTTATGAATTTTATGTTATCAGCAAAACTCAGGTTTGTATACAACAGTTTTATCAATATAAGTACAACCGAGTTTTCTAATATTGCTTAGTTAACAGCTAAGCCGAATGTATAAGTCAAGTGAAAACTTTGGCTAAAAGATCGACACTAAAACGCTAGATTTAAGGGGTGAATCAGTTGACAGGTCAACTAGTTCAGTATGGACGACACCGCCAACGAAGAAGCTATGCTCGTATTAAAGAGGTACTAGAGTTACCAAATCTAATTGAGATTCAAACAGCTTCTTATCAATGGTTTCTTGATGAGGGACTAAGAGAAATGTTTCAAGACATCTCTCCGATTCAAGATTTTACAGGAAACTTAATTTTGGAGTTTATTGATTACAGTTTAGGTGAGCCTAAATACTCTGTGGAAGAGTCGAAAGAACGAGATGTTACTTATGCTGCACCGTTACGTGTAAAAGTACGTCTCATTAATAAAGAAACAGGAGAAGTAAAAGAGCAGGAAGTATTTATGGGAGATTTCCCATTAATGACCGAGACAGGTACGTTCGTCATCAACGGTGCGGAACGTGTAATCGTTTCTCAGCTTGTTCGATCTCCGAGTGTTTATTATAGTAAGAAAATCGATAAAAACGGGAAAAAAGGTTTTACTGCAACTGTAATTCCAAACCGTGGTGCATGGTTAGAGCTTGAAACAGACGCTAAGGATGTTGTGTATGTTCGTATTGACCGTACTCGTAAAATTCCTGTGACTGTTCTATTACGTGCTTTAGGATTTGGATCTGATCAAGAGATCATTGATCTACTAGGTGAAGATGAGTACTTAAGAAACTCATTAGATAAAGATAACACCGATAGTACGGAAAAGGCATTATTAGAAATATATGAGCGCCTACGTCCTGGTGAACCTCCTACAGTAGAAAATGCAAAGAGCTTATTAGAATCACGTTTCTTTGATCCGAAGCGTTATGACCTAGCTAGTGTAGGTCGTTATAAAATTAATAAGAAGTTACACATCAAAAATCGCCTTTTCAACCAACGTCTTGCTGAAACACTCATTGATCCTGAGACAGGAGAAGTTTTAGCTGAAGAAGGTGTGATTATTGATCGCCGTCTATTAGATCGTCTAATTCCTTATTTAGAAAATAATGTAGGATTTAGAAATGTTTCTTTACGTGGTGGTGTGATTGAGGAGGTAGAAGTACCTTTACAATCTATTAAGGTATTTGCTCCTAATAATCAAGAGGATGATGTGCCAATTAATGTCATTGGTAATGGGAATGTTGAACAAAACATTAAGAACATTACACCAGCAGACATTATTGCGTCTATTAATTACTTCTTTAATCTATTACATGGTATTGGTGATACAGACGATATTGACCATTTAGGAAACCGACGTCTTCGTTCAGTTGGTGAGTTACTACAAAACCAATTTAGAATTGGTCTTTCAAGAATGGAGCGTGTGGTTCGTGAACGTATGTCAATACAAGATGCGAACATGATTACACCACAAGCACTCATTAATATTCGTCCTGTTATTGCTTCTATTAAAGAGTTCTTTGGAAGCTCTCAGTTATCACAGTTCATGGACCAAACAAATCCATTAGCTGAGTTAACACATAAGCGTCGTCTATCAGCTCTAGGACCTGGTGGTTTAACTCGTGAGCGCGCTGGATTCGAGGTACGTGACGTTCACTATTCTCACTATGGTCGTATGTGTCCGATTGAAACGCCAGAGGGACCAAACATCGGATTAATTAACTCGCTTTCTTCTTATGCAAAAGTAAATCAGTTCGGTTTCATGGAAACGCCGTATCGTCGTGTTGATCCAGAGACAGGGAAAGTAACTGGGAAAATTGATTACTTAACAGCAGATGAAGAGGATAACTACGTAGTTGCACAGGCAAATGCCCTTTTAGCTGAAGATGGTTCATTTATTGAAGAGAACATCATTGCTCGTTTCCGTGGGGAGAACACGATTGTTAAACGCGAGCGCGTTGACTACATGGACGTATCTCCTAAGCAGGTAGTATCTGCAGCGACAGCGTGTATCCCGTTCTTAGAAAATGATGACTCGAACCGTGCCCTAATGGGAGCGAACATGCAACGTCAGGCAGTTCCATTATTACAACCACAGTCCCCATTAGTCGGAACAGGAATGGAGCACGTTTCTGCAAAAGACTCAGGTGCTGCAGTTGTTGCTAAATATAGAGGAATTGTAGAACGTGTTACAGCAAAAGAAATTCAAGTTCGTCGTCTCTTGGATGTAGATGGAAACGAAGTCAGAGGCGATCTAGACCGTTATAACTTATTAAAATTTGTACGTTCTAACCAAGGAACATGCTATAACCAACGTCCAATCGTAAAAGAAGGCGATGTTGTTACTAAAGGTGAAATTCTTGCTGATGGTCCATCAATGGAGCAAGGAGAACTAGCTTTAGGTCGTAACGTAATGGTTGGATTTATGACATGGGAAGGGTTTAACTATGAGGATGCAATTATCCTTAGTGAGCGCCTTGTAAAAGACGATGTATATACGTCTATTCATATTGAAGAGTATGAGTCTGAAGCACGTGATACAAAGTTAGGACCTGAAGAAATTACAAGAGATATTCCAAACGTCGGTGAGGATGCGCTACGCAACCTTGATGAGCGTGGAATTATCCGTGTTGGTGCGGAAGTTAAAGATGGTGACATTCTTGTTGGGAAGGTAACTCCAAAAGGAGTAACAGAACTTACGGCCGAAGAACGCCTATTACATGCAATCTTTGGTGAAAAAGCCCGTGAAGTACGTGATACATCACTTAGAGCACCGCATGGTGGAGATGGAATTATTCTTGATGTAAAAGTGTTTAATCGTGAAGATGGAGATGAGCTTCCACCGGGAGTAAATCAACTTGTTCGCGTCTATATTGTACAAAAACGTAAGATTCATGAAGGCGATAAAATGGCCGGACGTCACGGAAATAAAGGTGTTATCTCGCGTATTATGCCAGAAGAAGATATGCCATATTTACCTGATGGAACGCCAATCGATATCATGCTTAACCCACTAGGGGTACCTTCGCGAATGAACATCGGACAAGTGCTTGAGCTACATTTAGGGATGGCAGCTAGAAAGCTAGGTATTCATGTAGCATCTCCAGTATTTGACGGTGCTCGTGAAGAAGACGTTTGGGGTACACTTGCAGAAGCAGGTATGGCTAGAGACGGTAAAACAGTTCTTTATGATGGAAGAACAGGTGAGCCATTTGACAATCGTATTTCAGTAGGAATTATGTATATGATCAAACTTGCTCACATGGTTGATGATAAACTACATGCTAGATCAACTGGACCATACTCGCTTGTTACTCAACAGCCACTTGGTGGTAAAGCGCAGTTTGGTGGACAGCGCTTTGGGGAGATGGAAGTATGGGCACTTGAAGCATATGGAGCGGCATATACTCTACAAGAAATTCTTACAGTTAAATCGGATGACGTTATTGGTCGTGTGAAAACGTATGAAGCGATTGTAAAAGGTGAAAATGTTCCAGAGCCTGGTGTACCTGAGTCATTCAAAGTATTAATTAAAGAGCTTCAAAGTTTAGGTATGGATGTTAAGATGTTATCTAGCAACGAAGAAGAAATCGAAATGCGTGAGCTTGATGATGATGAAGAAGAGCAAAACAACGATAAGCTTAACTTAAATATTGAAACTACTGAATTAAACGGATAAATCGTAGATCCCGAAAGCCGAAAGGGAGGTTGACCCCTTGATAGATGTAAACAATTTTGAGTACATGAAGATTGGTCTTGCTTCACCGAACAAAATTCGTTCTTGGTCTCGTGGTGAAGTTAAGAAGCCAGAAACAATCAACTATCGTACGTTAAAACCAGAAAAAGACGGTCTTTTTTGTGAAAGAATTTTCGGACCAACAAAAGACTGGGAATGTCATTGTGGTAAATATAAGCGCGTTCGTTACAAAGGTGTCGTTTGTGACCGTTGTGGTGTAGAAGTTACAAGAGCTAAGGTTCGTCGTGAGCGCATGGGGCATATTGAATTAGCTGCCCCTGTCTCACATATTTGGTACTTTAAAGGTATCCCTAGCCGCATGGGTCTTGTTCTAGATATGTCTCCTCGTTCACTAGAAGAAGTTATTTACTTTGCTTCTTACGTAGTAACAGATTCAGGAGATACACCACTAGATACAAAACAGCTTCTTTCTGAGAAAGAGTACCGTACGTACCGTGAAAAATACGGGAAAGGCTTCACAGCACAAATGGGGGCCGAAGCAATTCGCAAACTTTTATCAGACATCGATCTTGAAAAAGAAGTGGATCTTCTGAAAGAAGAACTAGTTACAGCCCAAGGCCAACGACGTACCAGAGCAATTAAGCGTCTTGAAGTTTTAGAGGCATTTAGAAATTCAGGGAATGATCCTTCTTGGATGATCCTAGATGTTCTTCCGGTAATTCCACCTGAACTACGTCCAATGGTTCAGTTAGATGGAGGGCGTTTTGCGACCTCTGACTTAAATGATTTATATCGTCGTGTTATTAACAGAAATAACCGTTTAAAGCGCCTATTAGATTTAGGTGCTCCAAATATTATCGTTCAAAATGAAAAGCGTATGTTACAAGAAGCTGTAGATGCTTTGATTGATAATGGTCGTCGCGGTCGTCCTGTTACTGGTCCTGGTAACAGACCGTTAAAATCTTTATCGCATATGCTTAAAGGGAAACAAGGTCGTTTCCGTCAAAACTTACTAGGTAAACGTGTTGACTATTCAGGACGTTCCGTTATCGTAGTAGGTCCACATCTACAAATGTATCAATGTGGTTTACCCAAGGAAATGGCTCTTGAGCTATTTAAACCTTTCGTTATGAAAGAGCTTGTTGCAAAAGGTATTGCTCACAATATCAAGAGCGCGAAGCGTAAAGTTGAAAGAGTTCAACCAGAAGTTTGGGATGTATTAGAAGAAGTAATTAGAGAGCATCCGGTTTTGTTAAACCGTGCCCCTACGCTTCACCGCCTTGGAATCCAGGCATTCGAACCAACTCTAGTTGAAGGAAGAGCGATTAAACTTCACCCACTCGTATGTACAGCTTACAACGCTGACTTTGATGGTGACCAAATGGCTGTTCACGTACCGCTTTCTGCTGAAGCTCAAGCAGAAGCTAGAATTTTAATGCTAGCAGCACAAAACATTCTTAACCCGAAAGACGGTAAACCAGTTGTTACACCGTCTCAGGACATGGTATTAGGAAACTATTACTTAACATTAGAACGTAAAGATGCTGTTGGTGAAGGTTCTATCTTTAAAGACACAAATGAAGCTTTAATTGCTTATCAAAATGGTTATGTTCATTTACACAGCCGTGTAGCAATTCCTGTAGATTCATTAAAGAAAACTACATTTACAGAAGAACAACAAGGTAAATTGTTGTTAACTTCAGTTGGTAAATTGATATTTAATGAAATTTTACCGGAAACGTTCCCGTACATTAATGAGCCATCAATGACTAACTTACAGGAAGCAACGCCTGAGAAGTACATTGTGCCGCTTAATTCGAATGTAAAGGAAATCTTCCAAGAACGAGAGGTTGTTACTCCTTTCAAGAAAGGTTTCTTAGGAAATGTTATTGCTGAGGTATTTAAAATCTTTAAGATTTCTGAGACTTCAAAAATGCTAGACCGAATGAAGGCGCTAGGATTTAGATATTCTACAAAAGCGGGTATTACGGTTGGTGTAGCTGATATCGTTGTATTACCTGAAAAGAAGGAAATTTTACAAGAGGCAGAATTAAAGGTAGATCGCGTAGTAAAACAATTCCGTCGTGGTTTAATTACAGAGGAAGAGCGTTATGATCGTGTTATTTCTATCTGGAGTGCCGCGAAAGATGTAATCCAAGAAAAATTAATGGGTACACTCGATAAACTGAACCCAATCTTTATGATGAGTGACTCTGGTGCCCGTGGTAACGCATCGAACTTTACGCAGCTTGCTGGTATGCGTGGACTAATGGCAAACCCATCTGGACGTATCATTGAGTTACCGATCAAGTCTAGTTTCCGTGAAGGTTTAACGGTACTAGAGTACTTTATCTCTACACACGGAGCGCGTAAAGGTCTTGCCGATACAGCGTTAAAAACTGCGGACTCAGGTTACTTAACACGTCGTCTAGTTGACGTAGCCCAGGATGTAATTGTCCGCGATGATGATTGTGGAACTGATAGAGGCTTGGATATTGCAGCAATTAAAGATGGTACAGAAATTATCGAGAGCTTATATGACCGCTTAGTTGGACGTTTCATCTTTAAAACAGTATATCACCCAGAAACAAAAGAAGTTATTATCGGGAAAAATGAGCTTATCACTGAAGATACAGCAAGAATTATTGAAGATGCAGGTATTCAACAAGTAACAATTCGCTCGGCATTTACTTGCGATACTAGACATGGAGTTTGTAAAAAGTGTTATGGTCGCAACTTAGCTACAGGATCAGATGTAGAAGTTGGTGAAGCAGTTGGTATTATTGCTGCACAATCAATTGGTGAGCCAGGAACTCAGCTTACAATGCGTACATTCCATACGGGTGGGGTAGCCGGAGATGATATCACTCAAGGTTTACCGCGTATCCAAGAGCTATTTGAAGCACGTAATCCGAAAGGTCAAGCGGTTATTTCAGAGGTTGATGGAAAAGTAATCGATGTTTCTGACGTCCAAGATAAGCGTGAAGTAACTGTTCAAGGTGAAATTGAAACAAGAAACTATCCAATTCCTTATGGAGCAAGAATTAAAGTTACAGTTGGTCAGCAAGTATCTGCTGGTGAAGTTCTAACTGAAGGTTCTATTGATCCAAAAGAATTATTAAAAGTATCTGGTATCAATGGAGTTCAAGAGTACTTACTACGTGAAGTGCAAAAAGTATACCGTATGCAAGGGGTAGAAATTGGCGACAAGCACGTTGAAGTAATGGTGCGTCAAATGCTAAGAAAAGTTAGAGTGTTAGACGCTGGAGATACTGAAGTATTACCAGGATCTCTAATTGAAATTCCGCAATTTATCGATGCTAATAAGAAAGTTTTAATTAATGGTGGGCAACCAGCAACAGGTCGTCCAGTGTTACTAGGTATTACAAAAGCATCACTAGAAACAGACTCATTCTTATCCGCTGCGTCGTTCCAGGAAACAACACGCGTTCTTACAGATGCTGCAATTAAAGGTAAGAGAGATGAGTTACTTGGTCTAAAAGAGAATGTTATTATTGGTAAGCTAGTTCCTGCTGGTACAGGTATGGCACGCTACCGAAATATCGATCTTAAACTACAAGGACAAGAGGATTTAGAAGTAGAAGAACTAGAAACAGAAAAAGAAATTGTTCTTCACGACTAAATAGTATTGACATTGATGCATGAATGATGGTATTATATCTGAGTGCGTCAAAGAACCTGATACTTTGGAGGATAAAACAATGTCTTATGAAAAAGTAGCACAGGCTAAAGATAAGGTAATTGGCACGAAACAAACACTTAAAGCTTTAGAGGATGGGATCGTTAAAGAGCTATATATCGCAAGTGACGCTGATTACAAAGTAATCTATAAAGTCCTTGCTCTAGCCGAGAAAAAAGACGTCCCTACCATAAAAGTTCAATCCATGAAAAAGCTTGGTAAAGCTTGTGGAATTGATGTTTCAGCAGCCACTGTAGCGATTATAAAGTAAATACGTTTTTGCTAGGGGGTATTACCCTTGGCAAAAACGTTGCTTTTGGAAAAATATGAACCACCTGGCTCAGTGGTCTTTAAAAATGTTTTAGGGAAGGAGGAAAAACAAATGCCTACAATTAACCAATTGGTACGTAAAGGTCGTACAGATAAAGTTAAAAAATCTGACTCACCTGCGTTAAACAAAGGTTACAATAGCTTCAAAAAGTCACAAACTAACCAATCATCTCCACAAAAACGTGGTGTATGTACTCGTGTTGGTACAATGACTCCGAAAAAACCGAACTCAGCATTACGTAAGTATGCTCGTGTACGTTTAACAAACGGAATTGAGGTTACTGCATACATTCCAGGGATTGGTCACAACCTACAAGAGCACAGCGTGGTACTTATCCGCGGTGGTCGTGTAAAAGACTTACCAGGGGTTCGTTACCACATCGTACGTGGTGCTCTAGATACAGCTGGAGTTCAGAACCGTATGCAAGGTCGTTCTAAGTATGGAACAAAGAGACCTAAAGCTGCTAAAAAGTAATGAAAGCAAAAATAAATGTTTAACGATTGAAAGGAGGGGAAATAATGCCTCGTAAAGGACCTGTAGCTCGTAGAGATGTATTACCTGATCCGCTTTATAATTCAAAGTTAGTAACTCGTCTTATCAACCGTATCATGGTTGATGGTAAGAGAGGAGTAGCTCAAACGATTTTATACAGAGCGTTTGATCTAGTTCAAGAACGTACTGGAAATGATCCAATGGAAGTTTTTGAACAAGCTATTAAAAACATCATGCCAGTTCTTGAAGTTAAAGCTCGCCGTGTTGGTGGTGCTAACTATCAAGTACCGATCGAAGTTAAACCTGAGCGTCGTACGACGTTAGGACTTCGTTGGTTAGTTAACTACTCTCGTCTTCGTGGAGAAAAAACGATGGAAGAGCGTTTAGCTAACGAAATCATGGATGCTGCTAACAACACTGGTGCATCTGTTAAAAAGCGTGAAGACACGCACAAGATGGCTGAAGCGAATAAAGCATTCGCTCACTATCGTTGGTAGAATTCAACGACATTATCATATTTTTATAGCGAGAAAAGTCGGACGGACGTTTAACCTTCAGTTAAACGTCTATCGTCAGGCTTGTTAAGCTATATATAACCCAAATATTTTCAACATTAGGAAGGAGAAAGAAACCTATGGCAAGAGAGTTCTCCTTAGAAAAGACACGTAATATCGGTATCATGGCTCACATCGATGCTGGTAAGACAACATGTACTGAACGTATTCTTTTCTATACAGGCCGTATCCACAAAATTGGTGAAACTCATGAAGGAGCTTCACAAATGGACTGGATGGAGCAAGAGCAAGAGCGTGGTATTACAATCACATCTGCTGCTACAACTGCTCAGTGGAAAGGTCACCGTATCAACATCATTGATACACCAGGACACGTAGACTTCACAGTTGAAGTTGAACGTTCTTTACGTGTACTTGATGGCGCTGTTGCGGTACTAGATGCACAATCAGGAGTAGAGCCTCAAACAGAAACTGTTTGGCGTCAAGCAACTACATATGGTGTACCTCGTGTAGTTTTCGTAAATAAAATGGACAAAATCGGTGCAGACTTCCTTTATTCAGTAGGAACTTTACACGATCGTCTAGGTGCTAACGCACATCCAATTCAATTACCAATCGGTGCTGAAGATCAATTCGTAGGAATTATCGACCTTGTAGAAAACGTTGCTTACTTCTACGAAGATGATTTAGGAACACGTACTGATGCTAAAGAAATTCCTGAAGAGTATAAGGAATTAGCTGAAGAGTGGCGCACGAAGTTAATTGAAGGTGCTGCGGAAGTAGAAGAAGAATTAATGATGAAGTACTTAGAAGGAGAAGAGATCACGAAAGAAGAGCTTAAAGCGGCTATCCGTAAAGGCACTACTAACGTTGACTTCTATCCAGTAGTTTGTGGATCGGCATTTAAGAACAAGGGTGTTCAGTTATTACTAGACGCTGTACTTGATTACTTACCTGCTCCAACAGACGTTCCTGCAATCAAAGGTACATTACCTGATTCAGAAGAAGAAGTAACTCGTGAATCAAGTGATGATGCACCATTCTCAGCACTTGCATTCAAAGTTATGACTGACCCTTATGTTGGGAAGCTTACGTTCTTCCGCGTTTACTCTGGTACAGTAAACTCTGGTTCTTATGTACTTAACTCAACAAAAGGTAAGCGTGAAAGAATTGGACGTATCCTACAAATGCACGCAAACTCACGTGAGGAAATCTCAATGGTTTACTCTGGTGATATCGCAGCTGCAGTAGGTCTTAAAGATACAACAACTGGTGACACATTATGTGACGAGAAAAACGCTGTTATCTTAGAATCAATGCAATTCCCAGAGCCAGTTATCTCATTATCTGTTGAGCCTAAATCTAAGGCTGACCAAGATAAAATGGGTATGGCACTATCGAAGCTTGCTGAAGAAGATCCAACGTTCAAAACTCACACTGATGAAGAAACTGGTCAAACGATCATCGCTGGTATGGGTGAGCTTCACTTAGATATCATCGTTGACCGTATGCGTCGTGAATTCAAAGTTGAAGCTAACGTAGGTGCTCCACAGGTAGCTTACCGTGAAACTATCCGTAAATCGGCTAAAGTTGAAGGTAAGTTCGTTCGTCAGTCTGGTGGTCGTGGACAATACGGTCACGTTTGGATTGAATTCTCGCCACTTGAAGAAGGAGAAGGCTTTGTCTTCGAAAACAAGATCGTTGGTGGGGTAGTACCTCGTGAATACGTACCTGCTGTTGAAGCTGGTATTAAAGAATCTATGCAAAATGGTATGCTTGCAGGTTACCCATTATTAGACCTTAAAGCTACTATCTTTGATGGTTCTTACCATGACGTTGACTCTAACGAAATGGCGTTCAAGATTGCTGGATCTATGGCACTTAAGAACGCAAAAGCACATTGTGCTCCAGCATTACTTGAGCCAATGATGAGAGTTGAAGTTGTTGTTCCTGAAGAGTACATGGGAGACATCATGGGAGATGTAACTAGCCGTCGTGGACGTGTTGAAGGTATGGAAGCACGCGGAAATGCGCAAGTAGTTCGTGCAATGGTTCCACTTTCAGAAATGTTCGGATACGCAACATCTTTACGTTCTCGTACACAAGGACGCGGAACATACTCAATGCACTTCGATCACTATGAAGAAGTACCTAAGAGTATCGCTGAAGAAATCATCAAAAAGCAAACAGGACAATAATTTTCCAAGATTATTGTATCTACGCTTAAAATGTTGTAATCTAAGAAAGGTGGTTTAAGGATCGCCTTTCCTAAAAAAATTATAAATTAATTTCCAATTATTTAAGGAGGCTTTTCAAAATGGGTAAAGAAAAATTTGACCGTTCGAAAACGCATGCTAACATTGGTACAATCGGACACGTTGACCATGGTAAAACTACATTAACTGCTGCAATCTCTACAGTTCTTCATAAGAAGTCTGGTAAAGGTACTGCAATGGCTTATGATCAAATCGATGGTGCTCCTGAAGAGCGTGAGCGTGGTATCACAATCTCAACTGCACACGTTGAGTACGAAACTGATGCTCGTCACTATGCGCACGTAGATTGCCCTGGACATGCTGACTATGTTAAAAACATGATCACTGGTGCTGCTCAAATGGACGGCGGTATCCTAGTAGTATCTGCTGCTGACGGCCCAATGCCACAAACTCGTGAGCACATCCTATTATCTCGTCAAGTAGGTGTACCTTACCTTGTTGTATTCATGAACAAGTGTGACATGGTAGACGACGAAGAATTACTTGAGTTAGTAGAAATGGAAGTTCGTGACCTTCTTTCTGAATACGACTTCCCAGGAGATGACATTCCTGTAATTAAAGGTTCTGCTCTTAAAGCTCTTGAAGGAGATGCTGAGTGGGAAGCTAAAATCTTTGAACTTATGGATGCTGTTGACTCTTACATCCCAACACCACCTCGTCAAACTGACAAGCCTTTCATGATGCCTGTTGAGGATGTATTCTCAATCACTGGTCGTGGAACAGTTGCTACTGGACGCGTTGAGCGTGGAGTAGTTAAAGTTGGGGATGTAGTAGAAATCCTTGGTTTAACTGAAGAGCCAAAATCAACAACTGTAACAGGTGTTGAAATGTTCCGTAAGCTTCTTGACTATGCAGAAGCTGGAGACAACATTGGTGCTTTACTTCGTGGTGTATCTCGTGATGACATCCAACGTGGACAAATCCTTGCTAAGCCAGGAACTGTAAAAGCTCACACTAAATTTAAATCAGAAGTATACGTTCTTTCAAAAGAAGAGGGTGGACGTCACACTCCATTCTTCTCTAACTACCGTCCACAGTTCTACTTCCGTACAACTGACGTAACTGGAATCATCCAACTTCCAGAAGGCGTTGAGATGGTAATGCCTGGAGACAACATCGAAATGACTGTTGAACTAATCGCTCCAATCGGTATCGAAGAAGGAACTAAGTTCTCAATTCGTGAAGGTGGCCGTACTGTAGGTGCTGGAGTAGTAGCAACTATCGTTGAGTAATCTTCAATAAATAAAAGGTAGCTCCCTAGGGGGCTACCTTTTTTAATTTTGTGATCAAATCTGTTGTTAAATAGAGTGGGGGAAAGGAAAATGTGAAATAGGCAGGCATCAAAATCGTAAGATGATTGTTTATATAATACTGAATGGAACACAAAACTGTAAGTAACTGTAAGAGCTGTGTTCCAATAAGCTGGGATGGAGCGCAAAACTGTAAGGAACTGTAAGAATTCTGTTCCAATACACTCGGATGGAACGCGAAACTGTAATTAACTGTAAGAACTGTGTTCCAATAAGCTGGGATGGAACGCAAAACTGTAAGGAACTGTAAGAATTCTGTTCCAATACGCTCGGATGGAACGCAAAACTGTAAGTAACTGTAAGAATTATGTTCCAATAAGCTGGAATGGAGCGCAAAACTGTAAGTAACTGTAAGAATTCTGTTCCAATACACTCGGATGGAACGCAAAACTGTAAATAACTGTAAGGACTGTGTTCCAATAAGCTGGGATGGAGCGCAAAACTGTAAGTAAATGTAAGAATTCTGTTCCAATACAACCGAAAAGACCAAAAATGTCCTTACAAGATGATCTTATGCACACAACTAAAGAAAATGAAAACGAACAGGCGCTGCTATTGAGTTAAATCTAATTTATCACTCAATGTCACTTAAGATAATATGTTATTTTACCCCAGCCAATTTGTTTAAAGTTTCTTGCTAAAATCAGTTGCATTAACCTTTTCGATTTATCGATATCACACCAATCTAGAATACTATTTGTTGTGATCCTTTTATTCGGAAACAACAATCCAAACTCCCCAATGCTCCTTAACACACCGCTTTCAACAGTCTCCTTAAAACCACACTGCCCACAACTAAGCAAGTGAGCCATCTTCATCCCACTGTAAAAAGAACCACAAGTTGGACAACCGATCCCTTTTTTAATATCACCATACTGGTATTTAGGGACAAGGCTATATGGATTTTTACTGATATGCAAATCTAATAGTTTTTCAGCTAATTTGGAATGTTTAGTATTTAGCTTTAGTGAGGAGTTGGGATTATAATCATTGATATGACGATTTAGTTGTGTAGGATAAATAATAGGTAAATTACTTGAGGCATTATACAGATGAAATTCAGGGTTAACAAACACGAGGCGGCTATCGATACAGGAATTAAAACCAATTTGCTTAAGCAAGCGGCGTAGGGAGGAATCGCTGCGTTCTAATTGAAGCAGTGGATCTTTGATTTCAGTTTTACCAAGAGTAAACCACCTGTTACTCTCAATATAATAGTCTCCTTCAAAATTTTTAACTTCATATATATAAACTTTCTCAGGAGATATCAAGACCTTATCAAGTTGAAACAAAGAATTATTAATTTCGAGCAAGAGATCATTAAGGATAAGACAATTACTCCTCTGCTGGTCAAGCATTTGATCAAAAGCAAGTTCACCTTCGTAACCTTTCTCCAAATTAAAATAGTTTTGCTTATCTTTCTCTGATAAATTCATACGTAAGCTTAATTGACGTAATACAAGTAACTCTTCACTTTCACAACGTTCTTTAATAACCATATACCACAGCCTCTCTATGTAATATCCTTATTTTACAACTAGCTGTCCGAATAGACAATCTATATTATATAGAAGAAACGTGAACATTTGGCTTATGGTAAAAATTATATACTGCATAAATGCATAAATTTTATAACCAAAGCTTGCAAATCAGCGAACAACTATATATAATAGTAAAAGTGTGACCGACAGATAAAGAATTTACTTGATTTCTTCTATTATACTCTATATAATAGATAATGTTGGTCGTTGACAGCGATGATGTGGAAGGTTGCTGACACACCCGAGCCCGTTGCCATGGTGAAGGTGAGGAAATTTTCACGGAGTATGTCTGTTTATAAAATGGACGATAAAGGAGGTTATTACATGGCAAAGCAAAAGATTCGCATTCGTTTAAAGGCTTATGATCACAGAATTTTAGATCAATCTGCTGAAAAAATCGTAGAAACAGCTAAACGTTCAGGTGCTCAAGTTTCTGGACCGATCCCACTTCCTACAGAGAAGTCAATCTACACGATTTTAAGAGCGGTTCATAAGTACAAAGACTCTCGTGAGCAGTTTGAAATGCGCACACATAAGCGTCTGATTGATATTGTGAACCCAACTCCACAAACTGTGGATGCTTTAATGCGTTTAGACTTACCGTCAGGCGTAGATATCGAAATTAAGCTTTAATAGTTAGACCAAACAAACAATTAAATGGCAAAACAATTATAAATTATATATATCAGGAGGTGTGACTCATGACCAAAGGAATCTTAGGGAAAAAATTAGGAATGACTCAAGTTTTCACTGAAAAAGGTGACGTGGTGCCAGTAACTGTTATCGAAGCTGCTCCAAACATTGTTCTTCAAAAGAAATCAGTTGAAAGCGACGGATACGTTGCGATCCAATTAGGATATGATGATGTGAAAGCATCACGCGTAACGAAACCAGCAAAAGGTCATGCTGAAAAGGCCAATGCTAATCCTAAGCGCTACATGAAGGAAATTCGTGGCACAGACTTTGCTGCTTACGAAGTTGGTCAAGAGATCAAAGTAGATACATTTAGTGAAGGTGACATCGTTGACGTAACAGGTATTTCTAAAGGAAAAGGTTTCCAAGGATCTATCAAACGTCATAACCAATCTCGTGGACCAATGGCTCACGGATCGCGTTATCACCGTCGTCCTGGTTCAATGGGACCAGTTGCTCCAAACCGCGTATTCAAAGGTAAATTATTACCTGGGCGTATGGGTGGCGAACAAATCACTGTACAAAATTTAGAGATCGTTAAGGTAGATACAGAGCGTAACTTACTTTTAGTTAAAGGTAATGTACCAGGAGCTAGAAAAGGCTACGTAACTATCAAGAGCGCTGTTAAAGCGAACTAATCGACAGAAAGAAAGGAGGATACCTCATGCCGAAAGTTGCATTATTTAATCAAAACGGAACACAAGTTGGTGATATCGAGTTATCAGAAGCTGTGTTCGGTATTGAGCCAAATCAAAATGTATTACACGATGCTGTTGTGATGCAGCAAGCTTCATTACGTCAAGGAACACATGATGTGAAAGGACGTTCAGAAGTACGTGGTGGCGGACGTAAACCGTGGCGTCAAAAAGGAACTGGTCGTGCAAGACAAGGTTCTATCAGATCACCTCAATGGGTTGGTGGTGGAGTTGTATTCGGACCAACACCTCGTAGCTATAGCTACAAATTACCTAAGAAAGTACGTCGTTTAGCGATTAAATCAGCTTTAGCTTCAAAGGTTCAAGCTGCAGAAATCGTAGTACTTGATGGTTTATCATTAGAAACACCGAAAACAAAAGATATGGTGGCAATCTTAAATAATTTATCAGTTGATCGTAAAGCGTTAGTAGTCACTGGTGACTACAATGATAACGTTGCGTTATCAGCGCGTAACATCCCTGGAGTTACATTTGTAACTGCTGAAGGTATCAACGTGCTTGACGTATTAAAACACGACAAACTTGTTATTACTAAAGATGCTGTTCAAAAGGTAGAGGAGGTGCTAGCGTAATGGAAAACGCTCGTGATATCATTAAGCGCCCCGTAATTACAGAACGTTCAACTGACCTTATGTCAGAGAAGAAATATACTTTTGAAGTAGATGTTCGTGCTAACAAAACTCAAGTCAAAGATGCGATCGAAGAAATCTTTGGAGTAAAAGTTGCTAACGTAAATACGATGAATTACAAAGGGAAGTTCAAGAGATTTGGACGTCACTCAGGTTACACGCCTCGTCGTAAAAAGGCTATCGTTACGTTAACTGCTGAGAGTAAAGAATTAGAATTCTTTGAAGGTGTTTAAGTTTTAAGTGAAGGAGGGAAATAACAATGCCGATTAAAAAGTATAAACCGACCAGTGCCGGTCGTCGTGGAATGTCTGGATTAGACTTCCAAGAGATCACAACTGACAAGCCGGAAAAATCATTACTAGCGCCGCTTCACAGAAAAGGCGGACGTAATAACCAAGGTAAATTGACTGTACGTCATCAAGGTGGCGGACACAAACGTCAATACCGTGTAATTGACTTTAAACGTAACAAAGATGGAATTCCAGGACGCGTTGCTACGATCGAATACGATCCAAACCGTACTGCTAACATCGCTTTAATCAACTATGTTGATGGAGAAAAGCGTTACATCTTAGCACCAAAAGGACTTAAAGTTGGTATGGAAGTTATGAGTGGACCGACTGCTGATATTAAAGTAGGTAACTCATTACCTTTAATCAACATTCCTGTTGGTACTGTTATTCATAACATCGAGTTAAAGCCAGGTAAAGGTGGACAATTAGTTCGTTCTGCTGGTACTGAAGCTCAATTACTAGGTAAAGAGGGAGACTATGTATTAGTTCGCTTAAACTCAGGTGAAACTCGTATGATCCTTTCTAACTGCCGTGCTACTGTAGGGCAAGTTGGTAACCTAGAACATGAACTTGTAAACATTGGTAAAGCAGGTCGCTCGCGTTGGTTAGGTATTAGACCTACTGTTCGTGGATCTGTAATGAACCCTAACGATCACCCACACGGTGGTGGTGAAGGTCGTTCGCCTATCGGACGTAAATCACCAATGTCTCCATGGGGTAAACCAACTCTTGGATACAAAACTCGTAAGAAAAACAAACACTCTGACAAGTACATTGTACGTCGTCGTAAAAAATAACGGGATTGCACTACGGTTCACAAGAGCCGTAGCACAGTCGCGAAGGGAGGCACACTCATGGGTCGTAGCTTAAAAAAGGGACCTTTTGTCGATGATCACTTGATGAAAAAAGTTGTTGAAATGAATGAAAAAGATGAGCACAAAGTAATTAAATCTTGGTCACGTCGTTCAACAATCTTCCCAGATTTTATTGGTCACACTATTGCTGTTTATGATGGACGCAAGCATGTACCAGTATACGTAACAGAAGACATGGTAGGTCATAAGTTAGGTGAATTTGCACCAACAAGAACTTATAAAGGCCATGCTGCTGATGATAAGAAAACAAGACGTTAATTGAGAGGAGGTACTAAATATGCAAGCGAAAGCAGTTGCTAAACAAGTGCGTATTGCTCCTCGTAAAGTACGTCTAGTAGTAGACTTAATTCGGGGCAAGCAAGTTGGTGAAGCTGTAGCGATCCTACGCCACACACCTAAAGCAGCTTCTCCAGTAGTGGAAAAGGTGTTGAACTCAGCTATTGCAAATGCAGAACATAACTATGAAATGGACGTTAACAACTTAGTTATTAGTGAAGTGTTTGTTGATGAGGGAGTTACGTTAAAGAGATTCCGTCCTCGTGCTATGGGACGCGCTAGTAGAATTAACAAACGTACTAGCCATATTACTATCGTTGTATCAGAAAAGAAGGAGGGATAGAGCGTGGGTCAAAAAGTAAATCCGATTGGACTTCGTGTAGGGATTATCCGTGACTGGGAGTCAAAATGGTACGCTGAAAAGGACTATGCTGATCTATTACACGAAGATTTAAAAATTCGTGAATATATCGAGAAACGTCTTAAAGATGCATCTGTATCTAAAATTGAAATCGAACGCGCTGCAAACCGTGTGAATGTTACAATCCATACAGCTAAGCCTGGTATGGTAATCGGTAAAGGTGGTTCTGAAGTTGAAGCTCTTCGTAAGGCTTTAAACCAATTAACTAACAAGCGAGTTCACATTAATATCTTTGAAATTAAGCAAGCTGATTTAGATGCTAAATTAGTAGCTGAAAATATTGCTCGTCAATTAGAAAACCGTATTTCATTCCGTCGTGCTATGAAACAAGCGATCCAACGTACTATGCGTGCTGGAGCAAAAGGGATTAAAACTGAAGTATCTGGTCGCCTAGGCGGAGCTGATATCGCTCGTTCTGAACACTATAGCGAAGGAACTGTTCCACTTCACACATTACGTGCTGATATCGACTACGGAACAGCAGAAGCTGACACTACTTATGGTAAATTAGGAATTAAAGTTTGGATTTACCGTGGTGAAGTCCTTCCAACGAAAGGAACGAAAAAAGAGGAAGGAGGCAACTAATCATGTTATTACCTAAACGTGTAAAATATCGTCGCGAACATAGAGGAAAAATGCGCGGAAAAGCAAAAGGTGGTACGGAAGTACATTTCGGTGAATTTGGTCTTCAAGCTCAAGAAGCTTCATGGATCACAAACCGTCAAATCGAATCTGCTCGTCGTGCAATGACTCGTTATATGAAACGTGGCGGTAAAGTATGGATTAAAATATTCCCATCTAAGCCTTATACAGCTAAGCCTCTTGAGGTTCGAATGGGTTCTGGTAAAGGTGCTCCTGAAGGATGGGTAGCAGTTGTTAAACCAGGGAAAGTTATGTTTGAAATCGCAGGTGTATCTGAAGAAGTAGCACGTGAAGCATTACGTTTAGCTTCTCATAAATTGCCTGTTAAATGTAAATTCGTAAAACGCGAAGAAGTGGGTGGTGACGCAAATGAAAGCTAATGAGATCCGTAACTTAACCACTGCCGAGATCGAACAGAAAGCAAAGTCACTGAAAGAAGAGTTATTTAACCTACGCTTTCAATTAGCGACTGGACAATTAGACAATCCAGCCCGCATTCGTGAAGTTCGTAAAGCAATAGCTCGTGCAAAAACAGTATTGCGTGAGAGAGAGCTAGGTATAACTAACGAATAATTTGAAAGGAGGTTTGCGCAATGACTGAGCGTAACCAACGTAAGGAATACACTGGTCGTGTTGTATCTGACAAAATGGATAAAACGATTACAGTTGTAGTAGAAACTTACAAAACTGATAAGTTGTACGGCAAACGTGTTAAGTATTCAAAGAAATATAAAGCTCATGATGAAAACAATTCTGCAAAAGTTGGCGATATCGTAAAAATTATGGAAACTCGTCCTTTATCGAAAGATAAGCGTTTCCGTTTAGTAACTATCGTTCAAGAAGCAGTAATTATCTAATAAATATAGATCTTGTATTGTTTCCGAAGGGAGGTAAGATCAAATGATCCAACAAGAAACTCGTTTAAAAGTTGCTGATAACTCAGGTGCTCGTGAAGTTCTTTGTATTAAAGTTTTAGGTGGTTCAGGCCGCAAAACTGCTAACATTGGTGATGTAATTGTTTGCTCGGTGAAACAAGCAACACCAGGTGGCGTTGTCAAGAAAGGTGACGTTGTTAAAGCTGTTATCGTTCGTACAAAGACAGGTGCACGTCGTAACGACGGTTCTTATATCAAATTTGATGAGAATGCTGCAGTTATTATTAAAGAAGATAAGAGTCCACGTGGAACTCGTATTTTTGGACCAGTTGCGCGCGAACTTCGTGAAAAGCAATTCATGAAAATCGTTTCTCTAGCTCCAGAAGTATTATAATCTCGTGAACGGATGAATAGAAAATGCCTTTTAAGGAGGTGCGATTATGTCAACACCTAGAATGCATGTTAAAAAGGGTGACACTGTAAAAGTGATCTCTGGTAAGGATAAAGGAAAGCAAGGCGTTATTTTAGAAGCTTACCCAAGCAAAGGGCGTGTACTTGTTGAAGGAATTAACATGGTTAAAAAACATGCGAAACCATCTCAAGCAAACCCACAGGGCGGTATCATTAACATGGAAGCGCCAATTGCTTCATCTAACGTTATGCCACTTGATCCGAAAACAGGTGAACCTACACGTGTAGGATATAAAGAAGTGAACGGTAAAAAAGTACGTATTGCAAAAAAATCTGGCGAAGCACTAGATAAGTAGTCAGGTCTGAAAGGAGGTCAATCACATGAATCGTTTAAAAGAGAAGTATCAAAACGAGATCGTCCCTTCTCTAGTTGAGAAATTTAACTACAGTTCAGTAATGGCTGTTCCGAAGGTAGAAAAGATCGTTGTAAACATGGGTGTTGGAGACGCAGTTTCTAACGCAAAAGCTTTAGATAAAGCTGTTGAAGAATTAACTCAAATTACTGGTCAAAAGCCACTTATCACGAAAGCGAAGAAATCAATCGCTGGTTTCAAACTTCGTGAAGGTATGCCAATCGGTGCGAAGGTAACACTTCGTGGTGAACGTATGTATGAGTTCTTAGATAAATTAATCTCAGTTTCTTTACCACGTGTACGTGACTTCCGTGGAATTTCTAAAAAGGCATTTGACGGTCGTGGAAACTACACTTTAGGGGTTAAAGAGCAATTAATCTTCCCTGAAATCGATTATGATAAAGTAGATAAAGTTCGTGGTATGGACATCGTAGTTGTTACTACTGCAAACACTGACGAGGAAGCTCGTGAATTACTAACATTAATGGGTATGCCATTTCAAAAATAGTCGGTAAATATCTGAAGAAGGAGTGAAAACTTTGGCGAAAAAGTCTATGATTGCTAAGCAGAAACGCCCTCAAAAGTTCAAAGTGCAAGAGTATACTCGTTGCGAACGTTGTGGTCGTCCTCACTCAGTCATTCGTAAATTCAAATTATGCAGGATTTGCTTCCGTGAATTAGCATATAAAGGTCAAATCCCTGGCGTTAAAAAAGCAAGCTGGTAATTTCCAAGTACGGAAGGAGGTAAAACAATGGTCATGACAGATCCTATTGCAGATATGCTTACTAGAATTCGTAATGCGAACACTGTTCGTCACGAGAAGCTAGAACTACCTGCATCTAAGATGAAAAAAGAAGTCGCTGAAATCCTTAAGCGTGAGGGTTTCGTACGCGATGTTGAATATATTGAGGATAACAAACAAGGTATTATTCGCATTTTCTTAAAATACGGTTCGAACAACGAACGTGTAATTTCAGGTCTTAAGCGTATTAGTAAGCCAGGCTTACGTGTATATGCTAAGTCTACTGAAGTGCCTCGTGTTCTTGGTGGTTTAGGAATTGCGATCGTATCTACTTCTAACGGAATTCTTACTGATAAAGAAGCTCGTCAACAACAAATCGGCGGAGAAATCTTAGCTTACGTTTGGTAAGAACATAGAAAAGAAACGGAGGTGTATCGGATGTCTCGTATTGGTAATAAACCAGTAGTTATTCCTGCTGGAGTTACAATTACATTAAACAATAACACTATTACTGTAAAAGGACCTAAAGGTGAGCTTTCTCGCGAACTTCATAACGACATGATCGTGAAAGTTGAAGAGAACACTCTTACGGTTGAGCGTCCTTCAGATAATAAATTACACCGCTCGTTACACGGTACTACTCGTAGTATCATCAGCAACATGGTTGAAGGTGTAACGAATGGTTATGAGAAAAAGTTAGAATTAATCGGTGTCGGTTACCGTGCTTCTAAACAAGGAACGAAACTTGTTCTTAACGTTGGGTACTCTCACCCAGTAGAAATCGAGCCAGAAGCTGGTCTTGAAGTTGAAGTACCTGCAAACACGAAAATCACTGTAAGAGGTATTGATAAAGAGCGTGTAGGTGCTCTTGCATCAAATATCCGTTCAGTACGTTTACCTGAGCCTTACAAAGGTAAAGGAATTCGTTACGAAGGTGAATTTGTTCGTCGTAAAGAAGGAAAAACTGGTAAGAAATAAGCGATAAGATAACGGAAAGGACTGACGTTCAATGATTACGAAGCCAAGCAAAAATCTGGCACGTAAGAAGAGACATGCACATGTTCGTCGTACAATCACAGGAACTGCAACGCGTCCTCGTTTAAATGTATTCCGTTCTTCTAAGCACATCTATGCACAACTTATTGATGATGTTGCAGGTGTAACTGTTGCTAGCGCAAACAGCTTAGACAAAGAACTTAATCTTGAAAACGGTGGAACGATTGAAGCAGCAAAAGCTGTTGGTGAACTTGTAGCTAAACGTGCTATTGAAAAAGGATTTGAAGTAATTGTATTTGACCGTGGCGGATACTTATACCACGGACGTGTAAAAGAATTAGCAGACGCAGCCAGAGCAGCTGGATTGCAATTCTAAAGAACAAAGGAGGGAAAATAATGCGCATTGACCCAAATACTTTGGAACTAGAAGAAAAAGTAGTAGCGGTCAACCGTGTAGCAAAGGTAGTAAAAGGTGGACGTCGTTTCCGCTTTGCTGCACTGGTTGTTGTTGGAGATAAAAATGGTCACGTAGGTATGGGCATGGGTAAAGCTCAAGAAGTACCGGAAGCAATTCGTAAAGCAGTTGAAGACGCAAAGAAAAATTTAGTTACTGTGCCAATCGTTGGTACTACAATTCCACATCAAATTATCGGACGCTTCGGGGCAGGAAATGTATTCTTAAAGCCTGCAAGCGAAGGTACTGGAGTAATCGCTGGTGGACCAGTTCGTGCGGTTCTTGAACTTGCTGGTGTAGGTGACATCTTATCTAAGTCTTTAGGTTCAAACAACCCAATTAACATGGTTCGTGCTACGATCACTGGACTTAAAAACTTAAAAAGAGCTGAAGATGTTGCGAAATTACGCGGTAAATCCGTAGAAGAACTATTAGGATAAGGAGGGAATGTAAATGGCTAAGAAATTAGAAATTACCCTCACTAGAAGCTTAATTGGTCGCCCTGAGGATCAACGTGTGACTGTTAACACTTTAGGTTTACGTAAAATGCATCAAACAGTAGTACAACAAGATAATGCTGCTATTCGCGGTATGGTTAACAAAGTGTCTCACTTAGTTACTGTAAAAGAAATAGAAGCTTAATTTTTAGATTGAGGAGGTGCCCAACATGAAACTTCACGAACTTAAACCTGCTGAAGGTTCTCGTAAAGAGCGTAATCGTGTAGGACGTGGTATCGGTTCTGGTAACGGAAAAACTGCTGGACGTGGACATAAAGGTCAAAATTCTCGTTCTGGTGGTGGAGTAAGACCAGGATTTGAGGGTGGTCAAAACCCATTATACCGTCGTCTTCCTAAACGTGGATTTACAAATCCAACTCGAAAAGAATATGCGATCCTTAACTTGGATCAGCTAAATCGTTTCGAAGATGGTACAGAAGTAACTCCAGAGTTACTACTTGAAACTGGAACTGTAAGTAATGCAAAGGACGGAATTAAAATCCTCGGGAACGGTAAGCTTGAAGTGAAGCTTACAGTTAAGGCTAACAAATTCTCTGCTTCTGCAGTAGAAGCAATTGAAGCTGCTGGCGGAAAAACTGAGGTGATTTAATGTTTCAGACGATCTCCAATATTATGCGTGTGGGTGATTTGCGACGTAAAGTCTTTTTCACCCTGCTAATGCTCATTGTTTTTAGGATCGGTGCATTTATACCAGTACCTGGAGCTAACGCAGATGTGCTTAAGTTCCAAGATGCTATGAATGCTTTTGGTTTTTTAAATACCTTTGGTGGGGGCGCCCTTGAAAACTTTTCAATTTTCGCAATGGGGATAATGCCTTACATTACTGCGTCCATCATTGTACAGTTATTACAGATGGATGTAGTACCAAAGTTTGCAGAATGGGCAAAACAAGGAGAGGCGGGAAGACGTAAATTAGCTCAGTTTACCCGCTATGGAACAATCGTACTAGGTTTTATACAAGCGATTGGAATGTCGATCGGATTTAATCGACTTGTTCCAGGGTTAATTCCAAATCCTAGTGTAGGTAAATATATTTTTATTGCATTAGTTTTAACAGCGGGAACAGCTTTCCTAATGTGGTTAGGGGAGCAAATTACTGCGAAGGGTGTAGGGAATGGTATTTCCATCCTCATCTTTGGTGGTATTGCTGCTGGTATTCCTAATGCGGCAAACCAAGTGTATGCAACAAGAATTGAGAATGCTGGTGACCAGTTATTCTTAAATATTGTAGTTATCGTTTTACTAATACTAATTCTTTTAGCAATCGTCGTTGGAGTTATCTACGTGCAACAAGCACTTAGAAAAATCCCTGTACAATATGCGAAGCGATTAGTAGCTGGTAAACCACAAGGTGGTGGATCAACCCACTTACCGTTGAAAGTAAACGCTGCTGGGGTAATTCCTGTTATTTTTGCGATGTCATTATTCATCTTTCCACCGACAGTGGCCGGATTTATGGGTGATACAAACACAGTAGCTAGATGGATTACCACATACTTTGATTTTTCTAATCCTTTTGGAATGGTTGCCTATGCGGCATTAATTATCGGATTTACGTATTTCTATACGTTTATCCAAGTTAATCCTGAACAGATGGCTGAGAACCTCAAAAAGCAAGGCGGTTATGTCCCTGGCATACGTCCTGGAAAAACAACGCAAGTTTACTTAACAAGAATTTTATATCGTTTAACATTTGTTGGTGCTATTTTCTTAGCAGTCATTTCTCTCATTCCTATGCTTTTCACTACAGCGCTAAACTTACCACAGGCTGTTCAAATCGGTGGTACTGGATTGTTAATCGTTGTTGGTGTAGCATTAGATACGATGAAGCAAATCGAAAGTCAACTAATTAAACGACACTATAAAGGCTTTATTAAGTAATAGAGGGAAGTGGGGAGTAATTCCCCATACCCAGTTGTTAAAATGGTCGATGGAGGGATGAAATAATGAACCTTATTTTAATGGGTCTACCAGGTGCTGGTAAAGGTACACAAGCGGATAAAATCGTAGAAAAGTATGGGATCCCGCATATTTCTACTGGTGATATGTTTCGCGCAGCAATAAAGGGTGGAACAGATTTAGGAAGACAAGCGAAAGAGTATATGGATGCTGGTAACCTTGTTCCTGATGAAGTAACGATCGGAATTGTTCGCGAGAGGTTAAGCAAAGATGATTGCGAAAAAGGATTTTTACTTGATGGTTTCCCAAGAACGGTTGCGCAAGCAGAAGCTCTGGAAACAATGTTGATTTCTTTAGGGAGAACGATTGACTCTGTCATTTATGTTGAAGTTCCTAAAGATGAACTATTTGAACGATTAACTGGGCGTTGGGTTTCGCCTACTTCTGGAGCTAGTTATCATGTGAAATTCAATCCACCAAAGGTTGAGGGGATTTGTGATAAAGATGGAAGTCAACTGATCCAACGTGATGATGACAAGCCAGAAACAGTTGCTAATCGTTTAGAGGTTAATTTACAACAAGCACAACCATTAATTGACTTTTACTCTGAAAAGGGATATTTAACGAAGATTAATGGTAATCAAGATATAGCCAAAGTATTTGAAGATATCGATTCTCTTTTGAAAGGGATTAATGAATGATTATATGTAAGACGCCTCGGGAATTAGATATTATGCGTGTTGCTGGTAGAATTGTTGCATTGACCCATCAAGAGTTACAGAAGTATATAAAACCCGGCATTACTACTAAGGAATTAGATTCAATTGCCGAAAAGTTTATTAGGCAACATGATGCGATTCCATCTTTTAAAGGCTATAATGGATTTACCGGAAGTATTTGTGCTTCAGTTAATGAAGAGTTGGTTCACGGAATTCCAGGAGATCGACTATTAAAGAATGGTGATATCATTAGTATTGACATTGGTGCCAATTATAATGGTTATCACGGAGACTCCGCTTGGACGTATGCGGTTGGTGAGATTTCTGAAGAAACTCAGAAGCTTTTAGATGTAACTGAACAGTCTTTATATAAAGGACTTGAGGAAGCAAAACCTGGGGGAAGGTTGTCAAACATTTCCCACGCAATACAAACTTATGTAGAGTCTTTTGGTTTTTCGGTAGTTCGTGAGTATGTTGGTCATGGGATTGGCCAAAACTTACATGAAGATCCACAAATTCCACACTTTGGGCCACCAAACAAGGGGCCAAGGCTAAAACCTGGCATGGTACTTGCGATTGAGCCAATGGTTAACGCAGGAAAACGTTATGTTCGGACACTTCCTGACAATTGGACAGTTGTAACTACTGATGGAAAAATGTGTGCTCATTTTGAACATACTATTGCTATTGTGGAGACAGGGTTTGAAATATTAACAAAACCATAAGTGTTGGTGATTAATTATGATAGATCCTGAGATGCCGCGCCTTGGACAAATGGTGCGGATATTAAAAGGCAGAGATGCTGGTGGTATAGCATGTATTATTCACATTGAAGATCAGCGTTTTGTCTTGATTGCCGATGGTGACAAGAGAAAAGTTGATCGCTCAAAGAAAAAGAATGTAAATCACTTAGAATTATTTGACTTTATATCTCCAGAAGTGAAAAATAGTATTGAACAAACGGGTCGTGTAACCAATGCGAAGTTGCGCTTTGCAATTTCCACTTTTATGAACGAAAACAATTTCCTGACGGAAGGAGAGTAAATTCATGGCCAAAGAAGATGTAATCGAAGTAGAAGGTACGGTCATTGAGCCGCTACCAAATGCCATGTTTCGAGTAGAGCTTGAAAATGGACATAAGATTTTAGCTCATGTTTCAGGTAAAATTCGTATGCACTTTATTCGTATTTTACCAGGAGACAAAGTAACTGTTGAATTGTCACCGTATGACTTAACACGTGGGCGTATCACGTATCGTTTTAAATAATCGTGAAGGCACTCCGTAGTAATAGGGAGGTAAAAAACATGAAGGTAAGACCATCAGTCAAACCGATTTGTGAAAAATGCAAAGTAATCCGTCGAAAAGGTACGGTTATGGTTATTTGCGAAAACCCTAAGCATAAACAAAAACAAGGTTAACTATAAGGAGGTGCGATATAAATGGCACGTATTGCTGGTGTAGACATTCCTCGTGATAAGCGAGTGGTTGTGTCTCTAACTTACGTATATGGTATTGGTAGAACAAGATCGTCTGAGATCTTAGCTGCTGCTGGTGTTTCTGAAGATACTCGTGTACGTGATTTAACTGAAGAAGAATTAGGTAAAATCCGTGATATCGTTGATGGCTACAAAGTAGAGGGAGACCTTCGTCGTGAAATCTCTTTAAACATCAAACGTTTAATCGAGATTGGTTGCTATCGTGGTGTACGTCACCGTCGTGGTTTACCTGTTCGTGGTCAAAATACAAAAAACAATGCTCGTACACGCAAAGGACCTCGTCGTACTGTAGCAAACAAGAAGAAATAGTAAAGGAGGTAGCATAGAATGGCTAAAGGTAAAACAGCTCGTCCTAAACGTCGCGCTCGTAAAAATATTGAAGCTGGTGTTGCTCACATCCGCTCAACATTTAACAACACAATCGTGACAATCACTGACACACAAGGAAACGCAATTTCTTGGGCAAGTGCTGGTGGTTTAGGATTTAAGGGATCTCGTAAATCGACTCCATTTGCTGCACAAATGGCAGCAGAAACAGCTGGTAAAACAGCTATGGAACATGGCATGAAAACTGTGGAAGTTTCTGTTAAAGGACCAGGCGCTGGTCGTGAAGCAGCTATCCGTTCATTACAAGCAGTAGGACTTGAAGTAAGCATGATCCGTGACGTTACTCCAGTTCCACATAATGGCTGCCGTCCACCAAAACGTCGTCGCGTGTAAAAAAAGAAATCGAATTATTGTATAGATTTCCTTGAATTGTCAATAATGTGTAAGAAGTTATTTTTTAAGCTTAAATTATGTACGGTTCTTACAAAGATTGACTCAATTAGGTATGAACGGCTCAGAACTACCTAATGGGGAATTCCGGTTGGACTAGGCTTAGTCAGCCGGAGTTTCGACGTTTTGAAGGAGGGTTTGTTTAATGATAGAAATTGAAAAACCAAAAATTGAGACGGTTGAATTCAGCGACGATGCTAAATATGGAAAATTTGTTGTTGAGCCACTTGAACGTGGATATGGTACGACTCTAGGTAACTCTCTACGTCGTATCTTACTATCTTCATTACCTGGTGCTGCCGTTACAGCAGTTCAGATCGATGGAGTTCTCCATGAGTTTTCTACTATTGAAGGTGTCGTAGAAGATGTTACTTCAATCATTCTCAACTTGAAGCAACTTTCTCTTAAAATCTACTCTGATGAAGAAAAAACATTAGAAATCGATATTCAAGGGGAAGGCGTAGTTACTGCGGCAGATATTACACATGACAGTGATGTAGACATCTTAAATCCAGACTTGCACATCGCAACTCTATCAAAAGGTGCTCACTTACACATGCGTTTAACTGCACGTCGTGGACGCGGATATGTTCCAGCTGATGGAAACAAAAAAGAAGACTTGCCAATCGGTGTAATTCCAATTGATTCTATTTATACTCCTGTCTCAAGAGTTAACTATCAAGTGGAAAATACACGTGTTGGGCAAGTAACAAACTATGACAAACTAACCCTTGATGTCTGGACAGATGGAAGCATTCGACCAGAAGAAGCTGTTTCTATTGGCGCGAAAATCTTAACAGAGCATCTAAATATTTTTGTCGGTCTTACTGACCAAGCACAAAATGCTGAAATTATGGTAGAAAAAGAAGAAGATCAGAAAGAAAAAGTTTTAGAGATGACTATCGAAGAGCTTGATTTATCTGTTCGTTCTTACAACTGCTTAAAGCGTGCTGGTATTAATACTGTTCAAGAATTAACTCACAAGACTGAAGAAGATATGATGAAAGTTCGTAATCTTGGACGTAAATCATTAGAAGAAGTTCAAGAAAAGCTTGGTGAGCTAGGACTAGGTCTTCGTAAAGAAGATTAATCATAGTTTCTTACTAGATAGATAAAACAGGTTATCCTGTATAGTAATAGATTTGGTTACAACATGAATAGAAGAGTTACAAAAGAATGATATCTCTTCTTACTTCAAAACAAAAAGGAGGGAATCTCTAATGGCATACGCAAAATTAGGCCGTGATAGCTCTGCTAGAAAGGCATTATTTCGTGATTTAGCAACTGACTTAATCATCAATGAAAGAATCGAAACTACTGAAGCAAAAGCAAAAGAGCTTCGTTCAATCGTTGAAAAAATGATTACTCTTGGTAAGCGTGGCGATCTTCATGCTCGTCGTCAAGTTGCTTCTTTCGTTCGTCGTGAAGTAGCTGATCAAGAATCAGGTCAAGACGCAATTCAAAAGCTTTTCGCTGACATTGCTCCACGTTATGAAGAAAGACAAGGTGGATACACTCGTATTTTAAAACTTGGACCACGTCGTGGAGACGGGGCACCAATGGTAATTATCGAGTTAGTTTAATACATCTATCAAGGGCGAGACAAAGATATTATTCTTAGTCTGGCCTTTTTTATTTATAATGTAAAATGTAGAATGTAGAATGTAGAATGTCATTAGATATTGTACATTCTACATTTTACATTCTACATTAGAGTCGGTGATAAAATTGAGCGAAGAAATAATTCATATTAATAGTTTAACCTTTAAATATAACGAAGAAGAAGAAAACGTCTTGAATAATATTACCTTGACAGTTAGAAAAGGTAGTTGGATTTCAATTGTAGGTCACAATGGTTCTGGGAAATCTACCTTAGCAAAATTCCTAATAGGTTTATTGATACCGTCTACACCAAATGCAGTTATTGTAGAAGGTTATGATACTATGAATGAAGATTATATTTGGGAAGTACGTAAAAGGGTAGGGATGGTTTTTCAAAATCCAGAGAATCAAATGGTAGCAACGACGGTACGTGATGATATTGCATTTGGTCTAGAGAATATCGGTGTTGATCGGGCCGAGATGATTGAAAGAATCGCATGGTCGCTAAGGAAGGTTAAGATGGAACAATATCTTAACCATGAACCACATCGTCTTTCAGGAGGTCAAAAACAACGAGTTGCGATTGCAGGTATCATTGCCATGCACCCTTCAGTGTTAATTCTTGATGAAGCTACTTCAATGCTAGATCCAATGGGTCGAAAAGAAGTATTAGAAACGGTTCGAATGTTAAATCAGGACGAACAAATGACAATTATTAATATTACACATGACTTAGAAGAGACTGTTTTCTCTGATGAAATTATCGTTATGAAACGTGGGAAAATACAAGCGCAAGGAGTGCCAGATGAAATTTTTATAAACAAGGATTGTTTACTAGATGCTGGTTTAGAACTGCCCTTTACTTTAGATATACAAACTAGGTTAGTTAATAGAGGTATTGGTCTCAGTGAAGTATGCTTAACAAAGGAAGGTTTGGTTAACGAGTTATGGAAATTAAAATCAAAAATTTAGACCATGTCTATATGCCAAAAACACCTTTTGAACAACGCGCATTATCAAATATTAACTTGCACATTAGGTCTGGGATGTTTGTCGCGATTATCGGGCATACAGGCTCTGGTAAATCTACGGTTATTCAACATTTGAATGGACTATTAAAGCCATCGTCTGGGATTGTTCAGGTTGGGGAATTCGTCATGGAAGCATCCAAAAAGAATAAGAACTTAAAAGAACTACGGAAGGCTGTAGGAATGGTCTTCCAATATCCAGAGCATCAATTGTTTGATGAAACGGTTGAAAAAGATATTGCATTTGGCCCGATTAATTTTGGATTTTCAAAAAAAGAAGCATATCTTAGAGTAAGAGAGATACTGCCTTTGTTGGATTTGCCAGAAGATGTACTTCAAAAATCACCGTTTGATTTAAGTGGAGGTCAAAAACGGCGGGTGGCTATTGCAGGAGTGTTAGCTAGTAAGCCACGTGTGCTTGTCTTAGATGAGCCTACTGCTGGTTTAGATCCAATTGGTCGAACAAAGATAATGGAGTTATTTCAGACGCTTCACAATAAAGAAGGGCTTACGACAATTTTAGTTACACATAACATGGAATATGCGGCTATGTACGCTGACTTAGTAGTTGTGATGGATAAAGGACAAGTTTTAAAGCAAGGCACCCCAGAGGAGGTATTTAGAGCTCCTGAGGACTTAAGAAAAATCGGGTTGGACGTTCCTGAAACGGTACAGCTTGCTCTAATGCTTGAGGAACGATTTAAAACGAGATTACCTCCTAGTCTTTTTACGAAAGAAAATTTGGTAGAAGCAATTACTCAGCTAGTTAATGGGGAGGTGAGTTAGTGCTTCAAAATATCATTATTGGTCAATATGTGGCTGGAAACTCTATCATTCATCAGCTTGATGCTAGATCGAAATTGACAGCAACTTTTCTATTTGTAATGGTAGTTTTTTTAGCGAATAATTGGCTAAGCTACGCTCTTTTGTTTTTGATCACCCTAATGGCTATCGTTGCTTCAAAAGTGTCTCCTAGGTACATTTATCGAGGAATGAAGCCTATCTTCTTTTTAGTCTTGTTAATGTTTTTATTGCATTCAATAATGACCAAGGAAGGGGAGCTGCTTTTTACGATTGGTTGGATCGAAATTTATTTAGGTGGAGTTATTCAAGGCTTATTCATCGCCTTGCGATTACTACTTCTAATTATGATGACGACATTACTTACCTTAACAACAGCCCCTATTCAGCTGACAGATGGCTTAGAAAGCATATTTGGACCATTAGGGAAGTGGAAGGTTCCTGTACATGAAATAGCTTTAATGATGTCTATTTCATTGCGTTTTATTCCGACGCTCATTCAAGAAACGGAAAAAATTATGAAAGCACAAATGGCTAGAGGAGTGGATTTTGCAGGAGGGCCTATAGCTAGTAGAATTAAAGCGATAATTCCTCTATTAGTACCATTGTTTATTCAATCCTTTCGGCGTGCCGAAGATCTAGCAACTGCTATGGAGGCGCGTGGTTACCGTGGTGGGGATGGAAGAACTAGATTAAGAGAACTTGTGTGGAGAAAAAAAGATACAGGTGTAGTGGGGATAATCGTAGTCTTAGGTATTTTCTTAGCAATTTTAAGGTCATAATAGTATATATGGAAAATAGAGGTTGTGTGTTAGTTGAAACGTATGAAATGTAAAGTAGCTTATGATGGGACTTTTTTTAATGGATTTCAAGTTCAACCAAAGGGGAGAACCATTCAAGCGGAAATAGAAACTGGGTTACGAAAACTTCATAAGGGAAAGAAAGTTAAAATTTTCGCTTCTGGAAGAACAGATACATTTGTTCATGCAAAGGGACAGATTTTTCACTTCGATACAGATTTAGAAATACCGATCGAGCGTTGGCATAATGCCCTTCAAACAGTCTTGCCAGGTGACATTGAAGTCCGAGAAATTAGTGAAGCTCATCAAGAATTTCATGCACGCTACGATGTAGTTAGCAAAGAATATCGCTATTTTGTTCAACGTGGTAGAAGAATGGATGTCTTTCGACGGCATTACCGATATTTTTATCCATACCAACTATCTGTTGAAAATATGCGTGAAGCCGCAAAGTATCTCATTGGAACTCATGATTTCACTTCATTTTGCTCTGCAAAAACAGATAAAGAGGATAAAGTGAGAACGATATATTCTATTGATATTCTAGAAAAAGAAGATGAGTTAGAATTTCGTTTAATAGGAGATGGCTTTTTACGAAATATGGTCCGAATTTTAGTAGGAACCTTATTAGAGATTGGCAGAGGAAGACGGCGTGCTGAGGATATAAGTAAAGTACTAGATAGTAGAGATCGAGAACGAGCAGGACACACAGCACCTGGTCACGGACTTTTTTTATGGGAAGTAAATTATGACAACTGATCCTAGTGTGACATTTTCTGTTGACATTGGTCGTTGAATAATATATGATGATCTATGGTATTTCAAAAAACCCACTAGCCCCGGGTTTGCGAATGTTACTTTAGACACGTAGTACTATAATTAATTTTAATTTTAATGCGATAAGCTTTAGGAGGGAAAAAAGCATGCGTACGACATATATGGCAAAGCCAAACGAAGTTGAACGTAAATGGTATGTTATCGATGCTGAAGGTCAAACTTTAGGTCGTTTAGCTAGTGAAGTAGCCTCTATCCTTCGTGGTAAAAATAAACCAACATTTACACCACATGTGGATACAGGAGATTTCGTAATTGTAATTAATGCTGAGAAAATTCATTTAACTGGTAAGAAGTTAACGGACAAGATTTACTACCGTCACTCTAACCACCCAGGTGGATTAAAGCAAAGAACTGCGCTTGAAATGCGCACAAACCGTCCAACTCAAATGATCGAGTTAGCGGTTAAAGGTATGCTTCCTAAAAACACTTTAGGACGTAAACAAGGTATGAAATTACATGTTTATGCTGGTAGTGAACATCCACACCAAGCTCAAAAACCAGAAGTTTTAGAACTTCGCGGTTAATATATAAGGAGGGTTTTCATTGGCACAAGTACAATATTACGGTACTGGTCGTCGTAAGCACTCTGTTGCACGTGTACGTTTAGTTCCTGGTGATGGACGTATCGTTATCAACGGTCGTGACTTAGATGAGTACTTCGGATTAGAAACTTTAAAGCTTATTGTTAAGCAACCACTTGTAGAAACAGAAACTGAAGGTAAATATGATGTTTTAGTAAACGTTAGCGGTGGTGGATACACTGGACAAGCGGGAGCTATTCGTCATGGAGTATCTCGTGCTCTTCTTGGAGCAGACCCAGAATTCCGTGCTGGATTAAAGCGCGCTGGCTTCTTAACTCGTGATGCTCGTATGAAAGAGCGTAAAAAATACGGTCTTAAAGCAGCTCGTCGTGCACCTCAGTTCTCAAAACGTTAATTCTACGTTTCAGACTCTCATCCTTTTGGATGGGGGTCTTTTTCATTTTGTTGAATTTATAAACATCTTATATTATAATGTTTAATTTTGCATAATTATGTGAAGTTTTTCCATAACGCTAGTGATATAATGTATAGATAAGATTAGTGAGGTGAAGTAATTGCATCTTGAAAGAAGTGAAAAAAACTCCATTGCACTTGCGATTGTTGGAATACTATTATTTTTATTAGTATATTTTCAGGGGATTGAAACAAATTTATATCATCTATCTGATCATTTATTTATTCACACAGTTTTGGAACTCGTTAGTATTGCAATTTCGTTTTCCATTTTTCTATATGGGTGGTTAACATATCCGTTTTCAAAATCTAGAGTTTTATTACTCGTGTCACTTGCTTTTTTGGTTGTGGCAATTTTAGATATATTTCATACTTTCTCCTACTCAGGCATGCCTTTTACAATTGCTGATAATCCTCAAACAACAGCTTGGTTTTGGTTATTTGCTAGGATGACGGAAGCATTGGCCCTTATACTAGGTGTAATCTTTTTAAGGTACCAATCAATTGTAAAAGAAGGAATGGAAAAAATAGTATGGTTTATCGCTGCTATATTAGTATCAATTAGCGTTCCATACTTTATTCTTCAGTCAATTGAGTATTTGCCTCTATTAATTATTGAAGTAGGACCTACACCTTTGAAAAAAGGACTCGAATATTTTGTTGCACTAGTGCATTTGGTGGCTATTTTCGCAATTTGGAGAAATTATATTCAAGATAAAAACTTTTATTATTTAAATATTATGCGGGCATGTTACTTTATCATACTTTGTGGTCTGACAGTGACGGTGTTTTCTACTGTTCACGACCTTACTGTTATAGTCGCACATATCTTTAAAGTTTGCGGTTATTTTTTCATAATGAAAGCATTTTATTACGCAAATATTAAAGTCCCACTCGAAAATAAGAAACAAACAGAAGAAAAATTATTAGAAATAGAAAATGAACTTCAGTTAATCTTTGATAGGACCGAGGATGCGATTTTAGTATGTGACCTAAGAACAAAAATGATTATTCGTACAAATCCAGCTTTTAAGAAAATGTTTGGTTTTATGGATGATTATCCGCTAGAAATAGATAGAATTACACCAATAAATAAGAAAGGTGAATTTGAATTTGTCTCTAATGAGTTATGTGCTGGAAGATCAGTTGTTAATTATAAAACGACTAGATTACGAAGTGACTTAACTAAGATCGATGTAAGTATGACGATCTCTCCAATGAAAGAGAAAGAAAATGTCCTTTTATGTTCTGTCATTATGAGGGATATCTCTGAGCAAAAAAAAGCAGAGAGGGAACTTCAAAAAGCTAGAATGGAACTCGAAGAAACACTTGAGCAATATCAAGGGATTATCTTTAAGTATAAGAAAGAAAACGATCAATTTATTTACTCATTAATCAACGGCAAACTGTTTAGAAAAGGTGGTAATAAACCAGAGCTAGTAGTAGGACAAGCTGTTGAGACATTTTATCCGTTCACGGATTCAAAACTTGATTTAGAAAAGTTTTTAATAAATAACAAAAAAGCATGGGACGGAGAAGAGATAGAATTTCAATTTGAGAATGGTAATGGTTGTGTTTTCCATGTTATTTTAAAACCGATAAAACAGGATGGTACAGTTGTAGAAGTAATAGGCAATGTAGTCGACATAACAAAATTAATCCAGACAGAGGAACTACTAAGAAAATCAGAAAAGTTGTCGGTAGTCGGAGAGCTTGCTGCTGGATTTGCTCATGAAATTAGGAACCCATTAACGACTATTAAAGGCTTTTTGCAACTAATCGGAACTGAAGCTGACGAAAAAGTTAAAGACTACGTGAAAATAATGCAGAATGAAATTGTCCGACTCGAAATGATAACTAATGAATTTATGGTAGTGGCCAAACCACAGGTAAGTAAGTATCAGCTTGAGGATATACAGAGCATCATTGAGGATGTCATTTCTTTTCTTTCACCCCAAGCACTGTTAAATTCAATTGAAATAAAAACATCTGTTCGCGGAAACACACCTCAACTTTACTGCGATAAGCATCAAATGAAACAAGTATTAATAAATATTTATAAAAATGCCATGGAGGCAATGCCGAATGGTGGAGTAATTACTACCGATTTAACAGTAGTAAAAGATCGTGTCCTAATTGTTATTAAGGATCAAGGTTGTGGAATAGCTGAAGAATTACTACCTAGACTAGGGGAGCCCTTCTATACGTTGAAAGAAAAAGGAACGGGTCTTGGACTAATGGTTAGTAAAAAAATAATAGAATCTCATGAAGGATTTTTGCATATTGAGAGCAAAATAAACATTGGGACAACGATGACGATCGAGTTGCCAATAAAAACAATCAGTTAGCCGTCGTAATTTTAGTTTCAATAATTTCATTTTCCTTTTCAAGGTTCCCTTCCTTTTGGTGGGGGTCTTACTATTTAAAAAAACCACCCCATACCTTCTTAGGTTATGGAATGATTTTCAAATACTACTCATTTTCTTTGGTGACATCAGCGTCTCCAATACATTCAACATTGGGAACTTCCTTTTTAAGTTTTTGACTGATTTTCTCCAAATGCTCAATTTGCTTTTTGGTAATTGAGACGTCAGCTAGTTGTACAGGATGTTTAGTAATTTCGATTTCTTCTTCTTTTAGCGGAATGCGGAATTCTTCTTCACTGCCTGCTTCTATGACCATTTCTTCACGCTTAATAGGCACTGTAATAGTTTTTTTATCTTCTACCACTTCTCTTCGAATGTTGACTTCACCTATTTTTACTCGTTCTTTTTTGATTTCTAGATGTTCTTCCTTAATACTAAGAGTTTGTTTATCTTTTGTATTTTTATTGACAATTCTAGAAAAAAATCCTTCCATAAATGCTCCACGGCGAATAGATAGCAATATCGGAATTAATGTAACAAGACCGATTATTGACCCAATGATAGCGCCTATAATTATATACTCTCCCATAAATCCTCCCATTTAGTAGTTGTGTATTAAAAACCCCTACTCATAGTAGGGGCTTATCAATATTAGTCCTTATTTAGGACATCTGCGTTACCTTCTGTTTCAACATCTGCCACTTCTTTATGAAGGATGTCACGTACTTGTTCAGTTTCTTGGACAGCACGTTTATGAGCAGAAATTTCGCCGGTAACAACCGTATACTTATCTACATCCACCCGTTCCGCAGTAACAGGAATATGAACTGTTTCTTCTTCTCTAATTGGTTCATCAGTCGGCGTTCTGTCAACTGCTCTTCTCTCGATGACGACTTGATCATGAGATACTGGGACGTTAACGACTTTTTCTTCTTCGATTACGTTTTTGTGAATAACGACATCACCAGTTTCAACTCGGTACTTATCGATATCCAACTCTTCTTCGCGAAGATCCATATGGGCCCCTTCACGAGCAAACTCTGTGTCTGTAACTTGACCTACTCCACGTTCCTTTTTGCGATTTTCTTCTTCGTTAAATAAGTCAAAAAAGCCCATCTTTGAAAACCTCCTAGGATGTGATTGTGATCATCTTACCTTAATTAATTTAACCGTTTTGTCATTTGCTATGCTAGGAAGATTATGACTAGGATAAACGAAGATATTTTATAATAAAAATAATGACTGACCCATGAATATGAGTCAGTCATTAATCGTTAGAGGTGTAGGTAGGAATATTTTTTTATGAAAGTTGTTGTTGAGCCATTTGGACTAATCTTTTTGTGATTTCGCCACCTACAGACCCGTTAGCACGAGAAGTAGTGTCTGCTCCTAAATTCACACCGAATTCTGAAGCAATTTCATATTTCATTTGATCAAGTGCTTGTTGCACTCCTGGTACTAGAAGTTGGTTAGAGTTATTGTTTTGTGCCATGTTTCTAATCTCCTCCTTTGTTTTATTCCTTTTTATCATGTCGTTTTTCTCGTTTAACTATGCAATGAAATCGTATGTAATCATTTCCAGTGAGTGTTAGGAAATGAGTGATAGTCAGCTTTGAATTTGGTAGCCGTATCATTGTATAGTAATATAGACGTAAAGATTGTGGTTGGAGGATATATAATGGACGCAAATCAAAACAATTTAAAGGCTTGGAATACCGGTGCTTACCAAGCTTGGTATAATCGATTTGGAACACCTGAAGAGTTAGCAAAAAAAATTGTTGAACACCCAGAAAAGAGGGTGGGCTCAGCTCTAGGTTTTATGGGGGATCCAATCGTGGGGAAGAAAGTAATAAATCTTCTAGGGTCGAATGGTAACAAAGCAGTCGCTTTATCATTATTGGGAGCAAAGGTTACTGTCGTCGATTTTTCTCTTGAGAACGAACAGTATGCCAATCAGTTAGCTGCTCATGCCGGGGTATCACTTCGTTACATTGTTTCTGATGTATTAGCATTGCCTGAAGAAGAATTAACAGGAGACTATGATATTGTATTTATGGAATTTGGTATCCTCCATTATTTTAAAGATTTACATCCACTTTTTCAGTTAGTTGAAAAGTTACTCGGGAAAAATGGACGTTTAATCTTACAAGACTTTCATCCTGTTTCAACAAAGTTAATCTCCTCACGCGGTTCAACAGCGAAAATACGGAAACATAAGGTAACAGGTGATTACTTTGATACTTCTTTAGAAGAAAAAGAAGTGTCCCACTCTAAATACCTAGACGAAAAAGATCCATCAATACATAAAGTATATTTACGTAATTGGACCCTCGGTGAGATTGTAACAGCTATTGCTGCTGAGAATTTATTTATTAAAGTTTTGGAGGAACTCCCCAACCAATCATCCGATGTTTTTGATAAAGGTATCCCAAAGACATTTACAATAGTAGCTGAAAAAAGATAAAGCATCGGGAGACTTCCCGATGTTTTTTCTTAACATAGGTACTTTTTATTAATCAGAGTCATACTCCCTCCCTTTGGGACTTCTTACATATTTGTTATGAACAAGCTAGGTATTAGTAGTACTAATTATATTCTCAGAAATTTTTCCCTATAGAGTTGCATTTTCCATAGCATTATCCCTCCTTCCTTGAATGAAACTAACAATAAAAAGGAGGGGACAAAGATGAATGTCATAACTACCTTTGAAGATCGCAGACGAAAAAAACAGTGGGAATTTGAACGAAAAGTATTACGAAAACTTTCCCTTTCAACAATCAGAGGTTATATTCATACACATTTCCCTTCAGTTTTTGATCAAAAAAAGACTGGTGGGGGTTTCGTCGAGGATATCTGCGTTGACTTTGCAATTGATGCATATCTTTTAGGGGCTGAGTTTAGCCGATTTGGATATTATGGAGAGTCTGCGATCCTTGTACGCAGACGCTGTCAGGAAGAGTATGATGAGCATGTAAACCATTTATATCACCAGTTATCTGGTCTACTCTTTGGGAATGATCAAGATGATAACTTTTATATTCAATGTGAAGGATTTATTTTATATTGGTGGGAGAAAGGTTTTCATGAAGGCGAAAAACGCTACCGGATGAAATTACACTAATTTACGTTCATAATTTCCTCCTTGTCCCAATATACTGTATGGAGACGATTGGAGGGAAGTAAATGAGCAAGTGGTTGAAAGGTGGAACATTTGCAGCTGGGTTTTTATTATTATTATTCTATATCCAATACCAATTTGTGAGTACTGACACTGGATCATTATGGTCACTCCCTTTGTCGGGTAAAATTATCATTGTGGATGCAGGTCATGGAGGTATGGATGGTGGAGCAAGTTCGAAAGATGGTACATTAGAAAAGGATATTGCTTTAGATATTAGCTTAATACTTAGAGATTATTTGCAGGAAGCAGGAGCGCTAGTTGTAATGTCAAGAGTGGAAGATACTGACCTCGCCGACCCTGCGACAAAAGGAGTACGGAAACGTAAAGTTCAGGATCTAAAGCGTAGAGTTCAACTTGTAAATGAGACGGGAGGAGATTTATTTGTGTCTCTGCATCTAAATGCCATTCCCTCGCCGCGTTGGTCTGGTGCTCAAACCTTTTATAATCGAGCATATGATGAGAACGAAAAAGTAGCTAGATTTATCCAAGATGAAATTAGGAAAAACCTAGAAAATACAAATCGGTTAGCAAAACCGATTGGAAATGTATTCTTACTTAAACATGCGGAAATTCCCGGTGCCTTAGTTGAAGTTGGGTTCTTGTCCAACCCTACTGAAGCTGAAATGTTAAAATCAACTGCATATCAACAAAAAGTTGCAGCATCAATATACCAAGGTATTATGAGATACTATACAAATGAACCAGCTCCTTCTTCATAGCAAGAGGGCTGTTTTATTTAGAAGATCATTCAGAACAGTGAATTTGGTAACTCGACTGCTCACCGAGATTAGAAGTATATTCAATAAATGGTTCCATCTAACTTTTTCTAAGTTAGAAGCTATTAAATAGAAAATCTAACCTAGAGCACAATCTACAATGTATTTAAAAATTTGTGTTATACTAAATATGTAATCGAATACATAAGGGGTGTTATACTTGCTAACTCAAGAACAAATACTTGATGCGTTAAAAAATGTTAAAGAACCATTTATCAATAGAAGTATTGTTGACATTGATGGAGTAAAAGAAATAAAAATTAAAGAGGGTTTAGTTAGCGTTAAAATAGCCATTTCCAAAACAGGGACAGCTGAGCAAATGAAATTGCAAGGCGAAATTGTTAATGCGATTAAGAAAGCTGGTGCTGATTCAGTTGGATTGCGCTTTGAACAACTTACTGAAGAAGAGTTAAGTAAACTTGGGATTGAGGTGCCTAAGGAATCAAAGTCACTTTTAGATGAAGGTGTAAAAACAACTTTTATCGCTGTTACCAGTGGTAAAGGTGGCGTTGGTAAATCAACTGTTTCCGTAAACTTAGCCACATCGCTAGCGCGCTTGGGTAAAAAAGTTGGAATTGTTGATGCCGATATTTATGGATTTAGCGTACCTGATATGATGGGAATTGAAGATAAACCTAAGGTTAAAAACGAAAGAATTTACCCTGTTACTCGCCTTGGTGTACAAGTAATATCAATGGGATTCTTTGTTCATGATAACTCACCAATTGTATGGCGTGGACCTATGCTAGGAAAAATGCTAAATAACTTCTTTACACAAGTTGAGTGGGAAGAAGATTTAGACTATCTTATTTTAGATTTACCACCTGGTACAGGTGATGTTGCTTTAGACGTACACACAATGCTACCGAGCAGTAAGGAAATCATCGTTACAACCCCACATCCTACTGCAGCGTTTGTTGCAGCTAGAGCAGGTTTTATGGCGATTAAAACAGATCATGAAATCCTAGGTGTTGTAGAAAATATGGCATATTTTAAAAGTCAATTAACAGGAGAAAAAGAGTTTGTCTTTGGGCAAGGTGGCGGAGAGCGACTTGCAAAAGAACTTAAAACGGATATTCTTGCGCAAATCCCACTTGGGCAGCCTGATATTGATGAGAATGACTTTGCACCATCAATTTATGCCGCAGAACATCCAATTGGGCAGCTGTACATGAAGATGGCCCAAAAAGTCATTGATAAAATTGAAAAATAGTAAGCAAAGAAACTCCTCTAGTTGAGGAGTTTCTTTAGCTTTGCCCTTCTTCTTGCCCTTCACTTTCTTGGCTTGCTTCTGCGGCTTCCTTCTTCATTTGTTCACTTGCTACTTTACCTAAAATTTCGTTAACTTGAGCTTTAAAATATGGGCTTTGGAAAGCGTCGGCCATAATGTTCGTGACCTGTTGACGGTATGCTTGACTTTTCATTAAATCAAGGGCTGATTGTTCCATTTCCGGATCTTGCAAGATATCCATCATCATTGCTTGGTACTCTGGATCTTTCATTAAAACTTTTAACGTTTTTTCAACCTCTGCTTGTAAGCTTTCAGCAAAGATTTTCGCAAATTCAGGTTCCTGCATTAGTTCTTGCCAGAATTCTTTTCCTTTTTCAGAGGTGAGGACTTGTTGGATGGTATCTCTCACAACTGCTTGTTCAAGAATGATTTCTTGTTTAACTTCCTCATCGCTCAATACCTCTTGAATCGATTGCTTACCCTCATCGGTCTTTAGCATATCAACCATCATCTTTTTAGTACTTTCGTAATCAGGTTGACTTCCTTGATCTTCTACAGCAGCACAACCTACAATAAGAAGCATTAACGTTAGTAATACGAGGAGCTTCTTCAAATGTTTCAAGGTATTCGCCCCTTTCGGATTATTTCATTTTTAATATGAAACAACAACAGACAAATTATCCAAGACAATGTTTAAAAATCGTTCACATTAATTAAGAGGAAAGACATTTATCATGACACTTATACTAGCTTTTTATTCATTAGATTTGATACAATCAAGTCGTTAATTACTGGAGATGGAGGATTAAGGTGTGAATTCTAGAAAGGTAGTATATTTATTTTTTACGACATTATTAATTGGTGCTTCTAGTGGTGCGTTCGTAGGATTTATTTTAGATTGGAAAACTTATGTGGACGGGCTGATGTCAGGAGAAATTATTGATTTTATCCTTGTTATCGTTTGGTTATTTGGAATAGGGGCTATGTGGTCTTTAATTAGTCAGATGGGTTTTTACGCGTATCTAACCGTACACCGATTTGGGTTAGGTATTTTCAAGTCAGCGAAAATATGGAATTCAATTCAAATTGTTCTTATTGCTTTTGTTCTTCAAGGTCTTGTTTATTTTAGATATACAACGTTCGGGACAGAAACAGAAACGATCTTTAATTATATCCTCATACCGTTATTATTATTTGCCTTCGGTTTATTAGTTGCTTATATAAAAAGTAAACAAACAAATTTCGGTGCTTTTATTCCAGCAGTGTTTTTTATCGTTGTGGTAACTACACTTGAATGGTTACCAGCTCTACGAGTAAACGATCCAAAATGGTTATGGATTTACTTCACGCCATTGATAGTGGCAAATACATGGCAGATTTTAATATTGCATCGTTTAATTAATCGTAAATAGCAAAAGGGGCTAGTTCAGCTATATTAGTATAGCGAACTAGCCCTTTATTTATTTGATTTCTGAACTTTTTGCTTCTGTATGTGTAATTAATTCTGAGACGGTAACGAACTCATAGCCTTTATTTTTGAGACTATCAATAATTGCTGGAAGGGCTTTATGAGTTTGTTTAACACGATCGGAAGCGTGGAATAAGATAATATCTCCACCTGTTACATGATCGTTAACATTAGAAATAATTTGCTCTACACCTGGATTTGTGTAATCTTTCGAGTCTACACTCCAATGAATAAGCTTATATTTTTGTGCCTCAGCGATTTTTAGTACACGCTTATCAAAATTTCCATTAGGCGGTCTCAGAAGATTTGGTGCTTTATTAGTAAGTTCATATAATGTTTGATGTGCTTGCTGAATATCTTTTCTTATTTTGTCATCTTCCCACTGAGGATAATTTTCGTACCTGTAGCCATGGCTCCCTATCTCATGACCGTCTTTTACAATCCTTTCAACGATATCTGGGTGTCTCTCGGCCCATGAAGCTGATAAAAAGAAAGTAGAATTGTTAATACCATGTTCTTTTAAGACGTCTAAGATAGGTATTACTTTTTCCTCACCCCAGCTTAGATTAAATGTTAAGGCAATTTTCTCTTTGTTTGACTCAGTTTTGTATATGGCCGTAGCTTCTGCAGAAGGCAAGAAGACTGTTATTTGGCTTCTCTCCACATACAAAATACCTGCTGTGAAAAACGCAGCAATTACAACGATCATATATTGTTTTATTCTTTTACCGTTCCAAACCCAAATGAAGTTCATATTAACCCCTCCTTGTCCATTTCTTTGGATTATATGTATGCTTTTTTGACAAGCTTTATGAATAAAAAAAGGAAAAGAAGAAAATAATTCTTCAGAGTAGCATTTCTTTGATTCGTTTATTTTTACATAATGAGAGGATGGTTACGTATGCTAGGAGTTATGTTAAACAATAAAGAAACACAAGAAATTGAATATATGTTGAAAAGGGAGTTAGAGGAGTTGTTGTTAGATCTCACTGACTCAAGGATAGATGGTATCGTTAAAAGAGCCATGGAAGAAAGATATAAGATTATTTTTGGGTTATATAAACGTTTTGCTTCTCCTAAAGACTGTTACAAGTATATTCGTAGTAAGCAGCAACAACGGTCTGAAAAATTATTGGATTAATGGTTGACTCTTAGTTGTTTGTTGTGCTAAAGTTATAAACGTCGCTGTTGAGGCAACATACTTAGAAGTTAAATCTGGTTGTTGACTCAAAGAGCTTCGTTATGTTATATTTAAAAAGTCGCTGATTTGAGCGGATGCTTCACAAAAAGAAGTGATTGACAACAGAAAGTTATTTTTGTATAATAAATTTCTTGTTGTTGAACTATTGTTCTTTGAAAACTGAACACACAGCCAAGCGAATTAAAAGAGATAGTTAATATCTCGTCAATGTTTTATTTTTTGAGCTTTTATCAAACACTTTTATGGAGAGTTTGATCCTGGCTCAGGACGAACGCTGGCGGCGTGCCTAATACATGCAAGTCGAGCGGAGATTTAAAAGCTTGCTTTTAAATCTTAGCGGCGGACGGGTGA